>Ga0315339_1001792_pt1 | contig 17773 bp, 11 predicted proteins | sample ASW17metaG_FD_204514 | JGI IMG/M metagenome (GOLD analysis project Ga0315339, IMG submission 204514) | Ammonia-oxidizing marine archaeal communities from Pacific Ocean, United States - ASW #17 | ecosystem: Environmental > Aquatic > Marine > Oceanic | place: USA: California | collected 2016-12-05
CCGCCACGAGCCGCAGCACGATTTATGGTCTCGGTCTTTCCACGAGCTGGGAGCTCGATCTCTGGAGCCGCCTCGCCAATCGAGAGCGGGCCGCGGACCAGGATGCCCTGGCAGTCTGGGCCGATTACGCCTATGGACGCGTGTCGCTTGCGGCAGCCGTCTTGCAGGCCTGGTTCAGTCTGGTTGAGGCAGAGCAACAGGTGGAACTCGCAGAGCAGACGCAAAAGACCTGGGAGGAGAACGACACGCTGGTCCGGCGTCGCTACGAGCAGGGTTTGCGCCCTGCCTTGGATGCGAGGCTCGTCACGGTCGACCTCGAGCGAGCGCGCGCAGAAGTTGTGCGGCTCTTGCGCTTGCGTACCGACGCTGCGCGAGAGCTGGAACTTCTTCTGGGGCGCTATCCCTCTGGAGAGCTTGCTGCAGCGAATGACCTGCCTGCGCCAGTGGGGCCGGTGCCCTCCGGGATGCCGTCGACGCTCATTGCTCGACGCGCCGATTTGTTCGCGGCCGAACGTCGTCTTGCAGCTGCGGAGTCGAGAGTCGATGCAGCGCGAGAAGATTTCTATCCCAGGTTTGCTCTGACCGGTGACGTGGGGACGTCCAGCGAATATCTTTCGGATCTGTTGGATGGGAATTTTGGCGTCTGGCGGTTGCTGGGCAGTGTGGTGCAGCCGGTCTTCGAGGGAGGGCGATTGCAGGCCAGCCTCGACGGCGCAGAGGCTCAAGCAGGAGTTCAACTCGCCGTGTTTGCTGGCAAGGTGCTGGATGCGCTGGCTGAAGTTGAAGGAGCTCTGAGCGATGAGCAGCGTTTTGCCGAAGAGCTTGTTCTGCGCACTCGAGTCGCTGAAGAGGCTCGTGCTGCGAGCCAGCTGGCGCGGCGTCGCTACAGCGAGGGGTTGGCCGAAGTCACGACCATGCTCGATGCCCAGCGAAATGCCTACGTGGCGGACTCCGCTCTTCTCGCGTTGCGTGGCCTTCGCCTGGGGGCTCGAATCCGACTGCACCTGGCGCTTGGAGGCGGATTTAGCGCGAAAGAAGCTCCCCACTCGGCGGCCCTGGCACGTCAGCAGGTCCTCGGGGTGGAGCAGGGCAACCGTGTTGAGGCTGAACGTCTCGATGAAGCCGATGTCGAGATTCTGTCGGCGAAAAGTGACCACGATGAAAACGGAGGTTAGGTGATGGTTCGCAAGATCCTGCAGGGAGTCCTCCCGCTACTGGTGCTTGCAGGCGCAGCGTACGGATTGAGTGTTCTCCTCTCGGAAAAGACCGAGGTTGAGAAGCAAGCGGACCCTCCACCACCTCCGCTGGTGCGCGTGGTCACTGCCGAGTCGGCGGATGTCGTCTTCGAGGTCTTCAGTCAGGGTGACGTGAGGGCGAGCATCGAAAGCCGATTGTCGCCGCGCGTTTCAGGCTCGATCGAGTGGGTCTCTCCTTCATTTGTCGTGGGAGGGTTCTTTGCGAAGGGCGACGTACTTCTTCAGCTTGATGTGCGCGATTACGAGCTAGCGATCATTCAGGCAGAGGCTCGCGTTGCTTCTGCCGAACTGCTCGTTGCACGTGAAGAGAGCGAGTCTGAAGTCGCTCAAAGCGAATGGGATGCCCTCGGCAGCGGAGATGCTGGCGATCTCGTGCTCCGTGTTCCCCACCTTGTTGAAGCGCGCGCGCTAGTTGCTGCAGCGCGAGCCGAGTTGGAGCAAGCGCATCTAAATCTCGAACGAACGAAAATCAGGGCGCCTTTCGATGGCCGCGTGCGAACACGTGCGGCAGACCTTGGCCAAGTGGTGGGTCCAAATACGGAGCTCGCCACGTTGTATGGAACGCATGAGGTCGAGGTGCGTTTGCCTGTTGCCGACAACGAACTGCAATTTTTGAAACTGCCGCTAGATTTCCGTGGCGATGTGAGCGAGGGCGGAGACCCCGACGTTGTTCTCAGCACGAACTTTGCGGGCAAAGACTGGATGTGGGAAGGCCATATCGTGCGCGCGGAAGGTGAGGTCGATTCGCTGACACGCATGGTGCATCTCGTGGCCGCGGTGCAGGATCCGTATGCAGAGGCTGGCGGCGAAGGCCTGGCCCCTGAGCGCCCGCCTCTCTCGCTGGGGATGTTCGTGTCTGCGGCCATTCAAGGGCGCGAGGTTCAAGGAGTGGTCGTGTTGCCGCGAGCTGCGCTCCGCTCCGGATCGCGGGTCTATGTCGTAGATGATCAGGGGAGGTTGCGGGGGCGTGATGTCCAGGTGCTTCGCTCCGAGGCTGACTCGGTCGTGCTGACTTCAGGTGTTGAGGCTGGTGAACTCGTGTGCGTCAGCATCCTGGAGGCTCCGGTGGACGGCATGGTGGTGGGGGTCGAGTCGATTGATGCCGCTGCTGGTCAGGATCTTTCCCCATGAGTGGGAAGCCGCGAGGTCCGATTGCCTGGGTTGCTGAACATGGCGTTGCAGCCAACATGCTCATGGCCTTCATCTTGGTCGGTGGTGTGCTTGTGCTGCCTTCCATTGACCAGGAGGTGTTCCCCGCAGTCGATTCGGGAGTCATCACGGTGTCCGTCGAGATGCGAGGGGCCGCCCCGGATGAGGTGGAAAAAGGCGTCTGCATCAAGGTGGAGGAAGCGGTCGCGGGCATTGAAGGCGTGAAGCGGTTGAGTTCTCGGGCCATTACCGGCCTGGGTACGGTGACCCTGGAGTTGGAGTACGACGCCGAAAACCGGGAAGTCCTCAGTGACGTGAAGGCGGCGGTTGATGCCATCGACGGATTTCCGGAGGGCTCGGAGAAGCCGGTTGTCCGTGAATTTGAACTGGCCAAGCAGGTGATCAACGTGGCGCTGTCGGGCGATGTCGATGAGCCCACGCTGCGCCTGCTGGGTGAGCAGGTTCGAGATGACCTGCTGATGCTGCCGAGTGTTTCACAGGCGAGGCTGTCTAACGTCCGGCCCTATGAAGTGTCTCTGGAGGTGTCCGAGGGAGCGCTCCGCCGCTGGAAACTTACGTTTGATGATGTGATCGCGGCTGTACGGCGCTCTTCTTTGGATGTGTCGGGTGGATCGGTGAAGACCTCCGGCGGTGAGATTCTTCTGCGCGCACGCCATCAGGCATACCGCCAAAAAGATTTTGAAGACATCACGGTTCGCACGCTGCCTGACGGTTCGCGACTGTCGTTGTCTGACGTCGCGACAGTTGTGGACGGTTTCGAAGACACCGGGCAGTCCACACGCTTTGACGGAAAAGTCGGTGTGTTGGTGCGTGTGTATCGAGTCGGAAGTCAGCGTGCATTGGAAATCGCTGATGCCGTCTATGAGTACGTAGATGTCGCTCGGGAAGGCATGCCGGAAGGCGTCGAGCTCACGACTTGGCAAGACGACGCACGTCTCTTGCGTGGTCGCATAGACCTGCTGCTCGACAATGGTCGGACGGGATTGCTCTTGGTCTTCCTGACGCTCGCACTGTTTCTTCGACTTTCCTTGGCCTTCTGGGTGACGTTAGGTATTCCGATTTCCTTCCTGGGGGCCGTGTTGCTCATGCCCCTTGTCGGTGTGTCGATCAACATGATCTCGCTCTTCGGTTTCATCGTGGCGTTGGGCATCGTGGTAGATGACGCCATCGTCGTCGGCGAAAACATTTACGCCAATGCAGAGAAGGGCAAGCGAGGCCTGGCTGCGGTCCTTGCCGGTGTGGGCGAGGTGCAGATGCCGGTGGCCTTTGCGGTGCTGACGACCATTGCGGCCTTTGGTCCCTTGATGGCCATCCCCGGCATCATGGGGGAGTTCGTGTCGCAGCTTCCACTCATCGTGGTGCCGACGCTGGTCTTCTCGCTTATTGAGTCGTTATTGATTCTGCCGGCTCACCTGGTGCACATCGGTGAACGCGCGGCTGCCCGTTTCAGCTTCGTGAAGGCCTGGGAGAAAGTGCAGGACGGGGTGACGGCATCGCTCAATGCCTTTGTTCGTGTCGTTTACACGCCGCTGCTCGGTGTGTGCCTGCGCTGGCGATATCTCTCGCTGGCTGTCGCATCGGGATTGTTAGTGCTCACTGCTGGAACCTTCGCCTCCGGGGGTATCAAGTTTCACTTCTTTCCCGACGTCGAAGCAGACAATGTGGTCGCCTTCCTGACCATGCCCCAGGGCACGCCTGCCGAAGTGACTGCAGATGCTGTTCGACGCATTGAGAATGCGGCTCTCGCTCTACGAGAAGAGGTCGAGGAGAAGGAGGGTGGAGCCGTGTTTCGCCACGTCCTGGCGTCCGTCGGAGATCAACCATTTCGTAACGATCAAAGCACGGGGTTCGGCAAGGTGGCCAGTTTTCACGGCCAGCATCTCGGTGAAGTCAATATCGAACTCGTTCCCAGCGAAGACAGGAACATTGGTTCACTGGAGTTGGTGAGCCTGCTGCGCGAGCGGACAGGGCAGATTCCAGATGCTGTCGAGCTCGTCTTCAGTAGCAACTTGCTGTCGACTGGAGATGCGATTGACATCCGCTTGACGGGCACCGACACCCATGAACTGCGAGTCGTTGCTGATCAGCTCAAGTCGCGACTGCGTCAATACCCCGGTGTGCGTGATATTTCTGACTCGCATCGCGCGGGTCAGCAAGAGCATCTGTTGGAGGTCACGCCTGAGGCCGAGTCATTGGGGCTGACGCGCGCTGAGCTTGTGCGCCAGGTGCGCCAGGGCTTCTACGGAGAAGAGGTTCAGCGAATCCAGCGCGGGCGTGATGAAGTGCGCGTCATGGCGCGCTACCCGTATCACGAACGCCGGTCACTGAGAGATGTGGAAAAGATGCGTGTGCGATTGCCCGGCGGGTCTGAGGTCCCGTTCCATGTCGTGGCCGCAGTGACAGAAGGTCGGGGCGATGCGGTGATTCAGCGTTTTGAGCGACGTCGTAGTCTGAATGTGACGGCGGACGTTGACCTGAAGGTGAGCGACCCCAACCTGGTGCTTGCAGACATGGCTGCGAGCGTGTTGCCGGAGTTGCTGATGCAGCACCCCGGTGTCGACTACACGTTGGAGGGAGAACAGCGCGAGCAGAAAGAGACTGTGGATGGAATGCTTCGCGGCTTCATGCTGGCTTTGATCTTGATCTACGCCCTGCTGGCGATTCCCTTCCGATCTTATTTCCAGCCTTTGATTGTCATGCTGGCAATCCCTTTCGGAATTGTGGGTGCCATCTGGGGCCATCTCTTCATGGGGATGGACCTCACCGTCATGTCGATGTTTGGTGTGGTCGCGCTCACGGGCGTGATCGTGAATGACAGTCTGGTGATGGTCGATTTCATCAACACCCGGCGAAGGACTGGAATCTCGCCTGAAGCCGCTGTGATTTCAGCAGGTCCAGCTCGCTTTCGCGCCATCCTGCTTACCTCTCTGACAACATTTGCAGGCCTTCTGCCGTTGTTGCTTGAACGGAGTCTTCAGGCCAAGTTCCTTATCCCCATGGCCGTCTCTCTGGGCTTCGGCGTGTTGTTCGCAACGGCGATTACACTTGTGATTGTTCCCGTGGGATACCTCGCCCTTGAAGATGTGATTCGGCTGGCACGTAAGGCCTTCGGCATCCGCTCTGGCCCAGAGGCCCCCGCAAGCACTTGATCGATTCGCTCAGAGCAGCGGGTCGATCCATCCGAAAACTGTCTCGAGCAGGCGCGAAGAGAAGGGTCTTTCGCGCCATTGTTTCAGAGTGATTTCGCGCGCTGCTCCAAGGTCTTCTACGAACTGAGTGCTCAGCGCCTCCACGGCAGGTCCGTTGTGCAGCCCTAGGTCGAGCTCTTGATTGAAGCGTGCGCTCCAGTTGTCGAGATTCGAAGAGCCGATGAATCCCCATCGTTCGTCGACCACGGCGTACTTGCTGTGCAGCATGCTGCGCTGAAACTCGTAGATGCGCACGCCGGATTGAAGGAGTTTGTGATAGTAGCGCCGTCCTGCAGCGCGAACGGCGATATGGTCTGTTCGTGGGCCAGGCAGAAGTAAGGAAACTTCGACTCCGCGTCGCGCGGCACGGCGCAGCACTCGGCGCAATCGAAATCCTGGGACGAAGTAGGCGCTGACCAGGTGGACTTTCGCTTGGGCTGTTGCAATCTCGAGCCTTAGCTTCCGCAGCAGTTCCGGCTGGCCTCGGCGCGTGACAAGCATTTGCAAGGTTTGCGGTGCATGAGGCTGGGCCTGCTGTCGCTGGGTTCTGCGGGGTATTTTCTCGTGGGTTGCGCGAGCCCAATCCTGCGCGAAGAGGGCGTGCAAATCGCTCACGGCGGGCCCCTTGATGCGCGCCATGAGATCCCACCACTCTGTCGGTGGCGGCTGGATCCATCCGTCAGCAAAGCCAGCGCCGCCTGTGTAGGCCACGCGTCCATCGATCACGAGCAGCTTGCGGTGGAAGCGCCGCATGAGGCGCGAGTCAATCAGCGGAAATCGCAGGGCGTGATAGAACGCAAATCGCCCCCCGGCTGCCTCAAGTGACTCGAGTTCTTCTCGGTCGACGCCGTGACTCCCGAGGCCATCCAGAAGCAGTCGCACACGAATGCCCCGCTGTGCCGCGACTCGAGTCGCCTCGAGAAAACTTCTGCCCGTCTCATCGGCTTCCCATAAATAGGTGCCGACCAGGATCTCTTCCTGCGCGGCTTCTATGTCGGCAAGCATGCGCGGATAGAACGCCTGCCCACCAGGAAGCAGTTCGACCGAATTGCCTTCGCTAGGGGTGCAGCTGTCTCGCCTTTGCGTGCTTGCGCGAAGGGTTGAAAGCCGGCTCAATCCTGCAGAACCTCGGTGCCCGAACTGCTCTCCAACTCGATGTCCAGGATCACAGGCAAGTGGTCGGAGGCGCTGCGTGCCAATGCGAGCCGAGAGGTCATGCTATGGAGACAACGCAACGGACCTCGAAGGAAGACCTTGTCGAGTGCGCCGGCCGGACTCCAGGCAGGAAATGTGCGCAGAGCGCGCTTGCCCATTCCCGTGGCACATACGTAGCCCTCATCAGCGAGGCGCCCCTCGGGAAGCACGCCCATCCAGTCGTTCATGTCACCCGCAATGATCATCCGGCTGCGCTTTCCCAGGGATCCGATCCGCTTGCTTTGAAGGAGCTTTTTGATTTGCCAACGACGTTCCAGCCCGGCGAGTCCCAGGTGCACATTGGCCACATGAAGGCCAAACTGATGCCCGTTCACCGGGACCTGAATGTCGACGATCAAGGCCCCCCGCGCTTTTTTCAAAGGGAGAGTGAGGTCGAGGTTCTCCTTTGCAGTCATCGGGTAGTGACTCAGCGTGGCGTTGCCGTAGGAGCCAGTTTTTAGAGTGACGTTTGGACCAAAGGCGACGTGCGGGAAGTTCATTTGCTCGGCAAGTTTCTCTGCCTGGTGGTCGTGACGAGAGCGGGGCACTCCGTGATCGACTTCTTGCAGCAAAAGGACGTCCGGGTGGTAGTGCTGGACGACGGTGACTATGCGTTCGAGCGCATAGCGGCGGTCGATTCCGCCGATGCCCTTGTGAATGTTCCAGCTGAGCAGGCGCATGTTGACTAGCGACCCTCACCAAGAAGGCGGGCCAGTTGCTTGTCCGCAGCCTCGTGCTGTGGGTCATGCTGAAGTGCCTGCTTCAGATGGCGCACAGCCTCTTCCGTGCGATTGTCTGAAGTGAGAATGAGTGCGAGGTTGTAGTGACCCTGCGCGTTTTCTGGTCGGGCAGCGAGAGCCGATCGAAAATAGGCCTCGGCGAGCTTCTTATCCTGCGCCTGCAGTGCTGTGATTCCGAGGGCGTTGTAGGCACCTGCGTGCGAAGGGTCCGCTTCGATGGCCGAAAGCCAGGATTGCCGGGCCTCTTCCGCTCGACCCAGTTCGGCCAGAATCGCGCCGAGTCCGTGAAGGGTCGCGGACTTCCCCGGGTCGAGCCGGGCAGCTTCCTGGGCATGGAAGAGCGCCTCTTCAAGGCGCTTGTCCCTGCGAAGAGCGAGGGACAGGTTGAAATGCGCTTCGGCGTAGCCGGAATCGATCTCGAGGGCACGTTGAAAGGCCACGATGGCGGACTGAATCTCTCCTTGCTCGAGATGAAAGTTTCCTTTTTGCCAGAGGCTCATGGCGTCGCGCCCACCGGCCATCTGCAAGGCTCGCTCATTGAGCGCTTGGGCCTCTTCCGCCTTTCCTGCCCAGTCCAGGACAGAGGCTAGCCGCGACAAGGCGCGTACGTGGTCTTCCGAGAGCAAGCTCGACTCGACTTGCTCATTGAGAGCTTCACGCTGACTCTCGTTCCATCCGGATGATGGCTGAACCACACCTGCTTGGACCAATGTCGAGAACAGAGCTTCAGCTACGAGTCGGTAGCCCTCGATCGTCATGTGGACGTGATCGAGAAACAACTCGGAGCCAGGGATGGGGCGTGAAGTCATTTCAAGAGACGCTTCATCCATGAGTGCGACGGCGTCAACAAAAAAGGCACCTTCTTCGCGGGCGACAGATTCGACGAGGCCCCTCACTTCTGTGAGGGCACGTAAAGGGACGATGTCCTCGTCGCGTGCACGTTCAAAGGCCGTGCGAGCTGCCGCTATTTGGCCGGAATCGAGTTGTGCTTCGCCTAGCCGGTACCAAGCCAAGGCATGGCGCGGGTCGATACGGGTCGCCTTGTGCAACTGCTCCAGTTGCCCTGCGGTGCCAGTGCCCTTGGCGAGCAACTCGTCGACCCACTGGGCTTCCTGGGCTTCGACATCTGCTCCGTGTTCACTCTTGAAGGGCAGGCAGTTCAGCAGTTGGGACGCCGGGGCGACAAGGACAACGACAACTCCCGTCTGTTGCGCCATGCGCACCATGCGCACCAGGTTGAAGCGGTAGTGTTCGAGTATCTGTTCACGAAGGGTGTCGTCGCGTGTGTAAGCGTCGGGCCCGATGCTGGCGTCAAGTCGCGTGCGGACTTCGCTCTCAAGTTCGTGGGGCACTCGATCGGCTTCTCCTTCAGCACCACCAGATTTTCTGGACCCAGCCAGAGAGCGTAGTGCCGAGAAGAGTGCGGAAGATCTTGCCCATGTTCCGAGGCGGAGCACCCACGGCGACATGGAAGAGAGCCCGGAATAGCTGCGCTCTTCAAGAAACTCGTTATGTCCAGAGTAGATAATGACGGCGTCTGGTTCGTAGCGCAGAAGCTCTTCGAGAACAACACTCACGCGGTAGCTGGCGTAGCTGATGCCGCCCGCATTGATCACTTCCCACTGACGGTCTGGAGCCGCGGTGGGAAGCCAGGCGCGCAGCCACCCCGAGAAGGAGGTGGTGTCGGCGTAGGGGCGGCCATAGGTGGTGGACCCGCCGAGTGAGATGATGCGAGTTTCCTGAGCAGCCTTCTGGGGGTGAAAAGACTGCACATTGAAATGATTGCGCTTGTACGGCGCGGTGCTCAGGCCGCCTGTGCCGTTGTCGGTGAACAAGGGGAGTGTCTGCGAGAAGCCGACGTATGGGTCTTCGTCTGCTGGAGTCGCTTCATGGCCCGCGAGACGTAGTCCGAGTTCGAGGGCCGCGAGGACGGCGAGGGCTGAAAGCACTTGAAGTCCCGCACGTCGGAGTCGGGACGGGCGGTGGCGCGGGGGGGAGTTCACCTCTTCAGCACCACGATGAGTAAGCCTCCGCTGCTGTTCTCTTTCGGTCCGATGCCTGGAAAGCCCACGGCGAGGTGCGGGGGGTGCTGGCCACTTTCGCTTCCTGCAGAGGCAAGGCCGGCTCCGAAGTCGTGTTGTTCTTGCGTGGGTTCGAGGCGCATCAATTCCTGGCCCTGAGCACCGGACAGGATGCGCAGGGCTCCGCCGCCGGACCGGGCTACCGCGATCTCGGGAATGCCATCAGCATCCAGGTCGTTCAGAGCGGCAAGGGAGCCACCGAGTCTCTCGCCGCGCTGCGTGCCTCTGAACACCCGGAGCGAACTGCCGTCCAGGCCACTGAACACGTGGACGGCTCCGGCCAGGGGGGCTTTGGAACTGTCGAGTGGGGCGCCCACGAGCAGATCGGGCCATGTGTCGCCGTTGGCATCGGGAGTCGCAGCGAGTGTCTCACCGAATCCAGCCCCGAGATCTTCGAGTCGTTGCAAGGTCTTGCCGGTGCGCCCCGAAACGTAGAGCACGGCCTGGGATGCGGGTGCGCTGACGGCAAGGTCAGGAAGGCCGTCGCCGTCCACATCGCCCAGAGGTGCCAGTTCACGACCGAAATCACGTGTCTCCTCGTCACCTCGGGCCAAGAAGAGCTGTTCGCCTGTCGCTCCGGAGAGCGCCAGGACGTATCCCGGCCCGGCATCACGATCGGGACTCATGGCGGGTTGAAGGGCTCCCACCGCCAGGTCGGGAATGCCGTCCTGGTCGAGATCGCCGAGCGGTCCGAGAGCGACTCCGAGCCCATCGCCCCCGCGTTCGCCGTGAACTGTCCAGAGCGGCGAGCCCGTACGGCCAGAGAAAAGGTAAACAGAGCCCGCATCGGGCCGTCCCTGGTTGGCATAGGGGGCACCCACGGCAATCTCTCGGACTCCGTCGCCGTCCACATCCTCGATGGAGATGAGGGCTGTTCCAAATCTGTCATGGCCAGAGTGACCGTGGAATGTATGCAGTGGCTCGCCACCGAGTCCCGAGAGCGCCTGGACGTATCCCGGTTGGATTTTCTGGGTCAGGCGCTGAGTGCCTCCGGCCAGCCAGTCGGGGTGCCCATCTCCGTTGAGGTCTCCGGCTGGGGCCAGAGGCTCCCCGAAGAGATCGCCCGCGGTGGTTCCGGTGTACTGCGCGAAAACGTCTGCCGAAGGGGCTGCTGGCCCGCATGTGGCGACCAGTGTGACCAGTGCGAGCAGGAAGATCGCCTTGTGCATAAGTTGGATGTGAATTCGAGGAATCCCGCTGAGGCGCTGGGATGAGTCATTCATGGCTGCGTCACGATACTCATTCCACGGCCGGAGTGGACGCATGCTCGGCACCGAACCCGCCGGGGCGAACCGCGCTCGTCACCGAGATAGGTCGTGAATAGGAAGTGGGGCGTGTGTATGTTCGGTCCTGGCTCTCGTGTCGTTTGCGTGGGCTCAGGAGACGTTTCCACCGATCGATATCCTCTGATCGATAGACTCGATTTCGGAAGGCGCGTGGGCGCGTGGGAGCGAGGACGCATCACGGGCGGTGGCTTGAGACCGCCGCTCGAGACGAGGTTTTCGTTCGTTGTCGTCCGTCACTTTGATTTGCGAGAGTCGTTCCGAGTGGCTCGTCATCGAATCGATTGGCGGACCTGTCGAACTTGGGCTCGTGATACGGATTTTCGTGACGAACGTGAGTGTGCTGTGACGCCGGACTGACTGACGGTGCTCGGTGGATTGGATTTCGCTGCTTGGAAGTCGCCCGTGCGGCCTTCAAGTCACCTGCTGGACCTTGTTCTACTTCGTTGACACTCAGATGACCCCCTCACTATGAAGACGCTGCTTTCCCAGTTTTGCGAGGAGTTCGACGGCGTTGTGCGCCCTCTCCTGCAGCCCCTGACCCAGGCTGCGGATACTCTGAATCATGTGTCTGACAAGACGGGCGTTCGCTCGCTGTTGCCGACCGTGCTCGACGTGCGCCACCACCTCAGTACGGTGGCTGACAAGGTGGCCGAACAGCAGGCCTATGTTCTGATCTTTGGTCCACTCAAGAGCGGGAAGTCGACGCTCATGAATGCGATCAGCGCGGCCTACGTGAGCGAGGTCACCACGCTCCCGGCCTACCCTTGCATGGTCTATGTAAGTCACGCCGAAAAGGTTGGGTTCACGGTCACCCGCTTCAACGGGCAACAGGAAGAGTTCAGCGACATGGCGTCCATGAGGACGCTGCTGGAATGGGCACACAACGAGTTGGCCGATCGGATTCGTGAGGTCGAGGCACGCAACGAAATCTTCGATCCCGCGGAACACATTCCCCAGGCCATCCGCCGTATCGATGTGAAATTGCCAGCCGAGCATCTGGCAGATTCTAGTGCGGTGTTGGTGGACACCCCAGGCCTCTACAGTCGCATGAAGTTCGGGTATGACCGGATGACTCGGGAGTTCCGCAACACGGCCTCCAGCGCGATTTTCGTGGTCAAGACGGACAACTTGTTCCTCGAGCAGGTCTTTGATGAGTTTGGCGACCTGTTGAAGCTGTTCAGCCGAATTTTTCTGGTGGTCAACATCGATTCGACCAAGCGCGATTTGCTTGCGGATGGCGAGTTGGGCCCCAGTCTCGAGTGTCACGATCCAGACCGGATCATCACGGCATTTGAGAATCTGGCCATGACCGCGCCTCTGAAGTCGGCTCTCAAAGAGGGGCGACTCAAGATCTATCCGGTCGATCTGTTGCGTGCTGCTTCCGGAAGGGTCAAGGGCACCGGCGAAGAGTCCGACGGCGGCGCCGAGTTCAAGACCTTCCAGCGAGAGTTGACCGATTACCTCAACAGCACGGACTATCTGGTGTCGTTCCTCGGCGATAGTTTGAAGCAAGCCTGGGGACTTCTCGGTGAACTCAAGAACCTGTGCGAGCGAGATGCCGTCAAGGAACTCGCTGAAAAAGTTGCGCGACTTGAGAGTGAGCAGCAACGTCTCGAGAGCATGGAGCAAGCGGTCGAGCGTCTGACCGCCTGCGATTGGGATAGTTTCTTCAGTGCGCTGGGAACCGACCTCTCCAGCATTGCTCGAGGTCGCATTGAAAAACTTCGTGAGCAAACGTCCCAGGGCCTCGGTGAAGTCATGGATGCCTGGTTCGAAGCGGACTCGTCTTTTCAGAGCTTGCTTGCCGATCTTGCACAACCACTTCTGGTGAGTAGCCGTGCTGACCTGACCGCGACGGCGCAGGGTGTCTTGGAGACGGTGGCCTCGACTGACACGGCCGGTGCTCAGGTGCCCGGAAAAGTCCGCCTGGACCTCACACTTCTGGGGGTGGACCTCGGGGCGTTGGGGAAAGCGTGTCTCGACCAAATCGATCCGGGCAGTGGCATGGCCCCGGCGCATCTGAATGTTTCCACCTCGTGCGTTCCGGTGAAGAAGGGCTTTTTGGATTACATCTTCTTGCGTGGCCAGGCGAGCGTGCGTCGCCGGCTGTTTGGCCCCGAGGAAGCGCCAGGTCAACCCGTGCCGCGGCTCGTGAAGCAGCGTCGACTGGGCGTTGCTGGCCGCGACGCTCTCAAGGATGCACTCGAGCAAGCCTTCGGAGACTTCTTCGAGGGGGCCTTGAAGCACCTCTCCCTGGAAGTGCTGAAGCTTTACGTCGGCACCTTGCGTGTGGGGATCAAGACCGATCTGCGCAAGATTCGCGAAGGCAATGCTCTGCGGAAGTCGTCGGTGGAGCGTCGTCTGGCTGAACTGAGAAGGGTCTGTGAGTCCTTGGATGATCTTGCGGAGGTGGTGGAGAGCGCTTCGAAGGTTCTTGGCACCTTGTCCAACCGCTACGGCGAGGCGGACCCGAAACTGTTGAGTCGCCCTCTTTCTGAAGCTTCCCCAAGGTGGCCTTCAGTGGCCGCTGAGTCGCCCGCTGCAGAAGCACCGAGCGAGATCACTCCGGTGCTCGCAGAGGATTCTGCGGAGCATGAAGAGGTCGCCGGGGAACTGGGCAACTTGCACGACCCCTTGCAGGCTCCGACGCATGAGGGGACGGTGGATGAGCTTGGCGTCGAGCGGGCTGACGACGTCGCCATGCGGAGATCTGCAGCCCTCAGGGCTGGGGCCATCGAGCCGGATCCGGAGGACCATGGCCAGGAATCCCCAAATGGCCCAGGGCACGGAAACTGACCCGCTCGGCCTCTCGCGAGGGGCTTGTCAGGTCTGATTCTGAAAAGTCATCAAGCGCGCCCAGCTTTGGAAGGGCACAGTTGTCTTGGAGATCGATGCGCCGGAGGCAGACTTGCCCGGATTCCTTCGGCTGATCTTTGACGTTTGATAACTGGAGCAGGGTCGGTCGATGCATGGCCTACCATTCGGCACTTGCCCGTCCGGATGGCATGAATGTCACGGAGTTGCTCAGGATGCGATGAGCGACTCTGGCCTTCCCTTCGGGGAGGCCAGTCGATCGGCCCTGCCCCTCTTTGAGCGACTTCAGAGGGAGCGACTTCAGAGGGAGCTAGTCGAGCGCCTCATCGGTTCCTTCGAGGATCCGATAACCCTTGCCGCGTTTGTTCTGAATGAGGGGGTCGCCGCCTGCATCAATCTTGCGGCGAAGTCGGCCCACATGGACATCAAGGACGTTTGTGCCGGGGTCGAAGTCCATATCCCAGACGTCATGCAGCAGTGTTTGTCGGGAGACCAGGTTTCCTTTGGCTCGAACGAGAGCCAGCAGCAGGTCAAATTCTCGGGGGCTGAGGTCGACACGCCGTCCGGATCGAGAGACGCGTCTCTGGGCCAGGTCGAGTTGGACCTCGCCGTACTCAAGCGGTTCCAGCAACTCGCGGCGGCGGACTGCAGCTTCCATTCGGGCCACGAGTTCTTCGATCTCTGGTGGCTTGACGATGTAGTCGTCTGCCCCGAGTGAGAGTCCCTTCACTTTTTGTCCGGTCCGCGACTCGCCGGACACAATGATCACGGGTGTCTCGTTGCCTGCCTCTCGGATGGTGGTGAGGATGTCGAGGCCTGAGATGCCGGGCAATCCGATGTCGAGAAGGATGACGTCGAAGTGTCCCGGGGCTTTGGAAAGGAGAACCTTCCGCGCTTCGTCGCCCGAGCGTGCCACCGTGAGTTCTACGCCAGCAGATGACAGCCCGGCTTCCATGAAGAGGACGAACGTCTGGTCGTCATCCACGAGCAGCGTCTTCACCTATGGCTCCGAATATCTGTTTTGGTATCGCCCTGAATCAGGGCGACTTGCGAGCCGCTAAAGAGAGACCACTTTGGTGCTCATGTGCTCTTCAACTTAACGGAATCTTAATATACTGAAAGAGGGTATGGCGGAGCCATTGCCGTTGTTGAAAGATGACCGCTTGATTCCCGTGGAAATGGAATCGAGTGCTAATATGAGCCCCACTCGCTGTGCAAGTGGTTGCGCGTTGAGGGCGCAGGACGGTTCACAGAGGAGGTGAGTGGACGTCCGGCGTAAGCTGGCAGGCAAGAAATGGCCAAGCTGATATGTCCGATGGGCATTTTCGTAGGAGCTCAAGAGGCGATGTCTTCTCAGTGCAGTGAAATGGAATCTTCGAATCCGGATCCAGATTCCTGGGATGGCACGGCGATCTGGAGAATTTACAAGGCTGGTGGCTCTGGGCTGGTCGGAAAGCTCTGCGGCCTCTTCCTCGAGGAAGCCGGGCAGAAGATCGACTCTCTGAGCCGGAGCGTGCAGTGGGGCGAAATCAAACGAGTGGCGCACGGCTTCAAGACCAACTGCAGGATGATGGGGGCCGAAAAGATGGCGGCCCTCTGCCACGAGATTGTCGTGCACTCCGAGAAGGGGAGCGAACTCGGAGGTTCTGAGATGGCTGCGGATGAAGTCGCGAAATTGGCCCCGCACGTCGAGGAACTGCAGGCTGCTTACGGCGAGGTCCAGGAGCGAGTCAAGCAGATTCATGAGGCGGCGCTTCGCGGGGAGTCGCCGCCCGGAGATCCACCGGACTGATCTCTGGCATCAGAGCGAACGGGCCGATTTCAGATCGCTTACGAGCCCTCTGAACTGAGGGCACCAGCGAATCCGATTTCGACTGCGTGGGGCCTCAGCGCTTCGATAAGGAACGTGATGTGATCTGCCAGATCCACGCCGAGTAAGCGCGCACCCTCGTGAACTTCGTGTCGCTCCACCTTGGCAGCGAATTTCTTGTTCTTCAGCTTTTTGAGAACGCTCTTGGCTTTGAGCGTTTCGATTCCGCCTGGCCGCACATGGCAGCAGGCACCGAGGAATCCGGTGAGTTCGTCGCACGCCAGCAACGCCTTGTCGAGTTGGCTCTCGTAGGGCACACCCCACTGTGTGTAATGCGCACTCACGGCATGGGCGACACTCTCTTCACCGCGCTCTTTGAGCCAGGAGACGATGCGCTCGGGGTGTTCCTCGGGCCAGCGGTCGTAGTCTGCGTCGTGAAGAAGGCCTGCCAGGCCAAAGGGCTCTTCATCTGCAGCCCCCGATCCATAGCGAGAGGCTGCCGCGCGCATGGCCAACTCCACCGAGCGAGCATGCCGCCGCAAGGCCTCGCTCGGTGTCCATGCGCAGAGCAGTTCCCAGGCTTCGTTGCGGGTGATCCCCGTCATCGCTGCAGGCCTCGACGTCAGCTGTTCTGTGCGTCGCGATACTTCGCGAGGGTCTCACGGAACTTTTTGAGCATGGCCTCCCGGCTAGATTCGGATCCGCCCTCATCGGCCTCAAGAATCGCAATGGCCGCTTCCTGGGTCTTGAGGGCACCCTGATGGTCACCTTGCGCAAATTGCACGCAAGCCATGGTGTCGAGCACGTTCGGGTCTGCGGCTGCTGTCAACTCATTGGCGCGCTGAATCGCCAGCATGGCCAGTTCAAGATCTGCCATGCCTTCGGGCATGCCGTTGTCTGGTGCGACGATGAACCAGGCCAGTCCGTTCAGCTGGCGGGGGTCTTCTTTGAACGTCTTCGTGAGCAGCTCCCGGCCCAACTCTGCGGCGCGCTCGCCGGACTCATCCAGGTAGAGAAGCGCCTGATAGCGCACCGAGTTCACGGATCCGTAGCGCTCGTCGAGTTCGGCAAGTTTCGTGGCGTTCTCGTAGGCCGCTTCCCAGTCGTTGGCCTGAAGCGCCTCACCAATGGCCTCACTGAGTGTTTGCACGACCGCCTGTGACTTTTGCTGTTCGGCTCGCTTCTCGGCTTCGGCTGCCATGTCAAAAGATCCGTCGACTACGGCATCGACGACTCCGTCCATGCCATCCATGGGGTGTCCAATCCAGGCGACAACACCTTCTCTGTCGATCACCATGGCCGTGGGAATCCCGCGTGATCCAGAGGCTGTCATGTAGGCCTCTGCGGTGGCCCCTTCGATATCTGTGGCGATGGTGTAGTTCATCTTGTCGCCCTGGTCGTCGACGAATGTCTTCGTGGGCACCATGGAGTCGCTGGGCCAGATGGCGACGCCGATGACGGTCACGCCATCCTTCTTGCGGCTGCTTGCGAGCTCGTTGACGTGCGGAATGCTCCGGACGCAGGGGCCACACCAGGTGGCCCAGAAGTCGAGGACGTAAACCTGGCCACTCTGAAAGGTGCTGACGGGCTCACCTTTGAGCCAGTCGACCTGGCTCAGCGCAGGCGCTTTGTCGCCGGGCTTGAGAGTGATCTCTGCCGGGGCGGCAACAAGGGATGCGGCGAGCAGAATGACGGCAGCTGTTGTCATGGCAAGGCGAGAAAAGGTCACGACGATCTCCTGGTGTGTGATGTCGACAGGGGCGGATGGCCCCGCATGGTATCGACTTGGGGTGTCTGGATGCATCTCGGTCGCCGGTGTCCTTCATTCACTCCCTGGGCCACTCCCTGGGCCGCGCATTCCGGGTCGTGATGTGGTCTGTCTCGGGGTGGTGATATGCTTCCGAACAATATGACGGGCGATGAATCCGCACATGATGGCAAGAGCTCCCCAACCGGCAAGCCGCCGGGGAAGGAGCGCCCTGCCGCCCACCCCCTGGCCAAACTGGCGTTGCTGCTGGGGACTCTCGTTGTGGTCGTGGCCTTGCTCGAGCTCGGTTTCCGGCTTGCAGGTTACGGGCCTGCGACGCATTTGCGCTGGTTTGCTCATCCCGATCTGCATTACACCGCGGCTCCTAATCAGCAAGGAAGTGTTCAGGTCGCTGATGAAGGGGCGGGCGATCGCACGATCCATGTGTCGATCAATGGATATGGACAACGCTGTGATGACTACCCGC
>Ga0315339_1001795_pt1 | contig 17731 bp, 20 predicted proteins | sample ASW17metaG_FD_204514 | JGI IMG/M metagenome (GOLD analysis project Ga0315339, IMG submission 204514) | Ammonia-oxidizing marine archaeal communities from Pacific Ocean, United States - ASW #17 | ecosystem: Environmental > Aquatic > Marine > Oceanic | place: USA: California | collected 2016-12-05
AAGGCCGCCCCGACTCGCCGAAAGCCCTGGCCGGACATGACACAATCAATTTCCTCATTCAGTCTCACGGTGAAGAATGGACTCTCTACGACGGCGATAAACCGCGGACATTCAAGGCGCAATCGCGACTGCTAGTGAACAATGCGGATGTTGCCATCGCTGCCGCCACGGCCGGGTGCGGGATAACCCGTGTTCTTTCGTACATGATCGCGCCACAACTGGCTTCGGGTGAACTCGAACTGGTCCTCGACCCCTTCACGCCCCCCGCGGTACCCGTCCACGTGGTCCACAAGGAACCAGGGCTGACAGCGGCACGCATCCGCACCGTGGTCGACATTCTGATCGAGCGCTTGCGGAAAGAACCCTCGCTCAACTACCGCGGCTGAGGAACCGCCTCATCAAATTTCGGGATCGACGGCAGATCGTCGATCCACGGCAACGCCGAGCGATTCCATGCCTGCCGCATCGGAATGAGCTTGTCGCGTTGGCGGATCGTGCCCGTACGGATGTTATAGACCTTCGGCCCGTCCCCCACAGACGTTGAATAGATCTGCGTCCCGCAGTCGGGGCAGAACGCCTGAATTCGTGGATTGCCGCTCCCACTGATCTTGACGTACTCCTTGGGCTCACCCGTCAGGAGCGAGAACGAATTCTTACCGCTGTAGGCGCTTATCCGAAATGCCGTGCCCGCAAGGGTCTGACAATCGGTACAATGGCACAGCGTAACCCTCGCCTCGTCGATCTCCGCCTCGAACGTGAGGTTGCCGCAGTGACAGCCGCCGTCGACCTTCATGATTGCCTCTCCAAACTCTTGTGAATCTGCTCAAAACTTAAGGCAGGCTAGCCAAGGCCGGAAGGCGCGGGTTCAGTTCCCGTCGTTTCAGGTTCGCTATCCGGTCGCTCGCTCTCGGGAGGAACACGACCCAGCACCAGGTCAGCTGCCTTTTCCCCGATCATCATGGTCGGCGCGTTGATATTACCGCCGGTGATGACCGGCATGATCGACGCATCCGCGACGCGTAGGCCCTCCACACCGTAAACGCGCAGTTCGGGGTCGACCACGGCGTCCGGGCCCTGCCCCATGGAGCAGGTGCTGGTGGGATGGAATTCGGTGGTCGCGGTCTGTCGGATCCAGGCTTCGATCTCCGCATCGCTCTGAATTTCCGGGCCGGGATCGATTTCGCCGCCGTCGAGCGGCTTCAAGGCATCCTGCGACAGGATATCGCGGGCGAGGTCGACAGCCTTACGGAACAGGTCAATATCCCGCCTGTCCGAGAGATACATCGGCCGGATTACGGGCTTTGCGAACGGATCTCTCGACCAGAGCTCGATCGTCCCCCGGCTGTGCGGCCGGAGCAGGCTGGTTCGGACGGCATAGCCATGCCGTTCTGCAGTATTGCGATCAAATAGATAGGCAAAAGGCGGGCGCAGCTTCATGTGATCGACCAGTAGCGGCAACAGATGCGCCTGGAGGTCAGGAACTTCCAAATCCGGCTCACTGCGAATGAAGCCACCCGCTTCCTGGGGAAATACGGTGGCGGGCCCGCTGCCCCACAGCAGCGCCCGTGCCGTCGCCACCAAAAAACGATCAAGGGCCAGGAGGCCGAAGACCGTCACCGGTCGGGTGCAGGCATGGCTGATCGATAGGTCCAGGTGATCCTGAAGGTTCTGTCCGACACCCGCGAGGTCCACGCGGACCGGAATATCGTGCTCGCGCAATCCGTCGGCCGGACCGATCCCCGAGAGCATCAACAGGTGAGGCGAGTTGACCGCGCCGCTGCAGAGGACAACCTCCCGGTCCACGTGCACGCGCTCATCCCGATCTCGGCGGCGATAGGCGACTCCGGTCACGCGAGTTCCCTCGAACAGGATTTCCGTCGCCTGGGCACCTGTCAGGACGGTGAGGTTCCGGCACCGTCGGGCAGGATCGAGGAAGGCGCGTGCCGAGCTCCAGCGTTGACCGTTCTTGATGTTGAAGTGGTACCGCCCAAACCCCTCCTGGGTCTCGCCGTTGAAGTCGTCGGTCAGCGGATAGCCTGCCTGCCGACCGGCCTCGATATAGGCGGTGAGAATGGGGTTATCCGATCGCGGCCCGCGAACGAAGAGATCGCCGCCGCTACCGTGGTAGGCGTCGGCACCTGCCTCGTGATCCTCGGCCCGTTTGAAGTAGGGCAGAACTTCCCGGTAGCTCCAACCACGATTGCCAAGCTGAGCCCAAGTGTCGAAATCGGATGGGTGGCCACGGACATAGAGCATGCCGGCAATCATCGAACAGCCGCCCAGCATCTTGGCGCGTGGCCAGTCGACCCGGCGACCGGCCATTCCGTCCTGGGACACCGTCTCGTAGTTCCAGTCATTGAAGTGGCTGCGGCTTAGCTTTCCGGCTATCAAAGGGATCCGGTAAAGTGGATTGCGGCCGCTACCGCCCGCCTCCAGCAACAGGACGCGGTTACCCGGGTTGGCGCTCAACCGATTGGCCAGCACGCACCCCGCCGAGCCACCGCCGACGATGACGTAGTCGTAGGAGTTGGTCATGAGTGCCGGTGGTTTCCGCTTATTAAATCCGTCAATCGATGACCGCCATACCGTCGATCTCAATCAGGAGTTCGGGATACGCGAGGGCCTGGACGCCGAGGAGCGTCGATGGCGGCCGCTGTTCAGGCGGCAGAAATTCACCCATGACGTCCATGAGAACGTCACGGTGCTGCTCCTGATAACCGACCACGTAAAACGTCATCATGACGAGGTCTTCGAGCACTGCGCCGCCCGCCCCGAGAGCTGTTTGCAAGTTCTGGAATGCGAAGCGCATTTGGGCTTCGAGGCTGTCGCCGCCCTGGAGGTTGCGGTCGCGATCAAACGCGACTTGCCCCGCAAAGTGAACCATCCGCCGCCCTTCGCTGACACAGACGTGGTGATAGAAGTCGGTCTGCCTCAGCGAATCGTGTTTGATAAGTTGCCGTGTCGCCATGACGTCACACCCTCCCGCAATGTGGCCGCGGACACCAGACGAGAAGAGCGTCCCGCATTACCCGCAGTAGCGGTCCCGCAAATCCAGCAGCTGTTTTTCGATATGGGCCTTGCGTTGGTCACCCTCGTAGGCATCGCCCGAGAAGATGCAATCGAGAACCTCCCTGCCGATCCGGGCAAGATATTCCTCCTGCTCGTCACCCGTCATGCCGTTAGCCGGAATTTCAAGGGCCGTATCGTGCGTATACGTGTGCACGGGATCGCCCGCATAGCCCCAGGTCGCGGGCTTGCCCGAGAATCCTCCCTCTCCGCGAATACCTTCACGCAGGAGCCGCCGCCACATGGCGACACCTTTATCCGTCGTGCCGAGATGTTCGAGATCATGGATGGCGATCGGGCGCTGGCCAACCAAGGCATCCCAATCACCTGGCTCGCGCTGGCGCTCCTCGTAGGACCGGTTGCCGGTCTGGCCGAGGAAATCGACGGTGTCGATCCCGCACTCCTCTTCCTTACCGATGCCCGCCGTATCGACCACGTCGTTGAAATGGCGATAGCCGAAGATCCACGAGTTCGTGTCGTCGATGGGGACCGACCAGCGCGTCACACTGGCCCGGTTGAATAGCTTTTCCTTCTCCACGGCCTCCCACAGGGCCGCGACTTGGCCAAAGTTCGGCAGCATGATGTGATTGGTGCGCACCCAGACCCGGTCACCGACCTGACGTGTCGTGATGTAGTAGAGGCCAGCATCCTTCTCGATGAATTCGGTCGCCGGCAGGTCATGCCAGGCATCAGTGAACTGAGTGCCGTTGAGCCGGGTATGCAGGAACACGGCATGGATCGGGTCGACAAAATTCTCATGGACCTGCAGCCAGCTGCACGAGTAGTGGCAGGAGTAGGGCACGAGCTTGTTGTCGGACAGGAAATAGGTATCGAACATGGGGAACTCGGGCTGCTCATCCGGCGGCCCCATGTAAGCGAAGACCAGGCCCGCATACTCACGGGCCGGGTACGCGCCATGCTTTAGGCTCTCGCGCAACCGCGAATCAGGCGGCTCGCCTGGTGTCTCGAGGATGGTTCCGTCGGTATCGAACAACCAGCCGTGATAGCAACAGCGAATGCCGCGTTCGGAGACGATGCCGTATTCCAGCGAGGTCCCGCGATGACTGCAGTGACGGTGGAGCACGCCGACGGCGCCGGACTTGTCGCGGAAAACGACGAGATCCTCGCCGACGATGCGGACGGCGTGCGGCAGATCGGTTAGCTCCTGGGAAAGACAGACCGGCTGCCAGAATCGGCGCATGTACTCGCCGCAGGGCGTTCCCGGTCCCACATGAGTCAACTCGGCATCCTCATGCGGGACGTTACGCATATGATAGCCGGAGTACGGCTGCATCATACTTCTCTGGTGCACATTCATGGCTGCCCCCTTCGTCAATGGACGTTGCGCCGATTACGAAATCGTAACGCCCCCAAGCCTAGATATAAAGGGGGCCTCTACTCCGCTCCATGGCTGACCGCCTCATACAAACGGTGGATGGGACCGTCGGCGATGCCAAGTTCGTCGAGGTGACGCACCGTGTTGGCCAAATAGTCAATGCAGGTCCCGCCTTCTCCCACGCCTTGTCGGATGTGCGCGACCAGGTCCGCATACGACAGGCCGCCGGCGTATTGCGCGTGATGACGATCGACGACGAAGCACAGCGCCGAGACGTTCCGATGCCCTGATTCTGTCAAGAATTGGCCTGCTGTTAAGATTTGGACAGGACGCTTGGCCGGTTTGTAGACGTCGTAGCCACCCATCTCGCGGTCATGGAGATAATCGAGAACCTCGATGGCATCCGAGAATGCCACGCGGTAGACCCGCCCCTTGCACGAACCGCCGGCATCGAGGCCCATGACGACACCCGGCCGCTCCCAGGAACCCCGATGCCGATGTGAAATAACGCACGGTGCCCGATGCACCCCACGGATCAATGCGGTGTGCGCTTCAAGGTGCGGAAAGCCGGACCGCCACATCAACGAGCCATAACCGAAGACCCAAAGATCTCCGCCATCGTAGAGGTGATAGAGATTTTCCAGGCCGTCCTTGCGGCGTGTCGTGGGCACGGATTCGCTCTCGGCCACGAATCAGGTATCCCTGCTCAAACTGAAAATCCCGGTTCGTTTCGCGACAGGCCGTCGAACAGGTCAAACATGGTTTCACGCCACGCATGAATGGGGTCGGTAGAGTCAAGCAACTGCCAGGGACTTTGGCAGCGTGCCCACTGAAAGTCGCTGAAGACGATGTAATCGGCGTACGCCGGTGCATCACCACATAGGAAGGGTTGACGTCGAAGCGATTCGCGCACGGGTTGGAGCAATTCCTGGAATTGGGGCAGGCGCACCTCCCGATTCATCTGGATGGCTTCCAACGTCATGCCATAGGTCGCTTCACGGGTCCGGCGGAAGTAGGCGTGGTCGTCCGGGTGCAGCGTATCAAGCGCATCACGCAGGATCAGCGGCACCAGACCTCTATAGTGGAGCACGGACTCCGCCCAGTCATGAATGAACCGCGCATGGGACCGACCGACGGCACCTTCGAATAACGACGGACGTTCCGAGTAGGTCTCTTCAATATAACAGGCGATACGCCAGGAGTCCGGGATCACGGCTTCATTGTCGACGAACACCGGTATCCCGGTTTGGCCCGAGAAGGCCAGCGAGTCCTTATCCGAGAGCTTGACGGGAACGCGCGTGACGTCGAGCCCCTTGTGTGCACATGCCATCAAAATCCGCCAAGGAAAGGGACGCACGCTGAACCGGGCCTCGGTCACGCCCATCGCTTCGTAGAGGAGACGGGTCATCTGATTTCCACGCCGGCCACGCCGAATTCTCCTACTGCCTAAACACAGCTATTTCGGATAGGTGTTGTAGGTGTTAGCGACGAGAAAGCCGCAATCGACGGCTAGCGTGACACCGGTGATTGCCTTGGCTTCCGGTGAACAGAGAAAGAAGATCGCCTCGGCGACGTCTTCGACCTCAACCATGCGCGGCAACGCATTTTGGACGATGATTTTCGCAGGATCGCGTTCTCCGGCATCGATACGCGACTGGATCGCCGGCGTCGCCGTGATGTGCGGCGCTACGGCGTTGACACGGATACCTTTCGGCCCCATTTCAGCCGCCAGCACTTCGGTAAGCATTTTCACGGCCGTCTTGCCAGGATCGTAAGCAGTCAGCGGCCAGGCCACGAAACTCGTTGTCGAGGCGATATTGATAATGTTGCCCCGTCCCCGGGCTCTCATGAGCGGGGCCACGGCCCGACAGCACATGTAAAGCCCGCGATTGTTGATGTCCCACATGCGATCATGATCTTCCATGGGCAACTCGGTAATCGGCATCGGGTTCTGCAGGACACCCGCCGAGTTTACGAGGACGTCGATCGGCCCGACTTCCACCTCGACCCATTCGATGAGTTCATTAACCGATGATTCCTCGCGGACATCGAGATCATGGAACGCGGAGGGGCCGGCGGGACCAATAACTTCCTCAGCCACCTGGCGACCGAGATTCGAATTGACATCGGCAAGCACGACGCGATCGCCATACGCGGCAAACACTTCGCCAGTCCCGCGACCCATTCCGCTGGCGCCTCCAGTGATCACGACAACTCTCGGCTCAGACATCCGTGCTTCCTCTCGACTCACGACCGCATCAAACTAAGAGATGCATCTCCTGCCGCAAAGAACCTGTAGTGAGTAGATCTACCACACGTGACCGTCTCCGCCGCGGAGCCTATATAATCCATGCTTCACATGACACTGCCAACAACACCACGAATACGTGCGGCACTTTCTTCGCCGCTGATGAAAGGACTGGTCGCCGCAGCCAGCCTGACGATCGCGATTATCGTGATCGCACACACGTGGTATTGGCATCAGGGCATTTCGGCTGCGCAGCAAACGGTCGACGCCTGGAAACGCGGAATCCTGGATCAGGGCGGCAGGGTGGAGTTGGATGGTCTCATGTACGGGGGCTATCCGTTCACCTTCGAGATCGGCGCCAAATCCGTATTGATCGAGACCACCAGTCCGAGTCTGGCGTGGTCGTGGCGGGGCGCTGCGATCCATGGCCAAGCCAGCATTTGGACTCCCAATGTCGTGTCCGCGCGCTTGAACGCCAAACATCAATGGCAAGTTCGGAACGAGAGAGATGCCGACTGGTCGTCTCTGACCCTCGCGCAGGCGACGACCAACTTCACCCTGTCAGATGGGCGATTGAGTCAATTCATCGCGACATTAAACGATATCCAAGTGGCAGGGAGCAGACTCTCAAAGCCGGTCTCCATCACATCCATCAAACTGTCGGCAAACCTGGAGAATGGAGCCCCAGGTGGACCAAATTACCGCTTTACCGGCCGGGTGCGGCAAACAGAGCTGCCCATCGCCGAAACCTTCCCGATTGGCAGCACACTGGATCAACTGGCTTGGGCTCTGACAGCCCAAGCGCCCCTGCCATCGTCCTTGGCATTTGAGGACATTACCGCATGGCGTGACGACGGCGGGACCGTCGAAATCGAATCACTCTCGGTGCGCTGGGGAACACTTACCATCGACGCTCGGGGAACGTTGAGCCTGGATGATCGCAATCGGCCGCTTGCTGCCCTTTCGGCAACAGTTCGCGGTCATCGTGCCGCGGTCGACTCTCTGGTCCAGGCAGGAACCCTGAGACCGTCAGAAGGCGCCGCGGCAAAAATTGCTCTCAGCGTTTTCTCAAAGTCGGCGGACAACGGAGGGATCGTCCTGCCATTCACCGCCCAGAACGGCTGGTTGACTGCCGGGCCTTTGCGGCTTTTGCGGGTGCAGCCCGTCGACCTTTTTTGGGGCGGCGGGACCCGGCCTTAGGGCTTGATTCTTCGGCGCCGAGCTCCTCGGCCTGCCCCGCTTCGATGACACCGCGGCGAATAGCCCGGGTTCGCGCGAACAAGTCTTCCAGGGCGTCCCCCTGCCCCCACCGAATGGCCCGCTGCAGCGCAGATAAATCCTCGTTGAATCGTCCGAGCATCTCGAGCACGGCATCGCGATTGTTCAGGAAGACGTCACGCCACATAACTGGGTCCGATGCCGCGATCCGCGTGAAATCCCGGAAACCACCGGCAGAAAATTTAAACACCTCTGACTCCGTGACCGACTCCAGATCCGCCGCCGTCCCGACGATGTTATAGGCGATCAAGTGAGGAAGATGCGACGTCACGGCCAGAACAAGATCATGATGGTCGGCATCCATGATCTCCACCCGGCTTCCCGCACGACGCCACAACTCGGTTACGCTACGGACAGCGGTGGGATTCGTTCCTTCCGCCGGCGTCAGGATACTCCACCGGCCTTCGAACAATTCAGCAAACCCCGCCTCTGGACCAGAGTGTTCCGTACCCGCGACCGGATGGCCGGGAACCAGATGGACCCCGTCCGGGATATGCGGTGCGAGAGCATCGATGACGGCTCGTTTGACCGAACCGACATCGGTTACGATCGCGCCGGGCTTGAGCGAAGGTGCCATCGCCTCGCCGATGCCGCCGTAGGTGCTCACGGGTGAACATATGATGATCAGATCCGCGCCCTTCGCCGCTTGCCGGGGGCTTGAGAAGGTGGCGTCGACGAGCCCCAATTCACGGCATTTCGAGCGGGTGCGGCGGGTACGGGCGCATCCCACGATGCGCTCGGCAAGCTCTTCTCGACGCATCACACGCGCCAGCGATGACCCGATCAGTCCAACACCGATGAGCGCGACCGTGTCGAAGATGGGTTTGGCTTTCTGTTTCCTTGCCACCGCGTCAGCCCAAGAAATTTCGTAGCGACTCGACGACGGCACGGGTCTCTTCCTCAAGCCCGATGGTAATCCGAACGTGATTGGGCAGCCCGTAGGCGTTCATATCGCGCACCAGAACACCGTCACCCATCATGTGATCGATCGCCGCGGTGGCCGATTTGGATTCGTTGGAAAATTCGGCGCAGACGAAATTCGCGACGCTGGGGATGTAGGGCACGCCCATACGGCTTAACTCATTCTGGAGCCAGCTGCTCCAGGTCTCGTTGTGTTGCCGGGCGCGTTCAATGAATTCGGTGTCCTCGACCGCGGCAACTCCAGCCGCTTGAGCTGGCGCAGTGACGTTGAAGGGTCCCCGCAAACGGTTGAGGACCTCGATGACGCCGGTCGGACCGTAGCACCATCCCAAGCGAAGCCCGGCAAGCCCGTAGGCCTTCGAGAACGTCCGCGTCATCACCACATTATCCGCCGCACCTACAAATTCGAGACCCGATGCGTAATCGTCCCGCGAGACATATTCGGCGTACGCCGCATCGATCACCAAGAGAGCATGGTCGGGGAGGCCGTCATGAAGGCGGGTGAGTTCGTCCCGCGGTAGATATGTTCCGGTGGGATTGGGGTTGGAAACAAAGACGACACGGCACCGATCTGTGACCCTGTCGAGCAAAGCATCCACATCAGGTGTCCAATCCCTCTCTGGAACGGCAACCGGCTCCGCACCTACGCCCAGCGCCGCCAGGCGGTACATGACAAATCCGTGGGCAGTGTGGACGATTTCATCACCGCTTCCCGCATAGGCTGCCGCCAGAAGGTGAATAATCTCATCCGATCCTTCACCACAGACGATGTTGTCCGCATTCAGCGCATTTCCGCCGGCCGGGTGAACCCGAGCTATGGCTTTGCGAAGCTCACTGGCAGCGCCATCCGGGTAGCGATGCAAGTCTCCCGCCAGCGCCTGATAAGCGGCAATGGCCTTTTCGCTCGTTCCCAGCGCTGATTCGTTGGACGACAATTTGATGACCCGATCACGTCCGTCTACTCGTGAACGGCCAGGAACGTATATGGGAATCTCGAGGACTCCCCCGCGTGGGATAGGACCGTTCATCGCTTAAATCCTGCCGGGTGAATGCTTGTTTCGTTATTCAGCTGCAGACGCCGTGGGCTGAACACCACCGGCCGACCGGATTGGATTGGCAAATCCCCCGATGGCGACAACCCGACGGATACGGCCACCCCCTCCTTCGATGAGGGACTCGATCTTGGGGTCGTCTTCCGCGAGATATCCCTCGATCTCTACGAGGTGCAGCCACTCCGGACGATCCTCCCGGCTGTCCAGAGACGTGACGCTGCGGCCCGTCAGCGAGACGCTCTCCAGAAGATCGTTGATGCTCGCTCGGCTGATACGCGCGTTTGTGACCATCACGATCAACGTCCTGTCATCATCGGTGTTGTCCTGATGCATCTGCGAAACGACCAAAGCCGCAAGATCCTCCAATAGGGATCCTTCGTCCTCAACAAACGGCAATCGCGATATAATTTTGAGCGTATTCTCTGTTTGAGACGCGAGCATCGGCCACCAGGGGTCTACGTCGTCTGACTCAGGCATGGGCAGCACGCCAACGGTGGCAGCGCCCCGCGCCACTTCGCGCATGACCACGAACGGTGACCGATGAAGGGACATCGGCGTGGTCGAACCAAAATGCGAGCGTGCCAGATCCCAGAATCCAACGGACATTTCCGGCGCACATACGGCAACGGTCAGAGGGCCCTGCAGCCGCGTGAACGCAGAGATCAATTCACGCCAGAGCCGCGCTACCACCGCCGCCGGAAGCGCGCCTCGATGCCGCGAAATCAGACGCCGAATGACTTTGGCCTCCCGGCCCGGACGCATTCCGGTCGGCACTGAGTTGCCGCGCTTCTTGACGGCATCAATGCGTCCCACCACCTCTGAACGGCGCATAAGGAGATCGTGGATCGACGTATCGATCTTGTCGATTTCCCGCCGCAGGTCACCGAGAGTGTCCAGTTCTCTATCCATATCAATCTAAAATGATTAAGCACCAAAAGAGGAAGATAGTAGTAATCCTGAGGTCGCATAAAATCAAAGAAAACGTTGACATTACGAACACTTGTCCATAGCTATTCTGTTCTTTCTCAGACGTTTTGTGGGCAGTTTACCGTTGAGCTATGGATAGCACTCAGCGACACGATGAAGCTGTCAGCGGCCCCGAAGCACCGGCTGGCCAGACAGCGCTTCTTGGCGTCGAAACACCGCTCACACTGGATTGCGGCGTCGAGCTCGGCCCCTTCACGGTAGCCTACGAGACGTACGGCAAACTTAACGAAGACCGTTCCAATGTCATCCTCGCGTGCCATGCCCTGACGGGCGATCAATTTGTCACGGGGACAAACCCGATCTCGGGAAAGCCAGGATGGTGGCCTCTGATGATCGGGCCCGGCCAACCGTTCGATACAGACCGATACTTCGTTGTATGCGCCAACGTGTTGGGCGGCTGCATGGGAACGACCGGTCCAAAGTCCATCGATCCGAAAACAGGAAAGCCTTACGGCCTTTCGTTCCCGGTCATTACGATCAAGGACATGGTACGGGCTCAGGCCATGCTGCTCGATTACCTGGGAATCCAGAAGATATTCTGCGTTTCAGGCGGCTCGATGGGCGGCATGCAGGCGCTACAGTGGACGGTCACTTATTCCGATCGCGTGCATTCAGCAATTCCGATGGGTAGCGCCGCACATCACACGGCCCAGAACATCGCCCTGCACGAAGTCGGACGTCAGGCAATCATGGGAGACCCTGATTGGCATGGTGGCGACTATTTGTCACACAACACCATTCCGCGAGCTGGATTGTCTGTTGCGCGGATGGCTGCTCATATCAGCTATTTGTCGGAAGCCGCCATGCACCGGAAGTTCGGGCGGCAACTGCAGGATCGTGACACGATATCATACGGCTTCGGTGCGGACTTCCAGGTCGAGAGCTATCTGCGCCATCAGGGAACGATCTTCGTCGAGCGATTCGACGCAAATTCTTACCTTTATCTGACCCGAGCCATGGACTACTTCGATCTAATTTCGGAGTTCCAGGGTGTCCTTGGAGACGCTTTCAAGCACAGCCCAACACGCTTTTGCATCATTTCGTTCACCGGAGACTGGCTGTTCCCCACGTCGGTGAACCGAACCATCGTCCATGCCTTGAATGCGGCCGCGGCCAATGTCAGCTTTGTCGAAGTCGAGAGTGACAAAGGTCATGATGCGTTCTTGCTCGACGAGCCGGAGATGTTTGAAACCATTCGGGGATTCTTGAAAGGCGCCGCCGAACACTGGAGCGGCGATACCCCGTGACCTCCGACCCAAACTCGACTCCCAGTAGCGACATCCGGATTGACCTGCTGCTGATCGCAGACTTGATCGAACCGGGATCCCGGGTGCTGGACGTGGGATGCGGCGACGGCTCACTCCTGCATCATCTGGCGCAGGCCAAAAAGGCAGACGGCCGGGGAATCGAGCTAAGTCAGGCTGGCGTCAATGCCTGTGTTGCTCATGGGCTGTCCGTGGTTCAAGGCGACGCGGATACGGACCTGGTGAACTACCCGACCGCCGCATTCGATTACGTCGTTCTCAGCCAGACCTTGCAGCAAGTTCGACATCCGCGGGACGTCCTCTGCGAGCTCCTGCGGATTGGACGCAGGGTAGTCATTTCTATCCCCAACTTCGGGCATTGGAAGGTGCGCTGGAAGCTTGCGCTGACGGGCCGAATGCCGGTGACCGAAGCGTTGAACCGTCAATGGTACGACACACCGAATTCCCATTTTTGCACAATTAAGGACTTCGTCATTCTCTGTGCTGACCTCGGCATCCAGATCGAACGTCAAAATTCCACCGACATGCAAGGCCGTCGCATGCCAATTGTGGGTGCCGGGTCACTCGCTAATCTGTTCAGTGAACAGGGCGTATTTCTGCTCAGCCGCCCAGCCGATCACTCAAGCACCGCACCTGGTGCGGGCTAACATTGTTGGCCACCGACGCCACAATCCTTCGGGGCTGTAAGCGGCGACTACGATCGGCGCTCACGGCGTAGATCTGTTTACCTGCCTCCACGATCAAAACTCCGGCGAACGCCCGGCCCCACCGCAGTCCCACGCGCTCAATCGTGGGTGCTATTTTCAGAAGCGGCGGCCATGACACAGGAGGGATCAAAACCGCTGCAGATGTCGTTGTCGGCGAGAACATTGTTTCGCGCAGCAACCGGGTCAATTGCGGCGGTGAAAAGGGCTGCCCATATCCGAATGGAGTCCGCTCAATCCGCGCCCACATACCCCGCCGGTTTGGAACCACGACCAACAGCCGGCCGCTCGACGTCATCACACGCCAAACCTCGCGTAGAATGGGCCGGACTTGCTCGGCATTCTCCAAGGCGTGAACCAACAGGACTCTGTCGATCGAGCTATCCGGCAACGGAAGCTCGACTTCTTCCGTCAACGTGACGAGCCTCGGCTCACCCTTCGGCCAATGGATTACGCCCTGGCTTGCCGGCATTGCCGCCAATAAGCGTTCGGCTTTGTCGCGAAAGACACGCAGATAAGGCGTCGCGTAACCAACACCCAGAAGGCGCTGACCCGTCACATCAGGCCAAATTTCCTGGAGACGGCGACGAATCAGACGCCGGCTCACCTGTCCCAGGCGCGTGGTATAGAACTGATCCAGATCGACGATGTCAGGGCGCATGGTCCACCCATGGTAGCATGAAGACTTACCTTGGGAGGACGTGCATAATGAAATGGCTTGTTGTGACTCAGGTCACACGACAAGTCGTCGTTGTTGAGTTCTAATTGCAACTCAAGTAAAGCGGGCAGGCGCAAATCGGGGGAATCTTCGTATAAACCCGCGTCGGCAGTCGGGGGGAAAGCCGTGAGTATGGGAAATCTAGAAATCGAACAAGTCCCAGTGTTGCGGGACAATTACGGGTATATCGTTCGTCACCGGGCCACCAATACGTGTGCCATCATCGATCCCGGCTCCGCCAACCCCGTCATGGATACGCTCGACCGCCTGCACTAGACACCGAAATACATCATTTGCACGCATTACCATCACGATCAGATCGGCGGCGTTGTTGGTCTGCGAAAGCGCTTCGAAGTTCGGTTGATTGCACCAGAAGGAGACAGCGAAAAGATCCCCGGTGTCGACGTCAAGGTCCGTGATGAACAATCCTTCAAGATCGGCGACGTACAAGCCCGCGTGATCGGTGTTCCGGGTCATACCGAGGGCCATGTCGCCTATTGGTTCCCGGGTGCGAAGGCCCTGTTCAGCGGCGATTCACTCATGGCCCTTGGATGTGGACGCGTACACGAAGGCACAGCCAAAACGATGTGGAATTCCCTTCTTAAGCTGTGCGAACTTCCACCCGAGACCAATGTCTACTGTGCCCACGAACACACGCAGACCAATCTGAATTTTGCGCGGGCGATGGATCCTGATAACGAAGCACTAGAAAAACGCGGTGAGTATATTATGGAGCGTCGACAACTGAACTTGCCGACGGTTCCCTCTTTGTTGGGCGATGAAATCGCCACCAACCCGTTTTTACGGGCTGATGTGGAAGAAGTTCAGCGCGCGGTAAAGCTGGACGGTAGCGCCCCGCCGGCCAAGGTTTTTGGGGCGCCTGAGAAAGCGTTGCGACGACTACTAATATCTACGGTAACGCTTTGAAACTCCGCTATTCGACGACTTCCCCTTTTGTCCGGAAATGCCTGGCCACAGCCATTGAAGCCGGAGTCGTCTCAGAACTTGAGCTCGAGACGACGAACCCCTGGGATCCGGATACGGACGTCACGACCGACAACCCGATCGGCAAGATACCCGCGCTGACGCTCTCGGATGGCGACATCCTGTTCGATAGTCCCGTGATTTGCGAATACCTGGACTCGCTGCGTGATCCTCCGCGATTGTTTCCCCCCGAAGGGGCCGCGCGCTGGCGCGCCCTGACGAAAATGGCGCTTGCGGATGGATTGATGGACGCAGCCATTCTGCGGCGGCGTGAAATGATGCGACCGGCGGACGAACAATCTCCATGGTGGGTGGAGCGCCAGCACGGAATCGTCGAACGCACCGTCAATGCCATGGAGGAACAAGCAGAATCCTACGACGGTATTGATATTGGTCTGCTGACCAGCGCCATTTCGCTCAGTTATCTGGATTTTCGCGTACCGGACCTGGCCTGGCGGGACGGTCACCCGCGCCTCTCCTCCTGGTACGAACAGTTCTCGCAACGCCCCTCGATCCAAGACACCGAGCCTCACGAGTAATCCGGAACAACGACGACCGGCCACGATGAAGCTGCGTTACAACCCGACGTCTCCCTACGTCCGCAAATGCGCGGTCATGATTGAGGAGGTCGGATTAGGAGACCGGATCGAGCGCGTCATGACTCACCCATGGGTGTAATTTACGGATGCTCATATTGTCAATCCTCTCGGCAAGGTTCCGGCGCTCATACTCGAGGACGGCCGTACACTCTACGACAGCGCGGTGATCTGCGAATATCTCGACGCAGTGCGCGAGGGGCGGAAGATGTTCCCGGCCTCAGGAGACACCCATTGTGCGGCTCTGCGTTGGCAGACTCTTGGCGACGGAATCGTCGATGCCGGCGGCGATGCCTTGCGCGAGGAACGCCGCGTGGAACATGAACGCTCGCCCCGATGGATCGTGCGGCAAATGGGTACCGTAGACCGCTGTCTGGATGCGCTGGAACTAGAAGCTTCGACATTCGACGGCATGAACATCGGCCTGATCGCGATTTGCAGCGGGCTCGGATTTCTAGAGTTTCGACATCCCGATCATACCTGGCGGGCAACGCGGCCCAATCTGACAGCTTGGTGCTCACAGACTTCGCGACGGTCTTCGTTCAAAAACACCGAGCCGTGGGAATGGATTCCCGAAGACGGTGGGCGTATGAACACCTGGACCGGCTGGCCGCGAGAGGCCGCGAGCTAACCCCGAACGTCTCTCATTCTACCAGGAATTCCGCAGCTCTCTGAGCTTGAGGAATACCGTTTTCTCGTCCAGCTCGTCGGGAAGGTCGGGAAAGGTCTCGCGCAACCGGGCGACGACGGTTGGGTTGTGGAGGCGGAAGAAAGTATTGATCTCCTTCTCCAGACCGAGTGTGGAAACAAGTGCGTCGTTCAGGTCCTGATTTCCCACCTCTTTCAGTAATTCGGGCGCCCGTGCGTTGTCGGGTTCGCGGTCCAGGGTGAATTCGAGGTTGTTGGCAATGTAGTCGTGGCCCGGATAAATCAAGGTGTGATTGGGAAGCGTCGCCAGCTGCTTGACGAAGGTGTCATAGAGTTCCGCGGGATGACCGCCGTTGTGACAGTTGCCGGCACCCGCGTTAAATAGCGTGTCACCACAGAACAGGGCTGGCTGATCGGTGCGCGACAACAGACAAACGTGGCTCATCGTATGACCTGGCGTGTCGAGCGATTCGAGTTCGACCGTCTTGCCAACCTTCACGATATCACCAGCCGACAGGCCAATATCCATATCCGGAATCTTAGCCTTCGCATTCTGATGGGCGAGCAGCTTTGCGCCCGTGGCGTCGATCACCGCCTGATTACCACCGATATGATCGTGATGCTCGTGGGTGTTGAGGATTTGCGTGATCTGCCATCCGTTGGTTTTTGCAGCCGCCAGGCATTTTTCGTGATCCAACGGATCAATGGCCAGCGCCTCGCCGGTATCCGGACAGACGATCAAATAATTGAAATTGCGGAAATTGTTGCCGGTCCACACCTGTTCGACAATCATCGGCCTTACCTCCCGTTTTTGCGGGTCGCACTCTACCCTGCTCCAGCCGGGCCGTCACGAGGCGGTATGCCTTCGGTTCTACCTGAGCGAAGCAGGTCGCGCGCCGCCAGTAACGCGCCGCCCGTGATTAGAAGACTCGCGAGACCGACCTGCCACGTCGCCTCCGCCAATCCAACGGCGATCAACAAGATCGTAGAGAGCAGCGGCGCACCATACGACGCAGCCCCGAGAACGCGGATATCCCCTTGCTTCACGCCGTGATCCCAGAGATAAAACGCGGCCCCGACGGGACCGAGACCCAACCCGAGCACAGCAAGCCATTCTCCCGCGCCGTCAGGCCAAACAGTGGTCTCAAAGGCAAAGTGCGCGGCGAAGCTCAGCACTGCGGTGACCCCGCAGAATGCTCCGACGGCGGTGCTCGGTATATGACGAACAGTCCGGGACAGCACCGAGTATCCGGACCATGTCAGCGCACAAACGACCGCTGCGGCGTAGCCCAGTGCGAATTCAGTTTTGAACGAAATATCACCACCAGTGACCAAAACAGCAGTCCCGAACAGGCCGGCAACTGTGCCAATGACATGCCACCAGCGTAGCCTCTCCCCAGGCAAGAAAGTCGAGAACAGGACGATCAATAGCGGCCAGAGATAGGCAATCAGGCTGGCCTCAACCGGAGGCGCATTACGCAAGGCCGCGAAGTAGAAAAAGTGATAGCCGAATAGCCCGCCTACCCCGAGGACCCAAACCGGGAACGGGAGCCGGATCTGCGACAGCACGCGAGCGGTCAGACTCCCTCCTCCGCTCGGTTCCGAAAGACAGAACCCGAAACCGATGGCAAAAGCCAACGTGAATGACAGGCCCACCAGAAGAAACGGCGGCACTTGACCCGTTTGCGCGGTCAACAAGGCGAGCGTCGCCCATATCACAATGGCGATCGACCCGATGACGGTGGCGCGTCCTTGTCCGTGCCCCACCCCATTGTCTCCTTTTCCGTACTTGCACACGGGCCATAGGCCATAGCGCGCCCATGTTTGTGTCATAGGTGTCAGAGGCGACGGCGCGCAAGGCCTCACATTCGTGCCTGGCACGATTTACAGGCAAAATTTCGCGAATTTCGGTGAATTTTATATTTCGG
>Ga0315339_1001797_pt1 | contig 17693 bp, 15 predicted proteins | sample ASW17metaG_FD_204514 | JGI IMG/M metagenome (GOLD analysis project Ga0315339, IMG submission 204514) | Ammonia-oxidizing marine archaeal communities from Pacific Ocean, United States - ASW #17 | ecosystem: Environmental > Aquatic > Marine > Oceanic | place: USA: California | collected 2016-12-05
ATCCCAACGGATCAAGGGGCTTCCAAGAATCTGGCCACCCCAAACACAACATCTGGTAGAGTGGGTTCTTCACCAATATCGACCCTTTCTCACCAGACGTGATCGTTACCGGGCTTAGCTTTGACATCACTGAACTTAGCTATACCAGTGGCGAGGCTGCCAGTTATACGTTCTGGAGCACTATCAACCAGGGCGTGACAGAGATTTTGGCCCCCGCAAACAGCGTTAGATTGATCGGCGACCACCACGACTGGAGCACTGGTTCATTGTTGGCGAGCAACGATGTCTTGCGGGGCGGCGATTTTCCCAGCACCCGTCTTTGGGGCGATGTTTTTGACGTCGACGGCGGTGCGATCATTGGCGGCGACGACAGCATTTTAAGCGTCTTTTCAGAAGCATACGGCGACTTTGGCTTTTTAAATGACGCACAGGTCGCTGGTGGCGATGACGTGATCCATGCCACACAAGATATGATCAACCCTTCTAACACCTCAATCGTCGCGGTCGGAGATGTCGCCTATTTCTCGAATTCGGTGGTGTTTGTAGGCTCTGACGTGATTGATTTATCCGTGATCTCTACCGCCAGGGGGTTCATATATGGCGATGTGGTCGACAACCTGGATAACAGCCACTCTTTTGTCATCGCGGGCAATGACCTGATCATTGGAACGAATTCTGCGATTGGTGATCAGATCATAGGGGATGGGCGGACTGTCGGTGACATTACCGCTGTGGCTGGCAATGACACTATTTTTGGCGGTGGTGGCCATGACAGAATCTTTGGGGATTTTCAGAGTGTCGGGCTTGGTGCCACGATTACCTATGGCGATGATTACATTCGCGGCGGTACGGGAAATGACGAGATTCACGGCAACGGTGGGGCCGACGAAATTCACGGTGATGCCAACGAAGATACCTTATTTGGCGGCAGCGGCAATGATACGCTGTTTGGCGGCAACGGGGCCGACTTGGTTTATGGCGACGAAGGGAACGATCGGCTGTATGGCGGGAATTCCAGCGACCAGTTGTTTGGCGGCGTCGGCCATGACGTCCTAGAGGGTGACAGCGGCAACGACAGTCTTCTGGGCGAGCAGGGCAACGATAGATTGCGCGGCGGCTCGGGCAACGACACCTTACGCGGCGGAGCGAATGAGGACCGGCTAGAGGGTGGCGAAGATCAGGACCTGCTGTACGGTGAAAACGGCCGCGATACCTTGGTTGGCAATAACGGCGACGACACGCTGCATGGTGGCAACAGCAATGACGCTATCAACGGAGACAACGGCAATGACCAATTGTTCGGTGGCAACCACAACGACGTTCTGAACGGTGGCCGTCACAATGACACGCTGGACGGTGGGTCAGGCAACGACACGCTGGACGGCGGCGTCAATGAGGACAGCCTGACGGGCGGTAGTGGTGAGGACAGCCTGCTGGGCGGAAACGGCGGCGATACATTGCAGGGCGGGGCCGACAATGACAGATTGAATGGCAACAACGGCAATGATGTGTTGATCGGCGACGGTGGGTCGGATGTGTTTGTTTTCACGGGCGGCTTTGGCGACGATACGATCACCGATTTCGACGAATTTGATGATCTGGAAGACATCGACCTAAGCGGCATCGCGGCCATCACCAACTATACCGACCTGCTGGCGAACCACATGAACCAGGTCGGTGCTCATGTGGTTATCGACGACGGGTCGGGTAATACAATTACGGTCGAAAACGCCCTGATCGGCAATATGAATGAGGCCGATTTTACCTTCTAGGGATCACGGCGGGCCTTTCACGGCCCCTTTCGCCACCAGCCGGTCTATCTCGGCGGGATTGATCCCCAATTGGTTGGTCAGCACGTCAAAGGTGTTCTCGCCCAATGTGGCGGGGGCAGTGGCCTTGGCAGGGCCAACCCCGTCAACCGGATCGGGCCGCGCACCAGCTTCATCTCGCCAATTTCGGGGTGGGTCACTGTTTCAATCAGACCCCGCTGGGCAACGTGGTCTTGTTCCAGCGCCTGGCCGATCGACAGGATCGGGGCGCTGGGGACGTCAAATTCCTTTAGCCGCTCCAGCCAGTAGGCTGTGCTGTCTTGGGTCATTCGCGCGTGGATGATGGGTTCCAGCGCGGCGCGATTGGCCAGCCGCGCCTCATACAGCGCGAACCGCGGGTCTTTGATCAGGTCATCGCGGCCAAGGCTGCGGGCGAAATTATGCCAGAACCGTTCTGTCAGGCAGGCGACGATGACGTGGCCGTCGGACGTCGGGAACGACCCGTAGGGCACGATGCTGGGATGTTGCGTGCCGACGGGTTGCGGGCATTGGCCGGTGACGAAATAGATCTGCGACAGATAGCCTTGCAGCGCGATCAGACTATCCAGCATCGCGACCTCGATATGTTTGCCGCGCCCGGTGGTATTGCGTTCGTGCAGGGCGGCCAGCAGGCCGAAAACCGAAAAGATGCTGCCCGCCATATCGCCCAATGGAATGCCCAGTTTGTTGGGCGGCTGGCCGGGCTCGCAATTCACGCTCATCACCCCAGACAGGGCCTGCGCGACGATGTCAAAGGCGGGTTTGTCGCCATGCGGGCTGTTGGCACCAAAGCCGCTGATCGAGCAATAGAGCAGCCGTTCATTCAACGCGCGCAGGGTCTGATACCCCAGCCCAAGGCGGTCCATGACGCCGGGGCGAAAGTTCTCCAATACGATGTCGCTTTGCTGGGCAAGGTCTTTGGCAATCTGCAGGCCTTCAGGCGATTTCAGGTCAAGCGAGATGCTTTTCTTGCTGCGGTTCAGGGCAATGTAATAATGGCTTAGCCCGCCTTGGAATGGCGGAAAGTTGCGGGTTTCGTCACCCTTTTCAATCGGCTCTACCTTGATCACCTCGGCCCCCAGATCGGCCAGAACCATGCTGGCGTAGGGGCCGGACAGGATGCGTGAAAAATCGAGAACCTTGATGCCTGCCAATGGGCCGGTTTGTGGAGCTTGTGGAGCTTCAGACGCGGCGTTGCTCATTGTTTTGGCCCTGATTTCGTTGATATTTTCATGACGGCAGAGGCGCTGGCGATGGCTTTGTCGCCACAGGTAATGTCGGCATCGACAAAGATAAACGACCGTGTTGCCTGACGGATTTTGGCGCGCACTTCCAGAAAATCACCAGCCTTCGCAGCCCCCAGAAAACGCGTGTCCATCTGCACCGTGACCGTTGGCTGACGGTCCGCGACATTCCATGCGGTGATCGCGATTGCCTGATCCAATAGGCTGGTCAACACGCCGCCATGCACAAGCCCGATGTGGTTCTTGTGCTGCTCCTGTGTTTGCAGCCCATAGGTGTTCTTTTCATTGGGCAGCATTGACCGCAGCAGTGGGCCGATATGGTTCATAAAGCCGTCAATTTTCAGGTCGCGCCAGCCGTCCAGCGCGATGTTGGATGTGTTCACGAATTAGCCTCCAGTGTCGATTTGCATGTCTTCGATATCTTCCCGAATGGCCTGCATTGCCTTGGCCAGTTTGGGGATTTGTTTGTCTTTCAGACGCTCTGATATCCCGATGGCGACAATCGAGCGGGTCATTTTGCCGTTCGCGCCAAAGACCGGCACCGCAACAACGGTGACGCCCGAAATATAGGTGCCATGATCGACCGCGTAGCCGCGTTTACGGGACTCTTCGACTTGTTGTTCCCAATCAGAGAATGTGGGCGGGTGATCCCAGACAAGCTTGTGAAAGCTTTCATTTAGCTCGTCCTTGTTCTGGACGTTAAAGGCCGCAAACAGGCGACCGGTGGCGCTGATCAAAGCGGGAAAGCGGCTGCCCAGATCGACCTGCAGTCGGAAGGGCATGTTGGATTGCGACAGGGCGACCACCACCATCTGGCTGGGTTCCGCAAGCTGGGTGGCGATGCTGGTCACGTCGAACTTCTCGGACAGTGCCGACAATTTTGGCTGGATCAGGGTCGAGAATGTATTGCGCTGCAGTGCCGATCTGGCGAGCGGCAAAATGCCAATTCCGATCGTGTAGCGCTTGGTGCTCGAATCAAAATCCACCAGCCCCTCGTCCTGAAGAACCCGCAAAATATGCAGGCAGGTACTTGGGATCAGATCCAACTCGCGGGCTATCGGGTTGACGCCGATCGGGTCGGGTGAACGGGCCAGAAATCTTAGTATAGCAAGGGCTCTGGTGACCGCAGGAACCTGTCTTTTCGTCATCGATTTCACGTCTTCATTTGCCATTAAAGCCCCCTGATGTCTTCCAATTTCATTGCGTATATACAACATAATAATCATATTGACAATACTTTGCCTCAATCCTTACCCTTGTCAACAAGCCGAGGCACACCTGCTGGAACGCTTATCGGAAATTTGGGGGAGGAGACGGGAATGACCCGTTTGACGGAGTTCGCGTCCTTTGCGGACGCTCAACAGCATTATTCAAAAGAGAAGCTGTGGGAGCTGTTTGACGGCGACCGCGAGTGTTTCAATATCGCCCACGAATGCATTGATCGCCATGTCGACGGGGCCAACGTGGCGCTTCGGATCGCCCATTCTGACGGCGCGGGTGAGGTCATTACCTTTGATGAAATCGCCCGCCGGTCTTCGCAGATCGCCCATTATCTGGACGCCAACGGGATCAAAAAGGGCGACCGCGTTGCTGTGATGATCGAGCCGTCTTTGGCGTTTTACAGCGCCATGTTCGGGGTGATCAAACGGGGCGCAGTCGCGGTGCCGATGTTTTCCCTGTTCGGGCCGGATGGCATTCGGCTGCGGGTCGGTGACTGCCAGCCAAAGGTGTTCTTCACCAACGCGGAAAAGGCCCCCGATGCTATTGCGGCCGGGGCCGAGAACGTGACCGTCGTCGATCAAGTCTTCCTTGATGGGTTGAACGACCTGCCAGCGAAGTATGACCTTGAAACGGCGGGCCGGGATCTGGCGGTGCTGCAGTATACATCCGGCACGACGCGGGCGTTGCCTGCCGCGGTTGAACACAGTCACCAGTCGATCGTCACGCTGATGGTTGCCGCGCTGTATGCCACCGGTATTCGCCCCGGCGACCGGTTCTTTTGCCCGTCGTCGCCGGCGTGGGGGCATGGGCTGTGGCACGGCACCCTTGCGCCGCTGGCGATGGGCGTGTCGACCGGCACGTTTAGTGGCAAATTCGATGCAGCCCGCCTGCTGAAAGGCCTGCATGATTTCAAGATCACCAACCTGACCGCCGCCGCCACGCATTACAGAATGATGCGCAATTCGGGCGTCGCCGAGGATTTCACCTATTGCTTTGACAAGCTGACCTTCACGGGCGAGCCGATTGATTCCGAGACGGCCACCTATGTCGAGAAGGTTTTTGGCACCAAGGTCCGCTCGATGTACGGTACGACCGAGATCGGTGTGATCATCGCCAACTATCCCGGTGCCACCGACCTGGAGGTCCGCGATGGCGCAATGGGCAAGGCCGTTCCGGGCGTCGAGGTCGAAGTGCAGCGCGCCGATGGCAGCGCGGCAGATGCGGGCGAAACCGGCGAGCTGATGGTCAAGAAACGCGGTGAATGGTTCCCGACCAAGGACCTGGGCCGCGTCGATGAGGATGGCTATTTTTACCACGGTGGGCGGGCCGACGATGTGATCATCTCGGCCGGATGGACCATCGGCGCGGTCGAGGTTGAAGACGCGGTGCTAAGCCACCCGGCGGTGTCGGAATGTGCCGTGATCGGCGCACCCGATGCGCTGCGTGGCTTGGTGGTGAAGGCCTATATCATCCTTAAGGGGGCCGAAGCCGACGGCCTGACCGAAAGCATTCAGGATCACGTGCGCGCCCGTTTGGCCCGCCATGAATACCCCCGCCAGATCGAATTTGTCACCGAACTGCCGAAGACACCGGCGGGCAAGGTGAACCGAAAAATCCTGCGCGACAGGCAAGCTGAAAAACTGGCCGCTGCGGAATAAGCCGCGCTGCCACGCCCCATTCAAGGAGAGTAAAATGAACGAAATGACACGGAAATTCCCGAAAATCACCCAGGATGGCCTGGATGATCTGCGCAAGCGGGTCGGTGTGAAGATCGAGAAAACGGTAGAGCCTTGGTGCTATGAGGCCACCCGCGACAACATCCGCCACTACGCCCACGGCATCGGCGACGACAACCCGCTGTGGTGCGATCCGGAATACGCCAAGACTACGAAATACGGCGACGTTCTGGCGCTGCCCAGCTTTCTGTTTGCCACCAGCCGGATTATCTCGGGCTATGTTGGCGGCCTGCCGGGTGTGGATGCCATGTGGTCGGGTGCGAACTGGGCATGGCACAAGCCGATCCTGCGTAACACGGAATTCCGCACAGAGGCCTATCTGAAAGACCTTGTTGAACACGATACACGCTTTGCCGGCAAAGCCGTTCAGCAAATCTATCACGTTGATTTTTATGACGCCAACACGGGCGAGATGCTGGCCGAGGCGGAGAGCTGGTGTTTCCGCACAGACCGTGATCAGGCGCGCGAAAACGGTACCAAATACACCGAGGCCAAGGCTAAGGGACGTCGTGTCTGGACCCAGGAAGAGCTGGATTCATACTATAAGTATTATGAGCAGGAAACGATCCGCGGTGCCGAGACCCGTTACTGGGATGACGTGACCGAGGGCGAGGAACTGCCAACAATGGTCAAAGGCCCGATGACGGCCACCGGGTTTATCGCCTATGCGCAGGGCTGGGGCGGGCTTTACATTCGCGCCAACAAACTGGCGTGGCAGTTGCAGCAGAAACACCCAAGTGCCGGGCCAAAGAACAAATTCGGCATTCCCGATTGCCCCGAACGTGTGCACTGGGAAGAAGAATTCGCACTGGAAGTCGGCGCACCCGGTGCCTATGACTACGGCCCCGAGCGGACGTCTTGGCTGACCCATCAGATCACCAACTGGATGGGCGACGATGGCTTTCTGGCGCAGGCGAAATGCCAGGTTCGCCGGCATAACCCAGAGGGTGACATCATCCTGATCCACGGCTCAGTCATTCGTAAATACGAAGAAAACGGCCGGTACCTGTTGGAAATCCAACAGCGTGCAGAACAGCAAGACGGCGAGATGTCCGCCATGGGCTCTGCCATCGTGGAACTGCCAAAGCGTTAAGGCCAACCACAGGCCATCCATAGGTCAACCGCTAGGGAGGCTAGGTTGAATATTTTTGGAAAACTACTGACCAAGATAGAGGATACCCTTCATTTAGGGGGGTGCCTTGGCCTTGTCGCCGTGGCGGCGTTGATCAACGGTGATATTCTGCTCCGGCTATTCTTTAACAGGCCGGTGCAGATCCAGTTCGAGCTGACAGAGCTTTACCTGATGCCAGCGCTTGCCACGCTGTCCCTGTCGAGGGTGTTTCGCGACGGTGGGCATCTGGCGCTGGATTTCATGCCCGAACATCTGCCCGGACTTCTTGGTGTGCTGATCGCCAAGGTGCGGCTGCTTTTGCCTGCGGCGTTCTTTGCCGCGGTTACCTTTATGTCCGGAAAATTCGCCCTAAAGGCCATCTCTCATGGGGATGTCGAATATGGGGCGCTCGATTGGCCGCTTGGGTGGGCCTACGCCTTTGTCCCGGTGGGATGCGGCGTATTGGTTCTGCGGCTGCTCCACGAAGCTTTCATACAGAAGGCCGTGGCTGAGACCTGAAAACAACTTAATGGGAGGAAGAACAAATGAAACATAAAAATAGATTTATCGCTGCCGTTGCAGCGGCGCTGACATTTGCCGCAACCACGGCCCAGGCCGAAACACTGCGCCTTGGGGATTTTCAATCGACCAGCCATATCGTGTCGGTTGAAGGCACGACAAAATGGATAGCTGCGGTTCAAGAGGCCACCGGCGGTGCCATCACATTCGAACATTTTCCGTCACAACAGGCGGCGAAATCCAAAGCGCAATTGGACGCAGTCAACAATGGCATTCTTGACGCCGCCCTGTTGGGCGCATCCTATCACGCGGACGCGCTGCCGCTGAATTCGGTGGTCGGCCTGCCGGGGTTTTATGGCTCTGCCGAGCAGGGCACCGTTGCTTTGCAGACGATGCTAAAGGACGGCCCGCTGCGCGAAGAAGTTCTGGCCGCTGGCGTGACGCCGATCTTTGGCTTTGTGCTGCCGCCCTATCAGGTGCTGGCCAAAACCCGCCTTGGGATGCCCGCCAACTGGGACGCGCTTGATGTGCGCACGTCGGGCTCGACACAGGCGATGACGGCACGCGCGCTTGGCGCGGTTGGCATCTCTATTCCCGGACCAGAGGTTTATACGGCAGTGGAACGCGGGCGTCTGGATGCCGTTCTGTTCCCGTTGGCGTCTGTGCCGGGCTATAAGCTGAACGAAGTCGTCAGCCATATTTCCACCAATGGATCGTTTGGCGGCTACAGCTTTATCATGGTTGTCCGCTCCGATCTGTTTGACGGTCTGTCCGACGAGGTAAAGGCGCAATTGCTGTCGCTGGGTGATGAAACCGCGATGCATGTGGCACAGGCGCAGGACGCGTCGGTTTCGGGCCTGATCGAAGAATGGAAAGCCGCCGGTATCGACACGTATCAGTTCTCGGATGAGGAACTGGCGATAGTGACCGATGCCTTGGGGGCCGTCAGCACCGACTGGGCAAAGCGTCTTGAAAACGACCAAGCAATTGCGGTGCTGGAAAGCTATCGCGCGCTGACTAGCAAGTAACACCTCGTTCCGAACAATACATCCGGGCGGTCGTTGCGGCGACCGCCCGTCACCTAAAAAGCGCAGGCGCAACAGATGCTTACATTCACTGCCATACTAATCTTGCTTGCCACGCTGATGGCCGTGCGGGTTCCGATTGCCTTTGCCATGGGCATCGCAGGCACCTTTGGCCTTGCCGCGCAGCTTGGGTTCCGGCCAGCCATGGCCGTGCTGGAACGCACGTTCTTTGACACATCATCCTCGTTCATTCTGGTGGCGATCTCGCTGTTCATCCTGATGGCCGAACTGCTTACGGCAGGAGATGTCACGCGGCGGGCGATTATTGCCTGCCAATCCTGGATCGGCCACGTCAAGGGCGGGCTGGCGATGGCAACGGTTGCCGCGTCTGTCTTGTTGGCGGCATTGGTTGGCAGTTCCACCGCGTCCACGGCGGCGATGGCGGCATCTGCGTTTCCCGAAATGCGCAGGCATAATTATTCCGACCGTCTGGCCGCCGCCGTTGTCAGCGTCGGCGGCACTTTGGCGGTGGTTGTACCGCCCTCCATCGTGTTGGTCGTTTACGGCGTGCTGACCGAGACGAGTATTGGCAAACTGTTCATCGCCGGGGTCATTCCGGGGCTGTTGACGGCGACAGGCCTGGCCGTCGTTATCAAGATTATCGCCCACACCACCGACCAAGCCCCAAAGGGCGAGGCGTTCGTGCTGAAAAAGGCCGTCAAAGACAGCCGCCATGTGATCCCGATGGTCCTGCTGATGGTCGCCGTCATAGGCGCGATCTACGGCGGCATTGCCTCTCCGTCAGAGGCCGCGGCGCTGGGCGTCATGGGCTCGTTGCTGATCGTTCTGGCACAGCGCACGTTGAAATTCGCGCAATTCAACCGGTCGGTGAGCGGCGCGATCCGCGCGACTGTGATGATCGTGACGATCGTTGCCTGCTCGGCGATCTTTTCCAACTACCTGGCGTTCACCCGCATCACCCATAGCCTGCTGGAGTTCGTCGCGACGACGGATATGTCGCGCGAGGTCATTATGGGGATCATCATTCTAGCGTTGCTGGTGATGGGGATGTTCATGGATCAACTGGCCATTCTGTCGCTTGCGATGCCGCTGGCCTTCCCGACGGCGATGGCGCTGGATTACAATCCGGTCTGGTTCGGTATCGTCGTGACCAAGACGGTCGAAATCGGTCTTTTGACGCCACCGCTGGGCCTGAATGCCTATGTCGCGGCGGCGCAAACCAAGGTGCCACTTGGAACGATTTTCCGGGGCTTCCTGCCGTTTCTGGGGATGGAGGTCATCGTGCTTATCCTTCTGATGTCCTTCCCGCAGATCACCCTGTTCCTGCCGGAATTGATGGCGCGCTGAACCTCGGTCCCGCACCCCAAGACCACACGACCGCGGGGCGCTTTGCCCCGCGGAATTCAGGAAAGAACCCGAATGACGATATTGCAAAGCAGTCAGGTGCCGACCTCTGCCGAGTTCACGGCCAATGCAGCGGCGATGCAGGCGCAATACGACAAGATCGCAGCAGAGGCCGCGCGCATTGTCTCCGGCGGTTCTGATGCGTCGCGCGCGCGCCATGTTGCACGGGGCAAGCTGCCGCCGCGCGACCGCATTGCCGGGCTGCTGGATCCCGGCTCGCCGTTCCTAGAGGTCGGTCTGTTCGCCGCGTCGGGGCTTTATAACGATGAGGTTCCGTCAGCCGGGGCCATCGCCGGGATTGGCCGCGTCGAAGGGCGCGATTGCATGATCCTGTGCAATGACGCGACGGTCAAAGGCGGCACATATTTTCCGATTACAGTCAAAAAGCACCTGCGCGCGCAGGAGATTGCCGAGGAAAACCATCTGCCCTGCATCTATCTAGTGGATTCTGGCGGCGCGAACCTGAACAATCAGGATGAAGTATTCCCGGATCGCGACCACTTTGGTCGCATCTTTTTCAACCAAGCAAGGATGAGCGCCAAGGGGATCTCGCAAATTTCCGTGGTCATGGGCTCTTGCACCGCCGGTGGTGCATACGTTCCCGCGATGAGCGATCAGACCATCATCGTGCGCGAACAGGGAACGATTTTTTTGGCCGGTCCGCCCTTGGTCAAGGTCGCCACCGGCGAGGTTATTGACGCCGAAACATTGGGCGGCGGCGACACTCATACCCGGCTGTCTGGCGTGGCGGATTACCTTGCCGATGATGACCGCCACGCGCTGGCGTTGGCGCGCGAGATCGTCAGCCACCTTGGTCCGGTGACGCGACCAACGATTGATTTCAGGGAGCCAAAGTTGCCGCTATTCCCGCCCGAGGACGTCATGGGCGTTGTCCCCGCCAATGACAAAACACCCTATGATGCGCGTGAGATTATCGCGCGGCTTGTAGACGGCTCTGACTTTGCCGAATTCAAGCCGCGTTATGGCACGACCTTGGTGACCGGGTTTGCCCATATCGACGGCGTGCCGGTCGGGATCATCGCCAACAATGGCGTGTTATTCTCGGAAAGTTCGACCAAAGGCGCGCATTTCATCGAACGGTGCTGTCAGCGCAAAATCCCGCTGTTGTTCCTGCAAAATATCACCGGTTTTATGGTCGGATCAAAGTATGAGGCCGGCGGAATTGCCAAGGACGGGGCCAAGCTGGTGACGGCGGTGTCGACCGCGTCGGTTCCCAAAGTGACGGTCATCATCGGCGGCTCTTACGGGGCCGGAAACTATGGCATGTGCGGGCGGGCCTTTGGGCCGCGTTTTGTCTGGATGTGGCCCAACGCGCGGATTTCCGTGATGGGCGGCGCGCAGGCGTCGGGCGTGCTGGCGGACGTGCGCCGCACGGCAATCGAGGCCAAAGGCGGCACCTGGTCGGTAGTAGAAGAAGCTGAGTTCAAGCAGCCGACCCTCGACATGTTCGAACGTCAGTCGCAGTCGCTTTATGCCTCTGCCCGGCTTTGGGATGACGGCATAATCGACCCGCGCAAAACCCGCGAGGTCGTGTCGTTATCGCGGCGCGCTGCGTTGAATGCGCCCGTTGAGGATACGAAATTTGGCCTGTTCAGGATGTGATGATGCAAAAGCCGTTTGACAAAATACTGATCGCCAACCGTGGCGAAATTGCCTGTCGCGTCATGCAAACTGCCCGCCGTTTGGGGGTGGCAACCGTGGCCGTCTATTCCGACGCCGATGCCGCCGCGATGCATGTCGCCATGGCGGACGAAGCCGTGCATATCGGCGCGTCGCCCGCTGCCGAAAGCTATCTGGTTGGCAGCCGCATCATTGACGCCGCGCTGACCACCGGGGCGCAGGCGATCCACCCCGGCTATGGCTTTTTGTCCGAAAACCCTGATTTCGTTGACGCGGTGCAGGCGGCTGGCCTGACCTTCATTGGTCCCTCGGCCAAGGCGATCCGCGCCATGGGCCTGAAAGACGCGGCCAAGGATTTGATGACCAAGGCGGGTGTGCCTGTGGTTCCCGGCTATCAGGGCAGCAACCAAGATGCGGCGTTCCTTGCCGATCAGGTCGCAGAAATAGGTTATCCGGTGTTGATCAAGGCGCGCGCTGGCGGCGGTGGCAAGGGCATGCGCAAAGTCGATAGCGCGGCTGATTTTGCCGACGCGCTTGCCTCGGCGCAGCGCGAAGGGCAGGCGTCTTTTGGTGATCCGCATGTGCTGGTGGAGAAATTTATTACTTCGCCGCGCCACATTGAGGTTCAGGTCTTTGGCGACAACCACGGCAACGCTGTGCATCTGTTTGAGCGTGACTGCTCATTGCAACGCCGCCACCAGAAAGTCATCGAAGAGGCCCCGGCCCCCGGCATGACCGACGCCGTGCGCCGCGCGATGACCGATGCCGCCGTCACTGCCGCCAAGACAATCGGCTATAGCGGCGCGGGCACGATTGAATTCATCGTCGATGGCTCTGGCTCGCTGCGTGAAGACGGGTTTTGGTTCATGGAAATGAACACGCGATTGCAGGTCGAACATCCGGTAACCGAGGCGATTACCGGTGTTGATCTGGTTGAATGGCAGCTGCGGGTCGCCGCTGGGGCACCCTTGCCGCTGGCGCAGGAAGACTTGCATATCAACGGCCACGCGTTTGAGGCGCGGTTGTATGCCGAGGACCCGTCCAAAGGTTTCCTTCCAGCGACGGGCAAACTGGAACATCTGTCGTTCAGCAACACAGCCCGCAATGATTCCGGCGTGCGCAGCGGTGATCACATCAGCCCATTTTACGACCCGATGATCGCCAAGGTCATCACCCATGCGCCCACGCGCGCCGACGCGCTGGCGGGTTTGCTAAGCGCTCTGAAGGAAACCCACGTCGCAGGTTCGGCCACGAATGCCGAGTTTTTGGCGGCTTTAGCCAAACATCAAGAGTTTGCGGGCGGCACATTCGACACCGGGGTGATTGAACGAGATCTGATCGCCTTGACCAAGGCCGAACCACTAAGCGAGCTGCACATCGCCTTTGCCGCCATTGCGGCGCTTGGGCTTGATCCGGCGACGCGTGATCTGGGCTTTCGTCTTTGGGGTGACGCGCGGCATGAAGTGCGATTTGTCTATGGCGGAGAGGTGGTGGAGCGCCTGTTGACCTTGCATAGTGATGGTTCGATGAGCATCGTAGGGGAGCAGGCAGAGCCTTTGACCCTGTCGAAACTGATGGTCAATGGCCCTGATATGACGGCCCGCACTGGCCCCGCGAACACGCAAGTCACTGCGCAGGTTTATTTGGCAGACCGTCACGCCGAACGGCTGATCTCTGTCCTTTGCGGGGGCGTGGTGCGTGATTTGTTGCTTGCTGATCCACGCTCGGGCAGCGCGGCGGCGGCTGATCTGGGCGATGTTGTCGTGGCCCCGATGACGGGGACGATTGTGGGGCTTGATGTCGCTAACGGCGATCTGGTCAATGAGGGCGCGAAGCTTGGAGTTATGGAAGCCATGAAGATGGAAACAGCGCTGGTTGCGCCGCGCGCGGGAACAGTTTCTGCGGTTAATTGCGCAGTTGGAGACGCGGTCGAAGGTGGCTCTGTCCTGATCAGTTTTGCAGAGAAAGAGGATGGGTGAGGGGGCTGAAATGACCAACCATGTCTGCGTCTACGAGGTCGGCCCACGGGACGGATTGCAAAACGAAAAGGCATTCATCCCGACCGCACGCAAAATCACCTTGATCGACCTGTTGTCGCGCGCCGGGTTTGAGAAGATCGAAGCGACCAGCTTTGTCTCGCCTAAATGGGTGCCGCAGCTGGCCGATGCCGCCGAGGTTATGGCCGGAATTACCCGCAACGCGGGAACCGACTATTCCGTTCTGACGCCCAACCTACGGGGCTTTGACGCGGCCAAAGCGGCCGGGGCAGACGAGGTAGCGGTGTTTGCATCGGCATCAGAGGCGTTCAGCCAGAAGAACATCAACTGCTCAATCGAGCAAAGCCTGCAACGCTTCGAGCCCGTGCTAAAGGCCGCGCAACAGGCCAATATCCGGGTGCGTGGCTATGTGTCCTGCGTGGTGGAATGCCCCTATTCGGGCATGGTCGACCCGGTTGCCGTTCGGGACGTTGCGTTCTCGATGCGGGACATGGGCTGTTACGAAATCTCGCTGGGCGATACCATTGGCAGGGCGACGCCAGAGGCCGTGCTGCCGATGCTAGAGGCCGTGATAAATTTCATTCCGGCAGAGCATTTGGCAGGGCATTTCCATGACACGGGTGGACGTGCGCTCGACAACGTTGCGGTCGCGCTTGATATGGGGATCCGCACCTTTGACAGCGCCGTTGGCGGCTTGGGCGGGTGCCCTTATGCGCCGGGGGCCAAGGGCAACTTTTCGACAACCGCGCTTGTCGATCTGCTGGAAACACGCGGGTTTCACACCGGGCTCGACCGACATCTATTGGCAGAGGCAGAGGCCTTGGTGGCCTCGCTGGCAACGCACAATACGCAAGAGGCAATGACATGAGTTATGAGACGATTGGCCAGACGATTGACGCGCGCGGCATCGCCTGTGTGACCCTGCGGCGTCCTGACAAACACAACGCTATGAACGCGCAGATGATCGGCGAGCTGAGCAATGCGGCCCGTGAGCTGTCAGGCGATGACGCGGTGCGTGCGGTTGTTTTGGCCGGAGAAGGCCGCAGTTTTTGCGCGGGCGGCGATCTGGGGTGGATGCGTGATCAGGCGGAAAAGGATCGCGCCGGTAAAATGCAAGAAGCGGGCGCGCTGGCCAAGATGCTGGGCCTGTGGAATACGTTGCCCAAGCCGCTGATCGGCCAGGTTCATGGCGCGGCCTACGGCGGTGGCATTGGGCTAATTGCCGTCTGCGACGTGGTTATCGCCGAGGAAAACACCCGTTTCGCGTTGACCGAAACCCGGCTGGGCCTGATCCCGGCCACCATCGGCCCGTTTGTTGTGCGCCGCATGGGAGAGGCCTTTGCCCGGCAGGTATTCTTCACCGCCAAACCCTTTGACGCGGCGTTTCTAATGCGTGCGGGTCTTGTGGCTCGGAGTTGTGCGGCTGTCGATCTTGATGGGGCGGTCGAAGAGGAAATTAAGGCGATTCTTGCCTGTGCCCCCGGTGCCGTTGCGGCCGCCAAGACCCTGTGTCGTGAACTGGCCGGTACCGACCCGGCAGATGCGGCGGATTATTCGGCCAATGCGCTGGCCGATTGCTGGGAAACCGACGAAACCCAAGAGGGCATCGCCGCCTTTTTCGCCAAAGAGACGCCGCCGTGGCGTCAGTCAAGCCAAGGATGATCGCCATGCAAGCAGTTCAAAAACACAGTGTTCTCGTTGATTCTATCGCTGGTTTCTCTGGCCGTGGACTGATGGCCAAAGAGGCATTTTTTCTGCTGTCCGGCGTTTTGCTTCTTGCGGCTTGCGCAAAGATTGCCGTGCCGATGTGGCCGGTGCCGATTACCATGGGCACCTTTGCCGTTTTGGGTTTGGGGGCCGCTTACGGCCCGCGCCGGGGGCTTGTGATCATCCTGCTTTATATGTTGTGCGGCGCGGCCGGACTGAACGTTTTCGCCGGAACGTCGGCCGATATCTACGGCCTGTCGTATATGGCCGGGCCGACGGGTGGCTATCTGGTTGGCTATGTTCTGGCGACTATCGCGCTGGGCTTTGCCGCGCGGGCGGGGTGGGATCGGTCGCCGTTGCGCATGGCTGGCGCGATGTTGGTCGGGAACGGTCTTATCTATCTTCCGGGTCTGTTTTGGCTTGGTATGCTTTATGGGTGGGACAAGCCCATCTTTGCGTGGGGGGTGGCACCGTTTTTGGTTGGGGACGCGCTGAAACTGGGGCTTGCCGCAGTTCTATTCCCGGGCGCTTGGAAAGTGATCCGCAAGATCAGTGGCTAGGGACCTTGTAAGGTGGACCCACTGGCTATGGTCCGGTGGAGCAGGTTTTAATCGGGAAAAAGTGAGCTGCGCCGGTGTCACAGCGCAAGATATCCGACACCGGCAAAGGCTACGATGCATCCCACCCATTGTGCCAAGCTCATCCGTTCTTTTAAAAACATCCAAGCCAGAACGATTGTTAGCAGCCCAAACAAGGACGATGTGACCGACGCGTGATTCGCATTGGGCAGGCCCCCGGCAGATAGGACGCACAGCAGCGCAATGCCATCGGCAACGCCCATGGTCACAAGCCAGGGCAAGGCATGTTTGCCCGGCCAGAACCGTTGCTTGAACGCCATGATCAGGATCGCAACCAGCCCAAGCGCCATGACGCGGGTCACCAGGGTGCTTGGCATCTCGTGGCTGATTTCGGCGGCTTGTTGGCCTAGCGCGAAGGTGCCCGCAAAACCCATCGCGGCGATGCAGGCATATAGAATTGTCAGGCCCTTTGACGGGTTTTCGTCGGTGCCGGAATCAGACAACGCCGCCACGATGCCGACACCTGCCACAATGCATATCACGGCACCCCATTGAGCAAAGCTGATCGAAGAACCCTGCAATGCCGCCCAACTGATCGACAGTATCGGGTAGCCTGCAATCAACGGCGCGACCAGCCGGACCGGGCCGCGCTGAAACGCATAGTACAGCCCGTATGTGGCAATCACAAAAAACGCACCGGCGGCCAATGACAGCCAGACCGCGCGGGCGGGCAGCGGCTGTAGCGTGCCGGTCGCGATGGTTAGGCCGCTATGAAATATTAGGCCGGTCAGCAGCACGGTGAAAATGCAGGCGCTGATCGGGGTTTTTTGGCTAAGAAACCGCACGCAGATATCGTGAAATCCCCAACAAAGCGCCGCGATTAAACCAAGGGTCAGCGCGCTCATTGGCTTTTTCGAACGGTGGGAATCATGAACGCATAACAAGCGGTCCAGAATAGCTTGGCACCGAATATGCCCCAAAAACGGGCGATAGAGGCAATGCAAACGCCAAAAGCAGATGCGACAAACGGCAACCACCCGATAAAATTGATCTGATTATTGTTCATATCATCCGAATTGGTTTGCCGTGCAGGCCTTGTTCTGCTTTCTTATGATTAAACAAATATTCCGTTCATGCAACACGCAGCTAGGAGGATTACAGTGCTTGATGACTATCCAGCGGTGCGGCCGGGCCCTCCGAAGCCGAGTTCGATTATCAAACCTCATGTCTTTTCCATGCCTCCGGGAACAGAGCGCTACGTTGTCGAAGGGCAGGGAGCGGTGCTTATCCCGATTGAGACGGGTGATAGGCTGACGATCATCAACGACGAAGGCGGTCAACGGTGCGAGATTGTCGTCAGCGATGAAAAAGGCAAGGTTGATGCCGGAATCATCGGAGCACGGGCCAGTGGCGATGCCAGCGGCTTAAAGGCGCTCTTGGCATCAGATGATCGTTCGTTGCGCGGGCTGCGTATGGGGCTGGACGCGCGCGGCATTGATCTGGGCGCAGCGCAAGTCGTGCATCTGTTCGAAGGCAGCACACCTGCCAAAACAGAGGCGACGTTCACGGCGACCCGCACTGGTGCCGTTATCATTGCGGCCCCCGCCACAGCAATGGATTTTGAAGCGCAAGATACCGCCACGCCGCTGACTGTGATGATAAAGCGCGCGACGCTGAAATC
>Ga0315339_1001798_pt1 | contig 17691 bp, 19 predicted proteins | sample ASW17metaG_FD_204514 | JGI IMG/M metagenome (GOLD analysis project Ga0315339, IMG submission 204514) | Ammonia-oxidizing marine archaeal communities from Pacific Ocean, United States - ASW #17 | ecosystem: Environmental > Aquatic > Marine > Oceanic | place: USA: California | collected 2016-12-05
AGATAGCAATTGGAGGACCGAAGCCAACCCGCCTTTAGCATCACTCTTATCGCGATTTTCAGGAGCCAGGGATTCTTTGAAACGAGATTTCAGCCACCCGTAATTCACGAGTGTTAGAATCAACGCAACTAGGGCAGGAACGGAAAAAGGATTCACTCCGATTGATTCCAGCGCTGGCAGATAATCTAAAATATTCACCAAGGAAAGTAGGGCACCGATGGCTGGTCCTATGATGAACCCGAGGCCAAAGGTTACTCCAACCATTGCCATGCCTTTGGAGCGATTTTGCTTGGTGGTCAAATCTGCCACTGCTGCGGTCGCCACCGAGATATTACCTGCCATAACACCTCCGAGCAAACGACCGAGTATCAACAATTCAAATGAACCACTTAAAATCCAAATCAAGTAACTCAGCGCCGTTCCTAAAATGGTAATTTTAAGAACCGATTTCCGGCCTAACCTGTCTGAGCGTCGCCCCCAAATCGGTGAAAATACAAATTGCATCAAGGAGTATAAGCTACCAAGGACTCCACCAAACAATACAGCTGTGTAATGACCTCCGCCAGTTAGACCGTCGAGAAATGGTATAGCCCAACCCAGAATTCCACTTTGTCCACTTGCTTCAAAGTAATACTCCAGCATTCCGGGGAAAAGTGGAAAGATAATGGAGAATCCGACCAAATCCAGAAATAGGGTCAGGAGTATCGCACCCAGGTTTTTTTTATCGGAAGGCGGTTGAGACATGAAGGCTGTTTCCTAAAGGTACTTTTATCCCGAATGTCCATTGGAAAATCTGATTCGATCTCAGATTGCACCTTGATCGATTGAAAAAATGTGTCCAATCCGCTTTCATCTAGATGTTTGCCATTGCAGATTCTGAGTCCTTGAAAAAGAGTTTTGTTATGGATGATAAGCGAGGTAGATGGGTCGGGTTTGCTGTTAGCGGCCTGTTCATCGGACTTATTTCATTTGTTGGTTTTGTTGCTGTCTCTGGCATTCCGATCGTTGGAGCATTTTTTAATGAAATCTGTCATCAGGTCCCTGATCGATGTTACCATATTCATGGAATAGCTCTGCCCGTATGTGTCCGCTGTATTTGGATTTATCTCGGACTTGCTACCGGGCATATTCTATTTATTTACTGGAAATCGGAAACAGTCAGAATAACCCGGGCACTCATCGGTGTAATAACCTTGATGATTCTTGATGTGCTGTTGGAAAAACTGGGATTATATGAAAATTGGTTCTGGTCCCGGGCGGTAACTGGCAGTTTATTTGGCCTTATCGTATCTCATTTCACACTTCTCGGATTACGAGAGCTTTATTGCGAATTCACTAACCCATTCACCTATGTCAGATCAAAATTCTTTTCAGGTAGAACCCATTGATAAACCCGATGATTTTCAGGCCATGCTCATGGGAGCTGCCATTGTTTTCACACTTGGGATTATTTCGTTTTTAGTTCAATTCCCCTGCTTTTGTTTACCTCAAATAGCAGGTGCATTAGTTGCAGTCTATTGGTTTACGAAAAAGTATAAAGTTACTATTTCATCTGGGAAAGGAATTATCCTAGGCATATTGACCTGTCTGTTGGGTGGAGTTGCAGCCTTTATTGCGGCGGTCATACTTCAACAATTTGGGATTCATACCTTTGAAGAAACAGTGGCTACACTCTCTGAAAAAATCAGGGCTTATGGAGCCAAATCTGGTGAGACTGAACAGCTTGATAAAATAATAGATTGGCTGAATTCGGACAGTGCACAGATGGTGTTAATTATAGCATCCTTGGGGATTACCTTGGTAGTTAATACTATATGTGGCGTCATCGGAGGAGCCATCGGAGCCGCCGTATTCAAAAAAGCCCCTGCAGCGCCTCCACCAGCAGAATAGAGAATTGAAATTTTACCCGGGCGGGTTCTTCGGACCCCGCCTTTTATTTTGCCGGCCCGAGTTTAGGGAATGTCTCCCTTAACGCTTCAAATACATTTGGAGGAACAAACTTTGAAATATCTCCTCCGTAAGCCGCTACCTGTTTAATGAGTCTGGAACTTATAAAAGTATAGGCTTCGTTCGGCATCAGGAACAAGGTTTCAATTGAATCATCCAAATTGCGGTTCATTTGAGCCATTTGCATTTCGTATTCAAAGTCCGACACGGCTCGAACGCCGCGAATGAGGGCGATTGCGCCCATTTCTTTGGCAAAGTCTATAACAAGCCCATCAAATCTCTGGATTTCAATATTCGATGTTTCTAATAGGTTTTCCTGAATCAGTTGGGCCCTCTTGTCGTAGGAGAGGGTAGGCTCTTTGGCCTCATTGCGCGCAACCGCAATAATGACGCGGTCGAAAATTCGACTGGCGCGGTTGAGGACATCGAGGTGCCCGAGGGTAATAGGATCAAAAGTTCCTGGATAGAGAGCGGTTCGCATGATTGATTTAAAACGGAGAGCATGGGTTCATCTTAGATTTTCGCAACTTTGAATCGCGATTGTTTACTTTGGCAGAAATCGTAAGGTACATCTTTGAGAAAGTGGAAAATCGCTCAGGAAGATATTCACTATTGCCAGCCTTTCTTTATCGCCTGAATGATAGACGCCTTTCAGTTAACACCTGACGTTTATACCTTCGATTATGAACCTGCCCAATCTGCTGACTCTGTCCCGAGTCCCCTTTCTATTTGTAATATCGATCCTGATGTATTGGGAGTTTCGTTATGCAAATTCTATCGCATTTGTGGTATTTGTGATAGCCGGGTTGACTGACTGGTTAGATGGGAAGATTGCCCGAGATATGGGAATTATCTCTGTGTTCGGTCAATTGATGGATGCTTTGACTGATAAGATTCTTACCGTGGGACTGTTCGTGTTATTTCTCAGTATAGGAATTCTCCTGGATTGGATGATGTTTATGGTGCTTCTTATCCTCGCCCGTGAATTTTTAATTACAGGTCTTCGCATGGTAGCGGCGGCCAAGAGCGTTGTGTTGCCAGCTGAAAAGGCGGGGAAGATTAAAACGGTTTTCCAAATTATTTCTATTGGAGCATTAATTGTTGCAAGAGCGCTTGAGGTAGATTGGCAGCCTTATTTGAATATTGAAATAGAGCCTGTTGCTGTTTTTGGCTACTACTTCGGATGGATTCTGTTTTCGATCGCTACCTTAATGACAGTGTATTCGGGTTCCAGTTACATGATTAAATATTGGGGATTTTTCTCCGGATCGAGTGATTCAAATTCTGAACGATGAAACAACACCTGTGGGTCAAAGCCCTTCCAGATCATGTGGTTATTAGTATAGCTACGCTGGGTCCGATCGGAAATATCAAACCAGCTCCCGGAACTTGGGGGACGGTGGCTGGAATAATTTGGTTTTCAATAGCGTATTGGAATTTAAACCTACTGGGCACTCTCGTTTTCTCTGCTGTATCAATATATCTAGCCATTCAAATTTGCTGGGAAGCGGAGAATCGTCTGAAAATGCGGGATCCCGGGAAGATTGTGCTCGATGAATTTGTGGCAATTCCCCTGTGCTTTATAGGAACACCACAGTTGCTTCATTCTGATTTCGCCTGGGTTGTTGTTCTTATGGTTTTTTTGTTTTTCCGGTTGTTCGACATTTGGAAACCCCTTGGCATCAAAAAACTCCAGAACTATCCAGGAGGTATTGGCGTTGTTGTTGATGACTTGGCGGCTGCCCTTTTAACAGCTGCTGTTTTATACCTGCTCGCCTTCTTTGCCGTATCTGCAGGTTACATCGGATATATTGAAACGCTTCAGTAGTCCGAAACCTTTGCTCTGATTGTTTTGAAGGCTCCGAATGAACTCGGTTGAAAACGTTAGTTGTTAACGAAATTCACATGTCCAACAATTACAGTTGGGAAGATTCAACCCGGGCTAGAGTGGACAATCGGTGGCAATGAATTCCCATTCGAGCCCGTGCTTGTTAGCCACTTCTTCCGCCAAAGCGCGAACGCCGAAGGTTTCGGTGGCGTAGTGCCCACACGCATAAAGATTGAGTCCGGCTTCTTCTGCTTCGTTGAAGTGATTTTGCTTAAGTTCTCCAGTAATTAAAGTGTCCACCCCTGCCTTTTGTAGTTCTGAAACAGCGCTTGCTCCACTACCGGTGAGGATAGCGATTTTCTCTGGTTGCTTGCTTCCTTTCTCAATGGCTGTAATTCCGCCAGGAAATAGGGTTTCCAAACGGTTCTTTAGGTCACTTCTTTCTAAGGATCCTTCCGCTATCAAGCCAATTGGGTTGCCTTGATATTCCAGGAACCAGTCGGCAGTTTTCAGTTTTAATTTTTTCGCCAGAATGGCATTGTTACCAATCTCCTTGTGGCAATCCAAAGGTAAGTGAGCTCCATAAACGGCCAAATTATTTTCCACACATAATTTGTATTTGTTAAAAAGCGTACCCGTTACTGGGTAAGGTGGACTCCAAAACATCCCGTGGTGAACGATAAGAAAATCGATTCCTGCTTCAGCCGCTTTTTTGAAAGGAATTAGTCCTGCGTCCACAGCGGCTCCAATCTTCGTGACATGTCCGTTGTTTTCAAATTGGAGCCCATTTTCAGCTCCTGGAAAATCGGGGATTAACGATCTACTGAGGCGTTCATCGCAATAGGTAACTACTTCCATTAAGCTAGGCATTCGAAGCAGTCTTTTGTCACGCATTTCAAAGTCAAACTTGAAGCTTTCATGTCATAAAATGGAACATTTCGGATTCCATTGTTTATTGTAGCTTTACATGAACAGAATTCGGCACATCTCTCGAAGGGTGATTTACTGCTATCGCGTTTCGGTTTTTGGAGTTGGTTTTCTGTTTGGCTTGATACTTATTTCAAGCCAGACTCCAGTTGTTGGCCAATCTGAACTGGACAAGCCCCACTTGATGGCTTACCTCCGCGTCCAGGAACCTCAGGTATTACTAGAGACTTCCTCTCTTGTTCCCACGGTTTTTCAGGAAAATTCATTTTCAATTTATCTCTTAAATTCTTTCAGTTCACCCTTGGAGTGGATCCTAGTTACCAAGGCCGGTGAGTCCGCAGTCTGGTTGGACATTTCCACTAAAAATAATTGGAGTCTCACGGATATTCCAGGATATCGATTGTTTTTTGTCGAATCCAGTAAATTGAAAGAGGAGGTCGCAGTCATCGAATTTGTGAAGACTCATCTTGATACTGCCACTTCTACTAGCCTTTCTGGAGGATTACTACCCGGTTGGAATGCCGGACTCAAACAACTATATAATAATGAGAAGGCAAGGATCCGTTTGTTTGAGCGCTTGTTTCCGGGTGCGGCAGATCATTCGATTGACTATGCTGATTATCTGCAATGGTTCGCTCAAGAGCTGATGTCTTTAAACTCGGTTATGTTGAGTATCGATAAACTTGGGAATGAGGGTAAAACAACTCTAAGAGTTTCCGCGGTTCCCGGCACCCGATTGTATCGATTTGTAAGTCGAAAAGGTAGCGGAAGTCAGGCGGTTTTGGGCTTTGTTCCATCAAATGCAGAGCATTTGAGTTATGGTTCGGTTGATAGAATATTTGCGAGTAATTATATGAATTACTATTACAAAGGCACGAACTTGATTGATCATGATTTATTTAAAATAGTTCGTTCTGGGCTTAACCAGTTAGATGCTGGCTTTTTTGACCGTTGGGACGGAAGTTGGGCCAAATGGACTCCGCAAGGTGCTGAGGCCTCCCTCTTGCTTCTGGGCGGAAGTTTTCAATCTTCGGATTTAGGAGATTTGTTCGATATGTTGTCAGCAGTTGATCTTTCTGGAACCCCAATCTCTATCCAACTTGATGAGGAAAACACCGTGGTTGGATTCTCTCTAATTCGAAGTCTCGACCTCCTTGATTTTCATGATCAAGATGTCGGTGATTTGAGGCCTAGGCGGCGGTATTTCTTTGGCGTTGCTCGAGAATTCTTGGTTATTTCAGATTCAGATAGTGCGCTCATTGACTTGGTCTTTAATATTAATAGTCGGAATATTCTCAAAGATTCTGCTCAGGCCTTGGATCTCAATGATCCTTCCTTTACCATAAGTAGTTTCGATAATGAAAATAGAGTGGCGTCCCTACGAATGAGTGACGAAAGAATCTTTTATGAAAAGAAGGGAGACTCGGAACTGGCAAATTCCCTTGCTGTCCGAATTATTAATATTCTGGACTTATAATTCGTGTATTAAAATAATGGATACTTTCTCATGATGGACGAATCACACTTTGAAAATACGAGAGCCCGAGTTTTCAAATACAGCTTCTTCACAGTTCTGATTGCTATCACTTGTATTGGCCTGTGGCAAAAGGAAGCAATTCTTGGCTACTTTTCATTTCGAGAGTACGGAGAATCTCGGATAGTAATCTATGCGGAATCTGGGACCAAGGTTAGCATTGTAGAATCTGGAAATAACTTACGTGAACTCGGCTTTGTTGGGCGCGATGGCAAATTTACAATCGTTGAAAAGGGAGCGATCAAATCTCTTAGAATCAATCTGAATCATCCGCATTATTTTTCAGAAGATAGGTTCTTTGATTTGGTTAAGAAAGGAGATGTAACGGTATTTGAATCTGCAATGGTTCCACTTCTAGGAATCTTGAGTGTTAGAACCTTCCCTTCCGGTGCCACTGTTCTTATTGATGGCAAGGACGCAGGGCTTTCACCAATAAAGAAACTTAACCTACGTGACGGAAAACAATTTTTGATTGATGTACGTTTAGCTGGATACATATCCCAATACCGCGATGCTGTAATCGAAGGAGGTAAAACTACTGAATTGGTGTTTAGTATGGTTACATCCGAGGCGACTATTTCGTTGGAAACGGACATGTCCGATTTCGACTATAGTAAACTCCGTTTGTTTATGGGTGGAGAGTCCTATGCCCTCGATGGTCAGCTTTTAAGAAATGTTAAACCAGGTAAGCATACGATTGCGGTTGTGGCTCATGATGGACTCAAACTCGAAAAGGTAATTAATATCAAACCCGGTCAAACACTTCACCTGCAATTGCCAGATTGGTTTGTCGAGGACTGAGGTTGACTTACTTCAATTTGGGGGCGAATGAATATTGGATTAATTATGTCCGATAGAACCGACGAAATGATTCCTCTCGATCCGGTAGATGCTATTGCCGAGCTGATTGATGCCTGGCATCATCGGTTGACCTGGGATGAGTATTTTATGGCGACAACATTCTTGATCGCTAGCCGTTCAACCTGCGAACGTCTCAATGTCGGTTGCGTGATTGTTTCGGGTGGAGAAGGGAAAAATCGTCTTATTGCTGCGGGATATAATGGATATTTGCCCGGAGCTCCTCATACGTCACGGGTGCGGGACAACCACGAGCAAGGAACTATTCACGCCGAACAAAATGCGATCGCCGATGCCGCACGACGTGGTATAAGTCTGTCGGGAGCGACCGCCTATGTTACTCATTACCCGTGTATCAATTGTGCAAAGGTGCTCGCTGCGGCTGGAATCAAAGTTATCAAATACCAAAAGGATTATAAAAATGATCCTTTGGTTTTTGAACTTCTCAATGAAGCGGGAGTCGCCATTCTAAAAAACTAAATGAAAGATATTGGGCATTTTTCTGAAAACTATTCTGGCAGCTTGTTGGTTTCGCATCCCGCGTTATTGGATCCAAATTTCAAGCGGACTGTAATTATCTTGTCGGCCCACACCAAAGAAGATGGGGCATTGGGTGTAATATTGAACAGACCTATGAAAAAAAGCTTAGGGGAAATTGAGGAGAAATTTGCCTTTGGTCCTCTTGCGGAGGTTCCGATTTACGAAGGTGGCCCAGTTGCTACCGATCAGATCCTTTTGGTGGCTTGGAATTGGTCTGAAACGGAATCTGTTTTCAAACTGTTTTTTGGGATTGATCCGGATCGAGCCTCCGAGCTTATGGAATATTCCGGCGCTACAGTGCGTGCTTACCAAGGGTATTCAGGCTGGAGTGGTGGGCAATTGGAGGGTGAAATGGAAATTGATTCCTGGATTCCTTCCCAGGTCAAAAATCGGTTTGTGGACGAGCTGGATGGAGATTCGCTTTGGAAGAAGTTCTTACTCGAATTAGGACCTAAATATCATCTGGATGCTATAGCTCCTGAAGATCCTTCGGTCAATTAGGCACAATTGTAGCCGCGCCGCGTCAAATTCGCCAAGCATAAGATCATTTCCCCATTGACAAGGCCCGAGGTGACCGGTTTTTTCCTTCTCTTTTTACAAATTTCACTATGAAAGTAGCATCTTCCATCAAATCGCTAAAAAACCGGCACCCAGACTGCCAAGTGGTCCGTCGTAAAGGTCGTATTTATGTCCTTTGTAAATCAAATCCTCGCTTCAAGGCTCGCCAGGGTTAATTAAAAAAGGAACCAGAACCGTGAAAACTGATACGCATCCCAAATCCCATCCTGTTTGTTTCATAGACGTTTCTTCAGGTACGAAATTTTTAACACAATCTACGGTTACTTCCAAGAAAACGGAAACGATCGACGGCATTGAGTATCAAGTCATCGTTCAAGATGTTACTTCTGATTCTCACCCAGCTTACACAGGTGAAAAACGCTTTGTTGATAGCGCTGGTCGGGTTGAGAAATTCAACAACAAGTTTCGTCGTGTTCGCGGCAGCTAATTGTTACTGAAACAATCGCATTCAATTTCAGCCCTCCTTGTGAGGGCTTTTTTATGTACCTTGCGATGGAGTAGGCCTATATAAATACCTACTCACCCAAATCTTTTCTTACGGATACCCTTAGAAGGTGTGGACAAACAAACCGCTTCTCAATTTCGGTTCAAACCAGGTGCTCTTAGGCGGCATGGTGGCTCCTGCATCCGCGATATCCATCAATTGATCGATCGTCACCGGATACATGGAGAATGCCACAGGACCATCTCCTTGACCTACTCGTTTTTCTAATTCCGCTGTGCCACGTATTCCGCCAACAAAATCTATACGATCACTGGTTCTAGGATCTTCAATTCCTAGAATTGGCCGAAGAATACTATCTTGAAGGCGGCTAATATCTAACCGATTAACAGGATCAAGAGAGTCATCTTTGGGAAACTCGAGTCCGTACCAGCGACCGTTGAAATTCATGCTCAGTTTTCCTACTGAGTCTGGAGTTGGATCGGCGTCTTCTGTTAGCTCGGCAACCGTTTTTATTTTCTCCAAAAACTCCTGATCGGAATTACCATTAAGATCAAAAACGAGACGGTTGTACGGTAGGATTTTAAGCTGGCTTGCCGGAAAGTTTACCGCGAGGAACCAATTGTAGTCTTCATCACCCGTGTGATCTGGGTTGGCCGCTTTGCGCTCTGCACCTACTCGAGCCGCACTGGCACTTCGATGGTGCCCATCTGCAACGTAGGAGGCTGGAATATCGGCAAAAAAGGCCACAAACTCATCCGTATTTTCGATTTTCCAAATGGTATGCTGAACACCATCTGGAGCAGTGAAATCTATGAACGGTGTTTCCTGAGTAGTTTGATCTACGATAGTATTAACGGATTCATTATCTCGGTAAGTGAGAAACACGGGGCCGGGGTGGGCGTTTAGAGTGGAGTTAAGCTTAGTACGATCATCTTCTTTTTGAGGACGAGTTTTCTCATGCTTTTTGATGAGATCATTCAAATAATCGTCGATGTGGTAGACACTGACCAACCCGCTTTGTTTGTGATTCTCCATTACTTGTTGGTAGACATACAGGCTTGGAGCCGTCTCTCTTTCCAGAACTCCTGAATCTTGGAGCTTCTGCAAATTTTCCTTCGCCTTCTCATACACAGCGTCTGAATAAAGATCAGTACCAGTTGGTAAATCTATCTCCGCTCGAACCACATGCAAAAAACTATTAGGGTTTCCACCAGCCAATTCGGTGGCCTCCTCGGTATTAACTACATCATAGGGTAAAGAGGCCACAGATTCGGCCAGTTGTGGGTTGGGACGCAGGCCTTGGAAAGCACGAATTTTCATAGGCACGGAAGGCAACAAATGCCCCTAATCATGGCAAGTAAAAATACCCGATTCGCCCCATACTTCGATTACTAAGCAAGGCTTATTCCTTGGAGCATTTGTCTTCTGCTTCCACATTAAAGGTGTGTGACGCGCCCTTTTGCTGAAAATGGGGGCTAAATAAATGTAAAAAATCTGTTTTTACTAGAAACCGTAGCGGATTCACAAGGCTTCTGCGCAATCGTCCGAACATCTCTTTTTATTACTCAATAACCTGTTCCTCTTAATGCTTTCTAAGTCTTCCAGGCTCAGTGCACACGACGAATTTGAACGAACCAAAGAAGAATTGGTTCGGTCCAATCGTCGCTTGCATTTACTTGAGCAAAGGCTTAGGAATAACCAACAGGTATTTGTGGATTTTGAATCAATAGCTAAAGCAGTTAGCCATTGAATTATGGCTCATACGCCAGATCAAGCCGTTCTGGAGTCACTCGCCTTTGTTGGGAATGGTTCAGGCTTGGATAGAATTTATCTACTCAAGAATAAAGCAGGTGGCAATGAGGGCGGAGTCATCGAACAGGTCCATACTTGGATAAGGGAGCCAGAGGAGATGCAAGTCCCTGACTTTCATTCACTCCCTTTTGAAGTATTTTTCCCCGATTGGTTAAGCAAATTGAAAGCAGGTGAACCTCAGTTTGGAAACTTGGAAGACGCCCCGGATATAGAGCACCTGACCTTGGCAAAACAAGGGGTTGTTTCCTTTTTATGGATCCCTGTTTTTTATGAGAATGTCTGGTGGGGTGTTTTAGAATTTGATCAAATATTAGCTACCCGTGTATGGCATCCCAAGGAAATTTCTGGATATGAACTTTTAGCTACCAGTATTATTGAATTTATTCGCCGTCAAAAGTTGGAGTCGGACCTCCTACTTTTTCAGGAGCGGCATGAGAAGGTGTCACACGCCGAGCAATTTGGTGTATGGGATTGGAATATAGAAAAGAATGAGCTATTCCTCGATAGCTCGATAAAGCGGATATCTGGTCACAAGCCAACGGACCTCATCGAGGATCTAAATGGCTGGGAGGCATTGTTTATTATAAACGACACGGTGAACTGGGTAGAAGCTTTGAATTTACGTATTGCCGCGCAAGAAAAAGATTTTGAGCTAGAGCATAATTTGTGTCACACCGATGGTCGGCTAATTGAAGTTTATTCACGCGGGATGATTGTTTACAGTGATACTGGTAAACCAGTTCGCGTTTTGGGGACGACAACAGACATTACCCACCGCAAGGCTATCCAAAACGATTTGACTAAGGCTCGCGACTTAGCTGAAGAAGGAAGTCGTTCGAAATCTGTGTTTATGGCCAAGATGAGTCATGAGATCCGAACCCCTTTAAACGGAGTCATCGGCTTTTCCACTTTATTGAAACACACAGAGTTAAATTCCGAACAATTGGATTACCTCACAAACCTCGAAACGAGTGGGCGCCTGTTGCTTTCCATGGTGAATAACATTCTTGATTTCTCGAAAATTGAAGCCGGTAAATTGGACCTCGAACAAAAGCCCTTCGATATCCGGGAAAGTGTAAATTCGATCTTGGGTGTGTTTGGCGATGCTGTTATTAAAAAAGGTATCAAGGTTGAATTCGTTGCCGAAGATGATGTCCCAGAAAGTGTCATTACTGATCCGCTTCGTATCCAGCAAGTGATTCTCAACTTGGTTGGAAATGCTGTCAAATTTACTGAATCGGGTAGTATCATCGTGAGTGCTTCATGGTTAGAAGCAGAGGACGGAAAAGGACGGTTACGTTTTTCAGTTCAAGATTCGGGCATCGGAATCGAATCTGATCGTTTGGCGGCAGTTTTTGAGCCATTTACTCAGGCTGATTCATCCATGACACGCCGCTTTGGTGGATCAGGTTTAGGCCTTTCGATTTGCCAAAGTATATTGCAGATAATGGGTTCGCAGTTGGTGGCTACTAGCGAATATGGAAAAGGAAGTGAGTTTTCTTTTGAGATTGTTGTTGATGAAACTCCAGTGGCGGTTGCTGAGGAGTTGAGGAAGGTGAGGGAATCCGTTTTGGAATCTACCTCCAATACTGTTTCCCGCTCGAAGATGGATCTAAGGGCAAAAGCCAAAATTCTCCTTGCTGAAGACAATGCATTAAATCAACAGGTAATTTCGAAGTTGTTGACTCGCTTAGGTTACACCGCGGTTTTAGTTGAAAATGGCCAGGAGGCAATCGATGCCCTCAAGCGTTGGGAATTTGATTTGGTATTTATGGATCTCATGATGCCTGTTCTTGATGGCATATCAGCCACTAAAGAAATACGTGAAACCATTCCACCGGCCAAACAACCCATCATTGTAGCGCTGACCGCGAACTCTTCCGAAGATGATATCAACAATTGTATGGCAATAGGTATGAATGATTTTATCAGCAAGCCTGTGGAGATCGATGCGCTTGAGAAAACATTGAATGAACATTTGGATTTGGGTGGTCGTGAGTCTGAACCAGAAGTGATTGATTCAGATGAAACTACGATCGACTTTTCAGAGATCCAACTTGAAGAAACGGTTGAGGATGAGGCCGACGAATTGATCTTCGAACATTTTGATCCAGCTTACATGCGCAAATTAATGGGGAGCAATTCCGAGCCAGAAGTACAGGATGAATTCTCAATTGATGCCATCGATATATTTTTGGAAACGATGCCGGAATTAGTTCAATCTTTGGATACCTTTGCTAAAGAACAGAAATGGAAAGAGTTTGAACGTGAAGCGCACAACTTAAAAGGTACAGCGAAAATGGTAGGTGCCCTGATTTTAGGAAATCTCGCCTTGCAACTGGAGCTGTGGGTTCAGGAAGGACAGGTAGGAAGTCGAACAAACGAAATCGAACAAATAGCAGAAGAGTTCGAGAATTTATCTAAAGAATTGGAACGGTACCGCGATTCACTAAAGGAAAAACAGCGTCAAATTTCTTAGTTAATCGAAGTTTCAACTTTCTTTCGGGTAATCCAAGTTCTTGCTTTCTTGATCTTACCTTAAAATTTCTACTAGCTGTTTTTTTAAGCCCCGTGCTTTTCAGTTGAACCTCATTAATTATGGAAGACAGTTCTAAATTTCGAAACACCGGCATCAAACGAATCATTTTGGCTGGAAAATACTCGATGGATGGCCTTTGTGTCGCCTTCAAGAAGGAGGCTGCGTTTAGGCAGGAGGCGCTTCTATCAATGATTCTTATTCCCTTAGCGATTTGGCTTCAACCAGGGTTCACGTCTTTCTGTCTGTTAGTTGGCAGTATTTTGTTAGTCATGATTGTTGAGTTACTGAACACAGGTATTGAGACAGCAATCGATTACCAGTCTATGGAAATCCATCCGATGGCTAAATTGGCCAAAGACCTGGGAAGTGCGGCCGTTTTATTGAGTTTGCTAAATCTTGCATTAGTGTGGGGATTTTATTTGTGGGATCGCTTTGGATGAGTAGAGTCTAATACCCCAAATGGTAAAAACAACTTCTTCGACCAAGTTAATTTCGTGGGTGGACTATTCTTTATTCCACTCCAGCGACTTTAATTGGATCAAAGGATGTGTTGCCATCGGCTTGGTTATTCATGGCTTCGCTTTACGCGTGTTGATCGAGTTTGCTCCGCCTAGTGACATAGTTTACGTTCTCGTGCACTCAGGGTTAGCCGTCGGCGCTCTCGTCTCTATTATCCTACTGGCTCCATCGCTTTTCGTTGATACTGTGCAAGCGTGGAAGGAGAGAATTATCAGAGTAGAAACAGGATTATTGGTCGGGATTTTGATTCTCTTTGCCGTATCACTTGCAGCTTCTTCTCGTCTAAGTAAAACGACCTATTACGAGGTGATACCCTTGGTTTTGGCCATCTACACTTTAAGTCGTTATTGGTTGTCACGGAAGAAACGGATGGTTGATGCCGCATTACCTGTGCTTTTTAGCCGGGTCGAACGATGCAATCGCGTAGAGGCAAATGGTTCAGTCTCGAGGGTTTCGTTAGTTGACCTAAAGGTTGGAGAGGAAATCAAAATATCAACTGCTCAAGTGGTGCCGATTGACGGAGTGGTTATTACCGGCAACGGCTATGTATCAGAAGCATCATTGAATGGGACCACCTTTCCAAAGCTTAAGCAGGCGGGTGATCCGATTATGGCTGGAAGCGTTTCTGAGGACGGCGTATTCACAATAAAATGCCTTTCGGCGTACGTTCCTAGAAAGATCCAGGCGGTTAAGAATCCTTTACTTGATCCTGTGGAGTCTCACCCCATGTCGAGATCGAGCTATTTGGCGATTAGTTTAGTGGTTTTGTTAACGACCGTTGCGGGAGCAACAGTTGCAGCGGTGATGATGGGTGTGTCACAAGCTTTGATTCTGACTTCTACGATACTGATTATGGGTACATCGTTAACCTGGGTAGCTGGTATTCCTGTTCATCATTGGACAGGATTGGTTCATCTAGGAAAACGGGGTCTCTATGGAAAAGGACCCAAGTTTGTCGGAGATTTAGCCACCATTGACGTGGGATTTTTTGGAAAGACCGGAGTGATGTCGCGCGAGGATCTTTCGATGGAGCGTTTCTTTGTCATGCCCGTATTTCAGGACAGAGAAGATTGGATCATGTCGATTATTTATCAGACAAGTCGCATGGTTCATCACCCATTGGTCAATTCACTTTCCGGCGTTGAATCTTTGATTAAAGAAGAACCTATCCGGGAGGACCTTCGGTATGAAATAGTTCCTGGAATGGGCGTCAAAGTATCTTTGACCGATGGCCTAGGGCATCAAATTTTCATGCGCATTGGTGAGTCGGAATTCGTCCTTGGCCGAGGCGGAGAGTCGCGTGTTTCCGCAATTCTCGAAGAGCACGATCTCAAATTAGGACAACGAATTTGGATAAGCCTTGATAATCGACTTTGTGCGATCGCTACGCTCAAGGAATCGTGGACCGTCGCTCCCCAACCATTCTTTGCTCAACTTGAATACCTGGGTGTAAAACCAGGAGTGTTGACGGGTGATATCGCGTTTAATAATTCTCGATTGGATGGCATGTCCTTAGCTAAGGGCGTTAGCTCAATGCAAAAGCAGGAGCACGTTATCAAGGCGATAGAAGATGGAGGAAGCATATTATATGTCGGGGATGGGCTGAACGATTTCCGGGCTATGTCTAGCTCGCACGTCTCTATCGCCATGCGCCATGCACCGGATCCTGTTCTTGCTTCGGCATCTGCGGAGTTAAAATCCGGCAATTTAACGACGGTTCTCTTTGCCATCCCTTATAGCCGGAAGATCGTTAGGATTTCGAAAAGAAATCAATGGGTGTTTCCCAGTGGATTTACCATTGCTAGTGTTATGGCCATCGCAGGTTGGATAACTCCCATTTCAGGAGCACTTTATGTGATGGGCTGTTTCTCTCTGGTTTGGCTGCAATCCTTCCTCCTGGGAAGTTCTTCGCTTTCCAGAGTGGTAGAGAATACACGCTACCGAAAAGTAGGTAAGCGGGAGGCTCAAGGCCGTTACGTGCGGAATCGTTAGGAGACTGCCAGAGCGCTTTCGATTAAAAAATCAGGTGCTTAACTGACGCTTTGCTTTCGGATAATTGCTTGAGTGCTTCGATGCCAATTTTCACATGTGTGCTGGTGAAGTTCTGGCTAACAAACTCATCGCTTTCTTCGGTCTTGATCCCTTCAGGTATCATGGGTTCGTCCGATACAAGTAGCAGTGCCCCGGTTGGGATATGATTATGAAAACCTACCGAGAAAATGGTCGCGGTCTCCATTTCGATGGCGTTGCAGCGAATTTGGGTTAGGTATTCCTTATATTCCTCATCGTGTTCCCATACGCGTCTGTTGGTCGTGTAGGCGACTCCGGTGTAATAATCTTTTTTGTGATCACGGATTGCTTCGGATGTGGCTCTTTGTAGTTCGAATGCTGGCAAAGCGGGGACTTCTGGCGGGAAATAGTCGTCCGATGTTCCTTCTCCGCGAATGGCTGCGATTGGCAAAAGCAGCGACCCAACTGGCATGTCGCTTTTCAAACTTCCGCATTTTCCTAAAAATAAAACTCCCTTGGGTTTAATCGCCGTGAGCAAGTCCATAATCGATGCGGCATTAGCGCTGCCCATACCAAAATTTATCATCGTAATATTATCCGATGTGGCCGAGGGCATTGGTTTACCTTTCCCCGCAACTTTGACCCTGTGCCAACGAGCAAACTTTTTCAAATAGTCGTTGAAGTTGGTCAGTAGAATATATTCGCCAAACTCTTCAAGAGGGACGCCCGTGTATCGAGGCAGCCAGTTTTCAACTATGCCTTTTTTGGTTACCATGGTCTAGATCTAGAGCGAACTTACTAAAGATCAATACCGAACCTTAAGGTAGCTGGGGCTAAGCGGACTTCACCGAAACGTTTCGTGGTGCGTAGCGGTCTGATTGTTCTTCCGCATGATAAGAGCTGCGAACGAGCGGTGCAGATTCAACCACACCGAAACCGATTTCCAGACCAAAGGATTTCCAATGTTCAAATTCTTCTGGGGTGACCCAACGCTCCAGGGGCAAATGCTTCTGAGTAGGCTGTAGATATTGTCCAATGGTAATAATATCGATACCCGCATCGCGCATATCCTTCAGGCAGGTTTCAATTTCTTCTTTGGTTTCACCAAGTCCCAGCATGATTCCCGATTTGGTAGTGAATCCTTTGCTTTTTGCATGACGTAACACGTTCAAGGACTGCTGGTAACTTGCCGTTTTTCGAACAGGTCGTTGAAGGCGCTCAACGGTTTCAACATTGTGGTTCAGAATATCTGGTTTGGCTTCGAGAACAATATCGAGGTGATGATTTCTGCCTTGAAAATCAGGGATAAGAACTTCCACAGCTGTGTTAGGGTTCCGGTGACGGATTGCACGAACGGTTGCCGCCCATACGGATGCGCCACCATCCTTCAAGTCATCGCGTGCCACGGATGTAATGACCGCATGTTTCAATCCCATTTTTGCCACTGCGTCGGCTACTCGTGCTGGTTCACCAATATCAAGCTCCGTTGGCCGACCGGTCTGGATAGCACAGAAACCACACGATCGAGTGCAGACGTTGCCCAAGATCATCAAGGTCGCAGTACCCCGTTTCCAGCACTCACCCATGTTGGGACATTGAGCACTTTTGCAAACGGTGTGCAACTTGTTGGTTTCAACGAGCTCATTGACCGCGTGGTACTCGGGTCCAGCAGGCAGTTTGGCTCTCAACCATCTTGGCTTCTTCAACATAAGACTAAGTCAGGTAATTTTTGAAATTATCCAGGAAAGCTTGGGACACTACGTCTTTCACTTCATTCAAATCAACGGGAAAACCGAGTTCTTTTTTCAAGGAAGTGATCGTGCCATCAACGATACCGCAAGGCACAATTCCGGAAAATGGTTCCAGGTCGTTGTTCACGTTCAAGGCAAATCCGTGATAGCTAACCCAGGACTTTACCGCTACACCCATTGCGGCAATCTTGCGTTTCTCTATCCAAATCCCCGTCTTTCCTTCTCGACGATCTGCTTTAAGTCCAAAATGGGAAACAATCTGAATAAGCATGTCTTCCATGATTCGCAAGTAGGCGTGCAAATCTCGGAGTTTCTCCAGGTTCACGATTGGGTAGCAGGTCAATTGACCAGGCCCGTGGTAGGTGATGTCCCCCCCACGATTTGATTTATGTACCGAGATTC
>Ga0315339_1001799_pt1 | contig 17682 bp, 23 predicted proteins | sample ASW17metaG_FD_204514 | JGI IMG/M metagenome (GOLD analysis project Ga0315339, IMG submission 204514) | Ammonia-oxidizing marine archaeal communities from Pacific Ocean, United States - ASW #17 | ecosystem: Environmental > Aquatic > Marine > Oceanic | place: USA: California | collected 2016-12-05
TGCGTTAGCGACGCGTGGTACGATCACATTACGAAATCCGGGGTCGCCGCGCAACAAAGAAAAGCCCCCGTCGCATCCAAGCGGATGGCGGGGGCGGTGGTATATACCTGGCGGTGATGCTCGTCAGGCGGCGTCTACGGCGCTCTCAGCGGCGGGTGGCCGTGGGCACCATTATTCAGCCTTAATTTGGCCCCACGAATCCAACTTGCGTTTGGTTGGTTTCTCCCCCATCTCCAAGCCCCAATGCTCTCCCGAGATATGACCTTCGATCTCTTCTTCCACCGAATCGGTTACGACTGGAAAAAGTCGATTCGCAAGAGCCTTTCCTCGGCGTCCCCATCGAACAGGTCAACTACCTCGCCGGCCACAAGTCGATGGCGATGACCAAGCGCTACGACCATGCGAACGAGGAGCGTTACGGTGCGGCTATCGAGGCGTTGGATGCGGCGGGTAAGACGAGCAGTGTAGAGGCGTTGGCGGCGGCCAGGTGGAAGCTAACGGAGTAACTGACCAGCCAGCTTCGGATGCCCGACTGCCGCGCCTCAGTCCCCCCACATATCCACCACCGTCTGCCCCACGACATAAGCCACCGCTACCACCGCCATCGGCTTTGGGTTGTGTAGGGATTTCCCGTTGATTACAATAAGACTTGTCGCATAACCATTTGTCACTTACACCCCATCGGAGGTGATTGTGCACGTTCAAGTCGTTAACTTCAATCTGAAAGGCATCAGCCGAGCTGAATATGAAACAGTTTGTAATGAACTCGCGGAGGCTTTTGCCGCACTTCCGGGACTCGTTAGCAAGCACTGGTTAGCAGATGAGAAAAACAATACTTACTGAGGAGTTTATATCTGGGAAACCCGTGAAGCTTACGACGCTTTTGTGAACTCAGAACTATTTGCAGGAGTCGGAGCCAACCCGGCATTGGTTAATATAAGTTCCAAGGATTTTGATGTTATTGAAGCTCCTTCCAGAGTCACCCGAGGATGGTGCTGAGACTCAGAGTGAAATAGATTATTTATAGGTCGGCCCACCTCGCAAATTGGGGCGGGCCTATTTAGTTCATCACTCGCCCCACGTATCCACCACCGTCTGCCCCACGACATAAGCTACCGCCACCGCCGCCATAGGCCAGGTCAGCTCAATAGTCCCGGTAGCCGCCGCCGCACCCGCTGCCGCCGTCACCGCCAGCTTACGGCTGGCCACCTTATCCATTGGCCCTTTTATAATGTCCATCGTATCAACTCCTAATAATAGTATAGGCCTCAAGTCTCTACCAGCTCGAGATCGGGCTGGCCATTCACCGCCGGCGCCTCTACCTCGTTCTCCACCTCGCCATTGTCTACGCCCTTAACATCCGGTGAGAACTCGTAAAACCCGGTGATGGCGCCCGCCGTCTGCTGGTAGGTCGCTGCGTGGTGTTCTGGTTGATCTGGCCGTATATCTTCGATGTGCGCACCGACACCAACGACAACGGCGGGGGCAAGGTGCGCGAATACCGATGCCCCGCTCGGCACCGAATCGTCCCCTATACTTCGATTCGCAAAAGCCTTTCCTTGGCGGGCAAAAAAACCGGCCTCGGCCATGTACGCCCCCATGACATGCGCCATACCTTTGTCACACGAATGCTCGACCTCAGCGTCCCTATCGAGCAAATCAACTACCACGCCGGCCACAAGTCGATGGCGATGACCAAGCGCTACGACCATGCGAACGAAGAGCGATATGGTGCGGCTGTCGAGGCGTTGGATGCAGCGGGTAAGACGAGCAGTGCGGAGGCGTTGGCAGCGGCGAGATGGAAGCAGACGGACTAATTGTCCGGTTCGGAATCGGCCCAGACACCTGCCGCCGCATGTCCAGGATGTAAGCCGTGCCCAGTGTCCATCACTTGTTCCTGATGTTTGCCAATCTTAGATTGCATATGCTCGCGCATATTTGTCGTCCTTGTCCCGCTGATCGACTCATCTCGTACCTTTGGCAGGAGGTATTCCAATGACAAACAAGCAATCACCAAAGCCAAATGCTCGTTTACTAAAGATATCGTGGACCTTCTTCGGTGCAGGTGCTTCCTGTGTGATAGGGGCGTTATTAGGTTTGGAAGCCGTACACAATGACGAAAAAGCGGCTGATTGGGGAACGTTTTTTTCCACATTGCTTGGTTTATTGCTACCCCCGCTTGGTTTATTTTTTCGCAACCTCGCTTATGGTCGCAAATCAGCGCATAGTCCCGACGTTTATGGAGGGGACAACGTAATACCAGGGGGGGACTGAAAATCCATTCCATGGTAATATAGACCCAGAGTTTTCTTTGCTCTATGTGACCGCTAATAGATAATTAATAGATCGGCCCGCCTCGCAATTTCGAGCGGGCCGGTTTCGTCCCTCACTCGCCCCCGGTGATACCTATCAACGGCGAGACCGGTTGTTCGGGAACGCGAATAAAGTCAAACTCTCCTTTGCTGCGTCATTCCTCTCCAACAGCCTGGTGAATCTCGTTCATGCTGTCGTAGCAAAACTTAGCCTCTTGAAATCTACAGGGGGCCGACCACCATCGCCTCTGGCGGTATGCGGAGCGTTAGTGTCGCTGGTGGAGGGCTGGGCTGGACGGAATGGTGTCGCTGGATGCGACGGGGGCTTCTTCTTTGCCGATGGATGGGTAGGCGAACCGACCGCCACTTTCCCTGTGTAAATCCACCTCGAACGTTGCGAGCATTGCACCCGAGACTGTCAAACAGTCGGACTACTTGAGCAATAACAAGCGCCGCATCCGCCGAGCAGGCCCGGCGCTAAGACGATAGAAATAGACCCCGGTAGCCAGCACCTGACCCCGATCATCGCGACCATCCCAGACAACCCGATAAACCCCCGGCTCCTGTTGTTGTTCGACGAGCCTAAGAACCTGTTGCCCGCCGCTGTTGAATACAGCGAGTTTGACCAGATCTCCTCGCGGCAACTGATAAGCGATCGTCGTCGCGGCATTGAAGGGATTAGGGTAATTGGGTGCAAGCGCGTATTCCTCGGGCAATTTCTTCTCGTCGGCCACAGCCGTTGGCGCACCGGCGACGACGATTGAGAAGTTTCGTTCCCACTGCAGTATACCATTCTTTTAAATCCGCACTCGAAACACCACCTCCTGGCCCGGTTCGGCATTGACGCTCAAGATAGGCGTCCGGCCACCGATGAAGAATATGCCTTTCTCACCGGGAGGAAAAGATACCATCCGCGAATGATCGGTATTGCGTGCCGGCGACAAGAGTGGACTATCCCAACTGATAGAGGCACGTGTATTAGTGAGGAACATCAGCGGCGATAGGTTTTCGACTTTCAAGGCGAGAAGAATCCGCACACCGGGTTCAAAAATACCCCGGCCATCAGCGTCCTGGCTCTGTTCGGAGATGAAACCGCGGATAACCAAATTTTCCACAATCGGTGAGAGTCCATCAACGACCAAACCACGTACCGCGTTGATAATTTCGTAACCGCCGACGGGAAAAGTTAATTCGCTCATTGGACCCGGCGCGACAAATATCCCGGCCCACTCCTCGCCAGCAACAGCGGCGATGAAACGCGTAGTATCAACCTCCAGCGGCGGAGAATCAAAAAACTGTGGAATCAACGCGTCCCGTATCACGAAATCGCCTTGCACGTGAATCTCCGCCAGCTCAGAGTCCAATCCCGTTGCCAATCGATCCGAACCCGCAACCTTCACCTGCGTATTACGAGAGACGACCAAGCGTCCTTCCGGCGCGACCGTCAAATCGCCGTCTACCAACACCTCGCCACTCCAGTGCACCTCCCCGCGTAGGACGCCCGCCCAGCGTGGCATCACCACATTCAAGGTCAGCCCGGCATGTGAGGGCCGCATATTATCCAGTGTCAGCCCGGTAGTGGCACTGGATAAACTCAGCGTTGGCAAGGTCGAGGGATTGCTCGAAAAATCGAAGCGGCGATAGCGCACGCCATCGAATAGATCGCTCGCATCGCCTAGATTGCCGCTGTGACTTTGCGCATACGCCGCGTCGTGCGCCCAAAAGTCCAGATTATCCCTGCCAAAAATCGCATCTATCGACTTACCCACAGGAAAGCCGGCATCGACATAGAGCCCATCAGCGGCAACCAGATCTAAGTGTTTTCGTTGCTCGTCATCATTGTGAAAAACCTGCGGTCGCACATGCCAGACCAGCAGCCCGGATCCAGGCTGGCCGCGACTGTAATAATGGGCTTCACGGTCCCGGTACTCGAGTAGGAGATACTCGACCCAGAGGGTTATATTGTCCGGTGTTTCGGCCCGCAACGGAATATTGTAGACCGCGCCACCAGAGAACAAATCATTAGCAATCAGATCCTCCCGATCCCGCTCGACAGATAGCAGGCGTCCATCGGCCGCACTTATCCAGCCCAATTGTTCTAGGCTGCGGGCACTAAAAGCCACTGGCCCACTCAATCCATCCCAACCGTGCGCACCCCAACCCATCAACCCCCAGCGGCCAATGCCGGCGCTGTCGGCAGCGGGATCCTAGCTAGTCTTTTTTAAAAAAGAGGTGTCAAAAAGATCTGGTAAACCCAGTGAATGACCAAATTCGTGCGAAATTGCCCGCCTCCTGAATCGCCCCCTGCGATGGCTCCCCACTGACCTTTATTATACCGTCGCTTGTAAGATAGGACACTTCCCCCAGCCCCAAACCCGCCAAGCCGGTCGCCGGACCGAGCAAGAATCCTGTAGGCACCGACTGCATATTGATAAATAGATAATCAACCCAACCGTCGTCGTCACCCGAATTTGCAATGCCGTCTAGTCCGTCATTGTCAAAACGACTCAGGTCTACCTCGGCAGCAACCTGCGTGAGTATTTCGCCGACAAAATCGCCATAGCGGCCATTCTGCCCCGGCCCGGACGCCAGATAGGCGCTCGCCGACTCTGCCGCGGCATAACGCCTGGGCAATACTTCCCCGTTGATTTCGAGTTGGGCAAAGGACATAGTGCGATAGAAGTGAGCGAAACTCCCCGGCCAGGTCGGATCGAAGAGTTGATCGGCCCATTCGGGCACCGGCGCGGCAGGCTCGTCGGCGAAACGAGCGAAAACGGTCAAAACCTGCAGCCTACCGGTCGAAGGCAATACAGGGGGACGAGCCTCGGCGGCAACTTTGGCCGCTGGCGCGCTTAGAGCCGTACCCACACAGCGAAAGGTTTCGCCGACCACTGGTGCGGGCGCAATCGTGACCAGCCCGTAGAATAAGGTTAACAATCTCAAGTTGCTCTTCATCGATCTTAATGACATATCGCCCTAGCTCATCGCCGCCCCCCCATCGCAATGAATCGTCTGCCCTGTAATATTCCGCGCCTCCTCCGACGACAAAAAAGCCACCAGATTGCCGATATCCTCCGGCTCCTGCTCGCGCTTCAACGGCACCGCACCCTGCACAAAACGCTCAAAAATCTCCCGCGCCTCCAGCCCCTCCAGCGCCGGATCGCTCGCACCCAATAGCGGCGCCAACTGCTGCCAAAACGGCGTCCATACAAAACCCGGACACACCGCATTGGCGTTGATATTGTAGGGGCCCAGATCTTTGGCCAGGATCCGCGTCAGCGTCAAGATCGCGTTTTTCGTCGCCGCGTAGGCCGGCACAAAAGGGGGATCGCGCTTGGCCGCGATCGAAGAAATATTGACGATCTTGCCGTATTGGCGCTCCATCATGTATTCGGCGGCGGCCTTGCACAGAAAGAAGGGGCCCTTGACATTGACCGCGTAGTTGTCGTCCCACTCGGCCTCGTCCATATTGGTAAAGGGCAGCGCCAGCTTGCCACCGAAATGCCCGGCGTTGTTGACGATAATATCGATCTGCCCAAACGCCTCCAACACCTGCGCCACCAAGCTTCGACACGCCTCCTCGCTGGCCACATCGGTCACCAGCGCCAAACCCTGCCGGTTATTTTTCTCCACCACCTCAACCGTGGCCTGCGCCGACTCCAGATTCAAATCCGCCACCACCACATGGGCCCCGTCGCGCGACAGACAGTGGCTGATACCGCGGCCCATGCCGCCGCCGCCGCCAGTGACGATCGCCACCCGATTTTTTAAACGCATGTGAATCTCCTTTCGTTGGTGCGGCTCAATATAAGGAATACCGCCCCTCTTTACAGCAGCTGCCGCAAACTTTAACCTTGCTGCATACTCCTAGGGAGTGCCCCATGAAAATTACCGCCGTCGATGTCTTTCCCGTCCGCTCATTCGTCTACGTCAAAATCTCTACAGAAGATGGCCTCTACGGCGTCGGCGAAGCTTCGCTCTCCGGACGCAGCATGGCCGTAGTCCACGCCTTCGACCACCTCCGCCCCCTGCTCATCAGCCAGGACGCCACCTGCATCGAGCACATCTGGCAGGACATCTTCCGCGGCACTTTCTGGCGCGGCGGCCCGGTGCTGCAATCGGCATTAGCCGGCATCGACATCGCGCTGTGGGACCTGGCCGGCAAGGCGCTGGGCGTACCGACCTACCATCTCCTCGGTGGCAAGACCCGCGACAAAGTCCTCGTCTACCGCCACGTCGGCGGCGCCACGCCACAAGACCTAGCCGATCGCTCGCAGGCCCTGTGCGCCGAAGGCTACAAAGTGATGCGCATCTCCCCCATCACCCAAAAAACCCAGGGTACCTTCGACCCGACTTGGGCCATCCGCAACGGCGTCGCCCATATCGAAGCCCTGCGCCGCTCCGACGACGACGTCGAAATCATCTTCGAAGTCCACACCCGCCTGACCCCGGCCCGCGCCATCGAATTCTGCAACGCCATCGAAGCCTACCGCCCCTTCTTCGTCGAAGACCCCATCCGCTCGGAAAACCCCGCCGCTTTCGCCACCCTGCGCGCCCACACCAATGTCGCCCTGGGCACCGGCGAGCAACTCCACACCAAATGGGCCTTCCGCGAACTCATCGAAGGCGAACTCATCGACTACCTCCGCATCGACATCTGCCACACTGGTGGGATCACGGAGGGTAAGAAAATCGCCGCCCTAGGCGAGATCCACTATCAGGAACTGGCCTGCCACTATACCGGCAGCCCTGTCTCCACCGCCGCGATGCTGCATTTGAATCTGTCGATCCCCAACTGCGCAGTACAGGAATTCGCGCCAGCCGCCGACTGGATGATGGACGTCACCCCGCACGACTGGTATATAGAAGACGGCTTTATCCACGCTTCAGATGCTCCGGGCCTAGGCATCGACATCGACGAAAAAGCCGCCTTACAGCACCCCCCCGAAATCCCCGACGAGCCCTCCCACTGGCGCCGCGCCGACGGCTCGGTAAACAACTGGTAGACTAGGCTTCGGCCCGGCGGCGTATCGAAGATGGGCGCATCGCTCAGCTACAAACGAATTGGGGTTTGGTCGGATATGATATAGGCCTTAGCTTCCCCATCGCGCAGGCAAATTACCTCGCCGGCCATAAGTCGATGGCGATGACCAAGCGCTACGACCATGCGAACGAAGAGCGATATGGTGCGGCTATCGAGGCATTGGATGCGGCGGGTAAGACGAGTAGTACGGAGGCGTTGGCAGCGGCAAGGTGGAAGAAGATGGACTAACTGTCCGGATTGGAATCGGAACGCCCCCCTGCTCTGCTCTGACCAATGATATACGCCCCGTCCACAATAGCCACCGGTAGGGTGATCTCTACCGCATCCTTAGCTGCCGCCATCGGCCTGTGACCCCCATCACACTTTCTCGCCCGTGCCCGCCGTACATTGCGTATATTGACCTCGAAACAGCCCACCTTGTGGCCTGGCTACAGGACATTGATGTGTCGGTAGCGGGATAACCAGCAGTGGGCGCTTCAGCCGTCAAGAGTCGAGGGCAAACAATTTCATTCGTACCACCCGCCTCGTATCCCGCGGGTTGGTCTTCATAACCCTTTGGCAGAAGGAGATCCCCGATGGCCAGCCGAGAAGACTTTGCCAAGTACATTTCAACCATATCCCTGGTGGTAGCGATCGTCTTCATGATCGGTGCCATCCAGAGCAGCGGTGCGATCCTCGATACATGCAATCAAGGCGGTATGAGCATAAACTCCATTTCGTACACCCAGTGCAGAGACATCGGAACCGCCATCGCAAAAATGGGATCCTTAGAAGCGGCGTACCTCTCCCTCCTCCTCACAATTGCGCGCGTGGAAGCTACTTTGTTCCTCGGCATGGGCCTTGGAGCTCTTTACGGTCTGGCGTTCTGCCAGTTGTCTGAACGAGCAGCCTTGCACCTCGTTCATGCCGCGTGGGCAACGGCAGTCACTGCCGTCCACATGCACTCCGCCGGCTGGTTTGGTAATTTTTCCATGGATCCAAATGTGGATAGGACGTTCTACGAAACCATGCCCATTATCTACATCACGGGCGTCCAAGTGGTGCTCTACTGGGCCGCATTCTTCGGCGCCGCCAGAGCTAAGAGGGGTGCACCTGTTGGCAGAGCCTCAGCCGCGACGCGAGAGGTCCCCGCCTCATAGGCCACGAGCGCCGCGTCAGCCTAAAAATAAAACTGGGGGAGCGCCGTAAATGGCTGCTCCCCCGTTTTCTTTACCCTCTGTCGCGCCTCACTCGCCCCAAGTATCGACCACCGTCTGCCCTGCGATATAAGCCACCGCTACCACCGCCATAGGCCAGGTCAGCTCAATAGTCCCGGTAGCCGCCGCCGCACCCGCTGCCGCCGTCACCGCCAGCTTGCGGCTGGTAACTTTGTCGATTATACCTTTAACGCTTAACATATAGGTCTCCAATAATGAGGGGAGTTTTTTCTCTATGGCAGAAGAGAACCGAGACGGGGAGTTTCCAGAGTCCGAAGCAGGCAAGGACGCGCCAGTATCCACTACGCCAGGGGCAAATGTCGCTCAAGACAGAATCCAAGACGAAGCACCTATCCCGCGAGCGCCCAACTTCGCCCTGTTGGTCTTGTCCTGGGGCATGTTTTCCATTGGTCTCTACTTTTTGTACGCTGCCGGGATGGGCTATTACGAAGACAACGTTGCTGAAGTCAAGTTAGCCATTACAATCCTCCTTGGGATACTAACCTATCCTGTCGGAATGTTTCTACGCAAGGCGGCTCATCATGGTTTCCGCGATGCTTTTGCATATATGATGGAAGGTATGTCACAGAGTAATGGATAATTGTCCTTACGCCATGGTGTAGGTCTGTGACTCATAATCAACCAGTCTTACCCTGCGCCCCGGCCAGCTCGAGATCGGGCTGACCGTTCTCCGCCGGCGCCTCTACTTCGCCCTCGGCATCGGGTGCGAACTCGTAGAGGCCGGCGATGGCGCCCGCCGTCTGCTGATAGGCCGCCTCGAGCTGCTGGCGCTGGGTGGTGTTCTGGTTGATCTGGCCGAGGATCTGGGCGAATGGAAATCAGTGGCGATGGTGCGACGCTACCGTAAGGTCGTCGATGAGCGCTTGGACGACGTCATGGATGCCTTCAACGAAAAGATAGATGAAGAAGCATCGGAACAATAACGGTCGCCACCCGGCGGCGAACCGACCGGCGACTACCGCAGACTCGGCGAACCCGCACGTACCCCACGCAGCCCCCCCACCCCGCTGAGAGCGCAGTAGAGGCCGCTTGGATGCGACATAACCTTATGGTTGGGTAATCCAAGGAGGAGACAAAGAGCCATGTCAGCAGGCTCTTTCAGTAATTTGATCTCTGAAAGCCACAACAACAAAAAATCCACCAGATGCCGAGGTACATGCGCCGTGATGATCTTCTTGCTGACGTGCCAATTGTGGGGGAATATCACTATGACCAATGGCTACGGAATGGACCCAACACATAGGGAAGCCCTGATGTGGCGGTGCGAGGAGTGGTCAGTGGAGAACACATCGTGGTCTGGGAATCCTTTTGACGTAATTGCCTCGGTTACTTTTGTGCATTCGTCCACGGGCGAGCAGCGCATGACGCATATGTTCTATGCGGGGGACAACCAGTGGAAGTTTCGGTTCACCGGGACGCGCACGGGTGAATGGCGATTCTCCACTTCCAGTGACGACACGGAACTTCATGGGCATACAGGCACCGTGACAGTGAAGCCACGCGCAAATCCGCAGGTCAAGGGTTTCCTGACCCATGTCGGGAACAAATATGCCATTATGGAGGAGGATATTGATCATCTTCAGGGGTATGTCTACCAGGTGTTCATGAACCAGCAAGACTATGAACAACAGTACAGACATTCTTCGAGGATTCTTGGGGACGCGAGCCGGACGCATCTCATATCCGAGTACTGGAAGAATACCCAGGAGAATGGGTTCGACATCTATTTCTTCGCCGTTTTTTACAGTTGGTTTCGGATGGGGGCGCTCAGTATAGACGATTTTCACAGTGGCGCTGATCCCGACTTGGATCAGCCGGATCCGTTCCTGTTCGATACCCTTGAACGTGCCATCAAGCATGCGCACGAACGGGGCGGGCGGACCCACATATGGGCCTGGGGTGACAACGATCGAAAGCAGACGCCCAATCACCTCGCCGACGGATTCCGAGGCGAGAGACATCGGCGGCTCATCCGATACATGGCTGCTCGTTTGGGTCCGCTGCCCGGGTGGAGTATGAACTTTGGGTTCGACACCATCGAAATGCCCAACGCCGAAATAGATGCGGCCTGGTGGGCAAAGGAGATGAACCGAGCGATGGGCTGGTCGCATATCTTAACTTCGCGAGGATGGGATAACGAGCATTTTGGCGCCTGCTCCTACGCTGGATTCGGAGGCAACCCCTATGACCTGGAGACAACCGACAAGGGACCGGCCAATTACGACGAAATCAAGCAGCATGTGGAGACCCATAAGGACAAGCCTTCCATCTATGAAGAACGCCACACGTATGACCGATGGCAGTGCTGGCCGGGAAAAGTCCCTGATCCCGACAGGCTCAATGAGGCCGGTTGTCGTCGACTGATTTGGTGGGAGGCCATGGCCGGAGGGATGGGAGGGTTCTTCGGACATTTCTCGGTACGCTTCAACAGATATGGGCCCTTCCGTCCAGAGGGGGCCTGCGGGTATCATCCCGAGTCCTTGATGCGAGCATTCCGCACCCATCGAGATTTCTGGAGAAACGGCCGCCTGAGATTAGACATGTCCCCGGACAATACCCGTGTCCGCGATGCTGAAGGATATTGTCTAGTCGTTATCGACAAGACGCATTTCGTCTTCTTCTTTGAAGGCGCGGACTCGGTGACAGTCGATCTCAGCGGCATGCCAGCCAGCCAGCCGGTCATAGCTGTAGACACCAAGGCCGACTATAAAGAGATCGACAAAGGCAAGCTGATGGCCGGCGTCCACACAATACATCTGGGTCGTACTTCTGACTGGGTCCTTGCCATCGGGAACTTTGTCGCTCCATAGCAGCGCCATCGAATGGAGGAGGCCACGAGGTATTGGGCTGGGATCATCCCCACGCGTGTGGGGAATATGGGCTGCCCCCTTCCACAAGCGCATCCCACGTACGGATCATCCCCAACTTGACACCTCTCCGCCCGTACCCCTCTTATCTATCTGTGTTCATCTGTGTCTATCTGTGGCCGCTCTTGACTCTCCCTGGAGATAACCTTGAAAATCAATGCAGACGAACTACTCGACTGGACCACCCGTGTCTTCACCCACCTCGATGTTCCTGACAAAGAGGCCGCTCATATTGCCCGCTGCCTGGTCGATGTCGATCTCCGTGGCATCGTCAGTCACGGAACACGCCAACTCCGTAGATACGTCCCTGAATTCCAGAAGGGTGTGATCAACACGCACCCGGAAATCAAGATCCTGAGTGGGACAGAAGTATCGATCCGCCTGGACGGTGATGGTGGCGCAGGATATCTCGCCGCGACCCAGGCCGTCGACACAGCCTGCGACAAAGCACGTGAGAATGGAATAGCCATGGCGACGTCGTGCAATCACGGTCACGTCGGAAGCATGGGCATCTACGCGAGGCGAGCGAGCGCTCGAGGGCTGGTTTCGTGGGGTGTTGCAGGTGGGGCCGGATGGGGCAAACCGAAGGAGGAAGACGCGACTGTCTGGGATGCGATGAGGTCACCACCAATGTGTTTCGGCATTCCGGTGTCAGATGGTCCACCCCTCGTCGCCGACATGAACGCGAATCTCTTCAACGGAACGGATCACGCCGCATCGGCACTGGAGGACTATCCGAAAGCCGTCTTCGCGAGCCTGGGAATGAAATTCGTGTCGACAATGCTGGGGGGAATACTCGCCGGCTCGGTGGACCAAACCGAACGAACCTACAAAGCGGCCAATCGCGGGTTCCTGTTCGTCGCAATCGACCCATCGGAGATAGGAAACGCCGATGCGTTCAAGGGAGAGATCTCACGCATCATCAAACAGAGTCGCGAACTGAGTCCAATCCCCGGCACCGACTCAGCCGAACTCCCCGGCAGCCGTGAATGGCAGCGTGAACAGGACTGGCAGCGCAACGGCATCCCGATTCCCGAAGCCCACCTCGAGATTCTACAAACGGTCGTATCTGAGACAGGCCTGGAGCTCCCTCCTCTGTCACCCTGAGCGGAGTCGAAGGGCCCGAGCTCCGCTCGGCTCATCTACTCCACGACCGCTGGACCATGCACGCCACCGCTCCGAATGAGACTGGCCAGCATCGGCGGGGCTGGGCCATGCACTACTGCGACGCCGAGTCGAGGTATGGCGATTTCGGCAACGATCCTGGATGGCAACACGCCCATTACCGCAGTCCCGATGGAGTGCATGTGCGAGACAACGCCGTCCACGGCAACCGCCGCTGGCAGCTCGTTGCTGGCCAAGAGTTCGCCGGTCGCGTCTAACCGGGCCACATCAAAGCGCGCCACGTAGCGATGGTTGCGCTGCTGCCGCATAATACGCCGCAGCGCCCCCTTGACGCCGCCGTGGCCTTTGAGGTGGACGCAGGAGCGGTACAGTGAGCGGTGTACCTCGCGGTGGAGGTTGCAGCGCGTCTGGTGGAGTAGCCGACGAGCCGACGGACGCCTGGACGCGAAGAGTCGGCCGTCGTCGAACCAGGTATTGTCCAGTAGCAGGCACTCAGCAGTAGCCATGGAGATGGTTGATTGGAGGAAAAGCGATGGGATAATATACGTCCGGTAGAAGGTACCCTTAGGCGAACCGACCGCCACCCGCCGCAATGCCGGCGAACCCGCATATGCCGCCCGCACGCTCAGCCCTGCCCTGCTGCCGCCGAGACCGCCGTAGACGCCGCCTGACGAGCATCGCCGCCGCATACCCCCAACACGCGCCCCCGCCATCCGCTTGGATGCATGATATCCAAACCGTCGCAGGTTACCGAGTCCAGTAACTGGGGGCCCCGAAAAACCGGACGGGCTTACACCACCACCCCCTTGGGGGGCGGCCCCCCTATGAAATCGGATGCAAGAATATTTTCGTGACTGATGCTTTTTCTGCTGTACTAGCGACTTCGCATGCCTAAAAAGCTGACGAAGCAACGGTCGTGCATACGAACTCCCGTGACACCAACGACTTCGCGCGTGCACAAAATGTGCACAAAATGCCCTCCAGAACCCAAAACAACCACCTACGAATCATCGTAAGTGGTTGTTTTTAATGGTGATCCCACTGGGAATCGAACCTAGGACCTACGGATTAAAAGTCCGTTACCCAACTTTTCATAACCCGTGTATTTACCAACATTTATAACATAAGCCATTTATTATTAAATAATTAAATAATCCACAGCAGTCCACACGAGTCCACAGGAGTCCACACATTTTGTATTGGCCGTGATCCTATCGTGATCCTATATTTAGGAGCACAAGGAGTCCCCTATGGCCCAAAATTACTACGTCGGCAGCGTCACCGTCCGCAAGCGCGAAGGTAAAGTGGGCTGGTATGCCTATTACCGCGACGGCTCGGGCACGCAACGCCTGCGCAGCCTCAAAACGCGTAACCTTCACGAGGCCCGAGCCCGTGCACTGCTGATAAGTGAGGCGCTCAACTCCGGCACCGACCAACGCCTTGAGCAAGTGCGCGACAACCGGCGCGTCACCTTCCAAGAAGCCGTTGACCTCTATCTTGCGCAATGCGAGTTGGCTGAGCGCAGCCTCAAGGAAGACCGAACGCGATTATTGCGCATTTGCCAAGACTGGGGCGAGATACCGATCTCAACAATCAACTCCGGCCACATCGAATCATGGCTGGCCAAAAACAAGCGAAAGTCCAAGTGGTCCTCTGCGACCAGAAACCGCTACCTAAGTGCGATAAAGCAGGTCTTTAAAAAGGCGCATGGCCTCAACTACCTCGCTGAAAACTCCGCCCTACCGCTTAAGGCCACCAAAGAGGACGAGAATATACCGGAGCCACTCACCGACGACGTCGTCGCCGCATTGCTCGAGGTCCTCCCCGAATACGCCCGCTATATGGTCTGCATATTGGTCGACACCGGCCTCCGCATGAGCGAGCTGCACCGGATACGGTGGCAAGATGTCGATACTGCCAAACGGCATTTAAACATTTATAAGAGCAAGTCCAAGCAGTTCAGGGTCGTGCCGATGACCCCTCGCTTAGCTACCCTCTTCGATAGCCTGCGTGCCGGCCATCAATGGCTGCAAAGCCAGAGTGGACCATCCCGCAAAGCGATTATGTGGCCCGACGACAGCAGCCCAAGTGCTGTCGTCATACCACCCATCGATATCAAGAAGTCCCTCATCTCAGCCGCCAAGAAGATCGGCGCCGACCACATCCACCCTCACCAGTTCCGCCACACCTACGCCACTCGCCTGATGGACCAAGGCGTGCCGATGGAGCATATCATGGCCCTTGGTGGCTGGAAGAGTTCGGCGATGGCCAAACGCTACGCGAGAGTGAATCCGGTTCACCTACAGCAGCATGCGGATCGATTGGAAGAGCTTCCTGGTCATAAGCCGGTAGAACCATGATCACAATAGCCGTTCTTTCCGATACCCACGGATTGCTTCGCCCCAATATCCCCAACGCAATCAAGGACGTTGACCACATCATCCACGCCGGCGACCTGGGCAAAATGGAGATCCTCGACGAGTTGAGTGGCATCGCACCGACCAGTATCGTCCGGGGTAATGTCGACACCGGCGCATGGGCCGCTTCCCTCCCCTACAACACCGTCGTAGATATCGCCGGGCACCAGTTGTATGTACTACATGACATCGACACCCTTGATCTCGACCCCCAAGCTGCTGGGTTCGCCGCGGTTATATACGGCCATTCCCACCAACCTGAAATCAACTATAAAGACAACGTGCTGTACCTCAACCCGGGAAGCATTGGACCCCGTCGTTTTAAACTACCGGTGAGTTACGCCATGCTGAGGATCAACGACGGATCACTGGTACCGGAATTGATTGAAATTCTAAAATAATACGCAGCAAATCTACCGTCCCTTATCCGCTTAGACTCTATCAAACCGCTACCTCGACCATCTCTTCATCACACGAATCCTCGACCTCGGCGTCCCCATAGAGCAGGTCAACTACCTCGCCGGCCACAAGGCGTTGGCGATGACCAAGCGTTACGACCATGCTAACGAAGAGCGATACGGTGCGGCTATCGAGGCGTTGGATGCGGCGGGTAAGACGAGTAGTGCGGAGGCGTTGGCGGCGACGAGCGGACCCCTCGTCCGGGATCTGCTCGCCCACGTAAAGACCAAGTGCTTGCTTTTACGGGCGAAATAGCACCCTGCTGGATCGCACGCGCCAGGTCCGCTTTGCAGCAATTCCGTATACGGAAGATGGATACTAATCCTCGCTATCCGCCTGACGCGCCTGACGCTGGCGAATCCCTTCGGTAAACTCGTCCAAGTCCCAGCCGGCCCGCACTATCGCCGCCTTCAACCTATCGTTCCACTCCTCCGGCGGGATAGCCATGGCGCGTTCGGCGACCCCACGTTGGAACTCGCGCAAGGCTTCGTCCTCGTCGCCACTGCCGTCGTCTGCAGGCGTGTACTCCTCCTGGATGCCCATCCTCGCCCGCTGACTCGCCTGACGCTGGCGAATCCCTTCGGTAAACTCGTCCAAGTCCCAGCCGGCCTGCACGATCGCCGCCTTCAACCTATCGTTCCACTCCTCCGGAGGGATAGCCATGGCGCGTTCGGCGACCCCACGTTGGAACTCGCGCAAGGCTTCATCCTCGTCGGCGCTGCGCCCATCGCGCTCCTCAGCGGCGAGCATCTGCGCAGCAACCTCCTCCGGGTCCAGGCCAGCCTCAATAAGTTGGTTTCTCTGCTCTTGGGTCCACTCTTCGGCTGGGGTTTGCGCCACCGCTGCCCAGGCCTAGCGCTTCCGGATTCCTACAGTCGTTTCATCCAGGTCGTAGCCGGCGGCGGTGATCTGGGTCTTCAGTTCATCGGACCACTCCTCCGGTGGCGTGGCCATCAAGGCACGCCAATCGACTTCGCCATTCTGTGTTGGGCGCTCGCCGTCCGAGGCATCCTCATTGTTTTCAGCATCGGATAACTTAAAAGTGGTCTCGGTGCCGCCCTCTTTTGCCGATGGATCGGACGCCGATGGGCTGTTTTCGTTGTTGCAGCCGATGCCTAAGGGCAGCAGGCCCACCGTCACGACGAGGACACTGGCCTGCACCAAACGCCAGAACGCGGTGCGCTCAATATGATTTGTCATCATAAGGTCGAAACTCCTCTTACGGAAAGGCTTTTTGAGAATTTTCATAGATATTTTATAGACAGAGTCCGAATTTGTCTTTGTGTATATATGTTTCTTAAATACTTAAAGATGCAGTATTGCACATGCGAATCATATCAGAACCACCATCAAGCTGGAAGCCAATCGCCCACCCATAGGATATACGAAATTTAACGACGAAAGACAACGAAATAGCCCTGTTCGATTGGCGTCAATACCCCATCAGCCGCAAATTGCTAACCATAGAATTTCGCGTTTCAGAAGCATACCGCCGGCCTCCCAATAAACCGCTTGTCGATGTATTATAATCAACGCGACGACAAGCGGCACACCACCATTATTCAGCCTTAATCTTTCCCCAAGAATCCAACTCGCATTTTGTAGATATCTCTTTCATCTCCAAGCCCCAATGCTCTCCCCCAATATTACCTTCGATTTCTTCTTCAACCTTATTAGCTACAACTGCAAAAAAGTCGATTCGCAACAGCCTTTCCTCGGCGTCCCCATCGAGCAGGTCAACTACCTCGCCGGCCTCAAGTCAATAGCGATGACGAAGCGCTACGACCATGCTAACGAAGAGCGATATGGTGCGGCTATCGAGGCGTTGGATGCGGCGGGTAAGACGGGTAGTGCGGAGGCGTTGGCGGCGGCAGCAAGCGAGGCGGACGCATGGGCAAGTACCCGCAAAAAATATTTAGGCTAAACCATCCTGAAAGCCGTATAGGACTCGGTGAAGTTGCGTAAAGTCCTTATCAGAAGCACTGACGGTCTGTTTTTGCCTACGGGCAAAGAGGCGCTGCCAGAGCGTTGGACCTTTTAAATCGATGGGGATTGGCACGCGCTTTTTCTTCTTTAAAGCGCCAAGGGCAAAATAGGCAATCACACCCAACACATCGATTACGATGACGATCAGCAGTAGGTAATTTAGGAAGTGATCTAACATGGTGGATACCTCGCTCAAAAGTGTTACCCGTCATAGCTCTACTATAGTATAACGGTTAATCGCAGTATAAAATGTGA
>Ga0315339_1001800_pt1 | contig 17675 bp, 13 predicted proteins | sample ASW17metaG_FD_204514 | JGI IMG/M metagenome (GOLD analysis project Ga0315339, IMG submission 204514) | Ammonia-oxidizing marine archaeal communities from Pacific Ocean, United States - ASW #17 | ecosystem: Environmental > Aquatic > Marine > Oceanic | place: USA: California | collected 2016-12-05
CTCGAGTGGCGTGCCGGATCCGTAGTTGTGCCCCAACCACTCGAGTACCAAAGGATCGGCAGAAGGAAAGCAATTGAGCCGGCCGTAGCCGATCATGGCGGTGAGTTGGGCCCCCAGCAGGCCAATCCCATCGTGCATCGCCAGGCGGTCGACCAGGGTCTCCAACGGAGCACGGGCCAGCCCGATGATGTCCAGCTGACCGCTCATCGCGGCCTGAGCGATGGCGTGCAGCTGGCGCGCCTGCTCGAGGCTGAAGTCCGGCTGCACCATCGCCTCCGGCGTCACCTTGACGACCACGCGCGGCGTAGGAAAAGCAAAGAACGTATCGCCCGCATACGCCACGCGGTAGCTCACGGCCTCGGCAACCTTCGATACGCTGGCGCGGAAGAAATGCAGGCCGGGACAGCTCGCAACCGCAAGAGTGATCGACTCGAAAGGGTGCATCCGCTGGGTCGGGCGCAACCCATAGTAGTCGGACGACAGCCCGTACAGACCCTGGTCCTTGCGACACAACTTGTAGAACGGGCCTGGATCGAAGTCCATGCCCATCATCCGCGATAGCAGCGCCACCACGCCGGGCTCGTCGCGCTCAGTGCCGTTCATCAGGGTGACAATCAGCTCCGGACGCTGCTCGGTACCCAAGCTACTGACCAGCACCAGGCGCATCCGACCGTTGACGTCGACGAGCCGGGTGAAGCGTTTCCCGTCGAAGACATCGACGAGCTCCCCCGCCCCCGGCGACATGAACATGGCGGTCGTCTCGAATCCGAACGGTGCCGCCGGCGTCAGCCGAAACTCGTGCATCGCCTGTCCCTGTCTGATGAGCCTCGGCCAGCCATTCGCACCCGCCCGACGATGGTTACTGAGCGAGAACTGGGCCGCGTTGCGCGGTCGGCGTCAACGCCTATTCGAAGCTCGCCACCGCTTCGGCCTCATCGGCATGGCTTTCGAACACGGATATCAGCTGCGTGAACTGCAACAAATCGCGAATCTTCGCGGTGAGGTTGAGCAGCTTCATCGAGGCATCTTGGCTCTGAGCGGTAGTGAAGCTTGCTACCAGCTCGCCGACGCCAGCGCTGTCCATGTAGCCAACCTTGTCCAGATTGAGGACGATTTTCTTCTCGCCACGACCCAGAAGGTCGCGGATGACCTGGCGGAGCTGTACATTGCCTGAACTCAGAGTGAGCTTGCCGCTCAGGTCGATGATCACGACCTCATCGACGCGACGCTCATTGAGCTCCATTCGTACTTCCTCCGACGAGGGTGTAAGGAGATCGGGAAGACTCTGGCGGCAAGGCTAGCTAAGCTATCATCGGCCCGATCAAGGAGCAAATAGTTGACGTCAGCCGAAGAGAGTATCGCCAGGTTACAACCAGACGTAGAGCGGATCGTCCCGATCCTCGTATGGCATTCCGAGGCGGAAGACTATCGCAGGGCGATCCTGCAGCGGCTGCCCGGCGTGCCTGTGGAAGCGCGCTCCGGATCGGGCCGCGCGAAGCCCTCGGAAGCCCGAGTCCTACTCACCTGGAGTCTGCCTCCGGGCGCCTTGACCCAGCTCCCAGCGTTGGAATGGATTCAAGTCATGGGAGCGGGCGTCGACGGCCTGGTCGGTCGTGACGACCTCTCGCCGAGCGTACAAGTAACTCGCTCGTTGGGACGCTTCGGCGATCAGATGGCCGAATACGTCGTCGGGTATCTGCTGCATCAGATGATCGCCATCGAGGACTATCGACGCAATCAGGATCGAGGGGTGTGGGAGAGTCAACCGCGCCCGCTGCTACAGGACGCCCATGTCGGCGTCATCGGGCTCGGATCCATCGGGCAGGTAGTCGCCGCGCGCCTCGCCGCTCTTGGCGCCGAGGTGTCTGGTGTGTGTCGCCAAGCTCGACCGGTACCGCATGTGAGCCATGTGTACGACGCGCGGAATTGGCGACAGATGCTGCCGGCCTGCGATGCGCTGGTGTTGACGCTGCCGTTGACCCCCGAATCACGCGGCATGATCGACGCCGATGCACTAGCTCAGCTACCCCCGGGTGCCGTGTTGATCAACGTCTCCCGTGGTGCGCTCATCGACGAAGAAGCCCTCGTCCTCGCGTTGCGCGACGGTGTACTCGGAGCTGCCGTCCTGGATGTCTTCGAGCAGGAGCCGCTGCCCGAGGAGAGCGCCTTGTGGACCGAGCCCCGAGCATGGGTCACACCGCACGTAGCGGGCCCGAGTGAGCTCGACTCGATCGCCGACGAGTTCGCCGACAACTACCGACGCTTCGTCGAGGGCAAACCGTTGGCCCACCTGGTAGATTGTCAGCGTGGTTACTGACCCGCGAGCTCGTCGATAGCTGCGAGCGCCGCGTCAATCTCGGCGTCTGTAGTGTAAAAATGCGGCGCCATGCGAATGCCGGCGCCCGAGCGATAGTCCACCATGATGCGCCGCTCCACTAGTTGCTGCGCCAGACGATCAGCGCCCGGAAGGCCGACGGTGACGTGCCCGCCACGGCGTTCTGCCAGCGCCGGGGTGTTGACGTGCCAGCCCCGCTCACTGGCCGCTGTCATGATCAGCTGCGTCTGGCGGAGCGACTTGCGTCGCACGCTCGCGAGATCGAGGCGACCAAGGATATCCAGGCCAGGCATGGCGGCGGTCAGCGATGGGATGTGGGCCGTGCCGTTCAGAAACCGCCAGGCATCGTCTCGGTACGTCGTGTCGAGCGGGTCGAATGCGAACGGTTCGCGACGCGCGAACCATCCCGTAAGCGCCGGCTCGAGCTCGGCGATGCGGTCTGCCCGCGTGTAGAGGTAGGCGACTCCCGGACCGCCACAGAGCCACTTGAGAACGCCGCCGACCGCGAAGTCGACGTCCACGTCGACCACGTCGATAGGCATGGCACCGGCCGACTGGTAGACGTCGAGGGCGACGCTTGCGCCAACTTCGTGGGCGCGAGCAACGATCGCTTCGATGTCCTGCATGTAGCTGCCGCGGAAGATCACGTGCGAGATGGGTACCAGCGCCGTGCGCTCGTCGATCGCCGCAATCATCGCCTCTGTGGGCACTTCGAAACCGTCCGGCGAAGCCACGAGATGCAGCTGTGCTCCGTGACGCTCCTGGCCACGATACAGCTGCACGATCGACGGGAAGTTGAGCTCGGAGCAAACGATACGGTTGCGCTCCGACGCGAAGTCAAAGCACGACGCCAGCACGGCTGATGCCAGCGTAACGTTCTGATGCGTCGACACCGTGCCGGCCGGCGCCCCGATGATGCTACCGATGGCATCGCCGACTTTCTCAGGCAACAGCCACCACTCTTCCTCCCAAGCACCAACACCACGCGTTGCCCAGGTATCGGCGTAGCCGGCCAGCGCAGTCCGCACGCCGCGCGGCATCGCCCCCAACGAGTTGGAGATCAGGTAGGAAGACGATTCGAGGATCGGGAACTCCTCGCGCCAGGCGAGGAGATCCTTCTCCTCAGCCGCCGAGGCTCTGGATGATGTGGGCGCTTCGATGGGACTCATCTGGGATCCGCTGGAGTAGAGGGAACCAGCTAAACTACAGTGCCGGCGAAGCCGTCGCCAGGTCCTCCGGGCCAACCGGAGCGAACTCACAGGACTCCCGAAAACCATGTCAGAGATACTCCGGATAGGGCAAAGCGCCGACCCCGACGACGCGTTCATGGCGTGGGGGCTGCGCGCCGAGCTGGAGCGACGCGGCCTCGAAGCGGAGTTGGAGTTCGCCGACATCGAGTCACTGAATCGGCGCACCGAGGAAGGCCTCCTGGATCTCAGCGCGATATCTGTCGGGGCCTACCCGAACTTCGCCGACCGCTATCGAATCCTGCGGTGCGGAGCCAGCTTCGGCGATCAGTACGGACCGCTCGTGGTTGGCACTCGCCCACCGAGTGCGGCCGCTGACGGACCACTATCCGGTCTCAGTGTGGCCATCCCTGGCGCCATGACGACCGCCCGGATGCTACTGCGCATCTACGCCGGCACAACGTACCGCGAGGTCGAGATGCGATTCGACGCCATTCTCGATGCGGTCGTTGCCAATGAAGTGGACGCCGGATTGATCATTCATGAGGGTCAGTTGCTCTATGAGCGGATGGGACTACACGCGCTCTTCGAGCCGGCGATGGAATGGGCCGAGCGCGAGCAACTTCCGCTGCCACTCGGAGTAGTAGCCATTCGCCGCGATCTGGCCGATTCGGTTCAGGAGGCGCTCGCCGACGCTTTCGGTCACAGCGTGCACGCCGCGTTTCAGCATCCGGAAGCAGCCCTCGACTTCGCCGCAGGCTACGCGCGCGGCCTGTCCCGGCAAGACCTTGAGGAGTACGTACACCGCTACGTAAACGCGGCGACGCTCGATATGGGGGTGGCCGGGCAACGCGCCATCGAGCGTCTTTTTGAGCACGCGCGAGCTGCTGAGCTTCTTACCGCGGTTCCGGTGGTAGATCTCTACTAGTACACCGTCACTCGACTAGTGGCCTCGGTGCCAACCAAACCCTCGGCACATTCACCGGCAATGGAGCAGGGTCGACGACGGGGCCGCGCTCGGGCAGTGGGAGTGGGTCGTACAACCAGGCATCGCGTCCACCGCACGCTACAACAACAAACAGGGCGGCCGCGAGGCCACCGCATAGCGCAATCTGAGTCCTGAGAACCGTGGTACTGGACTCAGCCAGACCCCGCTCAGTACGTCTCGACCACATCGTAGAGGGGGGTCTTCCGGCGCGCCGGCGTGAACCCCGACTCACGGATGAGCTCAATGGTCTCCTCCGTGGTTGTTGTCACGTCGTGCGCGGCCTGGTGCAACACATTCTCCTCGATCAAGGTGCCGCCGAAGTCGTCGGTACCGAACTGCAGCGCCACCTGCCCGGCTTTCTTGCCCTCCGAGAACCAGGAGGCCTGTATGTGGCGCACATTGTCGAGGTAGAGGCGGGCCAGCGCCAGGATGCGGAGGTACACGGACGGTCCGACGCTGTCAGGAAACTGCCGCTGCATCGGCGTGTTGACTGCCTTGTACGACCACGGAATGAAGGCCGTGAATCCCTCTCCCAAAGCTTCGTCCTGTACGCGGCGCAAACACTCCAGGTGCTCGATCACGTCGGCCGGCTGCTCGGCATGCCCGTACATCAGCGTGGCGGTGGTTCGGAGCCCCTGCCGGTGGGCGGCCCGATGGATCTCGAGCCACTCGAGGCTGCTCTGCTTCTTGGGAGAAATGCGAGCACGGACACGGTCCGACAGAAGCTCGGCGCCTCCACCGGGCATCGTCGTGAGGCCGGCGTCGCTCAGAGCACGAAATATGTCGTCGTAGTCGAGTCCCGACACTTCCCGCATCTTGCCGATCTCGGGGGCCGAGAACAGGTGCGGATGAACGTCAGGGAAACGCTCCCGGAACGCTCGAGTCACATCGACGTAATAGGCAAACGGCAGATCATCGTACAGCCCACCCTGCAGAAGCACGGTAGTCGCGCCGAGCTCGACCGATCTTCCGATCGTCTCCATGAGCTCATCGACGGTCTGCGCATACCCTTCCTTGGCGTCGCCTGGTCTGCGATAAAAAGCACAGAACAGGCAATCGGCATCGCAGAAGTTCGTGTAGTTCGGGTTGCTGTCGATGACGAACGTTACGCGACGCTCGGGGTTGTGACGGTAGCGCCAGATGTTGGCCAGCTCGCCAAGCTCCGCCAGAGGTGCCTGGGTGAGCAACCACAGGCCCTCCTGCGGCGAAATACGTGCGCCATCCTCGACCTTCTCGCGAATCTCCTCGAGGCGCACCGAGCCCATACCCTGGGTCAGGAGATCGCTCAGCACACAACCCGGTGCGGCATGCGCGGCGGCGCTGTCGCCCGCTCCTGTCGCCTTCCCACGTGAAGCACGCATCACTTCAGAGGCCTTGGTCACCAAGTGGGGTGTGATCACGTCGTAGTCTCCGGGCGCTGCAAGGGACGCCGCTCCTCCCACCAAGGCGATTCGGAAAGCAGGGCGCGGAAACGCTCGATCGCGGCGATCTCGCGCGCGCCGAGCCGATAAGTGAATCCCATCAGGTAGGCGAACGCCGCCGCCGCGTCGAGCCCCGCCTGACCTCCGTGTGCTGCAGCGAGCGGATGCAGATCGCGCAGGCTCTGATCGAGCGACATCGCCAGACGATCGAGCAACTCCGCGGTAGCGGCCGGCGGTGCGTCCCTTCGGACCATCCACCGGGCGAAGACGAACGGCTGCTGCTGCCACTGCGCCCATGCGGCGCTCAGATCGAGTGCCTGGTTCCAGCGCCCGCCTGTAAGGCTCATGGACACCGCACTGTAGTCACGCCCGCCAGGTACGAGCCCTCCAGAAGCGGCCTCTCTGAGCGCCGCATCGCCGATCAACAGAGCCGCTTCATCCTCGTCAGCAACCTGTTCGCGGCGCACGTAGCGGACACCGCCGGCGCCGTACCGACGCTCCAGCAGTAGTCGCAGCAGCGGATACGAGGTACTGGTCTGTCCGGTGATGGTTATGCTCGCGCCGCCCAGTTGATCCGGTGACACGCGCGAGAACAGCAACACGGAATGAGCCGGCCCATCGCATGCCACACCGAGGCTGCCCAGGGCGGTGAACTGCGGGCTCCTGAAGGAATCACAAAGCGACATGATGCCGGCATCGACCTCGCCGCAGCGAGCCGCCTGACCGAGCATGCGCGGCAGCAGGTCGATGAGATCAAAAGTGCCGTCATCACCGTGCTGATAGAACGGTACCGAGTTGAGATAGGGGATCTGCGCAACCCTGAGTGAGCTCATGGCGAGCTCGTGGCGCTCACCTCGGACTCGCCGGTGAGCGGCACTCCGGCAGCTACCTCCGGCCCGGGTGGGACGCGCGTCGGAGACTTGGCCAGGCGCCGTACTTCGCGGGCACTCTCTTCGAGCAACTCCCAGGTGTGCAACCCATGCTGCTCGACGTCAACGGCCTCGGGCTCCGCCACTTTGCCGCGCAGTGGAATCGGATCACCGTTGGCGATCTCCATTCGCTGCGACCAGTGAGCGGTGTTGTCGGGTGGCGGGTACACTGCGATGATCCGATACATCGCGTCGCGTTGCACCGGCATGCGGCCGGCCTCCCGGATCATCTTGGTGAGCTTCTGCGTCGTCATGCTTGCGGGGCTGCTGGCCAGCGCTGCGTGTGCGATGAGCTCCTCGCCGATAGTACCGTCGAGGTCGTCGGCTCCCCACTGCAACGCCATCGACGCGGTTTCCGCTCCGAGCATCACCCAGTAGGCCTTGATATGGGCGAAGTTGTCCAGCAGAAGTCGCGCCGTAGCGATCGTCCTGAGGTCCTCCAGGGCAGAAGCCGGCCGGGCGGCAATGTTGGAATACCCGAGCTGGAACGCCAGAGGGATGAAGCTGAAGAAGCCACCGGTGCGATCCTGCAAACCGCGCAGCAGGAGCATGTGGTTGACGCGCTCCTCATACGTCTCGATGTGGCCGTAGAGCAGCGTGGCGTTCGTGCGAATGCCTCTACCGTGGGCGATCTCATGGATCTCGAGCCAACGTTCGTGGCCGATCTTGCCGCGGTACATCTCGCGGCGAACGCGCTCCGAAAATACCTCGGCTCCCCCACCGGGCATGGCTACCATGCCGGCCGCCTGAAGACGGTCGAACACCTCCTCGACCGAGATCTTCTCGCGGCGCGCAAAGAAGTCGATCTCGACCGCCGTGTAGGCCTTGATCTGCGCTCCGGGATTGGCCTCGCGAATGGTCTCGAGCACCTCGACGTAACGCTCAAACGGCCACTCCGGGTGTAGCCCGCCGACGACATGCACCTCCCGGACGGGCTCCTGTACGCGCTCGCGTATCTGCGCCAACGTCATCTCATAGGCGTGCTCATCAGTCTTCTTGGCAGCAAAGTCGCAGAACTTGCAACTCAAAACGCAGACGTTCGTGGGGTTGATCTGTCGATTGAGCACGAAGCCCACGAAACTGCCGGTACGCCGCTCTTTTTCGGCATTGGCGACACGCCCGAGACCCACGACGTCGTCGGTCGACAGCATCGCCATGCCATCCTCGAAGTCGAGGCGGTCACGCGCCGCTACTTTCTCGATGACGCGCTGCAGGCGTGGGTCGTTGGATCGTCTCATCGTTTCGCTTGGCTCCCAGAGAACCCTAGCAGGCAGTGGTGGACGTGTGGCGAGGACAGCCTGCTAGTCTAGCCCGTATTCTGTCCACCTGCGGTTCACCTTGTCGAGCAACGCGTCCGGCATCACGAGCCGGTCTGGATAGCCTGGCTTGAAAGTGGCATCGATTCCCATCGTCCCGTAGCAAGTGGTCCACGGACCGCGAGATTCGGTACGCTCGAAAACGATATCGCGAGCACAATCGAAGCGCGTGAATAGGCCCCAGAGCATCTCGTCTGGGTCGTCCAGGTCGACGTCGTCGCTGAGCGCGGCGACCACTCGGACCGGCCCCAGGTCGACATCGACAAGCCTCTCGACGACCGACCGCCCCGCCGAGCTCACCCGCACCAGCATGAGCGAGTCCTCGAGTACCCGGTAGGCCGTTATGCGCCCGTCAATGCCACGTGGATCAGGAATCCGATCGCCGCGATCCGGCGCCTCGTCGCCCGGTCCGGCGGAGTAACGAGTCGGGTCGCGCAACGCGGCGCTCATTTCCGACACATCGGCGGCGGCGCCCAGCGCGGTCCGCACAGCGTCGTGATCGGCGCCAGGTGCGCCGTGAAGCGCGTCCGTGGGTCCGCTGGTGGCATCGAGAATCATCTTGCTGCCGAGGTTCATTCGGTAGCTGGTGAAATCGAGCGTATCGAGCGGGACGCCGGGCAGAAGAAGGAAATCTTTCTCGGGCTCGTAGTTGGCCCGCAAGGCGCGCAGCACCGCGTTGAAGTCGCGCACCGGAACACCCTCATCGACGAGCACGAGGCACTTCGTCAGAGCCAGTTGCCCGGTGCCCATCAACGCCAGGGCAGTCTTCACCGCTTCCTTGTAAAAGCGCTGACGCACAGACACCACCAGCAGGTTGTGGAACCCGGCCTCGTAGTAGGCCCACAGGTCGACGATCTCATGGTGAATGAGCTTGATGAGCGGCCCGAGGATGTCCTGGGTGGCGTTGCCGATGAACTTGTCTTCCTGCGGCGGCAGCCCCACCACGGCGGACAAATAGATCGGTCGACGTCGGCGAGTAATGCGCCGCACCCTGAATACCGGAAACGGCGCGGCGTGCGAGTAGTGGCCGAAGTGATCGCCGAACGGCCCTTCGAGTCGCCGTTCGTTGGGCAGCACCTCGCCTTCGAGCACAATCTCGGCGTTGGCAGGTACCTCGAGGTCAATGCTCGCGCACCTCATCATCGGGCACGGCGAACCTCGCAGGATTCCGGAGAAGGCGATCTCGTCCATTCCCTCCGGCAAGGCTGCCACCGACGACAGCAGCAGCGCCGGGTCGGCACCAATCACTACCGCCACCGGCAGCGGACGACCCAGTTGTTCGGCGCGCGCGTAGTGGAACCCTCCTCCTTTATTGATCTGCCAGTGCATCCCGGTGCAATCGGACTCGTGGACCTGGAGTCGATAGAGGCCCATGTTGCGCTCACCGGTGAGCGGATCCCGAGTGATCACCAGGCCAAAAGTAATGAAGGGGCCGCCGTCTTCCGGCCAGCATGTCTGCACCGGAAACTGTGCCAAGTCGGGCGCCTCGACGACCTCCTGGCACGGCCCCCGGCGCACGCGTCGGGTACGCATCGGCAGCAACCGCATCAAGTTGGAGCGGAGCTTCCAAACGGCCCTCGGCGACGGCGGGTTGAGCCCCTCGGCAGTAGCCAGCAGCATCGCACCGATCTCATCAGCGGGGCGCCCGAGGGCCAGCTCGATGCGGCGCTCACTCCCGAGCGGGTTGATCAACAAGGGGTGCTTGGCTCCTTCGACGTTGTCGAACAACAACGCCGGGCCGCCTTCCTTGACCACTCGGTCGGCGATGGCCGTGATCTCGAGACGTGGGCTAACGCTGGCCTGGACGCGCCGCAGCTCGCCGGCGTGCTCGAGCGTGTCGACGAAACCGCGCAGATCCGTGAAGCTCACTCGTTCGACTCCGGCTCGAGCTGCTCGGATCGCCAGGCGCGAGCTGTCTCGCAGCCCAGCGACGCCGCGACCTTGTCTACGAAGTGCTCGACGAGTTGTTCGAGATCCGCAGGTTTATGGTAGAAGGGCGGCGACGCCGGCACGATGATCACGCCATCGCGCGACAGACGCGCGGCATTCTCCAACGCGTTTGTCGGCCAGGGAGCCTCCCTGACCACCAACACCAACCGTCGACGTTCTTTCAACGCCACCATCGCGGCGCGAGTGATCAGCGAGTCGGCCAGGCCAGTGGCGATCTTGGCCAGGGTGCTCAGAGAGCAAGGGATCACCACCATCGCATCGAACGAGTTGGAGCCCGACGCAAAGGCATTGGCGAGATCCTTGTCAGAGAAGACCCTCGTCACCAGCGGACGCAGGTCCTCTTCCGTAAGGCCGGTTTCCTCCTTCAGCACCATGCGACCCCAGCTACTGAGCACCAGATACTTCTCGCCGAGGTCGCGTCTCAGCAGGGCTACCGCGTAGGGCGCACCGGACGCACCGGTCATGCCTACGAGGACACGCCGCGGTCGAGCGCTCATCGCCCAGCCTCGCCGCGGTGCAGTTCGTTCGGTATCAAGTGTTTTGTGCCCCAAGCCCGGCGATCACGAACGCCAGGACGACGAATCCGACAACGATGTTGATCTGAAAGAACGCCAGGCTCACGCGGTCGGCCAGCCGCTGCTCTGCCGCCAGCAAGATCGCTACCCCGGCCAGCAACGCCGCCGACACGCCGCCGCCGAGGTAGCCAAAGTACAGCACCAGCAATGCGCCGACCGCAACCGCATGCGTCAATACGGAGATCCGCAGCGCCACCGTGCTGCCGAATCGACAGGGAAGGCTGTGGAGGCCAACGGCACGATCGAAGCCCTCATCCAGGGTGGAGTAGATGATGTCGAACCCCGCGACCCACAGCAGCGTAAACAGCGCCAGGAGCAGCACAGGAGCGGCACCCTTCAGGGTCCCGGTGACGGCAACGTGAGCCCCCAGGGGAGCAAGCGCCAGCGCCAAACCGACCCCGAAATGCGCCAGAGGTGTGACCCGTTTCAAGTACGGGTACGTCACGAACACGACCACCGGAACCGGCGAGAGCCAGAGACACAAGGGCGGGAGCCGAAAGCAGGCACCGAGATAGATCGCCAGGCCGACGCCAGCGATCGCCCAGCCTTCACCGATGCTCATTCGACCACTCGGCAGCTCGCGATCCTGGGTCCTCGGGTTGGCGGCGTCGAGGTGGTGGTCGATCAGCCGATTGAGCGCCATCGCCAACGTGCGCGCGCCGATGCCGGCGATCGCCGCCCAACCGAGCGATCGCCACGCCGGTTGCCCTCCGCTTGCCAGCAGGGCACCTGCCAGCAGCATCGGCAGCGAGAACAGCGTGTGCTCGACCTTGATGAAGGCCGACCACACGCGGGCACGAAAACGTCGCATGGAACCGTACCTCCGCTTCCGTTCCAGCCGCAGCTATCGAATGCGGATGCCGTACTTGTCGAGCAGCGTACCCGTGGCACGCGCCAGCTCCGCCGTCGCGCGACGGTGCCCGATGCGAGCACGGAGCTCCTGTGAGCGCGAGACGGCGAGCTGGTCCTGAAACTGCAGCACTTCGAAGTTCGTCGACATTCCGACATCGAACCGGTCCGTCTCGATGCGCAGTTGCTCCTCGGCAAGCTCGCGAGTCTTGCCGGTCGATTCGACGGTATCGAACGCGGCGCGAATGGTCCGCGCTGCCTGCCGAACCTCGAGAATCACTCGTTGCTCGGTACGCAGGCGCTCTACGCGAGCCCGATCCTCGTTCAACGTCGCTTGCGCGTAATTGCCTTGGGCAGCGCTGTTGCCCAGCGGCACGGTGACATTCAGCCCGGCGCTCCAGGTAGTGAACTCGAGCCCGAGCATCTGCTGGAACGCATCGCTGTATCCTCCCGGAACAACCTCGACGACATCGCCGAAGAACCCATCGCGAACGATGAGGTCGCCGCCGATTCCGTTCGCCGAGAGCTGGCCTATCAGGTCGACGCGTGGCAGCAAGGCGTTTTGGGTCGCCTTCACCTCGATCTGGCGAGCGTCGATCGTAGCCCGGGCCGCGGCGAGCTCGGCTCGGCGCTCCCTAGCCAGCTGGATCGCAGCGTCGACGTCCACCTCCGTGGCAACCACGGTGGGCTCTTCGGTCGCCAGCAACCGAGTGTCCCATCCGGCTGGCAGACGATCCGCATGCAGCAGCGCCCGCAGCGCGTCGCGGCCGTTTTCGAGAGTGTTGCGCGCCACGATAAGGTCCGTCTGGCGGGCTACGACCTGCACCTCAGCCTGCGTCGCCTCAACCGGAGCTATGAGCCCGACTTCGACCTGGGCGCGGGTACGCTCCAGCTGCTCGATCGCCAATTGCCGAGAAGCTTCCTTGACCTCCAGATCGAGCTCGCCGAACACCAGCTCCCAGTAGGCTTGCTCCACCTGCAGCAGAACCTGCTCGACCTGCGCCACGAACGATGCCCGGCTGACCGCCGTGTTGGCTCTGGCGAGCCGTAGCGGAGCTTCGGTGGCGGCGCGGCCACGGCCATTCAACAGCGGCTGGACTACGCTAACGGCCAGAGTGTTGTTCCAGGCGGGGTTCAGGCTGTTGAAGATGCTGTTGGACTCGCTCTTCGAGGCCACGTAGCTGATGTCGTAGCGCAGCCCGAAGCCGAGCTGCTGCTGGAAGTCGAGCAGCGAGGCGAACGACCGTTGCGTCGTCACATCGGCACCTGCCAGGACCGTCGAGGCGGGGAACCGCTGGTCGCTATAGCCAAGCCCTCCGAATCCGGCGCCGCCGCCAAAAGCGCCTCCTGTTGGATAGGGCGTGACACCGATGGCACCCGGGATCCCGAAGAACAGCTGCGGCTCGAACTGACCTTTGGCGGTGGTCACTCGCTCCTCGGCCAACGAATGATCGTAGCCCACTATGCGGATGTCGAGGTTGTGCTCGAATGCCAGCCGTACGGCCTCAGGAAGGCTGAGCCGCAGCTCGGCCTCCTGCGGCGCTGCAAGGGCAAGGGCGGGCGCCGCCAAGGCGACCACGAGCAGGCAGAAAGCCGACCTGCAGCGAACCGATGACTCGAGCATTCGTGAAGCCCTCCGGATATCGGCGCGTCTCACTCCGCTGAGCGAGATTGGCGGGGCGGCGGCTATGACGCGCGTTACCCGTAAAAGATTAACCGTTCCTGCGGCCTTCGGTACGTCGGACCCGTTGCCGAGCGAAGAGCCCTGATGGGCTTGATTGGCCTGCACCAGGCGCGCCTCGCCTATCCGGTCTTGACCAGCCATGTCCGCAGTTGCCGTGGGCTGTGAAACTCCGACTTATAGGTACCACTCGGAAGCACGACGCGGTACCTGGGCATGTACAACTGGGCGTGTACAATGGGTGGCTGTCGTTCCGCGAATCGAAGGGTGTGGCGCGCTGTATAGGGGGCCGCGATCCGTCCGAAAGAGAATGGTCCATGGTGCCCACCCCGGAGGAGTAGCTCTGATGCGTCGCACACTGGTTCTGGTTGCGGCACTAGCGCTTGTGGTCATGACAAGTGCCGTGGCCTTTGCGCAGGCTAAGAACGGCCCGACGCAGGAAGGCACCACCGGCCTGTTTACAATGTCGACCGCCAGCGTTCTCGAGCCCGGAAAATGGTCCCTCGGTGCGTTCTTCGATCAGATTGCCCGCGAGGAGGGGGACTCTGTCATCACCTCCTACGGACTATCGGGTGCTTACGGCCTCACCGAGCGTGTCGAAGTGTTCTTCGGCGCGACGCCGCGCGTCGAAGTCGATCGGCGGTTTACCGCAGAGGCACCGCTGCTCGACATGAAACTGATGCCCGCTGGCGGCGGGCTCTACTTCTTGCCGCCTCTGTGCTGCTCGGGGCTTAACGACCACCCATTCGAGGCTCAGCGTGACCAGAGCGGGTTTGGCGACATCTGGATGGGCGTCAAGGTAAAGGTCGCCGGCGAGCTCCGCGAGTACGGCGGCATCGCCTTGCAGGGATTGGTCAAGCTGCCGACCTCCGCGGCCACCAAGGGCATCGGCACGGGCGCTTTCAGCCTTGGCGGCAAGCTCATCGGCAGCACCGCCCTCGGGCGACTCGGCGTTACCGGCTACGGCGGCTACCTGTGGCATGACTCGCCCGATCCGGCCGACAAGATCACCAATCCCGTCGGGCGCAACATCACCGGAGCGCCGCTGGTGGCCCCGGAGATTGTTTTCCCGACCGATTTCAATTTCAAGGTCAGCCCGGAAGTGCTCTACGGCATTGGATTGCAGTTCCCGACCGACGGCCAGTTGCAGGCAATCGCCGAGTGGACGGGGATTGCGGCTACCGAAAGCTCGACCGGAAACGACTTCATGGGGTACGCAGACCAGTCGATCTACCGATTCGGCCTACGCGCCGCGCTTGATAGCGGCCTGTCGATCAGCGCCGCCGCCAACTACCAGAGCCAGATCAACGTGCGCGACATCGCCTGGCAGACCCACCCCGACGACGTCGAGGGCGCGCTGCGGCGATGGGGCCTGCTGTTCGGGCTTGCCTACACGAACAGTGAGCGCACCGCACCAGAGCCAGAGCCGGAGCCAGAGCCGGAACCCGAGCCGTTGAACCAAGCGCCAACGCTTACCTGCGAGGTTGAGCGGTCAACAGTTCGGCAGGGCGAGAGCGTCCGCGTGCGGGCAGTGACCAACGACCCCGATGGCGACTCCGTCACCGTCACCTGGAGCGCCGCGGCGGGCAGCCTGAGTGCCACGACAGGCGATGTTGTGACCTGGAACAGCAGCGGTGTCCCGGCGGGTTCGGGAAACATCACCGGCCGGGCCAGCGACGGCAGCGGCGGCACGGCGAACTGCACGGTTCGCGTTACCGTCGAGATACCGGAGATTCCGGACCTCACTCCGGAGGAGCGTCCCTTCGACTGTTACGACTTTGGCTCGGGCAGCGCTCGGATCGACAACCGCTGCAAGGCGGTGCTCGACGACGTCGCCCTGTTGCTGCGCCAGAGCCCCAGCGCGACGGTGGCGATCACCGGATTCAGCGACGCGGCTGGAGCGGCTGGAGCCAATGATGAGCTTGCACAGCAACGCGCTGACAACGCTCGGGCGGACCTCGTGGATCGCCATAGCATCGGCGCGTCACGGATCCATACGAGCTCGCGCGGCAGCACCGAACAGATTGCAGACAGCAGCACCGCTGCCGGCCGGGCGCGCAACCGGCGCATTCACATCGTCGTTACTATCCCGCCGCGCTAGCATGGCTGCTCGGAAAACCCGGGCGCTGACTCTCACGACCGGGGTGATGCTCGCCATCGCCCCGGTCGTAGTCTCGTCGGCGGACGGCATCCAGGAATACACGCCCGAGCGGATCGCCGCACATCTGGCCACGCGCGTCGGGCGGGGCCTCGGCCCCCCGGGCGGCGAGGTGCGGTCGCTGGTCGTGGCACCGAGCGAACCGGCGCGGCTCTATCTGGGCACCGCGATGGGGCACGTCTACGCCTCACTCGACGCCGCCGAAAGCTGGGAAGAGTTGCCCGTGGCGCTTGGCCACAACGCAGTGGTCGACAACCTACTGGTTCACCCTGGCGATGCCGACGTCGTGTTCGCCGCCTACTGGACGCCGCAGGGTAGTGGCGGCCTGGCACGCACGAGTGACGGTGGCGCAACATGGGAGTCGTTATCGCTGCCTGGCGATCCGTCGCTACGATCCATCGCCGTCGCTCCTTCGCGGGTGAGCACCATGTACGTCGGCGGGATCGGCGGCGTCTGGCGCAGCGACGACGGCGGCGGCTCATGGCGGAACGTCAATGGCCCGGGTCTGGTTGCCGAGTTCGTAGAGTCGCTGGCGGTCGACCCGCGCGATCCCGACCACGTCTACGCCGGGACATGGCGGCAGGTCTATCGAAGCCACGACGGCGGGGAAACCTGGCAGCGCGTCTACCAGGGAATGGCCGTCGATCGCGACATCTTCTCGCTGGCTATCGACCCCAACGACCCGGATACGGTGCTCGCCGGCACCTGCAACTTCCTGTATTGCTCAAACGACGCTGGTGGGAGTTGGGAGGAGCGACGCACCGGAGTGTCGCCCGCGCACAATCGCATCCACACGATCATCCATGATCCTCGCAACCGCGAAGTGATCTATGCCGGCACCCGAGGGGCGCTCTACCAATCCACCGACAGCGGCATCAACTGGTCGATCCTCCTCGGCGGCGTCTCGGTGAGCGCCCTCGCCCTCGGCCCACGGGGCGACCAGCTCTTCGTGGCAACCGAGGAGCGTGGCGTTCTGGCCGGCACCGCCAGCCACGGCTTTGGCGAACGCAACCGCGGTCTTTACAGCGCCCGGGTCGTGGCGTTCGATGCATTGCCGGGAGCACCGCGAATCCTGTTCGCAGCGCGCAGCGACGGCCCCCTGCGCGAGTCCGTGCATATCTCTACGGATATCGGGCAGACTTGGCGCCCGCTCGGCGTAACCCCGTCGATTGGCCCGATCCGATTCCTGCGAGCCCAGATCGAGCCTATCAACCGAGCATTGGTTGTCGGCGAGACCGGTTGGTGGAGCGCCTTTCCGCGTGGTCGCTGGGCACCGGTCTCCGCCCCTCCCGGAGAAGTAGCCGCCCTCGAGATCGCCCATGCCGTGGACGGATACGTCATCGCCGCCACCAGCAGCGGCCTGTACGCTGCGGCCGCCACGGACCTCGACGATAAACAAGGCGCCGCACAGGCCTTCGACGCCGACGCCCGACCCGTCTGGCGGGCGTTGTGGAGCGGCGCCGCCGTTGAGGCACTGACCATCGGCGATACGTTCGCGCTCGCCGTTGGCGACGGATGGGTGGTGCGCGGCGACCTCAGAGAGCTAGTGACCGGGCAGAAGCCTCAGACGGCCAAGCTCAACGGATTGCCCGGGGGTGTCGAGGACCTCGCCCTTCACCCCGAGAATCGGAACATCGCCTACGCCGTGACTGCCAGCGCCATCTACCGGACAGAGGACGGTGGCGCGAAGTGGGCACAGGTGCCCATTCCCTGGCCGGCCTCAGGGCTGCGCGCCGTAGAGGTTGATCCCGCCAATCCAGACCAGGTACTGGCACTCGACTACAGCGGCGCTCTGTATCGCGGCCATGGTGAGGGGCAACACTGGCTCGTTCTCGATGAGGATCCCGGACTCGATCGAGCCTGGGCGCTGCGACTCAGCGCGCAGGCGTTGGGGTATGCTCTTGTCGCCACGCGCGGTCATGGCCTGCGGGTTGTCGACATTGATCCGCTCGCGGCGCGCACAGCCGATCGGGGTAGCAAGCCCGACGCGTGATCCCCCGGCCACGCCGGCCCTGCAGAGGACCATGGAAGCAACCACTACTGTACTCGATCCGTCTCGTCAAAGACGCATCATCCTGATCACGAGCATGTGCGTGCTGGTCGTCGATCAGATCACCAAGATGCTGTGCTGGATGAATATCCCCCTGCATGCTCGGGTGCCGGTGATCGGCAATGTGTTATCGCTCACACATGTACACAACCGCGGTATGGCCTTCGGTTTCTTCAATACCGGGCAGGCCGACTGGGTCCGCTGGGCGTTAGTCGCGGTGGCGATCGCAGCCGTCG
>Ga0315339_1001801_pt1 | contig 17663 bp, 10 predicted proteins | sample ASW17metaG_FD_204514 | JGI IMG/M metagenome (GOLD analysis project Ga0315339, IMG submission 204514) | Ammonia-oxidizing marine archaeal communities from Pacific Ocean, United States - ASW #17 | ecosystem: Environmental > Aquatic > Marine > Oceanic | place: USA: California | collected 2016-12-05
AATTAGTTACATTTAGACACTCACTTGTTATCTGATCCTCTGAACAAAAAATATGAGCATCATCTTGGGTAAAGGCTCTTACTCTCAAAAGACCATGCAATGCACCTGATGGTTCATATCTATGTACTTTGCCAAATTCAGTTATTCTTAATGGAAGATCACGATAGCTTTTTAATCCTTGGTTAAAAACTTGAATATGGCCTGGGCAGTTCATCGGTTTAATTGCAAACACTTTTTTGTCTGGTGTTTCAGACGTATACATATTTTCTCCATATTTTTCCCAGTGACCAGATTTTTCCCATAACAATCTATCGAGTACCTCGGGCGTATTAACTTCTTTGTAACCAGCAGCATCTTGTCTACTTCTCATATAGTTTATTAATTTTTGAAAAAGAGCCCATCCTTTTTCATGCCAAAATACTGAACCTGGACTTTCTTCTCTAAAGTGAAATAAGTCCATTTCTTTTCCTAATTTTCTATGATCTCTTTTTTCTGCTTCTTCAATTCTTTTTAAATATTCGTCTAAATCTTTTTGGGTTGCCCAGCTCGTACCATAAATTCTTTGTAACATTTCATTATTAGAGTCACCTCTCCAATATGCTCCTGAAACTTTAGTTAGTTTGAAAAATTTTCCAATTTTTCTTGTTGAAGAAAGATGTGGCCCTCTACAAAGATCATGCCATTCACCATGGAAGTAAATAGAAACATCTTCATTTTCAGGTATTGCCTCAATTAATTCTGCTTTGTAAGTTTCTCCTTTTTTTTTAAAATGTGAGATAGCTTTATTTCTCTCCCAAACTTCTCTTTTTGTAATCTCATTTCTGTCAACAATATCTTTCATTTTATTTTCAATTTTTTCCAAATCATCTGTAGTAAAAGGCTCTTTTCTTGCAAAATCATAAAAAAAACCATTTTCAATAACTGGCCCAATAGTTACTTGTGTTCCTGGAAATAATTCTTGTACTGCCATTGCCAAAATATGTGCTGTATCATGTCTTATGGTTTCTAAACCCTCAGGATTTTTTGATGTGAATATTTTTATAGAACAATCTTTTTCAATTAAAAAATCTAAATCTTTTAAATCACCATCAACACTTATAACCATAGCTTGTTTGGCTAGTGACTTACTAATTTTTTCAGCTACATCTAGACCTGTAACTTTGTCTGGAAATGTTAAATTATTTCCATCTGGTAGTGTAATTATAGGCATTTAATTTAATAATCTTTTATACTCTGAATAAGTAGAAAAGCACATTTTTTCAACATTAAATTTTTGAATTATATTTTTTCTTCCCTCTATACCAATTGATTTTAATGATACTTCATCTAAAGAAAGAGTTTTTAGAATTTTTTGACTTAATGATTTTGCATTATCAGACTCGAATAAAAAACCAGTTTTTTCGTCAACTACAGTTTCATTAGAACCACCAATATTGCTTGCAATTATTGGTTTTTCCATTGATTGTGCTTCTACAGCAACTCTTCCAAAAGCTTCTGGTTCAATTGAGGCTGAAACCACAATATCTGAGACTTTATAAGCTAGAGCCATATCTTCGCAATGATCAATAAATCTAATTTGTTTTGTCACTCTGTATTGTTCAGAAAGGCGAATTAATTTTTTTTTATATAAATCTCTACCCTGATCGCTACCAAGAACAACTGCATAAAAAGCTTCATATCCAAGCTCCATGTTAACTAAATTAATTGCTTCAATAAAAGTTTCTTGCCCTTTCCATGATGTAAGTCTACCAGGTAAAAGTATTATTTTTTTATCTTTTTCTATATCCCATTTTTTTAATAATTTTTTTTCTTCACTTTCAATTTTAGTTGAAGGGTCAAAATAATCAACATTAATACCTCTAAAAATTACCATAAGTTTTTTTTTACCACTAAGATGTTTTGAATAATTTTCTGTAATATGAGAAAAAATAAAATTTGATCCAGCAATAATTAGATGAGATCTAACCATAACTGAATTATAAAATTTTTTTAAACTATTATTAAAATTGTAAGTGCCATGAAAAGTTGTAACAAACTTTCTACCTGTAATCTTTGTTGCAAAAAAACATGGCCATGCAGGAGCCCGGCTTCTAGCGTGTACGATAGAGATATTTTTAAACAGAATAATTCCAACTAAGGCAATGAAATTTATAATAATTAATAATGGATTTTTACTATGAACTGGCAGTCTAATGACTTTAACTTTTTTTTTATCGATAAATTTTAATAATTCTCCTCCACTAGTTACAATAAGAGATTCACAATTATTTTCTGGTAAATAGTGAGCAACATCATAACACCCTGTTTCCGCTCCTCCATAACCTAATTTAGGTATTACCTGTAAAACTTTTAAATTAGATGACATTTGATTTGATTATATATTAATAGACAATACATATAAACGATTATGAGTAATTTCAAATATCATCAAATCTCAAAAACCAAGAAAATAAGATATATTTGCAATACATATAAAAATACATCATTTATTGTTTTTTTACATGGCTTCATGTCTGATTTAGAAGGTAAAAAACCAAATGCCTTTTTAAAATTTGCTAAAAAAAATAAATTAAGTTTTTTAACACTTGAATATTCTGGACATGGAAAATCATCAGGAAAATTTACAAATGGAAATATAACTAAGTGGAGCAATGAAACATCCATTCTAATAAAAAAATATGTAAAGAAAAATAATTTTACTATTATTGGATCTAGTATGGGGGCCTGGATAGCTCTTAAACAATTCCAAAAGTTTAAAAGTCAAATTAATAGTTTTCTAGGAATTGGTTCTGCTCCAGAGTTTTTAGAAAATTTGATGTGGAAAAAATTTAATAAAAAAATGAAAGCTGAAACAATTAAAAATGGTATTTATCATCTAAGGCATGGAAATTATGAATACCCAATTACACACAAATTAATTAAAGATGGAAGAATGAATAAGGTTTTAAATAAAAGAATTAGCTCTAAGATAAAGGTAACAATGATTCATGGTCAAAAAGATGAAGTTGTTCCAGTGTCTTATTCAAGAAAAGTTTTAAAAATTTTTCAAAATGCAAAAAAAAAGTTACTAATAATAAAAGGTGGCGATCACAGTTTGTCAAAAAAAAAATGGCTTAAAAAGATATTAAAAGAACTTTATTTAATTATCTAGCTTACTTCTTTAATTTTTGATTTAAGGCTTATTACATTTTCTAATTTATCTACCATTTCCTTAGGGCATACTTGAATAAAATTATTTATTTCTTCATTATAATTCTCAATTAATTTTTTAGATAAATCTGATCCAGTTTCATTAAAATGTTCAATAAGTAAATTTTTAAGAAATTTTTTCCAATGATCCGTTTCCACATTTTGCCAAATGATAGACTCTTGATTAACTTTTTTTTCAAATTGTTCGGACTTATCATATATAAATGCCATACCACCAGTCATTCCAGCTGCAAAATTATCACCTACTTCTCCTAGTACTACTACTGTGCCTCCGGTCATATATTCACATCCATTAGAGTCACAACCTTCTATCACTGTAGTTGCACCTGAATTTCTAACTGCAAATCTTTCCCCTGCTTGACCAGCTGCAAATAATTTTCCTGAGGTTGCACCATATAGTACCGTGTTACCTATTATTGTATTTTCATTTGAGATTAAGTTACTTTCATCTGATAATTTAATTGAAATCGTTGCACCAGATAATCCTTTGCCCACATAATCATTGGCATCTCCTTTAAGAACAAGTTTTAAACCTTTTGCAGAAAATGCTCCAAATGATTGTCCAGCTGATCCCTTAAAGTTTAAAACTAAAAAATTTTCATCAAGTTTTTCATATCCAAACTTTTTATAAAGATGATGAGAAATTCTTGTTCCAACAGCTCTATTAGTATTTTTTATATTATATTCTTTTTCTATTTTATCTGAATTATCCAATGCTTTTTCTATCTCAGGCCAAATTTCTTGATCAAGTGTATCTGGCACATAATTTATTTCTTGATTTTCACAGTATCTTTTATTACTTCCTGCGTCTGCTTGAACAAAAAGAGGATTTAAATCTAAATCATCTAAATTAGGAGAAGCTTTACTAACTTGTCTTAGGAGATCTGTTCTTCCAATTATTTCATTTAAAGATTTAAAGCCTAATTTTGCTAAAATTTCTCTCACTTCTGTTGCAATAAAAGTAAATAAATTAACAACTTTATCAGGTGTTCCTGAAAATTTTTCTCTAAGTTTTTCATCTTGGGTACAAACACCAACGGGACATGTATTTGAATGACATTGTCTAACCATAATACATCCCATTGCAACTAGTGCTGTGGTTGCTACACCATACTCTTCAGCACCCATCATTGCAGCAATAACTACATCTCTACCTGTTTTAATTCCACCATCTGTTCTTAAAGTAACTTTATGTCTTAAATTATTTAAAGTTAAAACTTGATTGGCTTCAGTTAATCCCATCTCCCATGGAATACCAACATACTTAACACTTGTTTGAGGTGTTGCACCTGTTCCACCATTATGCCCTGAAATTAATATTATATCAGCCTTTGCTTTTGCTACTCCAGCAGCTATTGTTCCAACGCCTGATGATGCCACAAGTTTAACTCCAATTCTTGCCTTAGGATTAATTTGTTTTAAGTCGTATATAAGTTGTGCAAGGTCCTCTATGGAATAAATATCATGGTGAGGCGGTGGAGAAATAAGAGTTACACCAGGTGTTGAATGTCTTAGTTTTGCAATTTCTTCTGTTACTTTGAATCCAGGTAGTTGTCCACCTTCTCCTGGTTTCGCACCTTGGGCAATTTTAATTTCTATTTCATTACAGTTATTTAAATAATTTACAGTAACACCAAATCTAGCTGAAGCTATTTGCTTAACACGTGAATTTGCACTATCTCCATTATTTAATACTTTGAATCTACTTTCGTCCTCTCCACCTTCTCCACTACAAGAGGCTCCTTTAATTCTATTCATTCCAGTTGCCAATGTTTCGTGTGCTTCTTTTGACAATGCTCCATGAGACATACTTCCACTTCCAAATCTTTTAAGTATATTTTGAATTGGTTCAACTTCTGAAATTTCTATAGATCCTTTTAATTTTTTTGTTCTAAAATCTATTAAGTCTCTTAAATTTATTGGGGGTAAATTATATATTCCCTCAGCGTATCTTTTGTAAGCATCATAAGAATTTGATCCTACTGCACTTTGTAATAAATGAATTAATTTGCCTTGATACTGATGTGTTTCACCATTTTTACGATATCTATAAATACCTCCTATTGGTAAAATTGTTTCTGAACTCTCGAATGCTTCTTTATGAATAGATCTAATTTTTTTTTCAATACCAGTTAATCCAATTCCAGAAATTTTAGATACTACTCCAGGAAAATAATCTGCAACAATTGTTCTACTTAAACCAACTGTTTCAAAATTACACCCACCTCTGTATGAGCTTAAAACAGAAATTCCCATTTTAGACATTATCTTTAATAAACCAGCATTAACTGATTTAATGTATCGTTCCACACATTCATCAAAACTAAATTGTCCAAATAGTTTTTTTTCATGCCTTTGATATAAGCTATCGAAAGCTAAGTAAGGGTTTACAGTGGTTGCTCCCACACCAATTAAAGTAGCAAAAGAATGAGTATCTAAAGCTTCGCCAGACTGAACATTGATAGAAACATATCCCCTTAATTTTTTTTCTATTAAGAAAGAGTTAATTGCACCTACACACAACAACATGGGAATTGGAAGTTTGGAACTTGATAATTCTTTATCACTGAGAATTATTTGAGTAACACCCTGTCTTACTGCAATTTCGGCATTTCTTTGAATTTGTTTTATTGATTCAAATAGACTTTGCTCTTTAGAAAATGAGCAATCAATTATTAAAGAGTTTTTGCCAAAAAAATTAATAAACTTATCAAACTGAGAATTTGACAAAATTGGACTATTTAAAACATAAATATTTTGCTTAGTTAAATTATCAAAATCTAAAATATTTCCCAGATTTCCAAATCTAGTTTTTAAACTCATAATCTTGTTTTCTCTTAAAGAGTCAATTGGAGGATTTGTTACCTGGCTAAAATTTTGTCTAAAGAAATGATATAAAGGTCTATATTTATCAGATAGCACAGCAAGTGGTGTATCATCTCCCATAGAACCTATTGCTTCTTTTGCATCCTCAGCCATTGGATGTAAAATAAGCTCTAAATCTTCCAGACTTATTCCAAAAGTATGTTGTCTTTTTCTTAAATCATCTCCAGAAAAAGAGTACTTTTCTCTAGAAATTGTAATTTTATCATCTAAATCAATAATCTGCGAATTAAAATGTTTATGCTCTTTAGCTAAATAATCTTTAATCTTGCTATTAGTAAACACTTTTCCCTTTTCAATTCTAACACCAATTATCTCTCCAGGTCCCAATCTACCTTTTGTTATAATTTTTTTTTCATTAAGCTCAATCATTCCTGTTTCAGAACCAGCAAACAATAAATTATCTTTAGTGATTGCATATCTAAGTGGTCTTAATCCATTTCTATCATTTGCAGCTATAACCCATTCATTATCTGTTGCGGCAATTGCAGCAGGGCCATCCCAAGGTTCCATAGTACTGTTTAAAAAATTAAACAATTGTTGATGATCTTTAGATAAAGTTTTATTTTTTTTTGACCAGGCGTCGGGTATCAACATTAATTTTGCTAAAGGAGCTGGCTGACCCGAAATGTTTAATAATTCAAAAACATTATCTAGTGCCGCAGAGTCTGATGCACCTTGCTGAATTACAGGTTTTAAATTTTCTATATCATCAAAAAGTGGACTATTCATTTCTTGTTCATGAACCTTCATCCAATTTTTATTTCCACGGTATGTATTTATTTCACCGTTATGTGCAATTGCTCTAAATGGTTGAGCCAAATTCCAACTTGGTGCAGTATTAGTAGAAAATCTTTGATGAAAAATAGCATATCTTGAAACGAATCTTTCATCTTTTAAATCTAAAAAGAAATTTGAAATAGCTTCAGCTAAAAACATTCCTTTATAAATAATTGATTTTGAACTAAGTGAGCAAATATAAAAATTATTTAAAGAAATTTTAAAAGCTTTATTTTCTATTTTTCTTCTTGTTTCATAAATTTTTCTCTCAAGTTCTTTATTTAGTAATTCTGGGTTATTAGATTTAAAAAGCACTTGAATAATTTCAGGCATAGTTTGAAACGCTTTTTCACCTAAAACTTTTGGATCTACAGGAACTTGTCGCCAACCATAAATACTAAAATCATTTTTTGTTAATTCACTCTCAACTATTGTTTTGCAGCTTTCTTGAGCTGCATAATCATTTCTAGGTAAAAAAATCATTCCAACACATATTTCGGAACTATCATATGTATGACCATTAACTTCTATTTTTTCTATAAAAAAATCTTTTGGTATCTCTACATGAATACCAGCACCATCACCTGTTTTACCATCTGCATCTACTGCTCCTCTATGCCAGACAGCTTTTAAAGCTTCAATTCCATACTCAACTACTTTACGTGATTTTTTTCCTTCTGTGGATACAATTAAACCAACTCCACATGCATCATGTTCCATCTCTTCTGAGTAAACATGGTTCTTTTTTAATAAATTAAAATTTTTTTTATAATTTTTCATTAAGCTACTTTTGGTTGTTTAAAGTGCTTATTCTCTAAATAATTTTTAATTGAGATAGCAGCATCTCTTCCATCTTTAATTGCCCAAACAACTAGAGATGCACCTCTAATAATATCACCAGCTGCAAAAACTCCCTTAAGATTTGTTTCCATTGTATCAAAATCTGTTTTAATTGTTCCCCATTTTGTTATTTGCAATTCATTAGATTCAAATAATGTTGGTAAATCTTCTGGGTCAAAACCCAGTGCCTTTATAACCATATCGGCTTTTATTTCAAAAACTGAACCTTGTTGTACTACAGGCTTTCTTCTGCCACTTTCATCTGGTTCACCTAATTTAATTTGGTCAACTAGTAATTTTTCAATTTTATTTGTTCCTTTAAATTCTTTTGGACTTGACAACCAAATAAATTCAACACCTTCTTCTTCGGCATTAGCAACTTCTCTAGCAGATCCAGGCATATTTTCTTTGTCTCTTCTATATAAACATTTAACTGATTTTGCTTTTTGTCTTATGGATGTTCTTACACAATCCATTGCTGTGTCCCCACCACCAATAACTACTATATCTTTACCTTCTGTATTTAAAATTCCTTTATCAAACAATTCCACTTCATCACCTAAACCTTTTTTATTTGAGGCAGTTAAAAAATCCATTGCAGAAAAAATATTATCTAAGTCATTTCCTGGTAACTCAACTTCTCTGGGTTTATAAACGCCTGTTGCAATTAGTATGGTATCATGTTTTTTTCTTAACTGCTCTAAATTAGCGTCTTTTCCAACTTCAAAATTTTGAATAAATTCTATTCCACCTTCTTTTAAAAGTTTAGTCCTTCTTTCAACAACTTCTTTTTCTAATTTAAAATTTGGTATTCCGTAAATTAATAAACCACCTGCTCTATCATATCTGTCATATACTGTGATTTTATAACCATCTTTTCTTAATTGTTCTGCTGCAGCTAATCCTGCTGGACCAGCACCAATTATTCCAACACTTTGGGGTTTTTCATTTAAAACTTTAATAGGTTTTACCCATCCTTGTTCCCATGCATTATCAGTAATATATTTTTCTATTGAACCAATTGTTACAGTTCCATGGCCAGATTGTTCAATTACACAATTTCCTTCACACAATCTGTCTTGCGGACATATTCTTCCACAAACTTCTGGCATATTATTTGTGCTTTGAGATAATTCGTAAGCCTCTTTAAGTCTTCCTTCTGCTGTTAATTTTAACCAATCGGGGATATTATTACTTAAAGGACAGTGAACTTGGCAGAATGGAACTCCACACTGAGAACACCTACTTGACTGTTCTTTTGCTTTATCGCTAATAAATTCATCATATATCTCATTAAAATCTTTTTTTCTTTTACCAATCTCTCTTTTAGGTGGTGTTTGTTTACCTATTTTTACAAATTTAAGCATCTTATTTGACATAATTTTAATATTTTTAAACAAGATATATATTGTTTTTATTAAATAAAGCTTTAAATAGGTCAACTATTATGACCTTATTTCTTTCTATAACAACATAAAATAACAGATTTTTAACAAATGCATAACTAATATGTTTGAATCGAATTGTTTTAAATAAATATTTTTTAAGCTACGTAGATTAAATGTTTCAAAATATTATAGAAGTTTTAATACTATCTGCAATTCAAGGTGTATCAGAATTTTTACCAATAAGTTCGTCTGCGCATCTGATAATAGTATCAAGTTTATATGAATTTAAATCTAATTCTCTATTAATAGATATTAGTCTTCACTTAGGATCTTTGTTCGCAATTATTTATTTCTTTCGAGAAGAATTATTAGATATTAAGAGTAACAAAAAACTTTTAAGCCTCATTGTTTTGGGGTCAATTCCGTTAATAATTGTAGGTTATATTCTTTACACAACTGGTGTCATTTATAATTTAAGAAATATCAAGGTAATTGCATGGACAACTTTAATTTTTGGAATTGTTTTATATGTGGCTGATAAAAGTCGTTTTGATAAAAAGATATCTGCAAATTTAAATTTTAAATCAATTCTTTTTATAAGTTTTTTTCAAATACTTTCGCTTATCCCAGGAGTAAGTAGGGCAGGTATAACTATTACAGCAGCAAGAATTTTAAAATTTAACAGATTAGACTCTAGTAAAATATCATTTTTACTTTCAATCCCAGCACTTGGAGGAGCAAGTTTCCTAGGATTGAAAGATTTACTAAATCAATCTGCTGAATTTAATTATTTAGTAATTGTTGCAATAATTACTTCTTTTATTTTTTCTTTTTTAACAGTTAAATTTTTTTTAATTTATATTAATAAATTTTCTATGAATGCTTTTGTAATTTATAGAATTATTATAGCCCTAATACTGTTTACAGTAATTTATTAAGAATATCTTTTCTTAATTAAAGGTAATAGTTGGGATAATAAAACACCACATAGAATGAAAAAGCATCCAAGTAAATTATGAATATCTAAAATTTGATTTAAAAGATACCAAGCTGCAATTGTTGCAAATACTCCCTCTAATGAAAAAATTATTGCCGCAGGGGCAGGGGTTATATTTTTTTGAGCATTAATCTGTAAAACAAATGCAAAGCCACCTGACAAAACTCCAGCATATAAAATAGAATTAATTTCTTTTAAAATATCTACATAAATAAACTCTTCAAAGATAATTCCTATTACAAAAGATAACAAGGCAACAATCAAAGTTTGAATAGCACCAAGAGTTAAAGGAAGATTATATTTTTTTACAATGATTCCTGTAAAGATTATATGTGTGCTCCAAAATAAAGCTCCAAGAACTACTAAATTATCTCCAAGTCTTACTGTTGCATCATGAAAATTTGTTAATAAATACCCTCCAATTAAACATAAAACTACAGAAGGCCAAACACTCCAATGTATTGTTCTCCTTCTAAATAAAAAAATTATAATAGGAACCATAGGAACATAAAAAATTGTAAAAAAAGCTGCATTTGCAACATCTGTGTATAGAAGCGCTACTTGCTGCAAAGCTGAACCTAAAAAGAGTGACAACCCTATTAGAAATGAGAGATTGGCAAATGTCTTAATGTCAGATTTAAACTCAGATTTAAATTTTTTTAATTCAAATAAAAAAACTAAAGGCGTGATAGCTAAAAACCCAATAAAAAATCTGACTGCATTAAATGTGAATGGACCAATGTTATCCATGCCTGTGTCTTGAGCTATAAAAGTAGTTCCCCAAATAAAAGTACATAACAATGCACTTAATAATGAAGTAGTTTTTGACATGATTTTTTAGATAGCTAACTTGTAAGCAAAGTTTTTACCCAAGTTTTCTTTCAAGTCATTATTAAATCTTGCAGCTTCAGCACCATCAATAATTCTATGATCATAAGATAATGATATTGGCAACATTGTTCTTGTTTTAAATTTACCGTCTGTAAAAATTTGTTTTTTTTGCGACTTACCAATTCCTAAAATTGCGACTTCAGGATAATTTATTATTGGAGTAAAAAATGATCCACCAATTCCACCTAAACTAGTTATTGTCATGGATCCTCCAAACAATTCTTTTTTATCTATTTTAAGATTTCTACAAAGTTCACTAACTTCTTTTAGCTCCTTACTAAGCAGCGATATTTTTTTATTATCAGCATTTCTAATTTTTGGAACCATTAAACCATTGGGTGTGTCTACTGCAATTCCAATATGATAATACTTTTTCACTGTCATTTTTCCATTTTCAATATCATCTATCGATGAATTAAAGTTAGGAAATTTTTTTAAAGAAGCAACTAATGCTTTAATAATAAAAGCTAAAGGAGTAATTTTCATTTTCTCTCCTGTGTAAATATCAGTTAAGGATCCTCTAAAGTTTTCCATCTCTGTTATATCTGCTTCATCGTGGTTAGTTACATGAGGAATTGTTGTCCATGAATTAATTAAATATTTTGAGGCTAATTTTTTTACTCTAGGAATATCTTTAACTTCGATCGTACCAAAATCAGAATGCTCAAATTCATTTTTAATTTTATTTAAATTATTTTCTTTAATTTCCTTAATATTTTTAGGTGAAGAAGAAACAAATTTTTTAATATCATCCTCGATAACTCTTCCATTTTTTTCACTTCCAACAACTTTATTAATATCTACTCCAAGTTCTCTTGCAAATTTTCGAGTTTTTGGACTTGCTGATGAAACTCCTATGCTTGGAACTTTAATTTGATTGGTTGAAGTTTGTTCTGCTTCTGGTTTAATTACTTTTATTTTTTTAAATTCTTTTTCAATTTCTGGCCTTTCTTCAGGTGTTTCTTTTGCTTCAGATGTGTTTTTTAAAATTAATATTAAATCACCCTCTGAAACTTTATCTCCTACCTTTGTTTTTAAAGATTTAACTTTTCCTCCAAAATTTGATGGTATTTCTACACTAGATTTGTCACTTTCAATTGTTATTAAAGGATCATTTTTTTTGAGTATTTGACCTTCTGAAACTAATATTTCTATTACTTCAACATCATTAAAATCACCAATGTTTGGAACTTTTATTTCTTGATCTGACATTTTAAAGTTTGGTTGGCATTGGTTTTTCACCATCAATATTGTATTTTTTTATAGCCTCTTTTGCATATTTCGAGGCTATTAACTGTTCTTTAGCTAAAACACTTAAACTGTATGCAACTAAATGTTCTTTATCTACCTCAAAAAATTTTCTTAGATTTTTTCTAGTATCACTTCTGCCAAAACCATCAGTTCCTAGGGAATAAAAACTTTTATTAGTGTAAGGTCTAATTTGATCTGAATTCATTCTCATATAATCTGAGGCTGCCATAATTGGACCTTCTAATTTTCCCAAACATTGTTCAACAAAGGAAATTTTTTGCTCTTTATCCGGGTTTAAAAGATTGTATCTTTCAACTTCCATTCCATTTTTTCGCAACTCATTAAAGCTTGTTACGCTCCAAATTTCACTATCTATTTGGTATTCGTTTTGAAGCACTTCAGCTGCAGCCATCATTTCACGCAGTATTGTACCTGAACCTAAAAGTTGAATTTTAGTTTTTTTAAATTTATTAAATTCTCTAATCTTATACATTCCTTTAAGAATACCTTCTTCACAGTTTTTATCTTTTGGCATCTCTGGATGTGAATAGTTTTCATTCATTGTAGTAATATAGTAAAAAACATTTTCTTTCTTCTCATGCATTCTTCTCATACCTTCTCTAAAAATTACAGCTAACTCATAATGAAAGGTTGGATCATATGTTACGCAGTTAGGTATTGTTGAGGCTATTAAATGACTATGTCCATCTTGGTGCTGAAGTCCTTCTCCAGCTAAAGTTGTTCTTCCTGCTGTGGCACCAATCAAAAAACCTCTCGCTTGACTATCACCAGCTGCCCATGCAAAATCACCTACTCTTTGAAAACCAAACATAGAATAAAAAATATAGATTGGTATCATTTCTATATCGTGATTAGTATAAGCTGTTGCAGCTGCAATCCATGAGGACATTGCACCAGCCTCATTAATTCCTTCCTCTAATACTTGCCCACTTTTATCTTCACGATAAGAGCTTAATTGAGCCGCATCTTCTGGTTCATACTTTTGACCTTCGTGAGCATATATTCCAATTTTTTGAAAAAATCCTTCCATTCCAAATGTTCTTGCTTCATCAGGAATTATTGGAACCAACCGTGGTGAAATATTTTTATCTCTAAGTAAATTTGTAAACATTCTAACCATTGCCATTGTTGTAGACATTTCTTTTTCACCTGTTGATACTTTCATAAAATCGAAAATCTCTTTTGATGGAGCCTTAATAGGTTTTGCATAAGTTGTTCTCTCAGGCAAGAAGCCACCTAAATTTAATCTTCTTTCTTTTATGTATTTAATTTCTGGTGATTTTTCATTTGGCTTAAAATATTCAATGTTTCTAACTTGTTCATCGGTTAAAGGAACATCAAAACGATCTCTATAGTATAATAAATCATCTACATCTAATTTTTTAGTTTGATGTGAAGTATTTACACTTTCACCAGTTTTACCCATTCCATATCCTTTGATAGTCTTAGCTATAATAACCGTTGGGCCACCTTGATTTTTTGAGGCTTTGTCATACGCTGCGTAAACTTTATGAGGATCATGACCACCTCTGTTTAATCGCCAAACATCTTTATCTGATAAACTAGAAACTAGTTCTTGTGTCTCTGGATATTTCCCAAAAAACTTTTTCCTAACATAAGCTCCATCTCTAGCTTTCATTGCTTGATATTCGCCATCAACTGTTTCGTTCATTATTTTAACTAAATGACCAGTTTTATCATTAGCAATTAAAGAGTCCCAATAAGAGCCCCAAATTACTTTTATTACATTCCAGCCTGCTCCTCTAAAGCTTCCTTCTAATTCTTGAATAATTTTTCCATTTCCTCTCACAGGACCATCTAGTCTTTGTAGATTACAATTAACAACAAATATTAAATTATCTAATTTTTCTCTAGCAGCCAAACCTATTGCACCCATAGATTCTGGTTCATCCATTTCTCCATCACCTAAAAATGCCCAAACTTTTCTACCTTCATCTTTTATTAATCCTCTATTAATTAAATATTTCATGTATCTTGCTTGATAAATAGCAAGCATAGGTCCTAAGCCCATTGAGACTGTTGGAAATTGCCAAAACTTAGGCATCAACCATGGATGTGGATATGAAGAAAGTCCACCAGGTTTTACTTCTTGTCTGAAACTATCTAATTGTTTTTCGTTTAACCTTCCTTCTAAAAATGCTCTAGCATACACACCTGGAGCACTGTGACCTTGGAAATAAACTAAGTCTCCACCAAATTTATTATTTTTTGCTCTCCAAAAATGATTCATTCCCACATCATATAATGTGGCTGCTGATGCAAACGTTCCAATGTGACCACCAAGCTCTGGAAATTTTTTGTTTGCTCTTACTACCATTGCGGCAGCATTCCATCTAATCAAAGATCTGATTCTTCTTTCAATATTTTGATCTCCATTTGATTTAACTTCTGCTTCAGGAGGAATTGTATTTATATAAGGTGTATTCTGTGTATAAGGAATATTCGCACCCTCGCGATATGCTTTATTAATTAATTCTTTAATTAAAAAATGAGCTCTTTGATTTCCATCTTTCGCAACTACTGCAGATAAAGATTCTAACCAATCTTGAGTTTCAAGTGGATCTAAGTCGTCATTATTAGTTACTTGAATATTTGATTGTTGCTTTTTTTGAGCTTTTTTTGGAGGAGCTTCAATTTCCTCATTTTTTTCTACTATTGCAGCTTCAGCTTGTTTGATAATACTTTCGGTGTCTTTAGGAATTGGTTTTTCAGATGAAGCTTGGTTTGATGAGTTTAAATTTAAAAGTAAATCTCCTTTTGAAACCTTGTCACCTACTTTAACTTTAATAGTTTCAATTTTACCAGAAATTGTTGAAGGAATTTCAACACTGGATTTATCACTTTCTATTGTGACTACTGGATCATTTATCTGTATTTGATCACCTTGTTTCACAAGAATTTCAATAACTTCGACCTCTTCAAAATCTCCAATATCTGGAACAAGTAATTTTTCACTCATTATTTTAAAATGTTTTATATACCTAAAAAAAACTATAATTAACGTAATTTTTGACCGTTAGTTGACTTTTTTATGCAAACCTATGTTGCAATTGAACAAAAATTACGTTTTTAACTTCTCTCAACACATATAGCTATACCCATACCACCACCAATACACAATGTAGCACAACCTTTACTTTTGTTTTGTTTTATCATTTCGTGGATTAGGGTGACTAATATTCTAGCTCCTGATGCTCCAATAGGGTGTCCCAAAGCTATGGCGCCTCCATTAACATTAACAATTTCTTTTGGAATTTTAAGTTCCTTAATTACTGCAATACTTTGTGCAGCAAATGCCTCGTTTATTTCAAATAAATCTATATCTTTTAAACTCCAATTTGCTTTTTTAAGAGCCTCTTTAACAGCTGGTATTGGACCAAGACCCATCAAAGATGGCTCAACTCCACAAGACGCCCAAGAAACAATCTTTGCTAATGGTTCTATTGATTTAAGCTCTGCTTGTTCTCTTGTCATTAATACTGTTGCTGCAGCACCATCATTTATTCCCGATGAATTACCTGGAGTAACTGTTCCATTTTCTTTAAAAATAGTCTTCAGTTTTCCCAAATCTTCTAAACTTAAATTGCTTCTCGGATGTTCATCTTTTTCAAAAATAATTTTTTTATTCTCACTATTAATTTGTAACTTTATCAATTCATTTTGAAATTTATTTTCATTTATTGCTTTTTGAGTTTTTTCTTGAGAATTTAAAGAAAAGTTATCCTGATCATTTCTTGTAATTTGATATTTTTCAGCAACATTTTCTGCTGTTACACCCATGTGATATTGGTTAAATGAGTCTAATAATCCATCATTAATCATAGTATCTACTAGTTTATTTTCTAATAATTTTTTATCCTCTCTATAAAATATTGCATGAGGCGCTCTCGACATGTTTTCTTGTCCACCTGAAACAACTATTTTGTTATCTCCAAGTTTAATTGATTGAAAGCCTGAAATAATAGATCTTAATCCAGATCCACAAACTTGATTTACGATATGTGCTGGTTTTGAAACTGGAATTCCTGCATGAATAGAAGCTTGTCTTGCTGGATTTTGACCTAAACCAGAAGTTAAAACGTGACCCATTATTACTTCATCAACCTCATCTACTTTTAATTTTGAACTATAAACAACCTCTTTAATCGCTAATGCACCTAATTTATCTGCACTAATGCTTTTTAAAGATCCCATATATGTACCTATCGGTGTTCTTAATGCAGATGTTATAACAACATCATCTAATTTTTTACTCATTAATAGCTCAACATAATATTTTATAAGTTAAATTACATCAAAATCTTTGATATATGGAGATAATTATTAAATAAGGACCGCTGGCCAAATTGGATAAGGCGCTCGGCTACGAACCGGGAGATTCCAGATTCGAGTTCTGGGCGGTCCACCAAAAAAGGAAATTAAAATGTTAAATTGGTTGTTAAAAGCATCATTACAAAAATCAGTTATTTATTTTTTTATAATTGTTTTAATAATTTTATTAATTTTAACTTTTGTATTATAAAAAACTATGAGTAATAAATTTGAGCAAATAAGTATTAAACCTGGTTTTATGAATCACAATGGTGGTGTTTTATTTAGAACAATATCAGAAACAGAATATGAATTTAAATCTACTATCAATGAAAATCATTTAAATGCTGCTAAAATAACTCATGGCGGCTATTTATCTGCTTTAATTGATGCTGGGGCAGGAACTGCAGCTCATAGATCAGCTGATAACGCACCATGTGTAACTATCTCTTTAGATCTAAAATTTATTGGTACATCTAAAGTGGGTGATGAAATAATTGGGTTTGCAAAAATTCTAAAAAAAACAAATACTCTTGTATTTTTATTTTGTGAACTAAAATGTAATGACAAAACTATTGCTTCAGCATCAGGTATTTGGAAAATTTTAAAGATAAAACCTTCTAACTTAGGTCATGGTGGATAATTATTCTTTTCTTCTTGAATTTAAATAACCAAATATAATTAATAATAAAATTGCTACTGGGTAAATGATTCCTTTATTCGGTCTATCTGCATTTTCTAATTTAAATTCACTTATATAATCACCAGTTTCAAATCCATTTTTTTTAGCTTCTCCATTCCACTTTAGAGTATCCACAATAACTCTATTATCTTCTCTAATTAAGCTAATTCCATATTGCTCTAAACTATACTCTGTTTCAAAAGTATTTTTTTTAATTACAAACAACTTGTATCTTTCACCATAATTACTAGGGCGTATTACTTTAAATCTAGCTTCCTTATTAAAATCTAGCTTCATTAAATGAATTTTATTAACATCCATATAATTGTATTTTGGATAAAATTTATTTAGAATAAATTCTGGTGCTAACAGTGAAATTGAAATTAAT
>Ga0315339_1001803_pt1 | contig 17620 bp, 15 predicted proteins | sample ASW17metaG_FD_204514 | JGI IMG/M metagenome (GOLD analysis project Ga0315339, IMG submission 204514) | Ammonia-oxidizing marine archaeal communities from Pacific Ocean, United States - ASW #17 | ecosystem: Environmental > Aquatic > Marine > Oceanic | place: USA: California | collected 2016-12-05
AGTCGTAGCTCCAGACGTGATTCTTATGCTGCGGCCGACGCCGCACACAGGATCCGTCGTTGAGCCACAGCCGGCGCCTCTTCGGCTGCTTTTGTGGAACTTTCAGCCCCTCGATTTTCCATAGCCGTTCCCCTCGCTTGTGGTTCACCTGCCATCCTTTTTGCCGCAACATCGCCGTGATCCTGCGATAGCCGTAGCGCCCGTACTTGCTTGCCAACTCCACCATCTCGTTCACGAGGCGTTAGTTTGTGTCACGTGCTAGAGCAATCGTCGATGCCGCCGCGCAGGACCTTGAGGAGTACTCAGAGGCCATGACAGATACGTTGGCTCAGTACCGCATCCACAGTCGAGCCATGTTGCAGAATTTCAGAGCGGCCTACGAATCTGCTAGGGAATTGTGGAGCGACGACACAAGGAAGGAGAATAGACAGGCGTTGACTGGACTCGTCTCGGCAATGGAGAGTACCCTTCACAGCACTGCGGAGTTCCAGGCAACATTGAGGCGTCTTCCCGCGTTGACCGGCAGGTTCAAACGAGCTAGAAACCAGGCAGCCACGATGCTCGGAGAGCTTATTGCTGAGATCACTTTCTCGAACCAGGAGGCGAAGCAACTCGCCTTGGACCTTGGCAATGGTGGGACAGTCGCAGCTTGACAAGACATGGAGTCCGGCACTGAGGGCATCAAAGAGCCGCAGCTGACGCTCGTTCCACCAACGGACCCAGAAACTTGTAGAGTTCCTGCGTCGCCGGATCACCGGGTTTGCCCAAGTCGTTATTCAAGCGGCTGTGGTTGCTGTCACGCTTGCCATATGCATTGACCGGAATCTCCGCCGCCTTCAGCACCCTCTCAAGACGCTGCGCCTGCGCTCGTGTGTTCGGATTGCCCGAAAAATAGAGGAGGAGGAATGGAGATATCCCCTTGCCCTTCGCCACATGCGTCACGGCCGAAAAATCAATGTGCTTCTCCGGGGTGTTTCCAAATTTCTGGCGATGACCAAAGGTATACATCTTGCCGCCGTAGATCGTTTGCCGGTGCTCCGCCGTCATGATGATCTTGGGAATGTCGTAGGTATCGCCATCCACCGGAACGCAGCCCTTGAGGACATCAAACGGCACTCCTTCCTTCTTCAAGTAACGATCATCAACGCAGATCAAGGCCGCCAACTGAGCACCGGCTGAATGTCCACCCACAAAGATCCGCGTAGGATCGCCGCCATATCTCGCGATGTTCCGATGCACCCAGCCGAAAGACCCGACGACGTCACCCGTAAGCGCGTCCATCTCCACTTCCGGCAGGAGTCGATAGTTCGTCGAGACAAAGACAAATCCTCGCTCGGTCAGCACCTTCGGCTTCAGCGCGACATCGCTCTTATCCCCGGCCTCCCATCCACCTCCGTGGATCCAGAACATGACGGGCAAGCCCTTGCCAGCCGATCCTTCCGGCGTGTAGATATCGAGGACGTGGCGTTCGTGGCCATTCTCCACGTACGGAATATCAGCCGTCCGCTTCTGGGCGGTGGCGGCGTTGCTAAGAAAGAGAACGGAGAGAACGAAGGCGGAAACAAGTCTGAAATTCATAGCGTTGATCCTCATTGAGCGGGCAGTGGGTCAGTTTGAACGACTTAAGACTTCCGGGGGCTAATGCGAAGGGCCAATCCAGATGATGCCAGACTCTTCAACCGCCTTCACGCGGTTTCCGCGCGAAGCGCGTTCAACAATGCCAGCCTTGTCATGTCTTCCCGGTCTTCTTATCTTAGTTGGGACTACGAACGCGGCGGGGGGTTCGAGCTATCTCGACTACGCCGGCAAGACCTTGCTCTTGCCCGAGATCAGTTGCTTGGCGATCGTCTGCAACTGCATGTTGCTTGTACCTTCATAGATCGTGCAGATCTTTGCGTCGCGGTAGAGCTTCTCGACAGGATACTCCTTCGTAAATCCGACCCCGCCGAAAACGTCCACCGCCTTCGCGGTCACGCGCACAGCCGTCTCTGATGCCGTCAGCTTCGCGATCGCCGCCTCGGTGAGGAACGGCTTGCCCGCGCCTTTGAGACGCGCCGCGTTGTAGACGAGTAGTCGGGCCGCTTCAACATCAGCCGCCATCTGCGCCAACTGAAACTGAAGCCCCTGGAACTCTGAGATCGCCTGTCCGAACTGCTTACGTTCCTTGGCATACCGCAGTGCGTGGTCAAGCGCCGCTTCCGCGATCCCCAATGCCTGCGCTCCGATTCCGATCCGGCCCTCGTTCAGTGTCTCGATCGCGATCTTATACCCCTTGCCTTCTTCGCCCAGCAGGTTCTCTTTCGGGACACGACAGCCATCCAACACAAGCTCGCAGGTCGATGACGCGCGGATTCCGAGCTTGTCCTCTTTCTTGCCGACCGAGAATCCAGGAAACTCCGACTCCACAAGAAACGCCGTGATCCCCCGATAACCTGCCTCCGGCTTCAGGTTCGCGAACAACACAAACAAACCGGCTTCCTTCGCGTTGCTGATCCAAAGCTTCCGGCCCGTGATCTCGTAGTGGTCGCCCCGATCGTGGGCCACGGTCGACATCGCGAACGCATCACTGCCCGCGCCCGCCTCGGAAAGCGCATAGGCCCCCACCATGTCGCTGGCCAGTTTCGTTAGGTAGCGGCGCTTCTGTTCATCCGACGCCCAATGGCTCAGCGCGTTCGTGACAAGTGTGTTGTGAACGTCTACGACTAATGCAGCCGACGGATCGACCGTCGAGAGCGCCTCCACCGCAAGCACCGCCATGAAGAATGAGCCCTCTTGGCCCCCAAACTCCTCAGCGACCTCGATGCCCATCAAGCCCAGTTCAAAGAATTCCTGGATCAGTCCGGGGCGGAACTGGCCTTCCTCGTCCATCTCGCGGACATGCGGACCAACTCGCTCCAGCGCAAAGCGGCGAACGGTGTCAAAGAAGAAGCGTTCTTCTTCACTCAGATCTGTCAGTGCTTGTTCCGGCATGCGAGAACCGCCCGGTTGCGGTTAAGAGCTGACAGCTGCGGATTCGCCGTAAGGGTCTTCGGCGTCCACGCTATCAGCCGGCTGGTAGTAGAGAATGCGGCTGCACGATTCACAAATCACGATCTCTTCGCTCTTGCGAAGAATGTGGCTGAACTGAGGCCGCAGCGCCACGTGGCAGGCCATGCAGTATTCCGCGTCGGCCGGAGCAACCGCGATGCCGCCGCGCGTCTTGCGTGTATGGTCGTACTTGCGAAGAACCTTCGGCGAAATCACCTCCGTAAGCTCCTTCCGGTGATTTCGCTTCGCATCCGCCTCACTCTTGTCAGCGGCCACTTGCGCCGTGACCTTCTCTACCTCCGCGGCGACTTTCTTACTCTCTTCCCCAAGGGTCGCCTCGGCCTTCTTTACGTTCTTTTCGAGTGATTCCGCCTCGACCATCTTGTCGAGGATGCGGTCTTCGATCTTACGAACCTCGCCTTCGAGGAACTCAATCTCGTGCTGGAAGGCGCGAAACTGCGTATTCGTCTTCACCTCGCCCGTTTGCACCCGCAGGTGTGACATCTTTTGCTGAAAGTGGGAGATCTGGGTCTCAAGTTGCCGGTGCGACTTGCGATTCTCGTCCAGCGCGTCCTTGTCGGCCTGAAGCGCTTTCTTGTGCGATTCGAGCTGGCTTTCGATCTGGGCGACGTACTTCGGAAGACGGCTGATTTCGTTGTCGAGTTCGGCAATCCGATTGTCGAGTTCTTGCAGTTCCCGGATGCGAGGTAGGTCAGGATGCATGGTAGATGAACAACGAAACGCCTTCTATCATAACGCCCCAGCGGAAGATGGCCGTTGCGGTTGGCTAACCACGCCCCAATCGTGCTCGAACTGCCTGGCTGGCCGCCTCCAGCTCCGAAACCCGCAGTACCCGGCATGCCCCGAACAGCACCCCTACTCCAAGCGGAATCGAAAGCGCCAAGTTAACGAACCTGCCACCGAATGACATCCCGACAACCCCCTCCACCAAGTACGACGACCCCCAGCAAGCTGCGCCCATTAAACCCGTGGACAGCCCAATCCGGGTGATGCTCGACATCAGCCGGCGGCCGTTGATCCCCCCGATCCGATTCCGCATAAACCAGAACAGCACGCAGAAGTTGAACAGCGCGACCGCCGACGTCGAGAACGCCAGTCCGCCATGTCCCCAGCCCAACACGCGCACAAACGTCCAGTTCAGAACGTAATTGATGAAGATCGACGACAAACTCGTGAGCGCCGGGATCCGAACCTCGTCAAGCGCATAAAACGCCGGCGTCAGCACTTTGATCGCGGCGTACCCCGCCAACCCGACGCAGTAGAGCGAAAGCGCCAACGCCGTCTGCTCGGTGTCAACCGCCGTAAACGCGCCGTGCTGGTAAATCGCACCCACCACCGGACGGCTCAACACCGCCAACCCCACCGCCGCCGGAATCGTCATCAGAAACACTAAACCCAGCGAATCCGCGAGAGTGTCCCGAAACTCGTCAATCTGCCCCGCCCCCGCGCTTCGAGAGATCGAAGGCAGCGTCGCCGACGCCACTGCCACACCGAACAACCCCAGCGGAAGCTGCATGAACCGAAACGCATACCCCAGCCACGACACCGGACCATCCACCACTACACCCGCCGCGTCCGTAATCTGCGAGGCAAAAATGCTGTTCACAACCACGTTCACCTGTACCGCAGCCGCCCCAAGCACCGCTGGGCCCATCAACCGCAGCACCTGCTTGATCCCCGGGTCGTTGAAATGAAAATCTGGCCGGAACCGCAGTCCGATTCCCCGCAAACTCGGCCACTGCACCGCGTACTGTGCCATGCCGCCAAGCAGAATACCGATCGCCATTCCCGCGATCGGCTCCAAGCCAAACCGCGGCCCCACGACGAACGCCAGCGTCAACCCGCAAGCAATCGAAGTCACGTTTGCGAACGCCGACGCTAACGCGGGGATCCCAAACCGCCCCTTGGTGTTCAACACGCCCATCGCCTTCGCGGCCAGCGCCATGAACAGTAGAAACGGAATCATGATCCGCGTGAGCTGAATCGTCAGGTCGCGCTTCCCTTCGACCTCCGCGAACCCCGGAAACATCGCATCGACGATCACGGGCGTCAGCCACAACCCCATCGCGCAAAGCAGCGAAATCACCGGAATCAGCAGGCTCGCCAGGCGGTTTGAGAGTCGATAGGCTTCCTCCTGGCCGTCACGTGAAAGCCGCTGCGAAAACGTCGTGACGAATGCAGCTGAGAGCGCACCCTCGGCCAACAGATCCCTCAGTAGATTCGGGATCCGGTACGCCGCTACGAAAGCGTCGTACGCCATCCCCGCCCCGAAAAACCGCGCGAACACCACTTCGCGCACCAGGCCGGTAATGCGGCTCAGAAACACCGCCGCGCTCACAACCCCCGCCGACCGCACAATCCCGGCGTGTGTCTTCTTTGAGGATGGTTGTTCTGGTGGGGACATTCCTCCCCGCGGCGGCGCCGTTTCCGGAGCACTGGGCATTCAGGATCGGCTCAAAGCGCGGTCAAGCAGGTGTAGATAAAGGCCTACGTCGGTCACAACGCCGATTGCCTGGCCGGTTCCGCGATCCGACACCTTCGTCACGACCGCCGGATTGATGTCGACGCAAATCAGTTTCACCCACGACGGCAGCATGTTTCCCGTGGCAATCGAATGCAGCATCGACCCCAGGCAGATGACCAGGCCCGCGTCGGCGAGTTGCGCGGCGTAGGCGTCCTGCGCCTCGTTCATATCAGTAATCGTCTCAGGCAGCGGACCGTCGTCGCGCAGGCTTCCAGCCAGTACAAGCGGCACGTCGTTCTGAATGCATTCGTACAAGATACCGCTCTGGATACTGCCGTTCTCAACAGCCTGGCGGATGCCGCCCGCATGGTAAATCGCGTTGATGGCGCGCATATGGTGCCGGTGGCCATACTCGGCCTGGCGACCGTCTTCAAGCCGAATACCCAGCGATGTCCCTAACAGCGCGGCCTCAGCGTCATGCACGCCCAGCGCATTGCCCGCCAGAACCGCACTGATAAAGCCCCTGCGGATCAGCGATGCGACCGCCGTCTGCGCGCCGGTATGGACAACCACCGGCCCCGCCACGACCACAACCCGCTTACCTTCTTCTCTGTTCTTTCGGATCAACGCCGCCGTCTGATTCACCGCCGTTTCCACTTGACGTTCCGACGAAATGCCCTGCGACATGAAGGCAAACGCCATTCGGTCGCGCTCTTTCGACTCCGGTACGACCCGAATCCCGTCATGCCCGCAGACCACTTGATCGCCCACTCGCAGGTCGCGCAATCGCGTGCAACGCACCTGGCCGTCGGGTGATGCCACAATCGCCGCATCCATCCTTTGCTTAGCGACTTCCATCCACTTGCCGCCCAGGCGAACCTCCGTGCGGTGATTCGTCGTCGAGTAGAAATCCAACGGCGCGCAACGCTCGCGCTCGACGGTTCGCAACACCGCATCGGCCCGATCGGTTGTGCCGCAACCCATGTCGATGAGCGCCTCGACCAGCCCGTCCATCGCTTCTTGCGTGGGGGCTTCCACCCGCATCCGCATGTACGATTCATCGACGTTCGTTCGGCCGATCTGGAACTCCTCGACCACGAAACTGCCGTCGCGAGACACAATCGTGTCGAACATCTTTTCCATCACATGCGAGTCGACCAGATGCCCTCGCGCTTCAACAACTTCGTGCTGCCGTCCCATCGCTCCAAGTCTACCGTAACGTCCGGATTGCAGCGATCCGCGGGCAGTGGGTCAGTTTGAAGGACTTAAGATTTCCGGGGGCTAATGCGAAGGGCCAACCCAGATGGCGCCAGACTCTTGAACCGCCTTCAGGCGGTTTCCGCGCGAAGCGTGTATAGGCCGGTCCTTGAGATCAAACCACCCGACCGGCGGCTATCGATCGGTCCCCGGCAGGAACGGAGCGGCGGATGTCAATCTGGCGGCCGGCGCCGAAAGGCGCGGGAATTCCTCCGGCGTCCGCTGCCTTTCCCTTTCATGGCAAGCCTTTTAAAGGTAAAATCGGACCGGCATGATCGGCCAAACCATCTCGCAATACCGCATGACCGAAAAACTCGGCGAAGGCGGCATGGGTGTCGTCTATAAGGCCGAGGACACCAAACTCAAGCGCACCGTTGCTCTCAAGTTTCTCGCTGCCCATCTGCTGAACGACGAGGAGACCAAGGTGCGCTTTCAACGGGAAGCGGAAGCTGCCGCGGCACTCACTCACTCCAACATCGCGGTCATCTACGACATCGACGAATCCGACGGCCAGTCGTTCATTGCCATGGAGTTCGTCGAGGGTCTCACTGTCAGCAAAAAGGTCGCCGAGCGTCCCCTGAAGCTCGACGAAGCGCTGGACATCGCCATGCAGGCGACCCTGGGGCTCCAGACCGCGCACGAACGCGGCGTCGCCCAGCGCGACATCAAGAGCGCCAACCTGATGGTCACGTCTCAGGGTCAGGTCAAGATCATGGACTTCGGCCTGGCCCAACTCGCCGAGCGCTCAAAGCTCACCGAGACGACGGCGATCCTGGGCACTCCGTCTTACATGTCTTCCGAACAAGCGGTGGGGGATAAGACAGACCGGCGCACAGACATCTGGTCGCTCGGGGTGGTGCTCTACGAGATGGTCACGGGCCGTTTGCCGTTCGCCGGCGAGCGCCAAGAGGCGGTTCTCTGCGGGATCACTGACGGGGAGCCGGAACCGGTGACCGCTCTGCCGGCGGGCCTGCCGATGGAGTTGGAATGGATCATCGGCAAAGCTCTGGCGAAGGACTGAGAAGAACGCTATCAACACTCCGAGGGTCTTCTCGTTGACTTACGCAGCTTGCAGAAGAAGCTCGCATCGGGCAAGTCCACCATCTTGAAGCCACAGGCTGCGAGTCAGACGGGGGGAACCCCGCCCATAACAACCGACGAAGCCTCCCCAGATCCCTTGGCAAAGTGCCGGGTGATCGAGGACGTGGAGGAAACAGGCGACTCCATCAAATACCTGGCCGAAGACACCGAGCTGCATCGCTCTGTCGCGATCCGGGTATTGCCGCAGTCTTCGGAGCAGCAGATCGAGCGCGCCCAACGGCGCAAGCAAACCATGCTCCTGGGAACGGCTGGGCTGGGCGTGTTTTTCGCCCTGGTCTTTGCTTTCTTCCCGCTGTTCTCCCCGGCACCCGTTGCTGAAACGGCGGTCCAGCGATTCTCGTTTTCACATGAGAATGTCACCCACAGCCGCATTTCTCCCGACGGCAAGTACATCGTCTATCGCACCGCGAGCGGAGGCGAGAGCGCTCTATGGATTCGCCCGCTGAATAGCGACGTCCCGCAAGCTCGAAGGGACCGAGGGCGCTCGAGGCGGCAACTGGTCGCCGGACAGGCGGTCCATCGTCTTCGGTACCGACCGCGAACTGAAGCGAATCTCACTCGACGGAGCCAACCCCATTACCCTGTGCGAGTTGCCGGTGACTACGGGCAACTTTCCGTTCTTTGGAGCATCGGAGAGTCCTGACGACAATCGAATCGTCTTTTCTTCGGGCTTACGGTTGTATGAGATTGCCGCCCGCGGCGGCGAACCCAAGCTCGTCTTTGAGCCGGATGAGTCCGACGAGTCGAGGTTTGCTTTGACTCCGTATTTCATGCCGGTGGGTGCCGGTTCCGAGGGGCTGGTCTACACAGGCTCAACGGGCCCAGCCGATTACAGGGTGGGACTGCTGGACCTAAGAACGGGTGAACGCCGCGAGCTGACGGCGGGACGTGGGCCGGTTTATTAACACAGTGGCCACCTGCTCTATCATCCCGGCAACGACACTGATACTGGGTTGCGAGCCCTCCCTTTTTCCATCGAGAACCTGACGGCGACCGGAGAGCCTTTTCCGATCGAAGCGGCGGGACGTTGGCCCAGTATTGCCGGGGACGGTACGTTGACCTACACCGAGTCCGGAACGTCCGCGGGTCTTCGGCAACTTGTTCAGAAAGATCGTACCGGGACAACGCTTGGCAAGATCGGCCAGCCGCAATCTTCCACGGGAGTGCCGAGCCTGTCCCCGGATGGCCGCTTGGTGGCGGTCCAAGCCACCGAGAACGGCAACATGGACATTTGGCTGCACGAGGTGGGCCGGCCCGTCAAGACTCGCTTGACGTTCCACGAGAGCAGGGATGTTCAACCTAAATGGATGCCATCCGGAGATGCCATCGCCTTTTCCTCGGGCCGCTCGGGAAAGTGCGGAAACCTGGAGCTTTACGTGCATCGGATCGGCGGAAACAGCACGGCCTAACCGTTACTGAAACCCGATCCGTCCGTTCGGCGGGTCCTTGCCGACTGGTCCACAGATGCTCGTCTCGCGTTGTTCTACGAACGGCCCTCGTCGGAACCTCTAGGTCATGACCTTTGGTATCTGGAGCGCCGCGATGACGGCAGCAGCTACCAGGCTGTGCCCTTCTTGCAGACTTCATTCAGCGAGATCCTGGCACAGTTCTCCCCCGATGAGAAGTGGGTTGCCTATGCGTCGAACGAATCGGGGCGTTACGAGGTCTATATCCGTTCGTTTCCCGATGGCGGGGGCTCGCGTCTGGTGTCGGTCAACGGTGGCGGCCAGCCGCGCTGGAGCGACGAGGGAGGGGAGCTTTTCTACGTGGTGGAGTCCACCTTGATGGCCGTCCCGGTTTCGACCGGTCCCACGCTCACGATCGGTAAGCCGCAACGGCTCTTTTCTTCGGGTGATCTTGGCAGTGCCGGCTCCCGCTACACACACGACATCACACCCGACGGCAAACAATTTGTAATGGCGGAGGCGGTGGTCCCCGACGATGCGAGTGACGAACCAGAGTCCGATGGTGAACCACAGACGTCAATCCGGATCGTTGAAAACTGGTACGCAGAGTTCCGCGACCGCAAGCAGGAGTGAATCACCATGATCGGCCAAACCATCTCCCACTACCGCATCACCGAAAGACCCAAACCGAGCCGTGACCGTGAGGGAGCGGTCCTCTAGAGCAACGCAATGATCGGGCGCACCATTTTGCACTACAAGATCACCGAAAAGCTCGGTGAAGGCGGCATGGGTGTCGTCTACAAAGCTGAGGACACCAAGTTCGACCGCCCCGTCGACCTCAAGTTCCTCGCGCCACACTTGGTTTCTGATGAGGACGTGTGCAAGCGCTTCGAGCGGGAAGCCAAAGCCGCAGCGGCCCTCAACCACCCCAATATTTGCCACGTCTATAGCATCGACGAGATCGAGGGCAAGTCGACCATCATGCCCGCCGTATCGTCGCAATCCGTGGGGGCACGGCATGCCGTGCCCGCACGTTCCGCAATGCAGTTATCCGAGCATCCGCTGGTCAAGTACCGCGTCATTGAAGACGGACAGGAGGCGGGCGACGCCATCCGCTATGTTGCGGAAGACACCGAGTTACATCGCTCCGTCGCGATCCGCGTCCTGTCGCAGTCGTTAGAGCAGCAGATCGAGCGTGCGCAACGTCGCAAGCAAAATATGCTCCTGGGCGTCGGTGTGGTGGGCGTGCTTCTCGCCCTGATCTCCACCTTCATCCTACTGTTCTCTCCGAGCCCAATTACCGAAACTCCTGTACGACGATTCTCGTTTTCCCCCGAGGGTCTCATCGGCAGCGCAAAGTGCTCTGTGGGTGCGGCCACTGGACAGTGAATCCACCCGCAAACTGGAAGGGACGGACGGCAGTGTACGCGGCGAGTGGTCGCCGGACAGCAAGTGCATTGTCTTTGGGACGGACCGAGAGCTGAAACGGATCTCACTCGACGGCGGCAACGCGATCACACTATGCGAGTTAAGTTTGCCTTTTATAGGGACCTCGTGGACTCCTGACGGCAATCGGATCGTTTTCTCTTCCGGGCTGAAGTTGTACGAGGTAGCCGCCAGAGGCGGGGAACCGCAGCTTCTGTTTGAACCGGAAGAGTCCGACAGAGGTCGATTCTTCGTCGCTCTGCATTTCCTGCCGTTCAGCGGCGCTTCCGAGGGACTGGTCTACACAACCGCGCTAAGCTCAAGCGACCGTAGGGTAGAGCTATTGGATCTCAACACCGACGAGCGCCGCGAATTGGGGCCGGGGACCGCGCCGCGCTACTCGGAGAGCGGACATTTGATCCATGCTCCCAGCGACCGCGCTGATACCGGGTTGTGGGCCTTGCCCTTCTCGCTTGAGATCCTGACGGCAACCGGCGAGGCTTTCCCAATCGAGGAAAGAGGCGAGGATGCCTCGGTCGCGCGGGACGGCACCCTGGTATATCTCGACAGCCCTCAAAACAATCTTAGGAAGCTTGTCTGGCGGGACCGTTCGGGGAAGATATTGGAAGCCGTAGGTCAGCCGCAGGAGAGAATTGCGGCCCCCACGGTTTCTCCCGACGGCCGCCTGCTAGCGGTCTCGGCTTTCGACGGAGGGAATGAGGATATTTGGATTCATGATCCCGTCCGCGGTACCAACACGCGGCTAACTTTCGACGAAGGAGCTAAAGGCGAACCAACCTGGTCGCCTTCGGGTCGGGAGATCACCTACTCCTGGGCGCGGGACGGCGGGTCTAGTATCCCCAGCAAGGCCGCTGACGGCACGGGTGAAGCGACGGTGTTGGTGGACGCCCAAGCAATGGTGTACAACGCGAACTGGTCCCACGACGACAAGTATTTGGCTTACCACGAAATCAGCACAGACGGCCGACGCAACATCTGGTATCTGAAACCCGGCAGCAACGGTTTCGAGCGAACGGTTTTTCCCAAAACACCCGCGAACGAAGCAACCCCTAGGATTTCACCCGACAGCCGGTATCTTGCTTATCTTTCCGATGAATCGGGGCGCCGGGAGGCCTATGTGCGGCCGTTTCCAGAGGGCCCTGGTAAGTGGTAGGTCTGGGTCAACGGGGCATCGCAACTTCGCTGGCGGCACGACGGTCGGGAACTGTTCTACGTCGAGCAATCCACGCTGATGGCGGTGTCTGTCTCGACCGAGCAGGGATTCATCCTGGGACAGCCCCAAAGACTCTTTGAGTCGGAAGATTTACAGTCGAATGCTTATGCGGCCCCTGATTACGACCTATCCGCCGACGGGGAAAGATTCTTGACAGCGGCGCCTGACGATTACGAGAACGCCCCACCGCCTTCGATCCGCGTAGTCGAAAACTGGTACGAAGAGTTCCGCGACCGCGAGCAGGACTAACCCCCAAACAAACCGCCCAACTCGATCGTGCGATCCAAACCCATATCGAGAGTCACGAGCCCAACACGACTAGAGTCCTTTTAGTATCAGCAACTTCCCCGCCCCACCCCCGCCAAGCCGCCCCAGCCGGGTTATAATCGCCCCAGCCCCCACCGCTTTGAACCACCCCAATATCTGTCACGTCTATGTTCTATTGCGCCCACATCGGCGTGTCGGCAAACCCGGAGAGTGTTTCACGCGCTCCCCGTGCTCAGCTCGAAATTTTCGAGGAATACCTTGGCGAACCTGTTGACCGATGAACTTCGGCTGTGGTCGGGCTGCTAGCTGATGATTTCCTTTACGACGCGGGCGGGGAACTGATCGGTTAGGCGTTCTTGGAGGCCGTGGCGCTCGTAGGCTAGGTCGCGGAAGTTCATCCCTAGGAGGTGCAGGATGGTGGCGTGGAAGTCGTGGACGCTGGTACGGTTCACTTGTGCGGCGTGGCCGAACTCATCGGTTGCGCCGTAGATGGTTCCGCCCTTTGCGCCTCCGCCCGCAAGCCAGACGCTGAACCCCGGCGGTCCGTGGTCGCGGCCGGCGTTGGCGTTGTTGGCTTCCTGGGAAAGCGGCAGACGTCCGAACTCGCCGCCCCAGATGACGAGGGTTGAGTCGAGCAGGCCGCGTTGCTTGAGGTCGGCGAGCAGGGCAGCGACGGGTTTGTCGGTCTTGCCGCAGGCGTACTGGTGTCCTTTGACGAGATTCGTGTGCGAATCCCAAATCTGCGACTCGATGTAGAGCTGCACGAAGCGAACGCCGCGTTCGACCAGACGGCGCGCCATGAGGCAGCGCTTGCCGTAGGACGCGGTGAGGGTGTCGTTGAGTCCGTAGGCTTCGCGGGTCGTCTCGCTCTCTTGCGATACATCGAGCGCGTCGCCTGCTTCCAACTGCATGCGGGCGGCGAGTTCGTAGCTCGAAATGCGGCCGTCGAGGGCGGGCTGATAAGGACGCTGGTCGCGATGCGCTGAGTCGAGCTTCTTAAGGAGTCGCCGCTCGGCTCCGGCCAGTCCTTCGGGCCACTCGGGGCGCGAGTCGAGGTTGAGAACCGGTGGTCCTTCGGCGCGGAAGCGGGTGCCCTGGTAGATGGGCGGCAGCCAGGCTGACTGCCAGTTCGAGATGCCGTTGATGGGCAGGCCCTTGGGATCGTCGAGCACCACGTAAGCGGGCAGGTTCTGGTTCTCGGTCCCGAGGCCGTACGCGACCCAGGCGCCGATCGATGGACGTGTCGCCACGGTGCGGCCGGTGTGCATGAGGAACAGCGCGGGCTCGTGGTTGAAGTGGTCGCCGTACATCGAGCGGATCAAGGCGACATCGTCGACATGCTTGGTGAAGTGCGGCAGGAGTTCGGAGACGTCTATGCCGCATTCGCCGTACTTCTGAAACTTGAACGGCGACGGGAGCAGGCCGCCCGACTGTTGCGGCGAGGTGATGTCGGTGGTCATCTCCCGGACGGGGATTTGACCGGCGTATTTCTCAAGGGCCGGTTTGGGGTCGAACAGGTCGACTTGGCTTGGTCCGCCGTTCATGAACAGGTGGATGACGGCTTTGGCCTTGGGCTCGAAGTGCGTCGGCTGAGGGCTGAGGTCGTAGACTTCGCGGCCGTGTGCGGTGGCGGCCATCGCGGGATTCGACCGGAATAGGTCCGCACCGAGCAGCGAGGCCAGCGCCGCGCCGTGGAGTCCGTCGCCCAAGCGCGAGAAGAAATCACGGCGGCTGGGACGGAGATTCTGTTGGCTCGATCGTGGGTCTGGGTTAGTTGGGTTCATCGCCGTCTCTCAATCAATGAAACTGAACTCGGCGGAGTTCAGCATCGTGTGGCAGAAACTGGCCAACGCGAGCCAGCGTGATTTCCATCCGACAGGCGCGGGATCGCGGTCTTTGGCGAGCCGGGTGAGCCACATCTCACCGAATGTTTTTAGGGCTACTAAGCTGTCTTCTTTCTCTTCATGGGAGGGACGCCGGGAGAGGGTTCGCAGGAATATGGCCTCGACTTGCTCGTCCGGGTCGGTGCCGATTTCGTCCATCAGACGGCCAGCCATGTAGCGCGAGTGCTCCCAGACGTCGGTGCCGTTCATCATCTGTAGCGCCTGGGTGGGGACTTGCGATTGTCGCCGCTCGACGCAATTCGGCGTCATGCGTGGGAGGTCAAAGGCGTCGAGCAGAGTGAGCGGTGTCTGCATTTTCTGCGTAACGTAGAGGCTGCGCCGGAAGCCGTTTTCGGAAGCTTTGGCGACGACCTCTTTGTTGTCCTTTACCTCTAATTTCGACGGTGGGCCATACATCTCTTCATCCAGCCGTCCGCTAACGCGCAGGATGGAATCGTAGAGAGTTTCGGCGTCCATGCGGCGGAGTGGCATGCGGCTGAGCAGGGCGTTCTCGGGGTCGGCGGCGAGGAGTGTCTCGCTTGTGTGGGAGGTCTGGCGGTAGGCCGCGGACGTCATCATCAGGAGGTGCATGTGCTTGATGCTCCAGCCGTTTTGGACGAACTCGGTGGCGAGCCAGTCGAGCAATTCCGGATGCGAAGGTGGTGTGCCGGCCCGTCCGAAATTCGACGGGCTGGCGACGATGCCACGGCCGAAATGCCGCATCCAAAGTTGATTAACGAGGACGCGGGCGGTAAGAGGATGGAATGGCTGCGTGAGCCACTTGGCGAGCGCGAGGCGGCGGCCACTGGAGTCCGCGCCTTCGTAGGGTGTCTTGATTTCGTAAGGCTTGATGCCGGCCTTGAGAACGGACGGGACACCCGGCTCGACGGCCTGCACGGGCGTTAGCGGATCGCCGCGCTGCAGCAGGTACGAGCCCGAGGCCTTGCCGCCGGTATCCATCAAGACGCGGACATGCGGCTTGGTAAGTAGCTTGGCTTTTGTCTCGCGAAGGTCTTTCTGAATAGGATCGATGCGGCCCGCGATCTCGGGGTATTCTTTCTTGACGGCGGCGCTTGTGATGGCGAGGGTCTTCGCGAATTTTCGGGCCAGGTAGTTTTGGACCTCGGTGCGCTTTTCTTCCGGCGTGTCGCTCAAATTGCGTAGGTCATCCTGAACGCCCTCGGGCAATTCGGAGAGTCGCTTCTCACGCAGCTTTTCGCGATACGGGTCTTCTTCACGCGCCAGGGCTTTCTCAAGCTGGGTGATCTTTTCCTTGTCCGGTGCGTTGTGCTCTTCGACCGCGCGCTTTTCGCTATCGAGCGCCAGGTCCAGCTCTCGTTTCGCCGGCGGAAGCCAGTCGTAGGGGTCGTAGGCAGTCTGCAAGATCGCGCTGAAGCGATAGTAGTCGCGTTGCGGGATTGGATCGTATTTGTGGTCGTGGCAGCGCGCGCAGCCGATGGTGATGCCCATAACCGACGAGGTCAGCACCTGAATCTCGTCGGCGATGATGTTCATGCGCTCGGGGATGAAGCCGCGCTCGGGAGCGTCGGTGGGATCGGCGGCGGTACGCAGAAAGCCCGTGGCGGCGAGACGATCGATGAGTTCTTGCGTGACCTTCTCATCGCGATAGTCGCCGAGTTCGTCGCCGGCGATCTGTTCGGTGAGGAACCGGTCGTAGGGCTTGTCGCTGTTGAATGAGCGGATGACGTAGTCGCGGTAGCGCCAGGCGAAGGTGCGGGGGCGGTCGTGATTGCCGAAGCCTTCTGAATCGGTATGACCGGCGAGATCGAGCCAATGCCGTGCCCAGCGTTCGCCGTAAAGGGGCGAGTAGAGCAGGCGGTCGACGAGTTGCTCGTAGGCGTCAGGGCTGCTGTCGGCTAAGTAGTCCTTCACTTCCGCCGGCGTGGGTGGCATGCCGATGAGGTCAAGGTAGGCACGCCGCATGAGGCGTACGGGTGCGGCTTCGGGTGAGTAAGCCAGATCTTTCGCCGCGAGCTTGCGCAGGAGGAAGGCGTCGACCGGATTCTTAGCTCTCTCCGGGGAAGCGGCTTCGGGAACGGCCGGGCGCTCGGGCGGGAGGAAGGACCAGAACTGGCGGTCTTCATCGTTGACGAGTGGGTCGTTCTCCAGGTCTACCGCGAGTGTTTCGCGGGGCGGGCCTTCGGGTGCGCCGGCCGCGATCCAACTCCGTACTTTTTGTAGCTCTGCCTCGGTTAGCGGACGGACGGAGTTCATCAGTTGCAACTCAGGCGGCGGCATCTCACCGGACTCGATGCGGTGGATTAGCAAGCTGGCGTCGGGGTCGCCCGGAACGAGTGCCGGGCCTGACTTGCCGCCTTTGATTCGGCCGGCGACGGTTCGCAGGTCGAGTCCGCCTTCCTGTTTGCGTTTGCCGTGGCAGGCGACGCAGCGAAGCTGAAACACCGGCAGGATCTCGTGCTCGGTGAGTTGATCCGAAGCGGCTCCCGAGGCGCGAGTCAGATCAGCCGCGTTGCGGGGCGCGCCTTTGTCGATCCAGAGGCGGAGTGTGTCGACCTGTTCCCGCGACAGCCGCGCATCGCCCGGCGGCATCACGCCCAAGACGACCTTGTCCATCAATAGGCTCGATGCTGAAGATCCGACGACCATGGCCGGGCCGGACTTGCCGCCCTTCACGATCGCGGCCTTTGAGCGCAAATCAAGTTCGCCTTGCGGCGACTTTTCGGCGTGGCAGGCTACACAGTTATCTTTGAAGATGGACTGGATGTCCTGGTCGAATGTGGGTGTGCCGGCGGGCGCGGCTTGTATTGCCTGCACGACGCCGATACACCACAGAAGGGGGCACCACAAAAGAAGGATCAGCGCCGGGCGGGGAGGTCGCAATGGCCGCGGCGCTGTTTGGCTGTTGACGGGCTTTCGGTCAGAATGCACGATGGAAGATCCACATACGACGGTCATTGGTTCTTCAGGGATTACAGCATTGTTTGGGTTCAACTTCAATCCCCAGTCCTAGGAAGAGCTTGTAAAAGGTAGGTGTTCAGAGATTCCGGGATGGCCTTCACGCTTGCTTTGCGACTGGTACGTGGACGCCCGGGGTGGTAGCCTCTGGCGCCAGACCGCAATGATTCGAGTGGTGTGAAACCTATGCCTTCTTTTTCTTGGGCTTCGGCTTTGGTGATGGGGTGGCCTTCCCTTGGCGCTCACGGGCTTCGACTAACTACTTCGGTGGCCGGCCTCGTCGCTTTCCGCGGCCTTCCGCTAAGGCTTCCAGGTTGAGAATCGCGTTCTCGATGGGCGCGCGTTCTTCATAGAGAGAAGCAAGCATATTTTTGACTTCTGCCATTCCATGCTCCATTTGCACCGAGCTACGGCGGCTAACCCTGACCGGTTACACCACTACACTACGATCAATAACTACCATGGTCTTGAATCACTAGTGTCCGGCTATAAGTCGAACAGAATCAGTTGGTTAGAGATTGCATGATATGGATCTTTGGAGTCGACGTGTTGGAAGGCCCGTAGAATGGGGGTTTTCTCGAACAGGGTCACGCTGAGA
>Ga0315339_1001804_pt1 | contig 17596 bp, 17 predicted proteins | sample ASW17metaG_FD_204514 | JGI IMG/M metagenome (GOLD analysis project Ga0315339, IMG submission 204514) | Ammonia-oxidizing marine archaeal communities from Pacific Ocean, United States - ASW #17 | ecosystem: Environmental > Aquatic > Marine > Oceanic | place: USA: California | collected 2016-12-05
AGCTCAATTGGCTTGATTTATGCACTGAAAAAGTTTTTAAATTAAATATTTTCTCAAATTAACGATGTATTGATTCATTCTCCCTTCAAGTGTTATTATGTTAGCGAACAGTTAAATTTATAATTACGTTTGACTATGATTAAAAAAAAAAACCCCCTAATAACTTTTGGAAGTTACATAAGAAGCTTAAGAATTGAAAGCGGTATTGGGCAGAGGGAGTTAGCAAAAAAAATTGACATTTCCCCTTCTTACTTAAACGATCTTGAAAAAAACAAACGTAACGCTCCCAAAGTAGAACTGATTAACAAATTGTCAATTCTATTAAAAGCAGATTTAGAATTGTTATATAATTTGGCAGGCGATTCTATTCAATCCGTTCCACCTGATCTCTCTGAATACATTGACAATAATCCAAAAATAATTTCTTTAATACGATCTCTAAAAAATAGCAATTTTAGTGATGATGAAATTGATATGTTAATAAAAAAAACAGAGCAATCAAAAACAAAAGCATTAATTGTGGCCGCAGGTTTAGGGAGTAGATTAAAAGACCACACAGAAAATTTACCAAAATGCATGCTTGATTTTGGTGGAAAAACCCTCTTGCAGCGTCAAATCGCATCTTATAGAGCTTGCGGAATAGAAAGTATAAATATTATTAGAGGGTATAAAAAAAATAAAATTAACTACAAAGGTTTAAATTATTTCTACAATCCAGATTATAAAGATAATAATATTTTAAATTCTATTTTTTACGGAGAAGAAGTGCTCAATGGGAATGTAGTAATATCTTATTCTGATATTTTGTTTGATTCTCATGTTGTTAAGCGATTATTAGAATCCGAACATGATATTTCAGTTGTAGTTGATATTGATTGGAAGGGTTATTATGTAAATCGTAAAGACCATCCTCTATCAGAAGCTGAGAACGTTATTTTTAATTCAAATAATGAAGTTATTAAAATTGGAAAAATTGCAACTGAAAAAGAAGAGGTTCATGGAGAGTTTATAGGTATGATTAAGCTAAACCGTCGCGGAGCTGAAATTTTTAAACAAAACTTTCATAGAGTAAAAAAATTATATTGGAACAAGCCATTTCAAAGGGCTAAAACTTTTCAAAAAGCCTATCTTACTGACATGATACAGGAGTTGTCTGATATTGGAATAAAAGTTCATTGCGTTATAATAGAAAAAGGCTGGAAAGAGATTGATACCGTAGAGGATTATCAAAAAGCAATTAAAGAATTTTCACAATAGTTAAGTAAATCTATATTAAAATAGACGATTGACTTTTTTTAATTATTCTCGTATTCAGAGTGTTCGCATGTTAGCGAACAAATAAAACAAATGAAAAAATATAAAATATTTACAATTTTAGTGTTTGCCATGCTTGTGTTCTCGAATGCAAATGCAGAAATAAAAAAATTTAACATGGTTTTTGTGCCCGCAAGTGAAAAGGGAGATGAAAACGACTTTGTTAGTTTGGTAAACATTATAAACAAACTTACAGGTTTTGAAATTACCTTTGTAAAAGTAACAGACTATAATGCAGCAGTAGAATCAATGAGAGCTGGAAGGTCTCACTTGGCTTGGTATGGGGGGAAAACATACATACAAGCATCAGAAATTGCTGGAGCAGAAGCCTTTGCAGCTGGTGTTAGGCCTGGCGAAAAAGATGCAGGATATTACTCTTATTTTGTGGTTAGAAAGGATAGTAATATTAAAAAGTTTTCAGATGTTATAGGAAAAACTCTTTCATTGGGAAGTATAGGATCTACTAGCGGAGATCTCATTCCCCAAGTGGAGTTGGCAAAAATAAAAATTTCAACAACAAATAAAAAAGATTTTAAAAATGTTTTTTATGCTGGGAATCACGACGCTTGTTTATTATCTGTTTTAAACAAACAATCTGATGTGTGTGGAATGAGCTCAATAAATTTTTCTGCTCGTTTAGCAGACAGAACTTTTAAACTAGATGATGTTAGAATAATTCATAAATCTGACCGAGTTCCGCCTCCGCCATTAGCTTATTCTAACAAAGTTTCACCAGAAGATAAAAAAAAAATTAAGGACGCGGTCCTAGATGCTCATTTACACGGAGAAATAGGAGGATATGGAGGAAAAATGTCTCATTACATATCCGTTAAAGATTCGGATTATGATGTTTTAAGGAAAGTATCTATTTTATTAAAAAAAAATAAAAAGTAAATTTTTAGTGATTAAAATAAATAATTTAAAGAAAACTTTTCATAACACGGGTACAAAAGCCCTGAAGGGAATTGATCTCCATGTAAAAAAGGGTGAATTTTTATCAATTTTGGGCCCAAGTGGTTCTGGTAAAACAACTCTTCTAAGAAGTATCAACGGTTTAGAAGCCATTGATAGTGGAAAAATTTTTATAGATAATCAAAAATTAACCAAGGGTTCATTGCCAGAAATACAAAAAAAAACAGGAATGATTTTCCAAGAATTTAATTTAGTTAACAACTTATCTTCAATTAACAATGTTTTAACTGGTTTGTTAAATTCAAGTAGTAAGTTTTTATCAATGTTTTACTTATTTTCAAAAGATCAAAAGTTAGAAGCTTTGCGATCGCTAGAAATGGTGGGCGTAGTTGAGAAAGCCTATAACCGTGCAGACGAACTGTCTGGTGGTCAAAGACAGAGAGTTGGAATAGCCAGGGCAATAATAAAAAGACCTATAGTTTTATTAGCAGATGAGCCTGTTGGGAGCTTGGATCCAAAGTCAGCTAATATTATTATGAAACTACTGAAAGAAATAAATAAAAAATTTAGAATAACAGTGGTGTGTAACCTACACCAAATTGATCTTGCTACAAAATATTCAGATAGAATAGTTGGATTATTAGATGGCTCTATTATTTTTGACAAGTCGACCATTAATATAAATCCATTATTTATTAAAAAAATATATAAATAATGAAAAAAAAGAATACTGAGTTAAAAGTAGTAAATAACACTAAGCATCTTGAGAAGTATTTAAGACCCCAGTGGACGTGGAAAACATACACTTTTATTGTCGTAACAATTGTTACTTTGGCCTTAACTGTAGTAGATTTAAAAATTAACTTTGTTCAATTATTTTCTAATTCTCCTAAATATTTTGGTGACATTCTTGGTCGAATGATTCCTCCTGATTTTTCAAATTTTAAGAGTTTGTTTTTTAGTATGGTCGAAACCATTGAGATTGCTGTTTTGGGAACATTTTTAGCAATTATAATTTCGATACCAGTTGCATTATTTTCAGCAAGAAATTTAGCACCAAACTTTTTTATTTTTTTAATTGCTAGAACTATTACAATTTTTTTTAGAGCTATCCCGGAATTTATAATGGCGATGATATTAGTTATTGCCATTGGTTTTGGAGCTATGCCTGGGGTGTTGGCATTAGGATTTCATACAATGGGATTTTTAGCAAAATTTTATGCAGAAGATATTGAGCACGTAAGCAAAGGTCCGGTAGAAGCCCTTAAATCATCAGGAGCTTCAAAAAGACAAGTAATTGCATTTGCTATAATACCTCAAATAATTCCGTCTTTTATTGCTAACAATTTATATATTTTAGATCGTAATGTTAGAATGGCTACTATGCTTGGAATAGTTGGTGCAGGAGGCATTGGCTATGAGCTTCAATCGTCTTTTAGAATGTTTGAATATCAAAGAGTATCAGCAATAATAATTATTATTTTTATAACCATTTTTTTAATAGATCATATTTCTTCATTTGTTCGTTCAAAAATTAAGTAATTATATTACAGTCACATAACTTCGAATAAAAAAAATTAAATAGTTCGATTTAAAATTAAAAAAAATTTTTATATATATTCTTTTCAAAAAAATGAACAGTGTTATTTACATTGTAAAAATTTTTATTTAAGAATTCATCAACTTTTGCAATATTGTTTTTACTAAATTTTTTAATAGCATTATTGATCAATTGATCTATTTTTTCAATATCGCCATGTTCGAATTTATAGCCAAATTTTTTTTCTACAGCATCTTCTAAATTAAACAAGTCATCATAATCCTTAATTTCTTCATTGTGTATTTTCTTTAGAGACTTGAAGTATAAAACTGGTTTTTTTAAAATTAATGTAAACTCAATTGCTATACCAGAGCTATCGGTAACTAAACATTGTGCTTGTTCCATTGATTTAATATTCTCAATGTTAAGATCAAAAACAAAATTTCTAAGTTTAAATTTTTCTTTAATTCTATTTAGAAAAATACCAGATCTCTTAATATGCTCTGGATGAGGTCTAAATCTAACGTTATAATTTTTACGCAAAAGTACTTCTATTATTTCTTCAAAGTTTTCATTGATAAAGTTTTTTTCATTATAATTCCATGAAGGAGCAACAAGAATTTCACTATTATTATTTTTTAAATTAAGATTTCTTTTTAAATAGTCAAAATAAAAATAACCACTTTTAAATAGCTGTTTCTTTTTAAGATTTTTCAAATCTTCTCTTTTTCGAATTTCATGCACTTGATAGTCTCCATTGCAAAAAATCACATCGTAATTATCAAAAGCTTTAGAGGTATAAACTTTTGTAGTGCTAACTGGAGCATGAAAATAATAAATATATTTTTCTACATTCTTTGTTTTTTTTAAAATATTATTGCCCAAATCTGTAGTAGTCATAAATAGATATTGAGCTTTAATCTTGAAAAAAAAATATTGTAAAAGAAATTTTTCTCCTACATATAAATTTTTTATATTCGGATTTTCAAAACGATCCTCTTTATCTGAACTAACATATAGAATTTGATTAGGATAAATTTTGGATAAAAATTCTACTAATAAATAGGAATATTTTAAATAGGTTTTGCCTTCAGAGTAAAAAACTATTTTTATTTTTTTTGAAGCAAATCTATTAATATTTTTAAAAATATTAATAGTCTCAGTAATTTTATTTATAGTTTTCAACATATTATTGTTTGAAATGTTTAAAAAAAAGATATTGGATAGATAGTTTATCATGAAAGACTTCAGATCTTCTATCACCTTGTTTTACTGCAAATAAAGATGATAAATAACTAGTAGCGAAGTTCTCTTTTGATATTCTTGATCCATGATCTGATAAAAGAATAATTTCTAAATCATTCCATAGATTATTTTTTTTTAATTTGTCAAAAAAATTGTTTAGTACGTCTATAACGCAATTTCTTTCAATATTATTTTGAGAAGTTTTCCATTCTACTAAGCTCTTTTTTTGGTTCATATCCATAGACCTTGAGCCGTCATAGTAGCAATTTTCATCAAAACCGTAAGGTTTGTGTGAAAAGAGCGTATGAACAAAGACTAAGCCCTCTTTACCATTCTTAATTTGTTTGAATATATCTTCAAATAAATGAGATGCTGTCATTTTTTCTCCATAGGGAGGAAGGGTATTGTCAATTATTTTAATTCTCAAGATTCTCCAGACAAAATTAGATAATATTGAACTCTGCAATTTCCACAACGAAATAATTCTTGATAAATTTTTATTTTTAACACCCGGTAAGTAATTATAATCAGTTCTGAAAGGATTGTATTGAACGCAAGTTTTTACTTTATAATGTGCGCAGTAGTTAATGCTCATATTCTGAAAAACAGCTATATTATTTCCATTATAACTATCGAAAAATTCATTTTTATTTAAATTGTTATCTGTCAAAAAAAAATCTTTATTTATTTCTATAAAATTACGCTGAGTTACATCAGTGTAATATTTTCTATAAAATTGAATCTTAGAATTTTCATATTTGAAATTTAGCATCAGTGGAATCGAAGTTGATGTACTACTGGATAAGGAATAGGCATTAGTATAATAAGTAAAATTTGAGTTAGTTAAAAAATTTTCTATTTTTTTTTTTACTTTGATTCCAGATATGTGATTACTCTCATAGCTGTTGATACCAGAAAATTCATCAAGAATTAAAACTAGTTTTTTTTTTGGTTGTAAGTTTCCTTCATAAAAAGAATTAATATTTCTTTTTTTTTCAAAAAAACTAGAATTTCTGTTGTCGAATAAATTAACTAAAAGAGCAATAAAGGCAAATGAGAATAATATTTTAATGCCATTGTATTTAAATATTCTTAAATAAAAAAATATTATTAAAATACCAGATGTTAAAACAAAGAAAGCAGACGCATATACATAAAGAGCATATGGTTTAATATTTAAAAAATTGGGAATTCGGTCTACATAGCTCATGATACCGTAGTTTTGATCAAGACTATAAGTAAATATTAAAGCAAAATAGAAATAAAATAATTTTGTATAAAGATTTTTCTTGTATTTTTTAACTATATACAAGTGAATAAGTGACGGAATTAAGTATATCAAAAATAGTATTATAAAAATTTCGTGACTTTTTAGTCCTCCCTTAAAAACCCAAGCTGGGATTAATAGCAAAGATCCAATTATAAATAGAAGATTTTTGTTCATTAGTTTTTTTTAACTTATTATGTTACTAATATAATTAACTTATAAAGCATAATTATGTTTAAATTAATATTTTTTATTACTGTATTCTTTTTTTACTCAAATTTATCTTATGCTTATTTAGATCCAGGAACAGGAAGTATTTTGCTGCAAGCTATATTAGGTGGAGTTGCAGTAGCTCTTGCTAGTATTCAAATTTGGTGGCATAAATTAAAACTTTTTTTATCAAAAATTTTAAAAAAATTTAAGCAACCCGAATCTTAAGTAAAGCACTAAAGTGTTAAGTTAATTAACATTAATAGCTCAATTGGCTTGATTAGTTTATTAAAAAAGTTTTTAGATTAAATATTTTCACAAATTAACAATGTGTTGGTTTATAACATTTACAAATGTTATTTTTTCAGAGAACAAATAAATTTTAATCACACTAACAAATAGTAAAAAATTTTAATGTTATAATTTTTTTGAATTTTTATCTATTACCTGCATTTATAATTTAAAAGGTTTTATTAAAGAATATTTTTTTGTTAAATCTTTTTTATTAATTTTAACTTTGTAAAATTTTTTTATAGCAGTAGATGAGAAATCTTTTTTAAAACTGTATCTTAATATTTTTTGATTCGAGTGTGTAGGTTTTATTGTAAAAATTTTATTTTCTTGTATTTTTTTTTTAATAGATAAAATTGCTGACTTAACAGTTAGCATTGAATAAAGAAACAAGTCTTTATTAAAGTTGGTGATGACGTGATATAAGATTTTTCCATCATCGATTTTTTTATTAAGCAAATGTATAGTTGCCCCGACTAGATTTGGGTTTTTATCTATGAGTGCCCAAAAATTACAACTCGTGCCTTTGTAATATGGAGCTATTCCCATGTGGATGTTAATAGCTTTTTTAGAAATTAGATATTTGCAAAGCTTACCTTTGATAAAGCTAGTACCAAAAACTATGTAAATATCACTTGAAAAAAACTTTTTTAGTTTTTCTATTTTTAAGTAATTAATATCTCCATGTTGTATTGATATCAAATTAAGATTACATTTATTGTCTACACTAATCGAGGATTCTGGAAAAATTTTCTCTTCAGCTTTTTTAACTTTTTTAAAATATCCTGAAATTATTTTAGATTTCCTGTAGATCCCTTCTCTAGTTCCTGTGAATCTCGTTGTACATTCTTGAATAACATTTAATTCTTTTGCTATTTTTGATATTGCATTAATAAGAAAAATATGACGGTTTTGATTTGATGTTAAAAGAGTTACTTTCATTTCATTTTTTTCATTATATTAGCATGGTCTTGCCTAGGTATGTGATATTTGTCCAAACAAAAAAAATTATTTTTTTTCATAACTGCATCAAAACAAAATAAAATTTTTAAGTCTTCTAGTATCTTGCGAGTATCTTTGTTGAATTTTCCATTTGGATATGATGCGACAGAAATAGTAGTTTTTAGCTTCTGTTGTAATTTTATTTGATTAAGACGATATTCATCACGTTGTTTTTTTCGAGAATATTTGTCAATATCTGTTGGATGTGTATTAGAATGAAGACCTATTAAATTTGATTGTTTTTTTTTAATCAATCTCAATAAGTCTTTTATTGACATTTGAATTTTCGAAGATGCTTTAATAGAATTAAATTTTTTATCTTTCATCATTCTTGATATTATAGAATTATATTGTTTTTTTTTTAACAAATCATCTCTAATAAGCCTAAATTTAATATCGTCGGTAGAATAAAATTTATAATTTTTTTTATATTGTAATATTTTCTTTTTGTTTAATTTATAAAAATTATTTAATTTTTTTTTTGATATTAAAATTTCAACTAGCAAAAAAAATTCTTTATAAAATTGATTTATTGATGAGAATGAACTGTTTCTAAAAAACCTATGTAGCTCCAAGACATTATTACTATTTTCTAATATACTTGAGTGTATAAAAAAAATAGCATTAATTTTAAACTTTTCTAAAACTGGCAAAGCGATATCTATTTGAGATTTTATTCCATCATCAAATGTAAAGCATACTTTGTTTTTATTTTTATTTTCGTAAGCATTAAAAAATTCTTTGGGATTAAGTATATTTTTTCTACCAATAAATTTTATGATTTTTGTAAAACTTTTTGCTGATATAGACCCTTGAGTTTTAGGGTGCTTTTTATTGTCATGAAAATGGTGAAACATTATTCCATGCGGGTAATTAAAATTTTTTTTAAAATAGCTCATTTTTTTATTAATTGCTCTTTAAGGTTCTAGACTATAATAATTGATTGTTCATGAAAAAAAAAATATTAATTTTAGGTGGTTCAGGCTATATTGGAACTGTACTCATTAAAAATTTAGTTAAAAGAAATTTGTTTAATGTAACCAATATTGATAATTTAATTTATGGCGGATCAGATCGCAACACTGACACCGTTAAAAAATCTAAATTATATTCCTTTCACAAAATGGATATTAGAGACATTAAGACCGCTAAATTTATTCCTCAAGACTTACATTCGGTAGTTATTTTATTTGGACTAGTCGGAGATCCTATTACAGCTAAATATAAAAAACTCTCACATGAAATTAATAGAAAGGCAATAATAAATGCTATTAATTTTTTTAAAAAAAAAAAGATTAGATTAATTTTTATTTCCACATGCTCTAATTACGGATTAATGAATGACGAAAAAAAACTTGCAAAGGAAAATACAATTCTTAAACCACTATCGCTTTATGCTAAGGACAAAGTTTTCGTTGAAAATTTTTTACAAAATAACAAACAGAAATTTAATTTCGATTACACGATTCTCAGATTTTCAACGGCCTTTGGAATTTCTCCAAGAATGAGATTTGATTTAACTATTAGTGACTTTGCACATCAAATTTACTTTAAAAAAAAATTAGATGTTTATGACCCTTATACCTGGCGCCCATACTGTCATGTTGAAGATTTGTCTAATGCTATTATAAAAGTTATTCTAGCAAAAAAAAATCTTATAAAAGAACAGGTTTTTAATGTTGGCGTTAACAATAACAACTTTACTAAAAAAAAAATTGTAGAAGAGATCTTAAAATTTAAAAATAATACAAAGATTAATTATTTAAGCAAAGGTAGTGATCCAAGAAATTATAGAGTCGATTTTTCTAAAATCAAAAAAAAATTAAATTTTAAATGTAAATGGACAGTTGCAGATGGGATTAAAGAGTTGTTAGTTTGCTTTAAGAAAGAAATTTTTAAAAACGTTAAAAAACAAGGTAACTACAATATTATCAAAAAAATAATATGAATTTATTAACAGAAAAATTACTTTTATTTTTTAATAAACAAAAAAAAAATTTAAAATTAAGCAACCTAGTTTTGCACGAACCATCAATTACAAATATTGAAAATAGTTATGTTACTAGGTGTTTAGAATCGGGGTATGTTTCAACTATAGGAAAGTATGTAAATTTATTTGAGAATAAATTAAAAAAATTTACAAAGTCTAAATACATAATTTCAACTGCAAGTGGTACAGCTGCACTTCATATCGCACTAAAGCTTATTGGGATAAAAAAAGATGAAGAAGTTTTGATCCCTACTATTAGTTTTGTAGCAACTGCAAATTCAATTTTATATGAAAGTGCAGTTCCTCATTTTGTTGATGTGGAAGAGAATAACTTTGGAGTAGATCCAGTTAAATTAGATAAATACCTGAAGAATAACTCAATAATAAAAAAAAATGTATGCTTTAATAAAAAAACTAAAAAAAAAATATCGGCAATAATAGTTGTTCATGTATTTGGCCATGCAGCCAAGATCGAACAAATAATAAAAATAGCCAAAAAGTATAAGTTAAAAGTGATTGAAGATGCAGCAGAGTCCTTAGGTAGTTTTTTCAAGTCCAAACATCTAGGAACTTTTGGTGATGTTGGAATTTTAAGCTTTAATGGAAATAAAATTATTACCACTGGAGGAGGTGGTGCTATTTTAACTAAATCAAAATATTTAGCCACTCGAGCTTTGAAACTAACCACTACCTCAAAAATAAAGCATAAATGGGAATATATTCACGATGAGCTAGGTTATAATTATAGAATGCCAAATTTAAATTCTGCCTTAGGACTTGCGCAGCTAGGAAAAATTCATACTTTTTTAAGACTAAAAAAAAAATTATTTAAAAAATATAGTCTTATTTTAAAAAATATTAACGATGTGAAATTAGTATCTCAACCAAAGTTTTCGAAAAGTAACTTTTGGCTTCAAACTATAGTAATTAAAAAAAATTCAAAAAAAATTAGAGACAAGTTTCTGTTAAAAATGCACAAAAATAAAATTTTTGCTAGACCCGTATGGAGTTTGCTTCATAAACAAAAACATCTTAAAAAATACCCAAAAATGAATTTATCCACTGCTGAGTCACTTAAGTATAGAATAATAAACTTACCAAGTAGTCCCTACTTAGGAAATTAAATGATAAATAAAAAAATTTTATTTATGGGTAGGTCGAAATGTGAAATTAGTAAAAAAATAATTTTATTTTTAAAAAAAACTTTTAATAAAGTTGACATTTTTACTTCTAAAAATATTTTAACAAAGCCTAATAAAAAAATTTTGTCATGGAGTGGAGATTACATATTTTGCTTTAGATCGTTTTTTATTTTAAAAAAAAATTTCATTAAAAAAGCAAAATTTGCAGCAATTAATTTTCATCCAGGGCCTCCAAAATATAGAGGTATAGGCTGTGTAAATTTTGCTATATTAAAAAATGAAAGAAAATACGGTTGTACTGCACATCTTATTGATGAAAATATAGATCATGGGAAAATAATAAATGTAAAATATTTTTCTATAAAAAAAAATGATGGAGTTGAGAATATCTTAAACAAGACTTACTATCATCAATATTTGCAATTTATTGATATTGTTGGTGAATTAGCCAAATCTGACTTAAGTCTTCAAAGATTTATAAAATCATCAAAAAAAGAAAAGTGGTCACAAAAATTGTATAAGAGAAAAGATTTGAATAAATTGTATGATATAAATGTAAGGACCAGTAAGAAAATGTTAGACCTTATACTCAGAGCAACTATTACAAAAAAATATAAACCTTATATAAAGGTATTTAAAAAGAAATTTTTCTACTGTGCGCAATAATCGTAATAAAACATTTGTAATAGCTGAGGCTGGTGTTAATCACAATGGTTCTTTACAAATAGCAAAAAAACTAATAGTCCAAGCTGCAAAAGCTGGCGCCGACGCAATAAAATTTCAAACTTTTATAGCAGAAAATTTAGCTTCTAAAAATGCACCAAAGGCAAATTATCAAAAAAAAAATACTAGGTCCAAAGAAAATCAATTTCAAATGTTAAAGAGATTAGAATTTTCGAAAGAAATGCACCTTCAGTGTATTAATCTTTGTAAGAAAAAAAAAATTATTTTCTTATCATCAGCATTTGACTTAATTAGCTTGAAATTGCTTAGTACGTTAAAGATGCCATTTTTTAAAATACCTTCGGGTGAAATAACAAATTTACCCTATCTAGAATATTTAGGAAAATTAAAAAAAAAAATTATTCTTTCAACCGGCATGTCAACAATTAATGAAATAAAATCTGCAGTCGCTATACTAGTAAAAAATGGAACTTTAAAAAAAAATATTACTATTCTTCACTGTAATACTCAATACCCGACTCCATTTAGAGATGCCAATATTAATGCTATGGTAGATATTAAAAAAAATTTAAAGACTGAAGTTGGTTATTCTGATCATACCATTTCTATAGAGGCATCTTTAGCTGCTGTGGCGTTAGGTGCCAAAGTTGTCGAAAAACATTTTACTCTTAATAGAAATTTGACAGGTCCAGATCATAAATCAAGTCTAATTCCTAAAGAATTTAAAGAGTTAGTTACTAAAATAAGGAATGTAGAAATTGCATTAGGACATGGTAAAAAAAAGATATCACCAAGTGAGAAAAATAATTTAAAAATTGTCAGGAAGTCAATTTTCGTATCAAAAAATATAATGATAGGAGAAAAGTTTAGTTATCTAAACTTAACGACAAAAAGACCTGCTATAGGTATATGCCCAATGCAAATCAAAAAAATAATAGGGAAAAAAGCAAAAAGGTGCCACACAAAAGGCGACATACTTAAAATATGAAAAAAAAAATTTGGGTGATAAGTGGAGGTCGCGCAGAATATTTTTTACTCGAAAGTTTAATTCATAAACTAAAAAAATTCGATACTACTTTAGTATTAACAGGTTCTCATTTTTTTAAAAAATATGGCTATACTTTTTCACAAATAAAAAAAACTATTCCAATTAAAAAAATAAAAATTAATTTAAAATCTGACAGTAGAGGTGAGATATTACTTTTTATGAGTAAATTAATACAACAATTTACCAAGAAAATGAGCACAAACAAACCGGATCTAATCATGATTCTAGGTGATAGGTATGAAATATTTTCTGTAGCAGTTTGTGCAATGATTCTAAAAATTCCTATAGCGCACATACATGGAGGTGAGATAACCGAGGGTGCATTTGATGACTCCATAAGGCATGCAATAACTAAACTATCCCATTTGCATTTTGTTACTACAGAAAAATACAAAAATAGAGTTATTCAAATGGGTGAAAATCGAAAAAATGTACATAATGTAGGCTCTTTAGGCGTAGAGAATACACAAAGAATTAAACTTTTAAAAAAAAAAGAAATAGAAAAAAAATTAAATTTTACCTTAAATAAAAAAAATTTATTGATTACTTTTCATCCAGTGACACTAACCAAAAATATAGAGTCAATTGATCCATTATTAAAATCTTTAAGCAAACTAAGAGATACAAACTTACTATTTACTTCGCCCAATATAGATCCTGGGAATAATATTATATTAAAAAAAATCAAAAGTTTTGTCTCGAGAAAGAAAAACTCTAAACTTTTTCCATCTCTAGGGCAAAAATTATATTTTTCATGTATTAAAGTATTTGATGGAGTTGTTGGTAATTCTTCAAGTGGAATTATTGAGGTTCCTAGTTTTCAAAAGGGCTCAATAAATATTGGTAATCGGCAAAAAGGTAGAATTGCTGCTAAAAATGTAATTAACTGTAAAAACAACGAAACATCAATCGATTTTTCTATTAAAAAATTATTATCCAAAAAATTTAAAGAAGATATTAAAAAAAATAAAAATCCTTATTTTCAAAAAAATACATCTACGAATATTGTAAATATTTTAAAAAAATTATCTTTTAAAGACCTTCCTTACAAAAATTTTTTCGATTTAAATTCATAATTATGAGCCTATTTCTAAAAACAATAGTCAATTCCAACCAGACAATTGAAGATGCGATATTAAGTATGAACTCAAGCACTCTAAAGATAGCTTTGGTGGCCAATAGTAAGAAGATTTTTTTAGGAACTGTAACTGATGGTGATATTAGAAGAGGTTTATTAAAAAAGCTTACTTTAAAATCAAATATTTTACTTGTAACAAACTTCAAGGCAAAGACAATTTTTAAAAATGAAGATAAAAAATATATTTTGGAATATATGATAAAAAATAAAATAAATCGTCTGCCCGTTTTAAATAAAAGTAAAATTATTGTTGATTTAATTTGTATAGAAGATTTTATACAAAAAAATAAAATAAAAAATAGATTTGTAATAATGGCTGGAGGTAAAGGACTAAGAATGGGCTCTCTTACAAAGCTTACTCCAAAACCTCTATTGTTAGTTAAGAAAAAACCAATCATTAAACACATTATTGACAAGGCCATTGACGAAGGTTTTGAGAATTTTTATATTTCAGTAAATTTTCTTTATAAAAAAATTATCAAAAAGATAGGTCATGGTAAAAATAATATTAGTATAAAGTACTTAATAGAAAAAAAACCTCTCGGAACTGCTGGTGCTTTAAATCTATTAAAAAAAACAAAGAAAAAATCAAAAGAACCTTTGATTGTTACTAACGCAGACATAATATCAAAAATTAATTTTAAAAACTTAATAGATTTTCACAAGGAAAATAAAGCAGATATGACTATAGTTGGCGGATTGTATAAGTTTGAAAATCCGTTTGGAGTGATCAATTTAAAAGGAATGTCAATAAGGTCTGTTATTGAAAAACCAATAACTCAAAATTATATTAATGCCGGTGTGTATGCAATCAGCGAAAATATATTGAAAGAATTCACACATAAAAATTATATAGATATGACTGATTTTGTTACAATATTGACAAAAAAGAAAAAAAAAGTCGTAGTCTACCCCTTTCATGAAGCATGGATAGATATAGGAAATAAAAAAAAACTAAAAATAGCAAATGCAAGTAAATTTATCTAAAGAAAAAATTTTTATTATTGCGGAAACCGCATGTTCACACGAAGGATCAGTTAAAAGATTAAAATATTTAGTAAAATCAGCTCACGATGCGGGCGCAGATGCAATTCAATTTCAGGTTTGGAATTTTAATGATATGGTTACACCAATACACCCTAACTACCAAAACTTAAAGTCTCTTCAGCTTTCGAGCCGGGAATGGAAAAATATATTTACTTATACAAAAAAAAATTTCCCTTCATTAGAGATAATTGCATGTATTTATGATTTAAACGCACTTAAGCTTTGCGAAAAGTTTGGTGCAAATTCATACAAAATACATACCTCAGATTTAGGTAATGTTGAATTATTAAAAAAAGTATCAAAAACTAAAAAAAGAATTGATCTTAGTATAGGCGGCAGTCAATTGAGTGAAATAAAAAAATCATTAAGAATTTTAAAATATAATAATGTATGGCTTATGTATGGGTATCAACTTTTTCCAACTAATCCAAAAAATTTAAATTTATTGCAATTAAAAAAGTATGAAAAAATTTTCAATAGATTGATTGGTTATCAAGATCACTCCCCACCTGATTTATCTGGATTTACTGTTCCTGCTGCAGCTTTAGGAGCGGGTATCAAAATTATTGAAAAACATTTAACTGACAATAGAGAAAGAAAAGGAACGGATGCTGAAGCTGCATTAAATCCCAAAGAATTTAAGTTGTTCGTTCAAAAATGCAGAGAAGCAGCCACGGCAATTGGCGATGGAAAAATTAAAAAACTAACAAAAGACCAAGAAAAATATAGGGTTTATGCAAAGAAAAAAATATTTCTTTCCAAAGGTTTAAAAAAAAATTCGATTATAAAAAGAAAAGATTTACTAATTAGGCAGCCAATTGGTAAAATTGGGATTGACGTAGATTTTATTGCCAAGATCATTGGAAAAAGTATTAAAAAAGACATGAAAGCTTTTAGCGTTGTTGAAAAAAAACACCTCAAATGACAAACGCTAAAGTTTTTATAACTGCTCGTTTAAAATCTACTAGGCTTAAATCAAAGGCACTTCTACCTCTTGGAAATCATACTTTAATTTCATTTTTAATAAAAAGACTTTCTATAGTGTTTAAAAAAAAAAATATCATATTAATAACTTCCAAAAATAGACAAGACAAACCTTTGATCGAAATTGCTGAGCGCGAGGGTATAGGTTTCTTTTGTGGGCATGCAGACGATGTTTTGTTAAGAATGTACTCTGCTGCAAAAAAAAATAAAGCCAAAAATTTTTTAAGCTGCACTGCTGACAATCCATATACAGATCCACTTTTTGCTGAAAAATTATATAAGTTTCATATAAAAAAAAAATTAGATATGAGCACAATTAACAAACTTCCTTTTGGAACTTTTTGTTATGCAGTTAATACCAAGGCTTTAAAAAAAGTTATTAAAATAAAAAATACACAAAATACTGAAGTATGGGGAGATTATTTTAAACAAATCAATAAATTTAAATATGATATTTATAAAAAAATACCCTCTTTTTTATCAATGCCTGATTTGCGACTCACTGTAGATGTTAAAAAAGATTACCAGCTTATTACAGAAATTTATAAATTAATAAAAAAACAAATGCCAACTTTAGTAGAGATAGTAAAATGTATAAAAAAAAACCCACGTTTAATCAAAATAAATTCAAAAGTAAAACAAAAAAAATATATGCCTATTAATGTTAAAAAAAAATATCGAAATATCTTAATTATAAATTAAATGATAAATTATGTGAGGTTATTATTTATCATTAAATTCGTGTGGAAAAAACCACAGCATAAAAAAGTTTTGATTTATGATAGATCTAATCTTTACTTTTTCTTAAAATATTTTAAAAAAAAAGATCTTTCTGTCTTAGATATTAGAAGAGAAAGTATAAACATTCCTATTTTTTTTTTTACATTGTTTAACAGTGGTTTAAAAAATCTATTTATTAATTACGTTTTAAACTATATTCATTGTGTCAATCCAAGCGTAATTGTAACTATGACAGATACAGATTTGAGATTTTATCAATTAAAAAATAAATTAAATATTTCACCTAAAATCATTGCTATTCAAAATGGCTTAATTGGGTCTAGGAATTTTTTTGAAAATTCACACAAAGAGATAAATCGTAAGAAATTAAAATTATGTTGTGATTATATATTCTGTATCAATAAAGCAATCATTAGTCGCTATAGTAAAATAATAAAAGCCAACTTCTTTTCAATCGGATCGTTTAAAAATAATACAATTAGTATCAAAAAAAAACGAAAGAATTATATTTTATTTATATCACAATTTACTAAACCTAAAAAAAACTTAAATGATATTTTTTTAAAAAATAAGAACACCACAGTGACATATGGTAAATTTTATAATAGTGATATTACTGTTTTAGAAAAGTTAAATTCTTTTTGCAATAAAAAAAACATCAAACTATTTATTAAATTAAGAGACCCAGGATCATCCGAGGAAAAAGATTTTTACTATAAGAATTTGAGTTTTAGTAATATTAATTTTAAAAGTACTATAAGCGAAGTACATAATTACCAAATGCTAGATACGGCCAGAGTTATTGTATTTTTAGATTCTTTTATGGGCTATGAAGCCTTCGCAAGAGGAAAAAAGGTTGCTTCTTTTTCAGTACGAGGAAGAATCATAAAGATGAGTAATGCAAATTTTGCAGATAACCAAGTAACAAATCATGGATATTTTTGGACTAATGGAAATTCACAAAAAAGATTTACTACAATTATGAATAGAGTTCTTGACACATCTAATTCAGATTGGAATGTGATAAAAAAAAAAAATAGA
>Ga0315339_1001805_pt1 | contig 17594 bp, 16 predicted proteins | sample ASW17metaG_FD_204514 | JGI IMG/M metagenome (GOLD analysis project Ga0315339, IMG submission 204514) | Ammonia-oxidizing marine archaeal communities from Pacific Ocean, United States - ASW #17 | ecosystem: Environmental > Aquatic > Marine > Oceanic | place: USA: California | collected 2016-12-05
TTTCTTAATGTGTCTTTATGAAAATCAACTTGTTCATTTTTAAATTCATTAAGCAAATGTAAGGTTTTATCAACCATATCAGTTGAAAATTTTACTCTATTCATCAGCATTAAAGTTTTATTTAATGACGGGACTATTTTATATGCACATACAAAGAAAAGGCCCAAAATAGGCAATATTTCTGCAATGGACCTACCTAAAGTTGAGTATATAAATATAATTAACGCTACACTGGATACTGCAAAAAACTCGATTACAAACCTTGGTGTTCCAGCTATGACCGCATGTTTTATACTTGCTCCAAGAAGGGAATAAGTGTTTTTCTCAAATTGATCCAAAAAAAAATTCTCTCTCCCTAATAGTTTAATTTCTTTAATTCCCCCTATTCCTTCTTGAACATTAAGAAGTTGTGATTTAGAAAGTTCATTTCTTTGTTTGCCTAATTCTATCAATGCATTTTTGCTATATGAAAAAATAATTAACGCGAAGCCGCCAAACAAAGTAAAGATGGGTAACGTTGATTGCCAACTAAAGTAAAATAATAAAATTAAGATTGAGATTTGGAGTATAGATTCTAGTGCAAGCTGCATTAACGCACTTATGTAGATTGAACAGAAATAAGAGCTTATTTCTTTAATATTTATTATTATATCAGAAGAATTTTTTTCTTTAAAATATGAAACGGATTTATTTAGGTAGCCCTTAAATAATTTTGTTTGTAGCTTTGCTTCATAATGATTTATAAAAACAGAATATTTTTTTAAAACTATCCATAAATATATATTTTTTAAACCAAAAAAAATTACAAAAATAATTGCAATAACTAATAACAAAATCTCAGTATCCAATGCCTTAATGCCCAATAAATTATATATTTTCGTTAAAAATTCATTATCAGTTAAAACTTTAACAGCTGGAAAAATTAAACCTACACCAAATAGCTCAAGAATCATTCCTATAAGCATGAAAGAAATTATTTTAAATAATTTTTTTTGATCCGTCGGATCAAAAAATATAGAAAAATTTTTTTTAGTTTTATTTTTAATAAATATCATAAATAAATTTTATTTAAGCTTTTCTTATAAAATTAATTAATAGATTGATGAAACTTAAATACATTAAATTTTTTAGTAAACTTTTGTTTTAAAATTTGAAATAATTTTTTCTGATGTTCTCTTAATTTATAACTATTTTTATATGTATGTAATTGTGATATTTGCATAATTAATTTTCGTTAATAGAAAATGTATAGATAGTAGATGATTTTTTCTTAGAATTTACATAAAGCTCAGTACCTGTCGATAAAAAACTTACATATTCTTTACCTTTGTATTTATATATTAAAGGTGGAGCAGTACCATCAGCTTCCATTTTGTATTTCCATAATTCCTTTCCATTTTCTGCATTAAAAATAATAGCATGAGAATCTGTTGTACCATTTGCAAAAATTAAACCAGTTGAACTTACCGCTATTCCTCCATTATTAATTGTGCCAATATTTTTAAAACCTTTTTTTGTTTTTCCGTAGCCCCAAGGCGATCTCCAAATAATTTTTCCACTAATAATATCCAGCGCTACTATCTCACCTATTGGTTGTCTATTAATTAGTGCTCCATCTGGTCCATAATATTTTAACCAATACGATTTTATATGAATTAATTTTTCTTCTGTCAATTTTTTATCCCATTTTTTAAATAGTTTTTTTAATTTTACAAATTCTTCATCAGATAAATCCAACTTTTTATGTTTAAATTTTAAATGTTCTAAACTTTTTAATTTATCTTTTAATGGATCAAATAAAGTAAGACCCACTAAAGAAGGAACGTAGGAAATTTCTTTTTCCCTGTAAGATTCTAAATATCCATTTCTGTTGCTTTTGTGACAACTAGAACATTTTGATTGATAAATTAAATATGCATCTTTAAATTCATTATCAAATATTGCCTCTTTTTCTTGAGATACTGGAAAAACTCTTAATTTATAAGGGATATTATTTATAGGTACATACAAAATATTTTTAAATGGATCTATTGCTGATCCAAACCAATTATTTCCTCCATGAATTCCAAAAATAACTGTTTCTTTTCCTAGCCTTGGGGGTTCAAACCAACCATAAACAGATTTTTCTTTAAAATTTTCGTAAAAAGAAGAATTTAATATTAAATCTTCTCTTAAATCCTTAAGTTCAAATTCTATTTTTGAAAATCTTTCTGGTAATTCATTATATATTTGTAAATTTGAGGCTTTTTCGTTTGGCACATTTGATTCTGGTGCTTTTCTATAATTGATATCAAATAGAGATTGACCAGTATTTCTCTCAAAAATAAAAGTGTTTCCTGTTTTTGTGGTAATTATTACAACTTCAATATAGTTGTCTTTATACATAAGGTTTGCCAAGATTGGGGGTGAACTTACATCGTAGTCCCATAAATCATGGCTTACTTCTTGAAAAGTCCAAACTATTTTTTTCTTGTTAATATCGAAAGCGATAAGACTGTTTGAATTTTTATTATCACCTGGTCTATTACCTCCATAAAGACTTGGTTTTGGATTTCCAGTTACTAAAAAATAAAGACCATTTTTTTTATCTAATGCAGCCCCGGACCAAGCTGAAGAATAATGTCTTGGTTCATCCACTGGATGCATGCTAGCAAAAAAATTTAATTTTCCGTCTTCTAAATTATAACTTGAAATTTTAGCAGTTGTATCAGCTAAAATTATTTGATTTTTATAAACCACTGGTGCAAAAATTGTTCTATTGACAAAAATTGAACCTTTTTTTCCAAATTTTTCATCTAATGCTCCTGACTTACTGTCTATTTTGTACAGTCTATTTCCAGAGGGTATTAGTATGAAATTTTTATCATATTTTTTGCTTGAGTGTAATAAAATTCCCCTTCTAGATGGTGGATGAAAAAATTGTTTCGACCAAATTAAATTTCCTTGATCGGCTGTAACGGCATTAAGTTTCCAATCTGCAGAAACAAAATATACTGTTCCATCAAAGTATACTGGATTAATTTCAATATTTTCTTTCCATTTTTTTTTTAGATCATCCTTTTTTATTGTATTAAATTTCCATGCAAGTTTTAATTTACCAATATTATTTTTGTTAATTTGTTTTAATTGAAAAAATTTAGAATTCCAATTATCGGCATTTGATCTTTTCCAGGTTTTATAGTCAACCTCGCTAACATTGGATTTTTTAAATAATTTTTTTAATTTAATTTCATCATTTAAAATCCCTTTGATATCTTTCTTTGGTTTAATAAAAGCATTCAATTTTTTTTCATCTTTCAAATTTTTATCTGGCACATCTATTTCTTTTAGATTTAAAGGTTGATACATATTTCTAGATTTTCCAAAATTTGGGAAAAAATTAATTTTTATTTTTGCAATTAAATTATACATTACTTCTTTATTTCTTAGTTTTTCCTTGATATTTTCCTTTATTAATTGTTCATCAAAACAATCATAAATTACCGAAAAACCTAAATCTTTAAAACTAGTAATAATTTTTAAAGTTTTACATTTTTGTGGAAAAAAAAAATTAAATGCTATGAAACTTATAAATAAAAAAAGTATTAAACCAAAAACACCTGGGGAAAAAAATCTTGATTTTATTAAAAAGTTTTTCATATGAATAGTTTTTCATTATTCTTTAAAAACTCATAACCAACTTTAATATTTTCCAATTTATTACAGTTATTTTTAATCATAAAATTATTAATTAAATCACTCAATCTATCCTCATCACTTTTCTTTTCCCAAATATTATTTTTTCTTAAATAAAATTCTTCAAATACTTCTTTAATTTCTGTCGATGAGTTATTAACAATCTTATACCCTTTTGTTTGTAAAGTACTGTCATAATATCCTTCAGTTTTATTTTCGCTTGTTTCCCATTGTTTTAAAATCTTCATAATTTCTGAAAAGCTCAAAAATTTATTTTCTTTTAAAGAATAAATTTTTTTAAAAATAATCATTTTAACAAATCCATCGTCATGAATTTCTGGACATGTCTGTTTATTGGAAGTGTAAAAAGGAGCATTTATCATTATTGTTGATTTTCTAAATAATGGTGGTAAATGCTGTATTCCAGTGTCTCCACCACAAAAAAAATCGCACTTAAATGCTAAAAATATATCTAAAAAATCAGAACAATATCCAGATTTTGAATAATCAAACACATTTTGATTTTTAAAATTTATTTCATCCAATGTTTTATTGCCCACTCTAATGCCTATATAATTATTGTCTGTCATAAATTTACATGCTTCTTTAAAATCATTTATATCAAAGTTTCTAATGTTTGATTGGGAATTCATGCTTTTGGTTTGTTTGTTACCTCTGTATAAGTCGTCCCTTGCAAAAAAACCGTACAAAGGCTTTTGAGTATTAATGCCCATAGCCTTTAGTTTTGCTTCTCCTAGTTCGGTTTCTTCTTTTGAAAAAAAAATTTTAGGTTTTGTTTTTTTTAAAACTTTGTGAATATCAACATACTGTGAATTTTTTGGTTCTATTTTCCAATTTCTGTAATCTGTTAAAAATTCCAAATTTTTATTTTTAATTAAATACTTAAATACTGGCTCTAAAAACATTCTAGGATATACCCTTAAATATTTTTTCCAAATTTTTAATAGATAGTTATTACATACAATTTTATTATTAAACCAAATATCAAAATATTTTTTTTTTCCATTTTTTAGTTTTTGCTCTGCTAAGTAAATATCGATAGTTTTTGAAAAATGACCTATTGCTCTGGTTTCTATCTCTCCTATCCTGATATGTATAAATGGTTTAATTATTTTTAAAAAAAGCATGACACAAAAAACATATTGTTTTAATAAAAATTTTTTAAACATTAAATTTTTTAAAAATATATCTATTTATGATTTCAAGAGTGCTTGACGGTTTAAAACCATAATTTTTATTAACTTTACTAGTTGAAATTATAAAGTTAATTGTTTTATTTTTTTTTAAATTAATTTTTGATTTAGATAAAAATTTTTTTTTCAAAAAATATATTAAATTTTTTACTTTAATAGTTTTTGTAGCAGATAAATTCAACGTGTCTTTTTTAACTTTTTTTTTAGAAATAAAATCAATAAATTTAAATATTTCTAGTGTGTCTATAACATTGTTAAAAAGAGAATTAGGATTATAAATATCTATTTTTTTATTATTGATTAATTTATAAATTACATTATTTATCCATGGTCGTCTCTTGTCAGTATTAAAATAACTAACTACTCCTGGGAGCCTAATGCTTAAATAATTAAAATTTTGCATTTCCAGCATCTTTTCAGATAGTATTTTTGTAGCCCCTAAAATGGATGGATTTGTAAAAGTATTTGAGTCTTTAAGTACCTTATCTTTTATATCTCCATAAATTTTTACAGATGATAAGTATAAAAAAATTTTTATTTTTTTTTTGTTAGAAAATTCTATAATATTTTTTAATCCGATAATATTTGTGTCGACATAGTCGCCGTAATTTTTTTTTTTAGAAAAAGGATGTACAACTGCACAGTGAATTAAAATATCAATTTTTGATTTTAAATTAAGTTTTTTTTTAATATCATGTTTAATCCAAATTATATTTTTGTTTTTAATTTTTCTTATTGTATCATTTAATGTTCTATAAACGCCATAAACTTTGTTTTCTTTTGAGAAAAAATTAACTAAGTCTGAACCTATACTTCCATTGGCACCAGTTATTAATATTTTCATTAAAAATTTATTTAAATTTTAATAAACATTAGAATTGATGTCATAAGGCGTTCCAACATGTCGTTCCTCTGGTTTTATAACATCTGAATTATGCATATTTAAACCAAACCACCATCTGCCGTCTTTTTTTTTTATATCCGTTGGTTTTTTTGAATCAATTGTAGCTAGCCCATGTCTAAGAGATGCCATAAAGAAACCAACGTCTCCTTGGTCTATATATTGTTCCATATCCAATTTTCCGTTTTTCTCATCGACTAAATAAAACCCACCTTCACTATAATCCACTCCTCGTTTGCTTAAATAACCAGAAATAATAAACCTTATATTGGGAACGGGGTCCATATGAGGTTCTATATAACCACTTGGTGGATATCTTGTAACTTGAACACGTTCTATTTGATTATCTTTAGGAGTATTATTCGTAAATTCATTAAGAGATAAACCGGCAAGTAGTTTTAAGGGCCTACACGCATCCATTATTATTTTCTTAACTCCTTTAATGTCTTCATTCCATGGAAACAAATAAGTTGCATGTTTAATATGTTTAATACAATATGAGTTTTCAGCACGCCCTTTACCAATCCACCGATGAAAGTTTGGAATTCCCTCATGCATTTTATGAAATGTTGATGGGCAAGATTGATTATATTCATGAATTGTATTTATGACATGATCAATCTTTTCTTTACTTAAAGAGTTTTTTAATAAATATAAATCTCCATTATATATTGATTCCACTGTTTTTTTAACAAATGAAGGATCTTGTTCAAGTATTTTAGAAACAAATTCTTTATGCTCAATACTTATTAACTTTTTGTAATTATATGGTTTATCACTTTTTTTTTCTATTTTTTCCCATTCTTTTTGATAAAGATTTTTTGATATAGAATTATTAAATTTATTACTTTGTTTATACATAATTAAATATTTGGCTGGAGCCACCCACATCTATTGCAGGCTTCAACCGTTCCTTCTTCTCTAATTACTTTTTTAAATTTTTTAAACATTTCTCCAAAAATTATATCTTTTATATTGGTTTCTTTAACATTTCCTACAGAAACTGCTAAACATGGAAAAACTGTACCATCTACATTAATATGAATACTTGACCAAGGTTGTGCGCATGCTAAAAAATTTTCTTTTTTATGTTCAGTTTCATTTAATAAATCCATTTTTGAGTAATCTAGATCTTTATTATTCCCAGTTAATTCATCAACTTTAGGATGTAAAAATCCTACTTTTTTATATTTAAAATTATATTTTTTAACCAAATTTAACTGTTCTTTAATATTATCCCACTTTTTGTATTTATGTGCTTTACTCTTCTTAAAAATATCATCAAATTGATACATATAATCGCAGCCCAAAATTGGAGATCCTTTTAAAAACTGAAAGCTATGAGTATCGCACTGTAAATCTTCTATACAGTATTTATGAATATCTAAAAGATCTTCTGCATTTTCATCTAAAACAACTGTTTTTGAATCTAATACGCAAGTTTCATGATTTAACTCTTTTTTTCTCTTTTGAAAATAAAGCATCATTTTTTCTGCATGTTCCCATTTTTCATCCCATTTTTTTTCTTTTACATTAGCAAGTTTTCTAATGGTATTTTTTCTATTATCAATTGAGAGAGACAAAATTTTAAAATTTTTACTTGATAAAAGCAAATCAATTATATCTTCTGTCAACAATAGTCCATTGCAGATTAAATTACACTCATGTCTTTTTACAGTCTCTAAAAAAACATCTTTAAAATTTTTAAATACTAATGGTTCACCTCCAGTTAAGGTAACTCTAGAATTTTCAGGTAATTGTTTAATAAGATCTATCCAATCATTAGAATTTAGAGCGCCCTTTTGTTTTCTTCTAATTTGATAACAAAATTCACATGCTAAATTACAAAGATTTGTTAAAACTAAACAGTAACGCTTTGGCATTAAGTTATCAGCTTTGTAAGCATGTTTTCTAAATTCAGCCAAATCATTAGAAAACCTTTGTTTCCACTTCAAATCTTTTTGATAATCTATATCATCCATAATTTTTTTTACAAATATATACAATATAACACATTGTCAATAATTTATTAAAAAATTAACCAAATAAATACTTTACAGTTCAATAATTGAACAGTATCCTATTATTACAATATATCAAATAATTTTCTTTTTATATTTATTAAATAATTCTTGATATGTGTCGATTTTTTTTACATCAATATTTTTTCTTCCAGTAAATTTTATTATTTCGTAAAAAACTTTTTTTAAAAATTTTGACCCCTTTCCTTTTTGTAATTCTAACGCAAAATGAATTTCATATTTTTTAAAGAAATTTATAAATTTATTTTTATTAGTTTTTAGGCTCAAAAGCTGTAAATTTGAACAAAATATAATTATAATTTTTTTATTTTTATTTTTATTTTTATTAACTACTATTTTTAATGAATCAAAATTTTTAAATAATAAACCTTCTTGATGATTTAAACTTATCTTATAATTATTCAGATTTGCATAATAATTGTTTATAAAATTTTGTCCTCTCATTGGAATGTTCCAAATTCCTATTTTTGAAGGAGTAAGTATTGATATAACTGTGGTCATTTATAGTTCTATAGCTTTAAAAAAATCGTTGTATTTCTGAAACAACGGTTTATTCAAACTTTGAAATCTAACATCAAGAGATATTCTTGAGCAATTGCTGTTGTGATAAATTGAACCATGATAAACAAATGGGTTAAAAATTAAAGCCTCTCCAAATTTAATTTTTGGAAAAAACATTTTGGTTGATAATAGTTTTTCTCTATCAGTTATATTTTTTTTAATTTCTTTATCACATAACCTAACAGATAATTTGTCATCTATTAAAAATACTCCAGATTCATCAATAACATCATGAAAAGGCATCCATATATTATAAGTATATGGGGAATGACCAGCCATTATCTCATAATGAGGGAAAGTCTTTGTAGAATTTTTTAACCCAACATGGATTTGAATTTGAGGATATTTTTGAACCAACAATTTTTTTCCAAAAATAGGAATTATCTCGTGAGAAAAAATTTTAATTATATTTTCAGAGAAAGTATTTAAATATTTCTTTCTAATTAAATTTAATGAACTATCATCTAATTTATTTGTGATCTTTCTTAATGTTTCTATGTTTCCGATTTTTTTATTTTTTATAACTTCTTTTATAAAATGATTAAGTAATAATTTTATACCATTTAATCTTTTAGATTTAAAAACACTCCATCCTCTTTTTTTAAAATTATGCTTGTGATTTATCATAACAGACTACTTTTATTTTGGCTGAAGATTTAATAATTCAGCGTTTGTAAAACTATAATCCCCAGTATATTTTGTGTGTTCAAGTATTTTTATCCATTCTTCTTTAAGTAAAATTGTTGTTCCAAGCAAACTCCATTGTTTAAATAACCAATAATCATTAATATTCTGATAAGAAGCAAGCGTAATAAAACTTTTACCTTTTCCTATTCTTTGTATTTCCTTTAAAAGCTTTATAGCACCACTTATTGATTGAGTATATACAACTCCTAAAGCTATTATAAAATCAAATTTGTTATCTTCGTAATCTAAACTTAAATAACTATCAACAAATTTAATGTTTTGTTTTATTTCTTTCATGGAATTTTCTATAGCGTATTTTGAATTTTCCAATCCTTCGACGTTCATCTTTGGTAATTTAGTCTTAATATCTTTAAGTAAAAAACCTTTTTCACAACCAAGCTGTAAAAAAAATGATTGGTTATTTAAATTATATTCTTTACAAATTTTATCAGCGATTTTTTTCCATCTTCCATCATATTTAAAACCACCATAACCATAATTTCGATGACCATCAAAAAAACTTTTTTCTCGATAGCTGGCAACTATTCTATGCTCTATAGTTCTTAGGTTCGAACCTATATGTCTAGGTTTTGCTAATTTTGGATAATCCTCTAATAAATTAAATTCTCTCAAATCTTATTCTTGTTGTTTATAAAATTGCATATGAAACTCTTGGCATATACTCTACAGTTTTTAACTCTATTTTATTACAGTTAACAGCATCTAAAAAAGCAAGTGTTTCTCCAGGCCATTTGTGGTGATTTAATTCGTCAAAAGCTATTACACTTCCTTTTGGCATTCTGGGAAGAAAAAGTTTTAAAGCCTCCCTTGTAGGTTCATAAATATCCATGTCAATAAAAAGTAAAGATATTAATAAATGAGGATTATCTTTAATAAATTTTTTTCCAGTTTTTAAAAAATCCCCCTTTATTAATTCTACCTTGGGGAAGCGAGGTGGGTAAGGACTTCTATCAAGCAGATCAATACACTGATTTAGCTCTTCATAGGTTTTGAATTTAATATCTCCAATTTTCCATTGTTTTTTTTTTTTTGTAATTTTGTCTTTTTTATGAACGCTAGGAAAGCCTGAAAATGTGTCAAATCCATATATGTGTCTCCAAACACCCAGTGGTTCTCTAATAGCGGAAATTTGTGCCCATGATAATAATCCAGAGCCCTCACCTACTCCAAGTTCAATTATGCTTCCTCTGGTGTTTATAATTTTTTCGAATAAAAAATTTCTAGCTAAAAAATATGCTACCTCATGTCGATTTGCATACTTAGGGAAATTATCTACCAGGTGTCTTATAGACTTTTTTTTAGTAATTTTTGGTAATTTCTTTTCCCTTTTTAGCAAGTATTCTTTGTCTTTTTTTTTTTGAATATCCATTCTATAATTTATGTAATTATTTTATTTTTCTCATTAAATTAATAACTGCTTTCATCCACGGACCCATGTCTTTATAATGGGCGGTAGTAATAATATTTTCATCTATTACGGCAGGCATATCGGTATATATTGCACCAGCATTAATTAAATCATCTTTCATGCTATAGTAACCTGCAATTTTTCTTCCCTTAACAACTTTTGCTGAGATTAGTAGTTGGGCGGCACTACATATACAGGCTATAATTTTTTTTTTATCATTAAATTCTGAAATGAAATTAATAATCTTTCTTTCTTGTCTTACTTTCTCCATAGCCTTAACACCCCCCGGAAGAATCAAAACATCATAATCATCGATTTTCAGTTCATCTATTTTTTTAATAGTTTGATCTTTGTTTGGAGGAAGGGAGGTTCCTAAAATTCCTTTCGCTGGCTCGCCTTCTAATAAACAAACATCCACAGAAATTTCTTCTTCCAGCAGCCTATAATATGGATATATAAACTCATGATCTTGAGCTAAATTTCCAGAGATAATAATGCCTTTTTTCATTAATCTAAATTGTTACTACTTAATTCTTCCCTTGGCAAGAATGGATACATATCTTCAAATTCTGTCGGGATACTTTTTCCAACATCATTTCTTCTATTTATAGCTTTTGGAATTTGTTCTTCATTTGGATTCATAATTAGCTCACAGATAGTTGCTTTTTTACTTTTAAGAATATTGCTTATACTTTTCCTAAGGTCTTTATGATTTTTAATTTTTTGATAGGACATTTTATGAGATTGAGCAATATTCATATAATTAGGAAATGATAGACCGCTACTATTATCAGCTCCCATTATTCTTCCATTAAATCCTAAGATCTGAGTTTGTTTAATTGTTAAATATCCTCCATTATTAAAAATGAAAATCTTTATTGGAATCTTATTGTGCATTGCCGTTGCAAGTTCTTGGATGTTCATCTGAAATCCACCTTCTCCAGTCAAGCAAATCAAATTAGATTTTGGTTTTTTTTTTGCGTAATATGCGCCAATTGCAGCTGGTAAACCCCATCCCATAGGTGCATGGCCAGAATTGGTGAAAAAGGTCTGATCATTTTTTACATCAAGAGCTTGGTGAGTTGTAGTAAAAGAAAAACCCATATCTGTAATTACAGAATCATTTTTTTTTGTATATTTAGACAAAATTTTTACAAAATAATATGAATTAACATACTTTTTTTCATCTATCATTTGTTTTAATAATATTGGATATTTTTTTCTAATACTTTGACAATAGCCTAACCATTCATCTGATGAATGATATCTTTTTAACTTATCAAAAAAATTTTTTAAAAAAAACTTAGCGTCAGATTTAATTCTTAAATCTAATTTTAAATCGGTTTTATTTAGCTCTTTAGAGTCTATGTCAACCATTGCTTTAAATTTTGCTTTTGCAGCAAATTTTTTGGCGTTATATCCTGTAACCATATAGGGCAACCTGGTACCTAAAGATAAATAAAAATCACAATTTTGTACAATAAAATTTGATCCTCTCTCACCAAATGCACCTGGTCTTCCACAATACATTTTGTGATTTGAACCGATTATGTCATCAGCATTCCATGTAACAACAAATGGAATCTTAAATTTATTAAAAAAATTTTTAACAAGTTTTTGCGCCTCTGATAATTTTACTCCATGACCTAAGTGGATTAATGGTCTCTTTGAATTTTTTAATTTTTTAATTACTAAATTTAACTTTGAATCAATATCAAAATTTTCTTTAATTGCTTTATATTTGTTTTTTAAAATTTTCTTTTCATCTATCATGGCATTTTGAATATCTGCTGGAATATCTATAAAAACTGGCCCTGGTCTTCCTGATTTTGCAATAGAATATGCTTTTTCAAGATAGAAATTAATTGAGTTTGCGTCTGAAATCAATTTTGAAAACTTTGTTATAGGTTTAACAATATCAATAATATTAATCTCTTGGACACCGATTTGTCTTTTTTCAGTTTTTTGTATTGTCTGATTTAAAAAAACTTGTCCAGAAATAAAAATGACTGGAACTGAGTCTATCCAAGCTGAAGAAACTCCTGTGAGTGTGTTTGTTCCACCAGGACCTGTCGTCACAAAACAACAACCAACGCCATTTTTTGCTCTAGCGTAGCTTTCGGCCGCAAAAGATGCTGCTTGTTCATGATGATGACTTATATATTTAATTTTTTTTGATTTATATAGCGCATCACATAAAAAAATTGATCCTCCTCCACTTACAGTAAAAACTGTATCAATTTTTTTTTTCTCTATAAATTTTACTACGTAATCAGCTAATCTTATCATTTTAATTTTTTAAAAAACTCTTACAACACTCAATTTTTTTTTAATTTTAAATACTTTTGATAATATTCTTAAATCATCCGTTTTTATAATGTCTCCATAAGATAACACATTTCTTCCTTTGCTATCAGATATAGACCCATCTAGAACCGCAAAAATAGTACTATTTTTATTTTTTAATAATTTTACAAAGTTCTTATGAACTTCTAAAACAACATTTACTTTTCCAATTTTATAGATTTGTTTTTTACCCAACTTTGGAGTTTTAAATTTAACAAATTTAGACTCTATGGATTTTGTAAATTTTTTCCCTTCATAAGATTTTTTTTCTCGTCCATAACTATCTTTAAATCTTACAAGATCATTTTTGTTAACTGGAGTTTCAAACTCTAAGGCTAAAAGTCCACTTTTAGATACAGATTTTATAGAATGAAATAAGCCTCTTGCCATCATCCTTTTTGAGGGTGAAGAATGTAATTCTGTGTTTTTTTTTCTTAGGCCAAGTTGGAATAAAGCTTTTCCACCTAAAAGTATAAAGCCACTTTTTTTTGAAGGATGACAATGGAGGGAAGTGCTCTTATTATAATTGATATTTAATAAAGTTACTGAAAGATTATTTGCATTTCTATAGACTACATATTCATAACCCCATGGCTTAAATACTATTTTATTATCATAAAAACTACTTTTGTTTTTCATTTTCAATAATCTATTTTTCAAAGTTATGTTGTATATTTGTTCTCGTAAAAGTTTTTAATTTTATGAGCGATATAACTTATATGTTTTTTACTTAAATATTGATGGATTGGCAATGTTATTATTTTTTTTGCTTGCTTATTTGCATTGGTAAAATTTTTTTGATTTAATTTTAAATTTCTTGCCGCTTTTTGTTTATTAAGAGGTACTGGATAATGAATTTTTGCTTCTATTTTATTTTTGATTAAATATTTTAAAAGTTTATCTCTATTTTTTACTAAACACATGTATAGAGCAAAAGTTTCTCTGTACCCTTTGGGTCTTTTTGGTATTACTAAATTAGGAGATAAATTTGACAATAAACTATCCATTTTTTTTGCATTTTCATTTCTTTTTTTTATTACATTATCAATTTTTTTTAACCCTTCTAAAGCAACAAGTGCCTGCAAGGGCTGCAGTCTCATGTTAACTCCCCAAAATTCAATATGATCTCTGTCAATCATTCCATGATTTCTAAATTTTTTTATCCAATCAAAGATTTTTTTATTATTGGTTGCAACCATCCCTCCATCACCCATAACATTTAATGACTTTAATGGGTGCATACTAAAAGCATTTATAGTTCCAAAAGTACCTGGTGATCTTCCGTTAATTTTTGCACCTATGCCCATACATGCATCTTCAACAACATGAATTTTATATTTTTTTGCCAGTTTCATAATTAAAAACATGTCTGGAGAAGCTCCGCCCCAATGTACTGGCATTATTGCTTTTGTTCTTTTATTAATTTTTTTTTTTATTTCTTTAACATCAATTTGATATCTATCATCACAATCAACTAAAATTGGTTTTGCTCCACAAGCAACTATTGCACCAGCGCTAGCATAAAAAGTATTACTTACAGTAATAACTTCATCGCCTTTTTTAACTCCAATTGATTTTAACGAAAGAATTAGGGCATCTGTTCCATTATTTGTTGAAATTACATATTTTGCACCAATATATTTTGAAAATTTTTTTTCAAATTCATCCACATACCTTCCAAGTGTAAAGTCTGTAGATTGAATTAGTTTTTTCCAATGACTTAGAATTTTATTACTTCTTCTAAATTCCATTGGTAAATAATTATAAGGTATTTTCATAAAGTTAATTATAAAAATTGTTTATCTTTTTACAAACATGTAAAATTTGGTCTTTTGATAAATTTTGATGATGTGGTAATGCCAAAACCTTAGACGCTAATTTTTCTGCTATAGGCAACGATCCTTTTTTGTATCCCAATTTTTTTGTTGCTTTATGTAAATGCAGTGGTGTTCCATAATATATTAATGATTGTATTTTATTTAAACTTAAATATTTTTGGAGTCTGTCTCTTTTTTCTGCTTGCGACAATAACATTACGTAGGAATTAATTTCATGTTTTTTGTCTTCGGGTATCTTAATAAAATTATCATTTAAATTTTTTCTATAAATATTAGCATTTAACCTTCTTTTATCATTTATTAATTTTAATTTTTTAAGTCTCATTTTTAAAATTTCTGCATTTATCACATCTAGTCTTGAGTTTACTCCATATGATTCTACATAATCTCTTTTTTGTATTCCGTGATTTCTAAAAAGTTTTATTTTATTGTAAATTTTTTTACTATTAGTAGTTATAAAGCCACCATCACCAAGTGCATTCAAATTTTTTAAAGGGTGTGTTGAAAACGCAGCAACATCACTAAAAGAACCAGCATGAACTTTTTTATAATATGATCCCATTCCCTGAGCAGCATCTTCAATTATTTTTAAATTATATTTTTTTGCAATAAGTTTTATCTTGTCCATGTTACATACTCTTCCAGTCCAATGAACTGGCATTATTGCCTTGGTTTTTTTATTAATTTTTGCACTAATTTTGTCCTCATCGATATTAAAATCTTCTTTTACGTCTACGAATACTGGTTTTGCACCTACGTGCGTTATAGCGCCAACAGTTGCAATAAATGATATTGGGGAGGTTATTACCTCATCTCCTTTACCAATTCCTAGAGCCCAAAGAGACATCATTAAAGCATCAGTGCCTGAATTTAAACCTAAGCAATAATTTCTTTTCGTATATTGGCATATTTTTTGCTCAAATTCTTCTAGCTCATTTGTTAAAACTAGGTGACCCTTTTTTAAAACTTTATCTAAAGTTTTAAAAATTTCTTGTCTTTCAATTTTATATCTAGATTTTAAATCAATAAATTCTATTTTCATCTTTTTTTATATTTTTCTTTTTTATTAATCCATTCAAAAATATTTATAAATTTATTTTTTTTTGGTAATATTTTTTTTAATAGGCTGTTATTAAACACTCTATATCCATTATGAGGCATTGAACCTTTTCTTTTTATGTATTTTAATTTTATTTTATATATATTTTTTATTTTTTGAGCTATCTTAAAAAATGAATTTACACTGCCCGAAACTAAATTTACTGTACCAACATATTTTGTATTAATTAAAAAGTAAATTGCATTACCCACATCATTAACATGAATATGATCTCTTCTTTCTTCTCCTTTGCCAAATAAAGATATTTTTTGTTTAGACTGTGCAAGTCTAATAAATTGGTTTGGGCCATATCCATTATGAGTGTCGTTAGAACCGTATACCAATGTTGGTCTAACAATGCATAATTTTATATTCAATAACTTTAATATATTTTCTCTCATCAAATGCATAAAGCCATGAAGGTTGTCTGGCTTAGTTTCAAACTGTTCTGTTATACGTTTTTTGCTATCACTGTAAACCGCATCTGAACTAACATATAATAAGTAATCAATTTTTTTTTTCTTTAAAACTTCAAATACATTTTTACACATATCTAAATTTTGAATGAGCATTTTAAAGTCTTTAACAGGTGCTATTGCTGAAATAAAAACTAAACTATCATTTTTTTTTAAAATTCTGGAGAGTTTTTGAATAGAATTTGTGTTTGTTAAATCTATATTTTTCTTAAAAATAGGTAAATATTTTATTTTATTTTTTTTTAATAAATTAATAAAATTAGATGCAACAAAACTATTACCTCCCAAAATTACTATTCTATTATCCTTTTTCAATTTAATTACCCATACCTACATGTTTTATTTTTTTTTTGTTTGTAGAAAAATTTATAAGATTATATGGATCAATAATAGCTTTAATATTTTTAAATTTATTTAAATTAATTTTTTTAAAAATTGCCCATGGTGTTGCTACCAATAATATCTCACAATTTTTCATTAAATCATTAGTATTTTTACAAATATTAATATTTTTATAATTTAGTAGTTTTTTTATTTTGGGGTCAAATACATTTATCTTATATTTATTATTAAAAGAAATTTTTTTAATAAAAGATATTGAGGGTGAATTTTTAATTGAATTTGTATTTTCTTTATAAGTTAACCCTAAAATTCCTATTTTTTTTAAACTTTTAAAATCTTTGGCAATTTTCTTAAATTGAATATAAATCCAGTCTTTTCTATGGTTGGATATTTTCTTAATATTCTTAGAATAGTTTTCATAAATTTTATTAAATTTTAAGAAATTTTTAAATGTTTCTAGATCTCTTTCTAGGTTACCTCCTGAGATTCCTGGTCCTGGTTTTAAATATGCATACTTACCTATTCTTTTATCCAATTTAAGAGCATTTGAAATATCTAGCCAATTAGCACCAATATTTTCAGAAATTTCAGAAAGTATATTGGTGGAAGTGACGCTAGAAATAAGAAAAATATTAATGCTAATTTTTGCTAATTCCGCACTTTCATAGTTCATTTCTAAAATTGGACATTTAAATTTCTTTAGGAAAAAATTATATTTTTTATTCATCTTATTTGAGTCTTTTCCAACAATAATTCTTTCTGGTTTTAAAGCTCTCTCTTGAGCTTTAGAAAAAATCAATGTTTCTACCTGGTAATATAATTTTTGTTTGTTCCATTTTATACTTCTTGTAAAACCTGGGGGAACTTGAGACAAAATTATTAAATTACATTTTTTTTTAATATTTATAATTACTTTTTTAATCAATATTTTTAACAAACTAAGATTACTTTGATTTAAAGAATTAGTGGGTGTATCTTGAGAAA
>Ga0315339_1001806_pt1 | contig 17582 bp, 9 predicted proteins | sample ASW17metaG_FD_204514 | JGI IMG/M metagenome (GOLD analysis project Ga0315339, IMG submission 204514) | Ammonia-oxidizing marine archaeal communities from Pacific Ocean, United States - ASW #17 | ecosystem: Environmental > Aquatic > Marine > Oceanic | place: USA: California | collected 2016-12-05
TGTTTGGAATAATCGCTCACAAGACCCACTTCTGCACCATGGGTGCGATCAGTGACTGGATCAATATGGGTTCACTTCACCGCCTGCGTGCCTGGTTACTGGCTATGGCTGTCGCGCTTCTGATGAGCCAACTGTTTCAGGCCATAGGTTGGATCGATCTGTCTGCTTCGATCTATTTGTCGACGAATTTTGGGATTGGGGGGTATATTGTTGGCGGATTTCTGTTTGGCGTTGGCATGACGCTGGGCGGGGGGTGTGGCCAGAGAACACTGGTACGTGTCGGTGGCGGAAATCTGAAATCGCTTGTGGTACTGCTGGTACTGGGCCTGACAGCATACATCACCTTACGGGGTTTGCTGGCTGGGGTACGAATCGAGGTTTTTGGCCCCCTGAGTATCGATCTCTCCGAGTATGGGCTGGCGGACCAGTCACTGGCGTCGGTGCTTGTGGCTGTGAGCGGGTTAGCACCTGAGAGTGTCGCTAAAGGGTTGGCGGTGATTATCGGGCTTGCTTTATTGATCTATACGCTCAAAGACAAGGATTTTCGAACGAGTGGTGACGCTATTGTTTCTGGACTGGTGGTTGGTCTGCTGGTTGCCGGCGCCTGGTTAGTGACCGGAGTGGTTGGTAATGACGATTTTGATCCGGTTCGTCTTGAAACGCTGACGTTTATTGCGCCGGTCGGAAACATGCTGAATTATCTGATGACGTGGACTGGGTCAACGATTGGATTCGGGATTGCGGTGGTGTTCGGTGTTCTTGCGGGCTCCCTGGCATATGCGGTTGCGAGCGGTAATTTTCGTATTGAGACCTTCAGTTCCCGTTCCGACATGCTAAACCATCTTTATGCTGGTGTGCTCATGGGTTTTGGTGGGGTGTTGTCACTGGGTTGCACAATTGGACAGGGTGTCGGCGGATTCTCAACGCTGGCATTGGGCTCAGTTGTCAGTATCGTCTTTATTGTATTCGGTTGTGCGTTGACGATTAAGATGCAGTACTACATGTTGGATGATGGTTTTGCTGGATCCTTGCGCCAGTCCCTGGCAGATCTTCGTCTGCTGCCCCGTCAGGACACATGAGACGTGATGGTTGCACAAATGTCTAATCTACAGCGGTTATAATTCGTATTCCCTCGGGCCGTTAGCTCAGTAGGTAGAGCATCTGACTTTTAATCAGGTGGTCGCAGGTTCGATCCCTGCACGGCCCACCAATAAATCAACGACTTACGGTTGATTTTCAAAACACCTCCGGCCCATAACTTTCAATCCGGCCCATAACTTTTTCCAAAAGGTGGTTCAACAACGGTGTGATGAGCCGTTGTGGGTGTGCATTCCTCTGGTGAGGTACTGCGAAGGGTCACAGTATTGGGCTTGGGTAAACCGTATAGGCCTAATTACACAGCCGAACCACCCTCTATTCCTAACATCCCACTAGCACCGTAGACCAATCTGCCAAGTTCTGTTATTTGTGATTCAATTTTGTAAAGCCGGTTCTGCGGTTGAAAATTTCCCTATCCGCTACGCTAAGTTTCCCTTCTTAACCGACACTATTTGTTTGGCAGTAATGGTAAGCCATAAGAACGTGAGGCTTACCCTGAAAGGAACCATCTGACGGCACGAACTCTGAAACCAATTCGAATCCCGCCTTCTCATAAACATGGATGGCTCGAGAATTGTTGGCTTCTGGATCGATGAGAACGGTTCGCAGGGTACAGTTCTGGTATTGAATGTGAGATAGGAAAGATTCCAACATGTTTGTGGCAATACCGCGTCCAACATACTCTGGAGGCCCGATCAGAACATCAAGAGTCCAAGCTTCGCCTGTTTCCGGAAGGAGCGGCTTCAGATGTTCTGGCGTGTCTCTAGTCGCATCCGTCGTTATCAGCAGGCAAAATGGCATGGTATCGTCTTGGCCAATCCAGTAATGGAAGAGGCTGCAAACACCCGACATAGCGTCCCGAAAATCACAAATATTTGTGGATGCTTCACCCCAAAATTCACTTACATGGGGCGAATGGAACCAACGACTAATCAGTCCATCATCGTTTAGCTCAGCTCGTCGAAAGGAAATGATTTCCGTCAATTGTTATTCATCAAACGTGGAGCAAGCAGGTAATCATGAAAATACAGTTCCATGATACACATTTAAGAGCAAGGAAGTGTTTCCACATTCGGCCCATAAAACAGGTTGATAACTGAAACAACAGAGCGAAAAGAGTTACAAACAAAAAAGTAATGGGCCACGCAAAGTGCGCGTTACACTACAATACAAGTGTGAAACGCACTTTTGTGCATCTGACTTTTAATCAGGTGGTCGCAGGTTCGATCCCTGCACGGCCCACCAATAAATCAACGACTTACTGACTGTGAAAAATGGATGACTTCGAGAACTCCGTTAAATATTGTTAGTGAAAGGCATAGTCTAAGAAGTCTATTCTGGAAGTTAGGTGATTAGACTGATGGTTAGACTATTGCCCATTGTTCTGGCAATTGGGGTAGCAATCCCTGCGTTCGGTGGATTGGTTCTAGCTGATTCCACCGCAGCTGTTGCTTCAAATGCTTGCAAAAAAGCTGTTCGGAACGACAAACAACTCACAGAGCTCACGAATCGAACGGTTTGTTATCAAGCGGCCGTGCAGGGTGATCTTTACGCCCGCAAGATGTTGCATCGATCTGAATTTCTAGCGGCTCAAGTGTCACGGCTATATCTGGATGTGGCTATTCCTAGCTCAAAACCTAACCTAGAATCAAATCTTCGACTGATAAAGCGATTACGAAGGCTGAAGGCAGCATTCTGGAACAAGGGAAAAGACGCAGAACTAGACCTTCTCTTTCTGCACGACAACGCGGGTCTCCCCTACCGTATTGCTGAGGTCACACAAAAAGGAAAGGTCGCTGAGGTTATCGTTCACTTCCAGAGAGGACTCAACACAGATACTGAATCTACTCCTCAAGCACCCACGGCTGGTCGCTATTTACTGAGCAGGCCAAACAAGGCCTGGCTAATCGACGACTTTGAACCAGTTCGTATGAAATTGGAAATCACACAGATCGGACTCTGGTTAGGTGATTACGTGAACTATGCGAGGTCTGCCTATGGTAACGATGTCGATCTGGGCTTCGTCGGACTCGCCAACGAGGCTGACCTGTCTCATTTCTGGCTTACGGGTGAGTCAGGACAAGATGCTGATTTTCTGCGTAGGAATCAAGGTAAGGGTTGGGGTGGAGAACCTCCCTTAATTACATCCTTAAGCGCAGATAGTGACTCAGGCGTATTTATCAACATCGGTTTCTGGAAAAAAGAATCTGATGCACCGGATGCCCCCTCGATTACTGACCCGCTTGAGCGAGCACAATATCAGGTAGTCAAAAGGAACGGACGGTGGTTTATCGCGTCATTCAAAGAAATAGACGCCCCGCAAACCGTTTCGGGTGAGGCTTCAGGTGACGAACAATGGGTTTTTGAAAACGCGGCATCTGTTGCCGAGTACCTGGCGCAGTCGCAGACCCTGAGCAAGAATCTGAAGACCTGCAATCCCTCTGAGTTCACCCTTTCGGTACCTACTACTCCTCCTAAGAAGTTCCGGTTCATTATCCAGGGTTCCGAGGGTGCTTTGTGTCGGTTCAAGGTGATAATAGTTGGAGCAATCGGGCTGCTGTGCAAGGCACCTATAGAAGTAGTCGATGCGCAACTGGCAATGGAGCGACACTGGGTAGAACAACTCCAGGCCCACCGTGATGGTCCCTTCCCACTTCGCCTGACGGTCGATGAGAAGCTTGTAGATCATCTAGGCAAAGCAATGGCCAAGTCTTGCGAGATGACAGTGGACGAGCAGCCGCCAGTAGACATGGAAAAATATATCAACGACACCTTCATCTATATAGAGAATCTCCAGACCTGTAACCCGTCTACCTACAGTTACCCGCACCCGGTAATCCCCAGCTTTACCGGGAAAAACGTCATCAAGGGTTACAAAGGCGGGAACTGTCTTATTGATATGTATATGCCGAACAACATGATCATGCAATGCAAGGCGTCCGACCGAACCGTCGAATTAATGCAATACCAGACGCGGGTCATGCTCAAGGAGCTGCAGGACACGGGCCGGTATGAGTTCTCTATAAAGATCAACGTAGGTACCGGCAGTACTTCTGAGCTGAGTGATTTAATGGGAGAAGAGTGCAAATGGTAGAACCGAATTTAGCCTAACGCCTAAAGGTTACGATGGTGGAGGTATCGTTCGGTGAGTTAGACCGGTCAGGAGAAATCGTTGTTAATTACTATTTAAATCGGAGCTTCTTGATTATTTTTCTGTCTACCCGTTCTTTAGATCATCACTAGCGGGGTAACATTGCTCAGTAAACTAGATCATGGCGTTGCAGGCTGCGTGTTAAGATTTTTCTACCCAACTAATGCCCTGCCCGGTTCATTAGTTGACAAGGGGGAAGTATTCTAGGACGGCATCAAGAATCAACTCGTCCCGTTTGATTTTGAGCGTTATGGAGGTGTGTTTCGCTGGTTCGCATCCTCTCTCAATTGCGGTAACACCATTCCAGTGTGTGATGATGTCTCCGATGCGCACATTTGCATGACTGGCGGGAGTACTAGCGAGAATGTTTTCGACACGAAAACCTTCTTCATGGTAGCTTAGGATCATACCGTGCCCGTAGATTGGCTCGAACACAATCGGCGAATCGTGACCATGTCGAACCAAACGTACGCGTTTAGTCGACTGATCAAATGTCCAAATAAAGTTTTGCATTACTTGACCACCGAGGAGTTGGGTACCCGATGTTGAAAGAAGTGTTGGTGTGGCCAGAATGTGGGGACCGATGTGTGCATTTGCTCTAGATCTAGCTGCCGACCTAAGTTCTATATCCCTCATCCTAGTCGCTGAATCGGCGAGTCTTGGAGGTAACTGAGTCTGAAATGATTCAAGCTGTCGCACGACTAGACTGTACCGGGCAGCACCGCTATCGATCAACATTAGTTCACTACGATCGGAAAACTCGACGGTTATCCAAGGGCGATAATCGGGTCCATCGGCATCGAAAATGGTTTCACCGTCCGGTGGTGGTAATTGTCCGGAATTCAACCGAATCTGGTTTTTCGAGTAGTCGAGCGTCAATAACTTATGTTTGAATACGGTGAATCCCATGATGCCATCCACATGTCGTCCAAGAATGCGGGAGAAATGATCGAATTCCTGAAAGCGTATGCGAATTGGGTCGTGTTCGAAGCCCCCGGTTGTAGCATTACGAATATTGACACGTTGATCTTTGGCAAAACGGCGTCCTGTTGTTCGCTCGATGCTGTCCGGATCGATATAGGTTGCACCTGCTCCAGTATCAAACAGCAACCACAACGTTCGGTCTTCACTATAACTACCTCGCGGTGCGAGTGTTAATGGGATGAGGAATTGCCCACGGCACATCTTAGTCGGCAAAACGATGGTACCCGCTAAATTCTCATTGGGCTCTTGGTTTGTTTCTATTTTCTTCGAACTCTCCAAATAGCTTTGTGATTGAAGTAGTTTTGACCAATTCACACGACTGGGATGAAAGACACTATCCTTGTGGTCCGGAGGTAATAGCAGAGGTCGCAATTCTTCACGCTGGGCGGGAGAAAATTCACTCATACGTTGGAAGACCTCCATAAGCAACAGGTCATCCATCTCCGGTTGTTCTCCTATGACCGGTTCGCCTCCTAAGAATATGGCCTTCACAGTACGAAACAGCGTGTCTTTATCTATGGGATTTTGCGGTTGGTAAGGTTTTAGAACAACCGGTTTTGAACGGACATAATATCGCTTGACGAAGTCCGCCCGGGCCTCCCTGTCCGAGGAATATCCCTCACCCCGTCGGACACTGCTTTCCTTAGCAGCGTCATCCTGCTTGTCCACCTTTTGTGTCGATGAGCCTCCAACGTCGGGAGCGCTTGTTGAAGAGACCTTAAAGTCTTGAATGGTGATGGAATAGGTAGAAAGCCTTCTAGGCTCCCGGTATCGTGGGCGATCCTTTGGAGTAGGAGTCGTGTTCTTTATTGCAAGCAGTAGATTCTTAGCGGTAGGTAGTATCAAGGAAACTTGACCTTTGCCCTTAGCAGAATTAATTAGTTTGCGGTTAGCTCCATACGTACCCAAAGTGAAAGAGAAATCTTCGTCATTCGTATGCACAGTTAAGGTGCGTCCGGCGTGTTCTGATCCGATGGCAATGATGTCTCGTTTGTCTTCAAGTCCCAATGTACCGCGAAATTCTGGGACCCAATTTGCGATGTTTGTTTTGTTAGCATCGGCTCGAAGTTCCCCATCAAAAGCATTCGTTACAGAAATTGAGAAAACGCTGTTACGGTGAACCGGATCGATGTTATTACCCAGCCGCACAATAAAATAACCATTGCGCAGCACCATGTATTTGGATTCAGCTAACGGAGTCCGTTTGTTAATGTTGATGCGCCGAGGCCGACTATCACCATCAAAAAATAGTTCTAGCGAAAAAGCTGACACACTATTTGCTGCCGCTGACACTCTGGGATCTGGACTGAAGCTCGCTGCCTGTATCGTTACAAGCTGTCCGGAATTTACTCTGACTTTGAAATAATAGGCTTCTCTTTTCCTTAGGTGTCGATCCAGTCTGTACCGGCCTGGCGTCAACTCGACAGCATTATTCTGAAGATGTCCGCCTCGGACAGCTCTGAGCTGCAACGGGTCACAGGCATCTTTTTTCTGTGCTAGGTTGGTAATACTAACCGACCGGTTCTGTTCTTGTAGTTGTAGTACATCGTCGATCAAATCAAACAGACATGAGTCAGCGGATACATTCCGTACTACGAACAGTAGTCCCCACAGTAGCCAGATACCGAAGAACTTAATGAGTGAGCGGCCTAGGTCATGGGTTATCTTCATTCCCAAGAACACGTATGTAGCATCGTCTCGTGGTCTGTTAGTTTCCAATATTATTGGACTCCCTGGAGAGAATGTTGCGGGCGCATAAATCTAAATGCGATCCTATTGGCTGAAGCTCAGCACCTTACTCGGCCAAATTCTCTACAAGTAGGCAGCGTTAGGGATTGCGTATGCCGGTTGGTATAGCACAAAATTAAAGCATAAAAAACTGTGAATGAGCTATTGCTCGTTTCGAGGTCGGTCGTAATTCCTTTTACGGAGCTACTATCAATCTGGCCAAGCCAGATATTAATGTTGAATCGTTGATTTTCTAACGCTATGCTAAATTCGATAGTGATCATCAGTATGGTCTGAGGACTATGATTATTTGCAACTCACGAATTCATCGCGCTATTTCAATTCTCATATTCCTTTCGGTTTTCTCTCTTGCCGACCTGTTAATTCGTGACCTCAATGTCTATGCGTTAAACTTCCAATGGTCACCGGGACCAGACGACCATGTGACCTTTTTTTCTTCCCAACATTTCGAATCGACCGTTGAAGGCTCGTCGGCACTTATGGTACATGTGCCGACCAATATAGATACCGGTTCCTCCCACCAACACGAAACGCCTGCCCTCGATGCATTAGTGCATCAGGAGTTACAGAGTGTTGGGCAGCGGGTTTTGGCTGCGGGGAATGAAGCCCTGGATAAATTCTTTGACTTTTTCGATATAACTATTAATGACATCAACACGCCCGTCGAACTATGGATTACTGGAGATATATCCAATGACGAGGGCGACGGATATCTTGGGGTCCACTACAACTGCCAACAAATTTACATCAATTTCATTGGGTATAAAATTGAGCAAACCACTGCCCATGAGATTTTTCACTGCTTCCAACGCAGCTTAGGGATGACTCCATCAACCCAGAAGTGGATTATAGAAGGCGGCGCAAAAATGTCCGAAGACATATATGAAAAAAGTCATAATTTCGAACACAACGTGTATCCAAAATATCTACGTCATCCTGAGACCTCGTTGTTTGAGAAAAGTTACGAGGCAGCTTTGATATGGTACGAGAAGTATCAGACTAACTCACCGGACGCTGTCAAGTTACAGTACCTGGCTTTTGCTGCTGATACATCACGAGGAACCCATGCTAACTTACTGGAAGACGACTGGCATCAATATGCACTTGATCTAAGCAACAATGACATAGTCTATGGAACAAATGCCGGAAAAATACCGACCGACTATGGGGGGCCGATTAACGTCAATTCGACAACGAAAGTAGAATTATTATTTAGTAATTATCGTGCAAGGCCGTGGATTGTTAATTTACAGCCAATGAGCGCGCGTTATTATGAAATCACTATTGATGGCTCCATAAGTAATAAAGTGAATCTTATGCGATTTATCTTAGGTAAGAATTTTGATATTGACAATAACAAAGTTGAGTTTAGTGCGGCTATTGACGGAACACCGAAAGAGCACACCTATTTTGATTCGTTCGATATAGGGGAAACTGAGGATGGCAGCAAATATTTTCAAATATGTTTTAAAGAAAACACAATTTGTGAAGATGATCAAAATTTTCTTATCTCCGATTACTACAAAAGCCCTAAGAAAATATTTCTTACCATCACCAGTACTAACCCCGATCAAATTGTATCAATTAATGGCATGATAGATTTGATTGGTCCAAACCGATACGAGCTTGACGAGATCCATTTTAACGATGGAACGTTACAGGTTCCCGACGTAGGTAAATTTGAGATCCACATCGATACCGACAACGAAAATGAGGAGGATCGTGGAATCTATCTCGTGGCCACCAAGCATTGGATGGCTTTCGATACGCAATTCTATGGCTGGGATAGTTACGGAAATCCGGTCACTCTCGCAGACGTTAAAGTTCATCCTACACGGTTGACCGGATATGTGAATAAGCTGTGCCGCTTCCGCGGCAATATGGGTTATGACATCGAGAGCCTAGAGTCAACAAAAGAGCTCGACGATGGATGGATTGAGCGCACCTTCAAGATCAAACGCAAGGAAGGCGATGAAGGTTCCGGTAATTTCTATAAAACCAAGCAGAAATTTGTTTGCGGTAAACCAAAGGCTGGGACTGACCTCGGGACGTTCGGTTTTCCTTTTTATGCCGCCTACGCCAAAATGCTTGCGGCTATCAACGCCACTGATTACGGTGCAGATTCCTTTGCCATGAAACTGCGACATATTTTTGCCAAGAATATTTCCCTGGGCTTGGTGGACAACAACGATAGTGATACAGAAGGGGAGGTGAAAATGGAATTTTTTACCGACCAGTTACTGCGTATTAAGTATTCAGACAATCTGATCTTTTACTACACAAAAAAGTGAAATTCAGTCATCGAGTAATGAAATCACTTGCGGCTTTGGTAATTGACTATCACCCAGCGTCCTTTGTATTGGTCGAGCGTATAGTCAGCAGTGTTTGAAAATTGACCTGCCTTGATCATCGCCTCTAAGGCATTTGTAGGAGGTGTGTCGAATGTAACCCGGATATTAACTTCTGTCCCGTTTTGTTCGACGCTGCTTATTGTCCAGTTTAAAGGTCGGAACGTAGGAATAGCGAACCGGACTCGTTCAAGGGCGCTGGCTTTGCGAGCATTCCGATCACGAGGATTCCAGAATTTTTCACGATGTTCGCGTTCTAACTGAGGGCCCGCGCCAGAGAATTGTGGCGTGGACCCATCTGGGGGATAGAAAATTTGTAGACCCCTAAGATAGGCATCCACTATCTCACGTGGACCAGCCGGTGGTGGCAGATCTGCAGTCTGACGCAATCGCTCCTCCAGCAGCATCTTAGCCTCTATCTTTTGTTCCGCTTGGGAGATCTCATCTAAGTTTCTGAATCCCGTGATGTACCAGTTGTTGTCATATCGGATGAGTGAGTATTCGATACTCTGGGTAAACTGCCCTTTATGTAGCTTAATCTGAGTGAGATCACCCACGGTCATATCAGCTCGGACCTTAGCTGCGTCACCGCCCAGTGTCAGCTCTGTTATTTGCCAAGATAAAGGTCTGTATAGCAGAAAGAGGATTTGTTCTTTAAGACTCTCAAGTTGTGCTGGTGAATTTGCGGCTTTGGGTAATTTCCAAAAAAGTTGTGGGCGGCTTCCTGCTGTGTAATCTTTACGACCTGGTGGGATTAATTTCTTTCTCTGCATCCAGTAGGCACTAAGCGTGTCTTCAGGTCCCACTTCGCTAGCCAGAGGAGGGAAAGGGTAGGAGGGAGTGGCTGAGAATGATCTGATTTGCCAACGAGAGCCTAGCAATTCAAGTTCGTAACGCCCGAGTTGAGTTGCTGGGTAAGCGATAACGTTATCTGACAACTGTGGTTCTATTTTAACGAGAATGCTGACAGATTTTCCCAGAACCTGAGGACGAGACAACGAAAAGGCCATACCTGTATGCCACTTGTAAAACCACATATCTCTAGACGGAACAGTGGGCGTTAACCAATCGTCTCGTAAGGCGGTAATCGTATTTGCGGCGATCTCTATTTCGGATTTTGGCGGTGGATACTGTGAGTAGGTAGAGCTATAAGCCTCTTTAGCTGCGGTGATATAGGCCTGAAGAAATTTTGTTGGTCCATCGTCTGCAACGACGCTTTTCTGTGGAGCAATTAAGACTATGCAGGCGGCTAGGAAAGATGACACGATCCAATGCCTTATTGTTGCCATTCGCTTCAATCCGTGTTGACTTCAAGCATATAGTCTGAAAAGCGGTGATTTAAGTATGGCACTCCGTCAGTAATGCGAATGATGTACTCAGAGACATCACTTTTTAAAGGAAATACCAGAGTTGCATCTCCGGCAAGATGGGTAAATTTCTTCAATCGTCCTCGAGGCGCCTTTGTTGCATCAAATACTTCGATTAGGAAGCGCCACTCGTAGTCTGGAAAGGTAACATCTAGATTTAGCTGAGTAGACCCAGGTGGTATCTCTTTCAGTCGATACATGTCAGCACGATCTCTCAGCCCGATATATCCAATTATCGGCTCGCCTATGGGTATGGATACGGCTTTCGACGGGTCTTTTGCGGATGCTTCGAATCCAGCCTGATAGTCCCCGGCATCCTCGATTAGCACCTCGAATAAGGCGTCTTTTTGCACCGACTTGTTACCCCCTTCAATTGAGAAATAGAAGCCCTCACCACTGAGGTCAATAAAATGAGTAAAACTAGAGTGGTTAGTGCTATTCACCCATGCTGACCGTAGACGTTTACCATTAATTTGATATATCCAAACCCGGAATGCATTAACGAATCCAAACTTGCTCCGCTCGCCGCTCGTGGCTTCAATCACGGATCCGTCGTCTTTGGTCAAAAGCCGACCGCTCTGACTTGTGATGTTGATGATGCCACGCTGGCCTATTTGGGTCGGTACAAAAAACCACGTCGTCTTTTTTGCTGGAAGATGTTCTTCAAAAGTATATTGGCCCGGGGTCAGTGTGACCGCAGTGTCTAGATCGTCGCCTCCTGAAACCGGATTTATCAATCGACCGGGTTCGTAATCATCTAACCGCTCTTCTTCTACCTTAGGTTCTGGCTCAGGCGGGAGCGGTGGATCAGGCTCCGCGACAGGCTCACATTCAACAACCTGTATTGTCGGAGTGGGCCGAACCTCGGCAACAGTTTTATGAACAGATTGAACTACTTGTTTTAGGCTATTTACTAGGCTCGAATAGTCACTCGCATCGAAATAGTCGCCGTGACCAGCATGAGCTACGGCCTCTAGTTGTTTACGGGCAGTGTTGTCCAAATTTAGTCCGATGACGTGGACGCGGACATTGATGCCTCTTGCCTGTAGTTGCCGCACTTCTTCGACGGGATTGCCGTCACAAGTTTCTTTACCATCGCTGATAAGCAAAATTGTAGGGTGCGTACTGTTATAGGGCTCAAGGTCTATACCAGCTAAACGCAGGCTTTCAGCAATTGGTGTGTACCCGATTGCCCTAAGTTCCTGAGATCTATTCACTATAGTCTCAGAATTTCGTACTCCAAATTCTACTAATAGTTCAGTATTTCTACAGGAAATCTCCTTTGTATCCTCAACTTGCGCTGTATTTTTGAATCCGTAGGCTCGAAACGCTACCGCAATGCTGTCCAGATCCAACGACTGGGCTGTCTCAGCAAGGACTTGTCTTGCTACATCCATCCGGGTGCGGCCTTCCAACTTTGCATTCATCGATCCAGATGAATCAAATATTATCTCCAGATGAACGACCGGAGGGTTTTTGCTTTCATAAGCTGCTCCTGAAGTTTTAGTGGCATCGCTAGAGGGTGCATCTTGATCATCAGTTGAGGGATCAGTGTTCTCTGTCAGATGCACGCAGGGATTTGGTGTTTGGGGACCAGCGGGGTTACCTTCTGCGGCAGGTAGTGGTCGCATCTTTTCTCCACCAGTGCTTAAGGAGAGAGCCTCACTTAATGCCTCAGAGCTATTACCAAGAAAAAACCGACCACCCCCAGCCAACGCAATTCGACCGAGCTGGACAGCTGCCTCCTCTCCGATTGCTATGGTGTCAACCATAATTCCATGATCGAAAATCTGTTCGGCGATCTGTTCAGGCTTACCGTCGCAGTTCTCAATGCCGTCGGACACTAAAATAATCTTGTTTTTCCCTGGTAGTTTGGCCAGATCTCCAGCTGCTCGGGACAGTGCAAACGCTAGAGGTGTTTTGCGCCCTACAGGCTGCAAATTGTTAACAGCACGAATAACTGCATTACGGTTATCACCACCGAATGGGATCACTAACTCTGTTTCTGTGCAGGCCTGTAGTGTCCGTCGGCTTCCTTTGTGAGCAAATGCCCTAAGCGCCAATGCGGTAGAAGATGGAATCTGGGTCAGAATTTTGGAAAACACCGTTCGAGCAGCTTCGATCCGAGTAGTGTTACCGAACTTTTCTTCCATACTAAGTGACAGGTCCAGAACGATCAGCACGTTGTTTGGTTCTGTTGCACGCGTATCGTTAACAATACCTATGGATAACAATCCGAGAAAAAGAACAGTGATCGTTTTTAGATTTGCAAGTTGGGTGTTTATCATTGCTGTTATCTGCTTGGAGCCGAGTTAATGAGTGCAATATCTTCTAAATAGTTTAGGGGAGTCAGACCAGCAGAAAATTCTTAACCCCGAGAGTTTACATGCGTTTTCAGGCGATGAATCCTAAACTTCTCACCTTTAGAGTCACTCAAAACATTCCTAGAGAATCCAACAATCGACCTATCTGTCCACCCGAATTATGTTTCAGATAAGAATGAGTATGTAAAAAGTTGGATCACATTTTTCCTAGGTAACAGAATGACTTACAGACTGTGCCCGAAAGATTAGGTCATGCGTCTCCAACAACGACGAAGAAACACTACATACATAGTGAATCAACGGTTGTTCCCATCAGTTTCCCATTGAAGTAAATAAAACTCTTATAAAGTAGTACCAAACACGTTAAAATTCAGAATTCAATGGGAAAATCATTGAACTAATAGCACTGTTATTACAGTGTAAAGCGGGTTTAAGAGCATCTGACTTTTAATCAGGTGGTCGCAGGTTCGATCCCTGCACGGCCCACCAATAAATCAACGACTAGCGTCGTATTAAAAATGTGGTTTTCCTATAACTACCGGATTTTCCTATAACTCCGGTATCCAGCTCTCTCTGAGCGCCTAAAAATCAAAAAGCAAAGCAAGTGGCAACAGCGGTCTAAGGAACTACTGGTCGGTCATACATTTAATCGTGAGCAGTTGATTTAGTGTCTAAATCAACTGAGATTCGGGTAAAACTGTAAATGGTTTGTAATGTACTCAGGTACTACACACCCCAGAATGTCTGTTAGTTACTGATGTTTAGACACGATTAACCAATTCAATATTTCAGCAATTCTCGTTAAACCTATTTGTCTTAACTTTGTATCTTGCTGCCACTTAATTGTGTGGAATCAGGAGGAAGATTTTATGATCGATTCATAAACTCTAAGCGCTGATAATTCTGGATTGCTATATTGCTCTGTGTTTATGATCTCGGGTTTAAGCTGCACTTGTGATATCGCATTCTTAAAGAATGTATCGTCGGTCGAAAGTTCACAGAAATCAACAATTTGTTCGATGACTGTTTTTGTGTTTGCAATAAAGGCACCGTAATCCGCGATATGAATCGAATTTCGAACTCTAGGGTCATGTAAGTAAAATGCTGATACAAAAGAGTAGGTATCTTCCCACTGTTGAATATATCCCAGATAGTCTTCACCACTCTTCCATTGAGACAGCGTCATGTTATAACCATCCGAATTAATATCGATTGCTTTCCTATTTGGGCCGAATTCAAAATGTCCTAACCTAGTTAATTTCTTTTCAAGTTTGCTGTCTGATTCGGCTAATTTCATAAATTCCTTATGTACACGAGCTAGCGACGCGCACTGATTTATTGGATTCCGGATGCAAAGAATAATTTTTGCATCAGGGAATAATTTAAGAATATATTTCAAGCGGAATAGGTTGTAATTGCCCTTTGCTAGATATCTTCTTTTCTTTCCCCGCACAAACAGTACCTTGCGGTAGCTTTCAAGAAGTTTTGATTCGAGATCCGGATTATTAAATGAATGATCTATTAGTCTACAAAATCCCACTAGACTGTATTGTTCAATGTATTTTTTCCAGATCACCTCCTCAAACGCGTCTGGGCTGTTTGGGTCAATATAAAGTGCATCTTTATGAATTCTTTGTTCGACTTTTTTCCCCTTGTAGTAGGCGTTATTAAAGAAGCTCCAGAAATATGGCATTGAGGGAAATGGAAGATCTCGGTAAAGGAACGAAGCAGTATCCGGGTGGCTATTGAGTATATGTGTGAGCAATGTTGTATTAGAACGAGCAAGCCCGCAGACAAAAATTGGTTTGCAAATTGGTGGAGAAAATCGCCACTTTAAAGAAAATGTTTCTAAGTCCTCGATGTGAGTTTGTACTAGGCTACTTGTGCGATCTAGTAATCCTGGTGGCTCAGTTACAGTAGGCGAAGAGTTATCGTATTCATCCGCATCTTCGTTTTGTTTTCTGGGTAGATGAGATTGTTTTTTACGTAGTTTATCAACTAGTAATTTTAGCGGATAACCGAGAACACCAACTACAGCTATTAAAACAATAAAAAAGTAAATTAAGAAACCACCGACAAGTGGGATTAAAGGTCCTAGTCCTATGTATGCGTGGACTGTATCGCTGGCAAAAACTAACCAACCAATGATGCCAACCCATACTGTAGCTCTGATCGATGTGATTGGATATTCTCCTAGCGAAGTATTTCACCAATATACATATTCTTGTACGGGGCATGAAAGATTAGCCGGGGTTTACATTCCATAGAGATACGATTCTCTGAACAAACGAGTTCAAAAATATTGCCCGCGTCACTTTCTTGTATAAAAAGTTTGTCTCCGAAGAGTTGAAGGCGACCGCCTTCCATACTTTGGAATGTTGAATTATTGGCACCCTCCCATATTCCAATAATTTTGTTGTCAGAGATGTCCAGTTCTGTAATGCGAGAAGACCCGTACTCACTATTCGAAGCCCGATTGTCAAATACTAAAATGGTTCCTCGACTTGTTATCCGAGGGCTATGCTGCATTTCAAATTTGCTAGAGACCCATTTTAATTCTTTGCCAGTTTTGTCTATCAATGCTAAAGAATTAATCTCCCTCATGGAAATAAGTAGGTCACCTTGACTGCCGTTTGGAAACCAACCCTGCTCTACTTGTTCTGATGTTAAAACTTGAACATCGTTCAAATGAGTTGGGTCATCACAAACATTAAGAAACCTTGCAAAACTTTCATAAGGATATTTTGCAAGGAGCGGTAGAATCTCGATTGTTCTTATATGTGTGCCGTCTTTCAAAGAAAAAACTTCGATAGTGTCGACAAAATATTCGGTATTCTCGCAGTGAGAATACGAAGATAGTTGAAATTTGCGTCTGAACGTGTCGGTGTTAAGACTGTTTCTTTTCCCCGGTATGTAAATTTCTCCGTTGTATATATCTCCCCAATGATGTGGGATGGCAGTTGTTGAGATCTTCCAAGCAATGTGAAAGTTGTTGTCTGGTTTGTCTCTTTTAAAGAGAATTAATTGTTCTGTGTTTGCTGCCAACCCACTCTCGGTTTTACTCTCAGTATACGCAACAAATGTATTAGCATTAGAAAAAGCAAATGGCCGTAACGAAAGTGTTGGATCGATACTAGTTAAAGACGTTATTTTAGGACCATTGCGGCCAATATTTGACGCAGTAAATACTGGTTGTGAGCCGAATTTTACGAGAATTTCATGATCGAAGTCGTTAGCCAATTTGGCTTCAGTTTGGACGTGACTTTCTACGGATACGATCCTTTCTGGTGGGTTCTCAGATTCTAGGAGGCTCTTTACATTCAAAATGATATGGCCGACAAATGTCTCTCGGAAACCATAGACAGAAAGTTCTAGAACGTGATTTATCCCGACGAAATTTGTTCGATATATCTGGGCTCCACTAAGAAAGACTAAAGAGCCTACCAGAAGTGCAGCTAGGATTTTTCTAACTAAATTATTTGCGCTGATTTGAAATAAAAAATGAACGATGATTGCAGCTAATAATGCACAGAAGAACAGAAAATTTAGAATTTCATAGAAACGCCCGTAATCAGACCATACTGCGAGTTCTGTATACCACCCCAGTCCGAGTAGTATCAGAAAGGTCGAGATAAAAAACAGAATCTGTAGAATTTTGGAAAATATGGTCGTCTTCATAAGCAATGAGATTGATCGGTAGTATGTCTATTTTGACTTAAGAATTCCTACTGGGTCTAATAAATTTGAGATAATTGTTAACGGACGTATGCAATCAAATCGATTTACTTATATTTGGGGGAGATGGTGGAATTAGATGCCGGAATATGAACAATTTGCGGAAAGGTCAATTAGAAATTAGGTGGGGATTAAGAAGACCTACAGACTGCATCAGAAAGATTAGGTCATGCGTCTACTGATATAACGAGTAAGCACTACAGATCGAATGTGACGAAAGTGAAGCCGTTTAATCTCCCAATAAAAAAATAAAGGCTCTGTTTAATTCGGGGTAATTCTGGCCATTCCTCTAAAAGTTATTGGAAAGCTGAATTATAATAACGCTGTAATAGCTGTCTGAACTCCACTTTTGAGTTTCTGACTTTTAATCAGGTGGTCACAGGTTCGATCCCTGCACGGCCACTAATAAATCAATAGTGTACGTTGTTGTTAAGAAAACGGATTATATAGAAACCTGATGGTTCTATTTCTAGACTAACTGGTTATTTAGGCAGTCATAAATTCGTTGTTTATAGAGCCTCTTTGTTTGCAGAGCTAATTGCGAGTACAAAAATTGAATGTAGGAAAAAGATGAAAAGAGTGCGGTACGCTGTGTTTGCGTTGACAACAATTGTAGGTTCACTACTGTTAATTGAATTGCTCACAAGAGGAGCTTTCGCCATTATGGGAAGATATGATGGCTGGGGCTATTCGGAACATATTTATCAGTATCGTCCATATATAGGACATGCCTATGTTCCGAACGAAGATGGCCGAGATAGGTATGGGTATACATTGGACGGCAACGATGATCAACAAAGAGACTTAAGTAGTAAAGATAAGTGTG
>Ga0315339_1001807_pt1 | contig 17576 bp, 15 predicted proteins | sample ASW17metaG_FD_204514 | JGI IMG/M metagenome (GOLD analysis project Ga0315339, IMG submission 204514) | Ammonia-oxidizing marine archaeal communities from Pacific Ocean, United States - ASW #17 | ecosystem: Environmental > Aquatic > Marine > Oceanic | place: USA: California | collected 2016-12-05
TGCACGAGACCGAACATCTGGCGATTCAGCGACCATCCGATTCTTGAATCGCAAAGCGATCCCCAAGTCCAGGAAAATCCGCTAAAAATCACGAAGCCGGGAAACAACCTGGGCAGTTACGAAAAAATAATTACAAGTTCACGAATTACCACGCCGGATGCGACCACGCTTCTTACCGACCTGATCAAATGCCCTTCGGATACGCCGGACGTCGAAGATCTCTTCGCTTCGATCGGCAGCGGTAGACCGCATCTCGCATTCAACGGCCACGCCGACGTAGTCCCGCCCGGCGACGAGGCGAGCTGGACTTACCCGGCATTCGCTGCATAGCAAGCCGAACGTCTCGGGTACCTAAGTACCACCTGCCCCAGGTTTCGGGACCACGTCGATGCGCACTTCGTCGACCCGGCGATCCTTCACCTTTTCAACCGTAAAGCGGTATCCCGGCTCATCTACCGTATCGCCGACATCGGGGATCTTTTCCAACCGCTGCATGACCAGTCCGGAAAGCGTGTTGGCGTTGAAGGCATCATCGACAGTAAAGCCGACCATGCGCTCGACATCGGCCAGCGGCGTTAGGCCATCAGCCAGCCAGTGGTCGTCCTTCTTGGTGATGTCCGTTTCCCACTGCGGATCATCGGTCTCATCCTCAATCTCGCCGACAATCTCCTCGATCAAATCCTCCATCGTCGCCAGCCCGACAAAGGCGCCATATTCATCAATCACCACGGCGATGTGACTACGCTCGGTCCGCATGGTGTCGAACAGGGTAGAGATCTTGAGGGTTTCCGGAATCAACATCGGCTCGCGAATGAATGGCTTCAGATCCTTCCACGGCTCGCTCTCGCCGCTCAGCACGGCATCGAAAATGTCCTTGGCGATGATCACACCCTCCAGCGAGGCGCCACCCTCGGTAGTCACCGGAAAGCGTGAATGCTTGGTGTCTTGGATGATGTGCAGATTTTCCTCTGCCGGACCGTCCAATTGCAGAACATGACACTCAACACGCGGAATCATGACCCGCTCGACGGTGCGCTCATCGAAGCGGAAGATATTGTGAATGAGCGCCGCGTGGCTTTCTTCCATTTCGCCGAACTCGGCCGAGACATTAACAAGGCCGCGAATCTCCTCATTGGTGAGGATTTCGTGGTGCGAGGCTTCCTTGACCCCTATGGATTTCAATATCCACCGCGAGGCGGCATTCAGCGTCCAGTTGAGCGGATAAAACAAGATGAACGAGACCCACAGAGGATAGGCGATCCACTGTGAAACCGGCTCGGCCTGACGGATCGCCAATGTCTTCGGCACCTGCTCACCGATCACAATGTGAAGCGAGGAAAACGTCAAAAATCCGATCATGAAGGCCGCGAAATGAACCGCCTCCGGAGACATGCCGAGCGGCAGCAATAATGGCTCCAGGATCGCCGCGACGGTCGGCTCGCCAACCCAGCCAAGTCCCAGTGAGGCCATGGTGATGCCGAGCTGGCAGCAAGCGAGATAAGCTTCAATGTTCCTCAGGATTTCCTGGATCTTGCGGGCGCCAAACCGCCCATCCACCGCCATTAAATCGATGCGGAAGCCCTTGGCCTTTACCAGCGCGAATTCGGCGGCGACATAAAAGCCATTGGCGAAGAGCAGGAACGCGGCAAGCGAGAGATTGAAAACTGTGTCGTTCATCGGGGTTGGGAAATATCTTTCTGGTTCATATCAGTGACTTCGACGCGAGGCGGCGTGCCGCGCGCTCACTGAGGCTGTGGAGAAAATGACAGATGGTGAAGGGCAATTGGCGCATTCGGCCTGAGCCGCTAGCATTCCAGCACGACATTCAGCAATCACGGTTGCATTTGCCTCGAGACAATTCCCAATCCGGTTCCCCGAATTATCTGGCCACAAGCGGCCGCAATGTCTCAGCTGGTCTCCAATTTGTTTCGAAGGATCACCCACATCGCTATACACGATTGACCTACAAAAAAACAGCCATCGTAAATATCGATGTATTTCGAGCCATCAGAGTACTGATACGATGGTTCGGATTGGCCGCATAATTGATGCGCAGCGTGGAAATTGCGCCAGCGACCGGAGTCATGAACAACAGGGTGCCAAGTCGCCCGCGGAGCCTTCGCCATCACCTGGTTCCTCAGCTCCATCACAAGTTTGCTCGGCAGGACCAGATGCCCGGGCGAAATCGCCCATATGGGAACGTTTTGCGGGATAGATTGGGTCAATCGCCAAGTGTGACACCATGTAGTTTTCTGAGGGATACTCGGGACCGTTTGCAAGATCGCGTGCCTAACTTCACCTGGCAATTGTCGCCCTATAATATGGACGCGTGACCTGATTTATCAGGGGCGCCTTGCCGGTGCGCGATGAGTCGGAAAGGGGTCAATATTCTCGTATTTGGGGCAACGCGGAACCAGGTCACGATGGTCGGGTATGACCGATAGTGCTACAGAAATCGGTTGAATTTGGCCTTTTTGTCCTCTTGAACAAGGCGAATTGGCTACCAAAAACGAGCTACTGCGACCATTTCGCAACGTGCAATACGACCTCGATCGGCGAGTGATAGAACGCTGTTGGACGACGCAACGACGGTACTACTTCTCTTTCGGCACCTTCGCTTCGATGGCAAGCGCGTGCAATCCGCCGGCGAACTCGGCTGCCAACGCCTCATTCACCATCCGATGGGTCTCAACCCGGCTCTTATCCCGGAACGCATCGGCGGTTATTTTTACCCGAAAATGACTTTCGCCACCCGGACGATGGCCGGCATGTCCCTCGTGAAGATGGGATTCGTCGATAATTTGCAGTGAGGCCGGACGAAAAATATCGGTTAACCTCTGTGTGATCCTATCTTTTACCACCATCATTCATTTCCACAGCTTGTCGAGCGGCCCTCAGCCAACCATAATTGGATCATGAATCTGAACTCCAAATATTTCGACCGCATCCGAATAAAGGCGGGCGACGCCTCGGTCGAAGAAGATCAGGGGCCGGTATGCGAGTGGCGCGACTGTCGCCAGCCCGGCACCCACCGTGCGCCAAAAGGTCGGCGGCACGAGGGTCAATATCTGCATTTTTGCCTGGACCACGTACGCCAATACAACAAATCCTACAACTACTTCGCTGGTATGCCGGACGATGACATCGCCGCTTATCAGCGCGCGTCGGCCACCGGCCATCGCCCAACCTGGACAATGGGCGTCAACGACAAAACGGCCGAAGGCGCGGCAAACGGGGCGCAGGCGCGGTATTCTTGGGCCGAAGCCTTTGTCGATCCATTCGGGATTTTTGGAGGCGGTAACGGACGAAAGACAAGCGATTCTCGGCCCGAACGGCGACCGCTGAAAAACATGGAACGGCGCTCTTTTGCCGCGTTGGATCTAGAAGGTTGGGAGGATGCATCCGAGATAAAGGCCCGGTATAAGGAACTAGTTAAACGCCTCCATCCAGATGCCAATGGAGGCGATCGAAGCTCGGAGGACCGTCTGCGGCAGACTATCCAAGCCTATCACTACCTTAAGTCGGCAGGATTCTGCTAAGACAAGACCAATCACGTACGCGCAACCGAAAAGCCGAGGGTGCCGCGATGACGCCACGGAGGAAGTATGGCTGAAACTAATCTCGAACGGGCTCCCGTGCCCGACATGAAAGTCTCGGTTCGCCAGGTTTTCGGCATCGACAGCGACCTGGAAGTGCCAGCCTACACTGAGCCCGACGGGCACGTGCCCGACTTCGACGCCGACTATCTGTTTGATCACGACACCACGCTCGCGATCCTAGCTGGCTTTGCCCACAATCGCCGGGTTCTGGTCAGCGGCTATCATGGCACCGGCAAATCGACGCATATCGAGCAAGTCGCGGCGCGCCTCAACTGGCCACTGGTCCGCATCAACCTTGACAGCCATGTCAGCCGTATCGACCTCGTCGGCAAGGACGCGATTGTCGTCAAGGACGGGATGCAGGTGACGGAATTTCGCGACGGCATGCTGCCTTGGGCTTATCAGAACAATATCGCGCTGTGTTTCGACGAATATGACGCCGGCCGTCCCGATGTGATGTTCGTTATCCAACGTGTCCTGGAATCGGCGGGAAGGCTGACGCTCCTCGATCAAAGCCGGGTCATCCGTCCGCATCCGGCTTTTCGCCTCTTCGCGACCGCCAATACGATCGGGCTCGGCGACACCTCGGGCCTCTATCATGGCACCCAGCAGATCAACCAGGCCCAGATGGACAGATGGTCGATCGTCACAACGCTCAACTATCTTCCGCATGACAATGAAGTCGATATCGTCGCCGCCAAGGCGCCGCATTATCGAAACCCTGATGGCATGGCAATCATCGGTAAGATGGTGCGGGTCGCCGACATGACCCGCAACGCCTTCATCAACGGCGATTTGTCGACCGTAATGAGCCCGCGTACGGTCATCACTTGGGCAGAGAACGCCGAGATATTCAGTGACGTCGGCTTTGCCTTCCGGGTTACTTTCGTCAACAAATGCGATGAACTTGAGCGCACACTTGTGTCTGAATTCTTTCAGAGAGCCTTCAACGAAGAGCTGCCGCAATCGGCGGCCAATGTCGTCTTGAGCTAACGGACAAATCGTGGCCGGACCGAACGAAACAAAGGCCAGGCCGGCCGACGGGCCGACAGAGCCGTTCAAGCGCGCGGTGGTCGGGTGCATGCGGGCAATCGCCGGCAAGCCCGACCTCGAGGTCACGTTCGCGGCGGAGCGGCCCTCGCTTTCCGACCATAAAGCGCAGCTGCCGGAGCCGCCGCGCAAGATGACTGTCAATGATGTCGCGGTCACCCGAGGGATTGGCGACTCGCTGGCCCTGCGCCTCGCCTGTCACGATCCGGTGGTTCACCGCACCAATGCGCCCGATGGCAAGACCGCGCGCGGTGTCTATGACGCTATCGAACAGGCGCGCGTCGAGGCGCTCGGCACGCGCCGCATGTCCGGCGTCGGCCGCAATCTCGCCGCCATGCTTGAAGATCGCTATCAACGCGGCAACTATCAGGAAATCTCCGAGCAAGCCGAGGCTCCCCTTGAAGATGCCATCGCATTGGTGGTGCGCGAGCGGCTAACTGGCGAAATGCCGCCGCAGTCGGGCCAAAAGATAGTCGATCTTTGGCGCGACTGGATAGAGGAACGAGCCGGCGGCGACTTGACCCGCCTGAGCGATGCGGTCGACGACCAAAAACTTTTTGCCGACACCGTGCGTGATCTTCTTGTAGCTCTGGACATGGCCGACGAAGTCGGCAGCGAGGGCGGTGACGAGGACGGCGAAAGCAATGAGGACGGCGATGAGGAAGGCGACGGTTCCTCCGAATCGGCCGAGGGCGCGGATGCGGCCGACTCAGACGAAGTAGACGCGTCGGCCGACGAGGGCGAGGACGGTGAGGGCGAAGCCAGCGACGCCGAGAGCGACGATCTATTCGACGATTCCGATATGTCCGACGTCAGCGAGACCGGCGAAGCGCGGCGCTCAGAGGCACCGTTCTCCAATTACCCGCCAGTCTCCGACTATCACGCCTTCACGACTCGCTATGACGAGACGGTCAAGGCTGAGGAACTATGCGATACGGCCGAACTCGACCGCCTGCGTTCCTATCTCGACAAGCAGCTCGCCCCGCTTCAAAGCGCGGTTGGACGGCTGGCCAATCGCCTTCAGCGCCGACTCCTGGCGCAACAAAATCGCGGTTGGGATTTCGATCTTGAGGAAGGCATTGTCGATGCCGCCCGCCTGTCGCGGTTGGTCACCGACCCCATGCACCCGCTGTCCTTCAAGATGGAGCGCGACACCGATTTCCGCGACACGGTCGTAACTTTGCTGCTCGACAATTCCGGCTCAATGCGCGGTCGCCCAATCACGGTAGCCGCGACCTGCGCCGACATACTTGCCCGTACCCTCGAGCGATGCGGGGTCAAGGTCGAAATTCTCGGGTTCACCACCCGAGCCTGGAAAGGTGGCCAGTCGCGCGAGGCTTGGCTTCAGGCAGGCAAGAAGCCATCGCCTGGCCGCCTCAACGACCTTCGCCATATTGTTTACAAATCGGCGGACGCACCGTGGCGCCGCGCCCGCCGTAACCTTGGCCTGATGATGCGTGAGGGTCTTCTCAAGGAGAACATCGACGGTGAGGCCCTGGCCTGGGCGCACACAAGGCTGCTTGCCCGCCAGGAACAGCGCCGCATCCTGATGATGATCTCCGACGGTGCTCCGGTTGACGATTCAACACTTTCAGTTAATCCCGGCAACTATCTCGAACGGCATTTACGCCACGTCATCGAGGAAATCGAGACGCGCTCGTCGGTGGAACTAATCGCGATTGGCATCGGCCATGACGTTACCCGCTATTATCGTCGAGCCGTGACGATCGTCGATGCCGAGGAACTCGCCGGCGCAATGACTGAGAACCTCGCCGATTTGTTCGACGAACACGCACCATCACCCTCCGGACGATCGGCCCGGCGTAAGGCGACCACGCATTGATCGGCGGCGCGCGGCGCCTTGCCGGCTGCCTGGCGCTCACCTGGTTGTTCTGTCTTGTCGCTACCGCCGCGGCGCCGCAGACCGGCTTCCAGCCGATTGAATTGCAGGTATCGCCGATCAAGGCTTTCAAGATCGGAGACGATGAAACCAGGTTTGGCGCGCTCGAATTCCGTGGTGGCCTTGAACTAAGCGCCGAAAACGCCGATTTCGGCGGATTGTCGGGGATTGATTTCACCCCTGATGGCAGGCTGGTCGCAGTCGCCGATACGGGTTTTTGGTTTACCGCTCGCCCGGTCGAGAACGATGGCCGGCTGACCGGCCTTGTCGAGGCCAGGATTGCTCCAATTCTCGGCGCTGACGGAAGACCACTGACCGGCAAGAAACAGGGCGACGCCGAGGGCCTGCGCATTGTCAGCGGGAAAAATCGTCTCACGGCTTTCGTCTCGTTTGAACGACAAGACTATCTCCGCCGCTTCGTCGGCTCGCCCGATTTCGCCGATGCTCACTCGCGGTCGATGCGTCTGCCGAAATCGGTCGGCGAAATCAATCGCAATAAGGGCATGGAGGCGATCGCCATCGCTCCTGAACAGCCTCCATTCTCCGGTGCCATCGTGCTCATCGCCGAACACTCGCTCGACCGAAACGGCAATCATCGCGGCTGGATCCTCGGCGCGCCCCGCGCCGGCACGTTCTCGGTTATCCGCAAAGACGACTTCGACGTTACCGACGCCGCTTTTCTCGCCAATAGCGACTTGCTCATTCTTGAACGCAGGTTCAATTTGACCGATGGCGTTGGCATGCGAATTCGTCGTATTGCCGCCGCCGATCTCCAGCCCGGCGAGACCGTCGACGGCCGCATCCTCATGGAAGCCGATTTGCGTTTTCAAATCGACAACATGGAAGGCATGGCGCTACGCTTCGGATCAGGTGGCGAGACGCTTGTCACACTCGCCTCCGACGACAACAAGAACTTTGTCCAGCGAACGATCCTGTTGCAATTCGCATTGCGTCCGGACGTATTACCCTTGCCGAGGCAACGCCCTGCGCGCGGCCAATAAGCCGACAACAAAAAAACTGCGCCGGGTGTCGGCGCCGCCGGTCAATCGTGGAAGGCGAAAACGCTATGACGCCAGAGCAGCAGCGCGCTTGGCGATTGTATGTTTCAGGCGGCGGGCGCGGATCGACAGTTCGTCATCCTTGGCCTTGGCAAGGAAGCTGTCGAGACCACCGCGATGCTCAACCGAGCGAAGGGCATGGGAGGTGATCCGCAACCGCACGCGTTGTCCAAGGACATCGCTGATCAGCGTCACTTCGTTAAGATTTGGCAGAAAGCGCCGGCGCGATTTTTTGTTCGCGTGGCTAACATTGTTACCCGTTTGAACAGCCTTGCCGGTCAATTCGCAGCGCCGAGCCATGGGAAATCCCCTGAAACCATGCGGAACCATTGGGCTCCGAGTTTGTAAAACATGCCAATGAAAAAAGCCGCCTTCCTATAGTGAGCGCACGCGGCAGCGTCAAGGCGATCCGATACAGCAGCCCCTTTTGATATTGGGGAAGGGCTGCCAAAATTGCCTTGAATGAGCAGTTCATTCAGGATTTGTCATCAATTGCCGCCTGCCGAAAAGCTCTGCCAACGCAGCTACCCGCGTCTCCGATTTCGGCTATCCCGTGACAATCGAAGAATTGTCCAACGGCGATGTCCACGGTCAGAAGCTTTGTAATCGGCCAACAAGAGCCATCGATGGATGGCCGACAATAAGCGCTGGGTATCTGGTATGCGTCGATCTCGGGAACGCCACAAGCCGCTGTCTACCGGATATTGTTCGGCACAAGTAAGGCGATCTGGTTGTCGCATCGACACGCTTTGTGTCGGCCGACGCTTCACCCTCGCCCGAAAATATCAGCCGCATTCATTCTACCGCTTTGGCGATTGCTTAAGCGACAATTATCTCTGCCGCTCATTGACAATTTTAACGCCAGCCGTCTTGCTATATCTCAGAGATATCGGCCAGCAGCCTCGGTATGAGGCTTGCGGCCAATGGCGGACAATGGAACGCGCCCGGCTTTTATGATTCAATCCTCAATGACCGGAACAAGCGTGGCATCGACCTCCGGCAATCTCGTGGCCGTTCTCGGGCCAACCAATACAGGCAAGACGCACCTGGCTATTGAGCGCATGCTCGCCCATTCATCTGGAGTGATTGGCCTGCCGCTCAGGCTCCTTGCCCGCGAAGTCTACAATCGCGTCGCGTCGCGCGTTGGCGCCGATCAGGTGGCGCTGATCACCGGTGAAGAGAAAATTATACCGCCGGCGCCGCGTTTCCGGGTTTGTACGGTCGAGGCGATGCCCTCCGAGACCGATGCGGCTTTCCTCGCCATCGACGAGATTCAACTCGCCGGAGATCTCGAACGTGGCCACGTATTCACCGACCGCCTGCTCAATTTGCGCGGCCGCCAAGAGACGCTTCTCCTCGGCGCGGCGACCATGCGAGGCATTATCGAGAAACTCGTGCCCGGCATCAACGTCGTTACCCGGCCACGAATGTCGCTTCTCACCTATTCCGGCTCTAAGAAAATTACTCGACTGCCGCGCCGCTCGGCGGTCGTCGCCTTCTCCGCCGATGAGGTTTACGCCATCGCCGAGCTCATTCGTCGCCAGCGTGGCGGCGCCGCCGTGGTCCTCGGCTCGCTGAGCCCGCGCACCCGTAACGCTCAGGTTGAATTGTTCCAGTCCGGCGACGTTGACTTCCTCGTCGCCACCGATGCGATAGGCATGGGTCTCAATCTCGACGTCGATCACGTTGCCTTCGCCGCCGACCGAAAATTCGACGGCTATCAGTTCCGCCGCCTTACCTCGGCGGAACTTGCCCAAATCGCCGGTCGCGCCGGACGCCACATTCGCGACGGTACCTTTGGCGTGACGAGCCGCATCGACGGGTTCGAGGACGGCTTGGTCGAAGCGATAGAATCGCACCGCTTCGACGCGGTCAAGACAGTGCAATGGCGTAATCGCGACCTCAATTTTGCTTCCCTAAACGCCCTCAAGGCGAGCCTCGATCGATTGCCTGAGGGCGAAGGGCTGACCAAGGCGCCACTGTCCGGGGACGTTGCGGTTCTCGAGATCGTCAGGCGCGATGAGATGGTAACGAAGTTAGCCGCCTCGCCAGCCGCGGTCGCCACGCTATGGGATGTTTGCCAGGTTCCGGATTATCGTAAAATAGCCTTGGCCAATCACGCCGAGATGGTCACTACGATATTTGGCTTTCTCGCCCGCGATGGAGCCATCCCCGACGACTGGTTCGCAGAGCAAATAGCCTATGCCGACCGGACCGACGGCGACATCGATACGCTCGCCAACCGCATCGCCCATATTCGTACCTGGACATTTGCCGCCAATCGTCCCCATTGGCTAGCTGATCCTGGCCATTGGCAGGAGCGCACAAGAGCTATAGAGGATCGTCTTTCAGACGCTTTGCACGAGCGGCTGACCGAACGATTTGTCGACCGGCGCACAAGTGTCCTGATGCGGCGGCTAAGAGAGAATGCAATGCTCGAAGCGGAGATTACCGCGACCGGAGATGTCCTTGTCGAAGGTCAGCATGTCGGCTCCCTGCAGGGTTTCAGCTTCGTACCCGATCAGAGCGCCGATGGTCCCGACGGCAAGGCGCTGCGCACCGCCGCCCAGAAGGCCCTTGCCAGCGAGTTCTCCAAACGCACCGATCAGGTCGCGGCGGCGGCAAACGCCGATTTCGTGCTTTCGATCGACGGCATGCTTCGCTGGCAAGGTGCGGCGATCGCGCGAAGCGTTGAAGACGAGGATGTGCTGCGACCGCGCGCCCTGCTGCTTGCTGACGAGACGTTGGCTTCCGGCGCCCGCGGCCGTGTTCAGGCGAGGGCCGACCTCTGGCTTACAAACCATGTGGAAACATTGCTGAAACCACTGCTCGATCTGCGCTCGGCCGAACAACTCACCCCGACCGCCCGAGGTATCGCCTATCGCCTTGTCGAAAGTTTCGGGTCAATTGACCGTACTGAGATTGCCGAGGAAGTTCGTTCGCTTGACCAGGACGCCCGCGCCGGGATGCGGGCATTTGGTGTCCGCTTTGGAGCGTACGATATTTACGTCCCGCAATTATTGAAGCCGGCGCCAAGCGGGCTGCTCGCGACTTTGTGGGCGCTGAAAAACGGTGGCCTCGATCAGCCGGGAATTGGCGAGCTTGCCGGCTTCGCCGCATCTGGACGGACGAGCCTGCCGGTCGACCCGGCGCTGCCCTCGCCGCTTTATCGGATCGTCGGCTACCGTATCGCCGGCAATCGCGCCATTCGCATTGATATCCTCGAGCGACTTGCCAATCTCATTCGTCCCCTGATCGCTTGGCGCCAGACGCCGGAAACCACGAATCCGCCCGACGGCGCGGTACCAGGCAACGGCTTTACCGTCACCGTCGCGATGACCTCGCTTCTCGGCTGCTCCGGCGAAGATTTTTCTTCGGTCCTGAGCGCCCTCGGCTATCGGATGGAGCGGCGGCCAGCGCCGCCGATCACGGAGCCGGAGCCGGAGACGCCGCCGACAGAGACCGAAATCGCCGGCGAGCCGACGATATCCTCGCTCGCCGCTGACGGCACACTTAGCCACTCCAACGACAATTCGATCTCCTCCGATAGCCGGCTGGCAACGGTGGAAGCAGTCGTCGCGGAACAAGCCGCTGACGCTGTCCAGGTCGCCATGGCAAAGCCGGACTTCATCGAAGTCTGGCGCCCCGGCCGCGGTGATAGATCTAAGCCCGGGCGAAGTCGGCCGAAGCCCCAGCACAGCGACCCACGCTCTGCGAGCCCGGGAGCAACCGATCGGGTGAGCGGAACGAACGGCCCGATGTCGCAAGGCGAGAAACCGAAGAATGATAGCCAATCTTCGCGCAAGGCCAAGAGCCGCCGTCCAGATCGCCCGCGCAAGCAACCAACGACAGCCGACAATCAACGGCGTGAGAAGAGCGCCGACCCCGATTCTCCATTCGCCGCCCTTGCCGCGTTGAAGGCCCAACTCGAAAGCGGGGACAAGGGAAATTGATCCGGACCGGCATCGATGACTGATGACCGCCTGCGCATCGACAAATGGCTGTGGTTCGCCCGACTTGCCAAGACAAGAACCGCGGCACAAAGGCTTGCCATTTCGGGTCGCGTTCGAGTCAACCGCCAGAAGAACATAACGACCGCCCGCCAAATAAAGATCGGTGACGTTCTCACCATCGCATTCGATTCCGTCGTGCGGGTACTTAGAATTGAGGCAACTGCGACGCGGCGCGGTCCCGCCCCGGAGGCTCGCCTTCTCTATACCGATCTCTCGCCCCCGCCCGCCGCCGAGGCAATTGCGGTGAGACCGTCGGGCAATGGCCGCCCGACCAAGCGCCAAAGACGGGCACTGGATAATTTTCGCGATGGATTCGCGAGGCAGAGCGACGATTTTTCGTCGAAACCGGACTGAGTGTAAAAATGATCCGCCACGCGGTCGGGTGTGGCATCGGGTTTCTTGCGAACGTTCCGCAAAACGGATAGGCAACAGGCGCTTGCTAGAATTGCCTAGACTTGGCCACATGCAGCAAGAATTGCCGAAGCAGGGATGACACCGTGACCTATATCGTCAACGACAATTGCATCAAATGCAAATACATGGACTGCATCGAAGTCTGTCCTGTCGACTGCTTTTACGAAGGCGAAAACATGCTCGTCATTCATCCCGATGAATGCATCGACTGCGGCGTTTGCGAACCGGAATGCCCGATTGACGCTATCCGGCCCGACACCGAGCCCGGCTTGGAAAATTGGCTCACGATAAACGCCGAATATGCGGAGAAGTGGCCCAATATTACCGCCAAGAAGGAGCCGCCAACCGACGCCAAGGAATTCGAGGGAATTGCCGGAAAATTTGAGAAATTCTTTTCCTCGGAGCCCGGCGAAGGCGACTGAATCGACTGAATTCAGTTTGGGCTGATGGCATGCGTTGCATTGCAGCATCTCTCTTGCGACGCAACAAACTTTGCGACCTATTTACCGTTGATACGGTAAATCATTGATTTTTCCCGATTTTGTGATATGTTACAAGAACTGTCGGATCAGAGTTATCGCTTTGCTCGCATGAGCGCCCCGCCCTTTTGTGTAATCGAATTCCAAGTTTGCTGGTCTTTGCGCCTTTTTTGATCGCTTGGGAAAAGATTCGCTGGGTGGCGTCGCATTGACGGCGGCGGTGCCGTGCGGATCGGTGCAGCCGGGGCTGTTGGCCCACGATCGGCGCCTTCCCAAAACTGCTTCGACGTAGAAAAAGCCCACTGGCGGAGCCTTCCGCCGAATGACCGATTTTGGCTGCCGCCGGACCGGGACAGATGGAGTTTATATTTGAATGGCCGCAACAAAAAAAACCGCACCGCGTTCTCCGTTCAAGACGGGCGAATACATCGTTTATCCGGCTCATGGCGTCGGCCGGATCGTTGGCCTCGACACGCAGGAAGTTGCCGGCATCAAGTTGGACCTTTTCGTCGTAAGCTTCATCAAGGATAAGATGACGCTTCGCGTTCCCGTATCCAAAGCTATCGCCGTCGGCATGCGCAAACTCGCGGAAGCATCGACTGTTAAGAAGTCGCTTGAGACGGTACGCGGCCGCGCCCGAATAAAACGAACCATGTGGAGCCGCCGCGCCCAGGAATACGAGGCCAAGATCAATTCCGGCGACCTCATCTCGATCGCCGAAGTGGTCCGCGACCTTTTTCGCTCCGAGAACCAGCCCGAGCAATCCTACAGCGAACGCCAGCTTTACGAGGCAGCGCTTGATCGAATGTCGCGCGAGATCTCATCGGTCAATAAAATTTCGGAAACCGAAGCAATTCGTCAAATCGAGCAAAATCTCGCCAAAAGCCCGAGGCGCGGCCCCAAGGGCACCGAAGCCGCACCGGCAAGCGAACAGGCGGCCTAATGCGAACGGGCCTTATTTAACAATACGAGGCTGTTTGACGGACTTCCATGGTCGTTGGCCAGCTGGGATTTGCGCTGCGGCGGGCTCGCAGCAAGCGCGGCGCAATATTTTTCGGCGGCTTCAGGCCATCGAAACCCAGCCTCCGGTGGGGCAAGTCGGCCGGCCGGAGGCGCGTTGAGGCGCTTGCCTGATGCCTCTGCATCGTGCCTCACGCCTGGCTTGGCCGCGTGAGCCAATTTGATCCCATCCAACAATTCCAGATTCCAAGAGAGGGCTTGAACTACGTTTTCTCGCCACATTTGGCTGGAGCGGCGACGGCTCGCGCCCGCGCCGGCCGTACAAATTTCAAGGAATATCGCGTGATTTTGCGATCACGTCGAAAATCACGGCATTGTGTGTCGCGCGCCTCCGGACCGCGGTTAAGCTTGGGCGACTTGTCCGGGCGACCATTTCGTTCAGAGAGAGGCATCGATGCTCAAGGCAGCCAGCTCAAGACGCGATTTCATAAGGGCCGCGATGAAGGCCCCCTATCTGGAACGCGACGAGGAACACGATCTTGCCGTCCGTTGGCGTGACGACAAGGACCAGGCGGCGCTTCACCTCCTTACCGCGGCGCATATGCGTCTCGTAATTTCTGTCGCCGCGCGCTTTCGCAATTTTGGCCTGCCGATGGGCGATTTGATCCAGGAAGGTCACGTCGGCCTCCTCGAGGCCGCGGCGCGCTTCGAACCGGAGCGTGAGGTCCGCTTTTCGACCTATGCGACCTGGTGGATCCGAGCGTCAATTCAGGATCATATCTTGCGCAATTGGTCGATCGTCAGAGGTGGCACTTCGTCATCACAGAAGGCACTGTTTTTCAACCTCCGACGCCTGCGGGCTCGCCTTGCCCAGACGACCGATCAGCGGCCACGGCCGGTTGTCTTCGCTGAGATCGCCAAGGCCATTGGAGTGTCGGCTAACGACGTGGCGCTCATGGATTCTCGCCTGTCCGGCCCCGATATGTCGCTCAATGCGCCGCTTAACTCATCAGAATCCGGCACCGCCGATCGTCAGGATTTCCTCGTCGACAACGTCCCGCTGCCCGACGAGACTGTTGGCGAGATGATCGACACCGAACGCAAGCTGACCTGGCTGCGCTCGGCGCTGGCGGTCCTCAACCCGCGCGAGCTCTTGATCGTCAAGCGAAGACGGCTTCAGGAAGACGGCGCCACGCTCGAAGCGCTGGGCGCGAGCCTCGGCATCTCAAAGGAGCGCGTGCGTCAGATCGAAAACCGCGCGCTTGAGAAACTTCGCGCGGCGCTTCTGCGTGAGAACCCCGACCGCGGTGCGTTCGTTTAGAGCACTTTTTTGAAGAGTTCGGATGTCATTCGGCGACGATTTTAACCTTGGCGCCCGCCGGCAACATGGTATTTGGCTCGAAATCATTGAGAGCGCGGAATAACTCAAGCGGGCGATCGACGCCGCGCATCGTTCGTGCGAGAGACAGGTGGGTGTCGCCGGGCTTGACCGTGACGACCCGGATGCGCAGCGAACTAAGCTTTGCGGCTTCTGTCGGATCAAGCATCCGAAAGCTCTCCACTGTCTGCTCCGCCGCCTTGGCAAAATTCCCCGAATCGACTTCATTGGCGAAAATAAATCGATATGTTGCGCCGGTCTCGACCTGAACGACCGCAATCCGGAACGACCAACCCTTTGTATTCGCGCCGGCAAATGCCGCCGGATTGCCATTCACAGCGAAGCGCCGAACGCTTCCGGGGATGAAACCGTTGATCCAGCCGGACGCCAGATATGTGCCAAGATCAGCGCCAGTCGGCAGACTAACCGCGTCGAAACGAAGCGCGGTACCGTCGACACCAGTGGCAAGCACAGCATCGCTGGCATTGTCGATGACGAATCCGTCCGGCACCGTGAAATTGACGCCAAGCAAGGGATGAACGAAACTGCGCTTGCGGACGAAGCCCTGCGAGGGGTCGTCGCCGAAGACCATGCCATCAACGCCTTCAAGATATCTCTGGCGATCAATTTCGCCCAATCCTGGAGCCCCAAATTCTCGCGCAGCGCGAACAGCGAAATCATATCGTTCCGGCGTCGAGGGGTGTGAGGTGAGAAACTCCGGGCGCTTGCCGCCACCGCCGCCGGCCGCCAATCGATAGGCTGCAAATCTGTTCATCGAGGTCAGGAAACGGGACGCCGCGAACGGATCATAGCCCGCACGCCCGATCGTCTTTACGCCAATTACATCGGCTTCGAGTTCCTGCTGGCGCGAGAAGCTCGCCAACGAACGCTGACTCGAAGCCAGCGCCAGACGACCGGTATCGTCGTCGTTCAAAACATCGGTGACAACTTGGCTCACGATCATCGCCGTGCGCGCCTTGTTCTGCCGGGCGGTGGCATGATCAGCGGTAACGTGCGCCATTTCATGGGCAAGGACAGCCGCAACCGCCGATGAATCATTGGCCAGGGCGAGCAATCCGCGCGTCACATACAAATAACCGCCTGGCAATGCGAAGGCATTGATCGAAGGCGCATTGAGGATGGTGATCTGATAAGATTGATTGGGCCTATCCGAGGCCGCAACGACGCGGCCGACGATACGGGCAACGGTCTGCTCAAGCTTGGCGTCGTGATAGACGCCGCCATAAGCCGCGATGATTCGCGGGTGCTCATCGGCACCAAAGCGGCTATCGATACCCTCACCAGCGCCGACAATGAGCGAGCCGGGGCCACCCGACCCGGCATTCATCAAATTGTTGCAGCCCGAAAGGACTAGTCCGACGAGCAGGACAAGCGATGCCGTAACGGGTACGCGCCGCGCGCCCGTCCAATCCACCCTACCGCAGTGTTTCCTTACCTTAGTCATTGCCCAGAACTTCGATCTCACCGGGGTCGTTCAATCGTATGGCCGGGCCGCCGCTTTCCTCAATTACGCCACGCACTCGGACACGCTGCTCCGCCAGCCCATCAGTGGGCCGGCCGCTATCGGCAAACCGCGCGGCGAGCGATGCGCCTACCAGCACGGTAAAATCCTGCCGCCAGTTGCGCCCGAAATTCAGGAAATCCACGCGATTCCCGTGGCCTACAGACACGACCCAGCCTTCAACGATTACATATAAGCCTTTTCTTTCGATTAGCGAAGGATCATATGCGGAAACGATCGAATACTCGGCACTCCGCCACAGTCCGCGGCTCATGTCGCGGGCGCCGCGTTCATATTTGACGAGATCGCCAAGGCAGGAGAAATCTCCCGGGAAAGGCCGGATTCGGGCAAAACCCGCTTTGACCATCGCTTCCTGCAACCAAGTGCCGTCACCGAGATAAACTTGAGCGAGCGTCCGGTCATGGCGGTCACGCGAGACCTCGCCAAGGCGGATCTCAATTCTGGCACCGCCTATAAAACCCTCAAGTGCTTCGCGGGCGGCCCTTGCCAGCTCGCCAATGTTGGCGCCAGCCTTGGCAAGATGCGGCTTCGGCGCCTCGACCCCAGCCATCCGGACAACACGCCCGTCGGACAGGATGAGTGTATCGCCGTCAACAACCTCCGCCACCGTTCCAGGCTCGCCCGCGGTGAGTTTGCAAGTCTCATCGGCAGTCGCGTTGCTGTCGATTTCCACCTGCGCCGAAACCGGGGGCGAAACCAGAACCAACAGCAAACCGGCACATGCAATCGCCGCCGCAAAGCCTGCCCTTCGGCTACTGGCCTGCGTCACGCGCGACGGCATTGCCCCCTCCCGCCTTTCCGAAATGGTCGCCGAATGGATCATACGGCAGCGCCGCGATCACCGCATAATTCGCACAACCCTTTTGACAACCCGCGCGTGAAGCGCCGAGGATTCGTCGATATTTATATGATTGACGCCCGGCAGTGTCTTCAGATCGTCATTTTCAATCTCGCCTTTGAACCCTGTCCCGGGCGTCAACGTGTTGCTGGGCTTTTTAGGATTTCGGCTTGGCTTATAGTAGTTGATCGCCTCCGCGACGTTTGCCGTAACGGTTGCTGGGTGGGTCGCGTCGAAGATAACTGGGGTGCGGTACGGATAATTGAGACACCCGGCTGGGGTAAATTGAACCTCAACCGGAGTGTTGCATATGACGAATGATGATGGGCTGAGGCCCGAAGGGG
>Ga0315339_1001809_pt1 | contig 17564 bp, 12 predicted proteins | sample ASW17metaG_FD_204514 | JGI IMG/M metagenome (GOLD analysis project Ga0315339, IMG submission 204514) | Ammonia-oxidizing marine archaeal communities from Pacific Ocean, United States - ASW #17 | ecosystem: Environmental > Aquatic > Marine > Oceanic | place: USA: California | collected 2016-12-05
GCATGGTCGGCGTCAGCCAGGGTGGAACGCGAGACTTTGCCGCGAAACCCGACGTGGTAGAGCTTGGGCTGGACCGAGCGCAAGCAGGCTTCGATGTCGCGCAAGCTTTCGCGATAGGTTAGTTGCGCGAAAGCCAAGGCGAGAAACTGATCCCAACAGGAGAACCCACGCAGACGACGATCGCCGCGATAGCGTTCGACGCACTTGCGAAACTCATAGGCAGGCAGGTGATCCATCAACTGCGCGAAGACGGTGCGGCCGGAGTTCATGCTCCCTTGTGGAGAGCCGAGCAGGGCGAAAACCGCCTGCGTGAGTTGAAATCGATAAAACCTGCGGTGAACCCTAACGTGCTGATATAGCGCCGGTTGCGAGGAGCAGCCAGGGCGTTAGCCGGACACTACTGGTATACTGGCACTATCCAAAACAGCCGACTCAGCCGATCCACCACACTCAAGCCTAAGAGGAAACAATGAAGTCGATAAATCATCGCATCTCTCACATCCTCCACGTTGATCCGTCCCGACTCCCAATTCCGGAACGCACCCTAGCTTCCAGCGTTGTTCTGTGGCTTCTGGTCTGCTCGATCGCGGGCATCGGTCTGGCAGGCTCGGCTCCTCCAGACACACCATCACCTCACGCCCAGGCCCGTAGCCTCTTGAAAAACCTGCCACTGCGATTCGAGCCCAATCAGGGACAGGCGTCTGAGACGACTCGTTTTGTCTCTCGAACCACACGCCTCACCGTTCTCCTCCGCGAGGCCGGCATCGAGCTCCGCCCCCGCACCGGGGAAGCGGTCCATATGAACTGGGCGAACGCGACCGGTGGGACTGACTTCGATGGAGTCGATCGGCTAGCGGGTCAAAGCAACTACCTCCGAGGCTCCGACCCGAAGCACTGGCACACGGGAATTCCGCAATTCAAGAAGGTCTTGCAGCGCGACGTCTACCTAGGCATCGACGTTGCTTTTTATGGGAATGGCCGCAGTCTCGAATTCGACTTCGTCGTTTCGCCCGGCGCCGAACCCGACCTCATCGCGATGACATTCCACGGGACCGAGCGAATCGAGATCAGCGAAGACGGCGATCTCGTGCTCTACACCTCATCCGGGGAACTCCTCAGTCGCCGCCCACGCGTGTATCAAACACGCAACGGGGTTGAACAGGCAGTCGAGGCCTCCTATGTCTTGCAGGATGCAGGCCGCGTCGGCTTCCGGCTGGCCGAACATGATCCGAGCCTCGCGCTGATCATCGACCCGGTCATCGAGTACGGAACCCACCTTGGCGGTGAAGACGACGACGGAGCCCGTGCTGTGACGATCGATGCCGAAGGTAACGCCTTCATCACAGGGTTCGCCGAGGCGAGCGAAAGCGGTCCGCAGTTCCCCAGCACGCCCGGCTCCTTCCAGCCCGAACCCAGCGGGTCAATTGCGGGCGATCCCGACACCGACGCCATGGATCCGGAGAACGATGCCTTCATCCTGAAACTGAACCCCAGCGGTACGGATCTGGTCTACTCCACCTTCCTGGGCGGTGGAAAACTTGACATCGGCCTGGCCATCGTAATCGATGACCACGGCGCCGCCTACGTTTGTGGAAACACTATCTCCAAGAACTTTCCAACGCTGGCGGGAGCTTTCCAGCAGCTTCGTCCCGGCTTTCAGCAGGCCGGGTTCGTCGCGAAAATAAGCCCGGACGGTTCCTCTCTCGAGTATGGGACCTATCTGGGCGGTTCGGGCTTTGATGGCGCGCACGACCTAGCCGTCGATCCGACGGGTGCGGTAGTCGTCACCGGCCAAACGAAGTCAGGGGACTTCCCCATTACGGACGGCGTCGTAGGGACAACAATGCTCGGGGGAATCGAAGCCTTCGTCACACACCTCTCAGCCGACGGCTCCACTCTGCTCTTCTCGACCGTCCTAAGCGGAAGCGGCGACGACATCGGCTACGGGATCGCCCTTGATGCTGACGGCAACAGCTACGTCGCCGGTTCGACCGACTCTGCTGACTTCCCTTCCACCGCCGGCGCATTTCAGCCGGCACTGGCGGGAGAGATCGACGCCTTCGTGGCCAAGCTCTCAGCTACCGGACACGCCCTCCGCTATGCAACATATTTGGGCGGATCGGCGGACGACGAGGCCCATGCCCTATCACTACAGTCGGATGGTTCGGCCATCATCGCAGGCACGACCGAGTCTCCTGATCTACCACTCGGCGACTCCGCGTTTGACGAAGAGTACAACGGCGGCGGCGACGTCTTGATCGCCACGATCAACCCCGACGGAGCGGCCGCTAACTGCACCTACCTCGGAGGGTCGCGCCGCGACGAGGCCTACGATGTGGCCGTGAGCGCCGCGGGAGACATGATCGTCGTGGGTCAAACGAGATCCGATGACTTTCCCCTCGTCGACGCCTCCCAGACCTTCCTGCGCAGCCCGGCCGGGGACGCATTCATGAGCCGCATCACCCCGGCCGGCGAACTCACGGACTCCACCTATTACGGCAGCACGAACGAAGACACGGCACACGGCGTCGCGCTAGGCCCCGACGGCGGCGTATTCATGGTCGGCGTAACCTGCTACGATCCCGTACCGACCGGGCGACTGCGTACCACGAGCGGCTCTTTCCAGCGGGTCGGAACGGATGACCTGGACGGGTTCGCCGTGAAATTCGAGGGCGATGACTTAACGCTGCCACTGATCACCACCGAAGGCGTGGTCAACGCGGCTGGCTTCGCGGAGTCCGTCGCCCCTGACTCCATCGCGACAGCTTTCGTACAAAATGCCGCGGACGAAGATTCGATCGAGCCCGCGTCTCCGCTTCCGACAGAGCGGAACGGCACGAGCCTCGAAATAACCGACAACGTAGGCGTCACGCGCGCCACCGGGCTGTTCGGCATCTTTAACGACGGAAAGCAGATCAACTTCTATGTCGATCCCGCTACCGCGATCGGGCCGGCTACGATCACTCTGCGCCGCGGGGACGGTGCGACTTCAAGCGCCCCGATTGAAGTCAAGCTCGTCAGCCCCGGCATTTTCTTTATCCTCAATGCCGCCAACCAGAATGTCGCGCTCGCCCAGTTCCTGCGTATCTCCGGAGGAGCCGCCGGACCGTTGCAGTTGACCTTCAACGCGGCTGACTTCTCGTTGGTCACGATTGATCTCGGGCCCGAGGGCGACCAGGTTTTCATTGCCCTTTTTGGCACGGGCATTCGCTTGGTTGGCGACACCGCAAAGATCACGGCCACGATCGACGGCCAGGCAGTGCCGGTACTCGCGTTCGCCGCGGCTGCGGGCTTCTTCGGCCTCGATCAAGTCAACGTGGGCCCTATCCCCGAAAGCTTCATCGGTCGCGGTCCCGTCGAGGTCGTCCTCAGCGTTGATGGAGTGGTTACGAACACGGTGATGGTGAGCTTCCTCTAACCAGGGCGGCCGCCAGAAGCTGTGAAAACTTGGGGACTGTACCAAGCGCCACCCTCCTAAGTGCTTTACTCCGATCTGTCGTTCGGGGTTCTCAGGGTGCCCTATCGCCGCCCGTGCCCGGATTTGTCCGGATTTTTGCATGATTTTTACCGGGTTTTACCGCATTCGGACACACCTCTCCCGACCCAGGGGGCAGCCTCATGCGACGGACAAGGCCCACCAAGTTATTCGACGTGTTTTGGCGCTAAGTAATTGATTCCGCTAAGCCAATCGGACTGTGACGCCGATCCCGGCACAGCGGTGGCGCCAAAGGCGAAACCCTGGGTCCCCTTTGGGTCCCCTTTGGGTCCCTTTTGGGTCGAGAAACCTTTCGCCTAATTCATCTTGTGGAAACAGTACAGACTGTTTCAGGTGCGAATATATAGGTTCCCCGAGGCGATCGCTGGAGTGGCCCAGCTCTCTTCGCCGAGATCGTTAACTGCCAGCACTTCCCAGTCCCTACGGGCTTTCAGCACAGTTACCTTCCCGGATTCGCTCACCATCACGATCTTGCCGTTCGCCGCTACATGAGAGGAGGAGTAGTTTTCCACCGCCTCCTTGGTCCGGCCAATCTTCAGAACTCCTCCCGTCGTTGGATCCATTGCGACGATGATTCCGCCGTTCTTGACGCCGTAGAGAATATCTCTGTACAAGATGGGCGAGGGGATGTTGGGGTAGGTCTTTTTGTAGCGCCACAGAATTTTCCGCTCCGTTTGCCGATCACCACCTCCAAGACTCACCGCCGCGAAACCATAGCCGCCGACCCCGGCCATCCGCATGAAGTTGAATTCACCCTCGTCCACGAATCCGTCCGTGTTGACGTCCACGTAGCCAAAATGCTCATACAACAATGCGTCCGGTGGCACCTCTTCCCGCGAGACACGACCGTCATGATTCGCATCGACCTTTTGTAGCGCCTCTGAGTACGGCGGGGAATGCGGCTGCTCCGAGCCGCTAGTGCTAACAACGACAAAGCCCCGGCCAACTACCGGCACGCCTTTTGGAAGGTACCCGAGTCCGCCGGCCCACCACAAGGTTTTCCCGTTCTCGGCGGAATACGCATCGAGCCGATGGCTTCCAAGAACCAGGATTTCCGGTGCACCTCCCTCCGGCGTGTGGACGACCGACGTAGAAAACCCCTCCACCGTAGTTGGCCGTTTCACCGTCCAGAGCGTCCGCCCGGTGCCGGCATGCACCGCAGTCAGGATAGGGTCTGTCCGAGCACCGACAACTTGAATGACGGCCGCCCACCAGGATCGGTGAGTTCGCCACGCCGTAGAAGCTGTGGAATGGTCCCAGAGGCACGCGCCAGCGCTCATTGCCGTCCGGCCCGTAGGAGACCAGACCCAGGTCGGCGAAGAAAGCGTAGACGTTGGTTCCATCGGTCACCGGCGTAGGCGAAGCAGGATCATTCGCTTTGTAAATCTCGGCGGCGCGCTCCCGAACGGTCTTCCGCCGCCACATGATCCGACCAGTGTCCCGCTCGAGGGACATCGTGATCAGATTGTCGCCTCCGCTCGCCGTCAGGAAGACGCGGTCGCCTGTCACGATCGGGGAGGAACGCCCAAACGGTACCTTGACCTTCCAAAGGAGATTCTTTTGAGGGCCAAACTCGACAGGTAACTCAGTGGAGTCGGATATACCGGAACCATTCGGGCCCCGGAAGCGTGGCTAGTCGCCGGCGGTTGACTGGGCAACGCAGATAGCCAGGATGGCGAGAAAGCTAAACAAACGTCGTAAGACCCTTCTCCTCATGAAGCCGATCCTCCAGTGCGCCAAGTCAAGTGTACAGCCATAGCAGACATGGCACTCCTGCCAAATTGAGAGCTTGTTAGAAATTGCCGGACTTCAGGTAGGCGACGATGGCTTCCAGGTCGGTTTTGGAATAGACGGAATCGTATCTCGCGGGCATGGAAGACGCCAGCCGGTTTTCCACCTTGTAGATTTGATCCTTGTAGAACGTGCGGAGGGGCGGTGGGATCGCTTCCGCGTCGTAGACCTGAATCCGCTCACCCGTCTCCGCCTTCTTGACACCGGCAATCGTTTCGCCAGACGCAGTCGTCACCACAACATGGCCAAATCCCTGGGCGATCAACACACTGGGGTTGAGAATGTCGTGCATCAATTCGTCCGCCGACTTGCTCGACGCCGTCACGGAGAGGTCTGGGCCGACGGCGGTTCCCTGCCCTCCGAGGCGATGGCAGACGGCGCAGCGTTTCTGGTTGTTCAGGTCAAAGAACAAATCGCGACCGTGCTTGGCTTTACCGGTGAGCGCCTCTCGTCTCGCGCTGGAGCCGCCGATGGTGATCATCGAGGAAGTCAGGTTCCCCGGTCCGAGGCTGATGATGTAGGCCATTGCCGCCCAAATATCTTCGTCCGGCAGGATGTTGTTCCAAGGCGGCATCGTCGTGCCGGGCATTCCACCGTGAATCGACTTGTAGAGCGCCCGCGGGTCCCAATCGCGATTGCGCAGATCGGGGCCGCGCGCCGCACGTCCCTCCGAGCCATGGCAATAGCCGGTGGCGCAGTTCCGCGCGAAAAGATCGGCGCCCCTCTGAATGAACGCAGGGTTCTTGAGATCGACCGTGGTCTGCGCGGCCAACGCGCCGGCCGCGAGTGCGAGAGTGATGATGCTTCGCAAAACCATCATTCGATTACTCGGGCAACGCGAACACGAACAACGTCGCGCCGCTTGGGAAGTCCTTGGCTTCGGGCCAGAGTTGCGTGATCAATCCGGCGAGCGCGGAACCCCACCCGCTTGGGATCGCGACGTACTGCTTGCCATTGACGGCGTAGGTCATCGGCGAACTGCGAATGCCCGACCCTGTTCGAAACGACCACAACTCCTTGCCCGTTTCCGTATCCAGGGCGAAGGCCTTGCCCGTTGCGTCTCCAGTAAACAGCAGATCACCGGCCGTCGCGAGCTGCGAGGCGAGCAACGGGTATTTGTGCCGGATCCGCCAGTGCCGCTCGCCCGTAATCGGGTCGTACGCGGAGAGATGTCCGCCTGGTTCACCGTCATCAGGCTCGGCGAGGGTGAACTCGCCGCCAAAATAGGTCATGCCCTCGCGCGGCTCCTCGGGCCGCGAGATGACGTTCTGGCACCACTCGATGCCCGTCGAGTAGAACCAACCCGTCTTCGGGCTGTACGCGCCATGATTCCAGCTCCGTCCGCCACCGATCGACGGACACATCTTCATCGTCTCGCCGACCTTAGGCTCCTTACGGCCGATGAGTTTGCCGTCCTCATCGATACCCGAGATCCAATCGATGTTATCGGCTAAGGGCCAGGCTTTGATGAACTCGCCGTTCGTGCGGTCGAGCACCCAGGTGTAGCCGCCCTTGTTGGGATTGACGAGCAGCTTGCGTTTCTCGCCGCGGTAGTCGAGATCTAGGAGGACAATCTCGTAAGCCGCATCCCAATCCCAAACGTCGTACGGAACCTCTTGGTAGTGCCATTTGAGTTCGCCCGTGTCGGGGTCGAGGGCGACGATCGAATCGGTATAGAGGTTGTCGCCTTTACGCGACTCGCCGTAGAAGTCGGCAGCCGGGTTACCCACGCCCCAATAGAGGATGTCAAGATCGGGATCGTAGGAGCCGGTGATCCAGCTCGATCCGCCACCGAATCGCCAGCTATCGCCTTTCCATGTGTCGTTGCCGGGCTCGCCGGGGGCGGGAATCGTCCAGAAGCGCCAGGCGTGCCGGCCGGTCTTGGCGTCGAATGCGCTGATGTAGCCGCGATGGGCTGAGTCGCCTCCGGTGACACCCGTGATGATCTTGTCTTTGACGAGCAGCGGCGCGCCGGTGATGTTGCAACCGCACTGCTTGGCGTTTTCGATCTCGACCTGCCACACTTCGCGCCCGGACTTCGAGTCGAGGGCAACGATCTTGTTGTCGAGCGTCCCCATGAAAACAAGGCCGTGGCCGACCGCGACACCGCGATTCCATGTGCCGTAAAGCCCGGGGATCTCTTCGGTGCGCGGGTGGTAGTAGTGCCACAACTCCTCACCCGTCACCGCGTTGATCGCAAACACGCGATTCCACGCGCCGGTGATGTACATCACGCCGTCAACAACGATCGGAGAGGATTGCAAGCCGCCATCAATCTCACCGGTCTGGAACGTCCAAACAGGGGTAAGCTTGCTGACGTTAGCGCGGTCGATCTGATCGAGTTCGCTGTAGCGCCAGGCGTTGTACGTGCCGTAGTAGGTGAGCCAGTTATGAGGCTCTTTCGCTGCCTGGTTCAGACGCTGAGGAGTGACCTCAGCAGCCGAGACGGCAAACATACAGCCGAGCAGCAGAATGCTCGCACAGAGTTTCCCGCTGACATGGCGGGTTCGCCGATTCCACATGGGCAGGTCGTTGACGACCTATTGTATGCCGAACGCGGCGGTGAGTTGGGGAGCGGCGTCACGCGACTACAGATAGACGAGCCGGCGCGGAAAGCCTGTAGCGCGACCAGACGTGCCTAAAGATTCTTATCGAAGAAAGCGAACATCGCCTCAAAGGCGGCCATCGTGAAGGAATGCTTGCCGGGCTGCTGATGGACGACGAACCCTGATGGTTTCCCTGCTTGCTGATAAGCCGGCCGAACCTTCGCGACAAACTGATCGACGCCCTCTTTCGGCATACCGATGTCTTCGGTTGGCGCCCACAGCATGAGCGGCTTGGGGGCAATGGCAGCGGCAAAGTCCGCTTGATCCCCTTTCGCAAGCATGCCGGGAACCCACCAGTAGGTGCCGTGGTAGCTCATCCGGCCTTTGCGGCCGAAGTAGTCGACCGACCCCACCCCACCACACAGCGGAGCGGCAGCCGCGATGCGGTCATCGATCACCCACATGTAGAACGACGTGATGCCTCCGAATGACATGCCGGTGGCCCCGATGCGTTGTGGGTCGACGTCCGGGCGCTCGCTCAGGTACGTGACGGCCTGCCGGATCTCGTGCAGCACAGCCCCCATCCCGGTGCGGTCCTGGGTGAGCAGTACGTTGGATTGGGTGTTGATCGCCGGGCCGCGGCGGTCGAGTCCGCGTTGCGTCATTGAAAGCGCGATATAGCCGCGGCGCGCAAGTTCCCGCGCCCAACCCAGCATACGTGTGTGGGGTTCGTCGCGGCCGTAGCGCATCCACTCGCCGGGGCCGAACTGCTTGGTCACCATCGAATCGCGGCTGCCGCTTGAACCGTGGAGACAGATGATCACCGGAAGACGGCCGGTGGCTTTTTCGGGCCTCACGACGAAGGCTGGAACGGTCTCGTCGTCGAGCCCTTTCCACGAAACATCTTCGATACGAAGACCTTCCTCGATGCGCGCGCCATGGGTCTCCACCTCCACCGTAGGATGCTTCTCCAGCAGCTTCAGTAGGTCGATAAAGCTCTTGCGGGCGACGGCGGCGAAGGGTTCAGTCTGCGCATATGTGGCGGAGACGGCAAGCAACAAGGAGAGACAGATCCGCATCATGTTGCAATTCTAGCGTTATCAACTCGGACTGACGCACAGTCGCGATCGGGTGTATCGACCAAGATCAACCTAGACATAAAGATGCTATTATGCTTTTATGCGCACAACGATGGATATCCCTGATCCGTTGTACAGCAAGCTAAAGGCCAAAGCGGCTCTTGACGGCACTTCCGTGAAAGACATTGTCGTCCGACTTGTGCGTCAAGAGGTGGAGCCCGTAAGACGGGGGACACGGGTTCGTCTCCCCCTGATCAAGGCCAAGGAGACCCGCAAACTAGACATCACGAATGCGGAAATCAATGAGATCCTTTTTGGTTGATATCAATGTCTGGGTGGCTCTAGCGTACGACGGCCATGCTCATCACGAACGAGCCAGTCGTTGGTTCGAGAGTTCGGATCTTGAGCGGGCATTCTTCTGCCGCATCACACAGATCGGGCTTCTGCGATTATTGACCAACCGCACCGTGATGGGCCGTGACGTACTGACGCAACAACAAGCCTGGCGCATTTACGACCGGCTAATTCGGGACGAGCGAGTCGGTTTTCTGAACGAGCCGTCGGGCGTAGAGAAGGGGTTTCGAGACTTGACGATCCGCTCTCTTGCGTCCTCAAAGCAGTGGCCGGATGCCTACTTGGCGGCGATGGCGCGATCAGCCCAAATGACGCTCGCAACTTTCGACGCAAGCTTGGCAAACACGGCCGGCCTCTCTGCCGTTTACCTAGGCTAATCGTCCAGCGCCAGACCCCAAGCGAGACTACTCCCAATCCGCGCCACGCGCATCGACGGTGAATGAGCGTTCCGTGCCGCGCTCGTTGACCTTGATCTGATTTCCCGAGTATTCGACACCCGACGCACCGGCGAAGTCAGCAGGGATCTTCAACAAGAACATCACGTACGACTTCGTTACTCGCTCCCCGGTATCAATATGCGCAAATAGTGGCCGGCCGAAAATGCGGCCCTTGGCTGTGAGAATCGCGAACGGCTGATGCAGCCCCGTCGTGCCGAACTCCAGCCCGCGCGCCAGCGGCTTGTTGTCATCGTCTACGTGACGCCACGCATTGAACCACGGGTACTCGTCCGTCTTCCAGATATACCCAAGCAGCAGGCCCTTGCCGGCGTTGGCGGCCGTCGTCCAACCGATCTCTTCATCGATCGTGTAGGAAACGACTCGCGGGAAAGGGTCTTCAACCAGCCGGCGCATGTTGACCGGCGCACCGTCCTTGAGAGCCTGTGGCCAGTGAACGGAAGCCGCTTCGGGATTGGGCAGCGGACTGTCTTGCATGAAACCCTCGCGCGCGTTGGTGTCGACGACAACACTCTCGTCAAGAAACGGCGGACCGATCGTCGGGTGCTGCACCCAGTTGTAAATGCGTCCGATCTTGTTACGGTTCGTGACCACTTCGCGCACGATCGCGACCGGGCCGTTATCCAGTAACCGAAGAGTGCGATGAATGTCGAGACCGGCCATCGGTAACGATGCGCTCATTTCCGCTTCGACGGCCCCCTTCACGGTGCGAGGCTGCTGGTCGACGTTCCAGTTCACATAAGGCGCCTCGCCATGGAACGGCATGCCGTTGTTGAGTTCAGCCTCGGACGGCGCGCCCCAGCGGTCCAGGCACAGAAAGTGGCCCATCGGCACCGGATCAGACCCGGCTCTCTCTTCCGCCCAGACGATGGGGTTCAGACCCTGGTCCGGCAGCAGAAAACGCACAATCGACCCGCCTCCGATATCGACCACCAATTTGGCGGACTTACTCTCCAAGATGACGGAGGGACGCCCTTTCACCCCTTCCTGGGCCAGGATCGATATGGGCAGAAACAGAACAACGGCCAGCGCTGCCAGGGCCTTCCTCAAACTTCGACTCTCGGTCATCGTGCTCCTCTCACTGTCATGCCGGCTTGCGGCTCGTGCATGGTCCGACGATTATCTTATCTCCGTCGACCGCGGGATCGGCAACCTGACCCGATCAGGGCCGCCCCCCTGCCTTCAGGAATGGTCGGCTCCTCTTGCTTTTCTCTGAGGACGCCGGGGACGGAACAGATGATCGGGGCTCCAAACATCCGGAGTCCAGCGAAAACTCTCGTCGAAACGGGCCTCAACCTGAAAGTCATCGGCCCGCACCTGGCATCCTGTGACCACGATGCCCACCTCGAACTCACCGCCCTTCAACCGCGCTCGGCTCCCCTCGGGAATCGGCTCTTCAGCGAGCAACCGCACGCCGGTGGCTGAGATCTCCTCGAGCAGAGCGACTCCCATCTCGGGGTTAGTTTCGGAGGCAGCAACCGAAACCAGATGGGAGCACAGCCACCATTCGGCCTCGCCCGAAATCGCCTCTTTACGTTCCATGGACGGCATGTAGGGCTATGAATCTAATCCGCTCGACCCACCAATCCTATCGATCGACTCCCTACCTGGCAAGGGCTCCCATCCGGTCGCAACGTTTCCAATTCCCTCGTTCATCCGTCCTGACGGAGGCCTTTGCGGTCTTTCGCTCGCCGGTCGGTGTTCGTATTCCTTGCGGCACAGATGCCATAGGTGGCACGGAGTGTCAGAGATATAATAGGTGGCTCTGATGGCCAAGACCATCCTTGTCGTAGAAGACGACCAAGATCTCTGTAGTCTCCTGGAATACAATCTGAGCCGGGCGGGCTACGAAGTCCGCATTGCCAATCAGGTCGAGGGGACTCTTGAGATCGCCCAGAGCATTGGGCCTGACCTCATTCTCCTCGACGTGATGTTGCCGGACGGCGACGGTTTCGACATCTGCCGTCTTCTCCGAGCCAGCACGGCCTTGGCGGAAGTGCCGATCCTTTTTCTCACCGCTCGCGGAGAAGAAGTGGATCGCGTCTTGGGCTTGGAGATCGGCGGCGACGATTACATCACCAAGCCCTTCAGTCCGCGGGAACTCGTTGCGCGTGTCAAGGTGCACTTGCGCCGCAAAGGCGCGCCCGCCGCAGCTCCCGAGGCCACAACTTCAGGTCCGTTGGAAATCGACGCAAGCGCCCGGAGGGCATTCGTCAACGGTCAGCAAATCGCGCTGACCGCGACCGAGTTTCGCCTGCTTGAATTCTTCCTCGCGAACCCCGGCAAGGTCTTTAGCCGCGAGATGCTCTTGGAGACGATTTGGGGACATGAACGGAATGTGACGCCTCGAAACGTTGACGTGCATGTCCGGCGCCTGCGAGAGCAAATCGAAGAATCTCCCAACGACCCCAAGTGGTTGCAGACAGTTCGGGGATTCGGCTATCGGTTCGAAATACCCGCATGACAACGCGGATTTTCTTCAAGCTGATTCTCACGCTGGCCGGTCTGCTCGCCATCACGGCGATCGGTGTGCAGTATCTCGTCACACGGGTCACGGAACGCTCCTACATGGAAGAGTTGCGGCGAGGCCTGGAATCGCAGGCCCGCATCGCTGATCTGTCTCTACGAGACTCACCGCCGGGAACCGTAAATAGGACCGTCCGAGATATTGCCATACGGGCCGGCGTGCGCGTCACTCTCATTCGGGAAGACGGCAGCGTTGTGGCGGATACCGATGCCGATCCGTCGACGATGGAGAACCATGCGACACGGCCCGAATTTGCTTTGGCGCTCGACGGCGCCGCGGGCAGCAACATTCGCCTGAGTAGCACCCTGGGGAAGGAGTTTCTCTACGTCGCGATCCCGTCGTCGGAGGGAGGTGCCCTGCGGCTCGCCCTCCCCGTGCCTGAGATCGACGCGCGTACGCGGGACATTCGTTCCAAGGTTGTGCAGACAGCTCTCTTGGCGCTGATTCCTACGATCTTCCTGGCTGCGTGGCTGTCGCGGCGCGTCTCGTCGCAGGTTTCCGAGATCATCCGTTTCGCCCGCGACCTGGCGCAGGGTAACTTCGAGGGTCGTCGCCCCAGCTTGGCGGGTGGAGAACTCGGCGAACTCAGTCGCACACTCGAAAGCACGGCGCACCAGCTTCGCTCAACGTTCGAACAAGTGCGGCAAGAGCGCTCCCGGTTCGAGACCGCCGTGAATGGCATCGGAGAGGGCGTGCTGGTCATCGGCCGGGATAAAACGACGATTCTCTCCAACCCGGCCATGGGGAACATGTTCCCGTCCGAGCCTTGCAGCGTCGGCGCACGCCTCGATTCGTGGTCACGTGCCAAGATTCGGGATCTATTCGAGGATGTCTTCGAGCACGGCGAATGGCGCTCTGTCGACCTGGCGACGAACGAGCCCGTGCACCGCGCCTGGAAAGTATCCTGCGCTCCCATCACCGATCCATCAGGTGGAGTTCAGGCGGCGGTTGCGGTTTTCCATGACATCACCGAGATCGAGATGGTCGATCGCATGCGCCGGGATTTTGTGATCAACGTTTCTCATGAGTTGCGAACCCCCTTGACCGCCATCCAGGGGTATACCGAAACACTCCTTGACGGCGCTATCGATGAGCCTAAAAACAACCGTCGCTTCTTGCGCATCATTCGCCAAAACTCAGAGCGCCTCTCCCAGCTTACCTCCGACCTCATGGCACTGTCTCAGATCGAAGTGCGAGCCCGCGAATTCACCTTCCTGCCGTACAAAGTGGCGGACTTGCTTTCTGAAGCTGCCGACGCGCTGCACACGGTTACAGAGAAGAAGAACATTCAGATCATTCTCGAACCCGTCGAAGAAGGTTTGCAGGTGGACTGTGATTCTGAGGCGATCCATCAGGTTCTACTGAATTTGACGGACAACGCCACGAAGTACACATCGGAGGGTGGAACCATCAACCTCGGCGCTTTTGCGAGTGACGACGAGGTATGCTTCTTCGTGCGGGACACCGGGATCGGCATCCCGCCCGCGCACATCTCGCGGCTCTTCGAGCGCTTCTACCGTGTGGACAAGGCTCGCTCAAGAGCCGTAGGCGGCACCGGCTTGGGGCTGGCGATCGTGAAACATCTTGTTCTCGCGCATAACGGTCAAGTGCGCGTGGAAAGCGAAGTCTGCAAGGGCTCGACATTCTACTTCCAGATTCCAGTCACGGCAGCGCGAGAGCCCGCCGCGCTGAATCAAACCATGCTTTTTTAGCTGCCCGACCCCGAACGCTCTGCACGAAAGAAGGCCCTCCCCTAGGCAAGCAAGAACCGGCAACCAAGCACTTCCGGTTCTGAACTCTGCAACGGATTCGGCCCTACGATCTCAACGGCTCCATGTGCCAAGCGCGCCTGCTCCGCTAAAATATTGTTTTGGGGTTTGCCCTCCGTGATGTGTCACTTCGCGTCCCGGCACTATAGCCGCACGGACGCAGCGGGGCCATCCATGATCGTTAGTTTTCTCTGTTGAGTGTGTCGCGTTCGAGCGAAAAGGGGTTTCTACATGGCTGAAGGTCAATTCGGTGTAGCGGGACTGGGAGTGATGGGTCAGATGGTCGCCCTCAATATCGAAAGCAACGGCTTCCCCGTCGTCGCCTATAACCGTGGCGACGAAAACGCGAACCGCATGCGCGAGTTGTCCAAGGGCAAGAACGTGCAGGTGACCCAATCGATCAGCGAATTCGTTTCGCTGCTCGCGAAACCTCGCAAGGTCTTAATCATGGTCACCGCCGGACACGGTACCGACGCCGTAATCTCCGAGCTGAAGGACATTTTCGAAGAAGGCGACATCATTATCGATGGCGGCAACGCTCATTTCCACGACACGAATCGCCGACAGGAAGAACTCAGCGCCAGCGGCCTGAACTTCATCGGCTGCGGCATCAGCGGCGGTGAGAAGGGTGCGCTACTGGGTCCGAGCATCATGCCCGGCGGCAACAAGAAAACCTACGAACTCGTCGAACCGGTTCTGACCAAGATCGCGGCGCAAACCGAAGACGGCTCGTGTTGCACCTATGTCGGCGAGGGATCAGCCGGACACTACGTCAAGATGGTCCACAACGGCATCGAGTACGGCATCATGCAGATTCTTTGCGAGGCCTACGACGTGATGCGCAAGTCGCTCGGCATGCCGACGTCGGACATTCAGAAGATTTTCGCCAAGTGGACCGACAGCGACATCGCCGGCTTCCTGGTCGAGATTTCCGCCACCTGCCTTGCCAAGATGGACGAAGGCACCGGCGACGCGATTGTTGAGCACATCCTCGACACCGCCGGGCAGAAGGGCACCGGCAAATGGACAGCGCAGAGTTCTCTCGATCTGGGAGTCCCGACGCCGACGCTCAGCATGGCCGTGCAGGCTCGCATTCTTTCGGGGCTCAAGTCACAACGCATCGACGCTTCAAAGGTGCTTCCGGGACCCAAGGCTACGGGTGCCGCCGACCAGGACGCCGTTATCAGTGCTCTTTACGACGCGGTCTACCTGGGCATGATCACCAGCTACGCCCAGGGGATGGTGCTGATCCAGGAAGCATCCAAGGAATATGACTACGGCGTTGATCTCAGCGAGGTCGCGCGCATCTGGAAAGCGGGCTGCATCATTCGCTCCCGGCTGCTCGATCCCATCAAGCAGGCTTACAAGTCGAACCCCGGTCTCGTGAACATGTTGGTTGACGACCACTTCAGCGCGATCGCGAACGACACGGTTGACGGACTGCGCAGTGTCGTGAAGCTGGCGGCGGAAACCGGCGTCCCCACCACCTGCCTGGGCGCGAGCCTGGCCTACGTTGACAGCTACCGCAGCGAGTTCCTACCCGCCAATCTATTGCAGGCGCAACGTGACCTGTTCGGAGCACACACGTATCGCCGCCTCGACCGAGACGGCGTCTTCCACACCGAGTGGGAAGACTAAGCAGCTACTACCTATCTCATGCCCCGATACGACTCTCTCGAACAGTTCCAACGCGAGCACGACTTCTTCGTCGCGCTCGATTCCGACGGCTGTGTTTTCGACTCGATGGAGATCAAGCACAAAGAGTGCTTCACACCCGTCTTCATCAAGCACTGGAACCTGCAAGCCGCTGCGAAGTATGCGCGGCAAGTATGGGAGTTCGCCAACCTCTATTCGGTCGACCGTGGCATGAACCGTTTTCCGGTTCTCGTCAAATCGCTTGACCTATTGATGGACTACCCGGAGGCGGCACGCCGGGGTATTGAGATCCCGGATTTGCAGCCACTGCGGGACTTTGTCACCTCCGGCCTGCCACCGAGTAACGCCTCGCTTGAGAAGCTTCTCAAGGAGAACCCCGACCCCGTCCTGACGCAAACCATGGAATGGAGCCTCGCCATCAACGCCGCGATTGCCGACATCGTTAGCGGCGTACCGCCCCTCCCCAATGTTGTTGAGTGTCTCGACCGCATCACCGCGCGCGCCGACCTCGCCGTCGTTTCAGGCACGCCGGGCGAAGCGCTGCGGCGAGAGTGGGACGAGCACAAGATCGACCACTATCCGCTCATCATTGCCGGACAGGAGCTCGGCAAGAAGACCGCGCACCTGAAGGTGATGACCGGTGGAAAGGACTATGCCTCCGAACGCATGCTGATGATCGGCGACGCTCCCGGTGACTTCAAAGCCGCCCGCGCCGCCGGGATGATGTTCTACCCCGTCAACCCCGGCCATGAGGAAGATTCGTGGCAACGACTCCACGAAGAAGCCCTCGACCGTTTCTTCGCCGGCACCTACGGTGGCGACTACGAAGCCGCCCGCATCGCCGAATTCGAAAAGCTCCTCCCAGAAACGCCCCCCTGGAAACAGTAAATACGCTTTCCACGGTGGCTCATTTGGCGCACCCTGGTGCAGCACGGCCACCCGAGCCGTGTCCCCGCGTAGCCTAAGTAGCCCGGAATCAACGTTTTCGGCAATGGCAACGCCGATGCTTAACCTAGAGCGCGGGCCATGAGTCTGAACCTATGCCATCTCACCGAGGGGCTTGCATGCATCCTGGCCCTACCTCTCTCAGCACAGTAGTAATCTAGGGCCAGCCGTGCACTTCGCCACTCTCATCTACGAGCTTCTCCTCAGGCTCTATCCGCGCGACTTTCGCCGGCACTTCGGGCGGGAGATAGCACAGGTCTTTCGTACCGCGCTACAAGAGCAACCCGAACAACCAGCCGCCCACCGAATATTCCAGGTAATTAGGTTCTATGTAGACACGTTTTCGGGCGCAGTTCACGAGAGAGTCTTCACCTCAATGAGCCTCACCGGAGTGGCGTGGCGGGAACTGGGCCGTCAGCGGTCATTCACGATCACGTCCGTAATAGCGCTCGCTTTAGGAATCTGGGGGCTCGTTACGGTGGCCGGCATCGCCTGGTAGACCCATGTCCGTCCCTATTCCTATCGCGACCTGCCTCAGCTCGTTAAGATCAGCCGATCCGAAGAAGACGGCGCCCCATCGACACGCATCCCGCCAGACGAATACTTCCTGTGGACGCAGAGGGGCAAGAGCTTCGAAAGCCTCGGCGGATTCGAAGGAAAGCTAGCTCTCTCGATTGTGAAGCACGGTGGTGCGAATGCGCAGGCGCGGCAATACCGCGTAACACCAAGCTTATTCCACGTTCTCGGCCGTCAGCCCGCACTGGGAACATTCTTCGAGAGCAAGGTTGTCGACGAGGAGTTTCCCCCGGTCGTCATCGGTCATTGACCTGCCCCCTGAAAACGAATCCGAATCTTGAGAGAGAATCGAAGGATTCGGGCGTGTGTAAGGAGGCAGGAAATGACGAGGAAGCGATACACGAGCGAACAGATTATCCACAAGCTGAGG
>Ga0315339_1001811_pt1 | contig 17551 bp, 20 predicted proteins | sample ASW17metaG_FD_204514 | JGI IMG/M metagenome (GOLD analysis project Ga0315339, IMG submission 204514) | Ammonia-oxidizing marine archaeal communities from Pacific Ocean, United States - ASW #17 | ecosystem: Environmental > Aquatic > Marine > Oceanic | place: USA: California | collected 2016-12-05
GCTTCCTCTCGACCGCAAGAAAGCAGCGCTGGAACATCATCGAAGCACTGCGCCGAGACCCGCGAGACCTCGCAAAAAGGCTCCGCACCGCTTAATGGCGCAAGGCAACCTGGGCAGTTACAAAAAAATGAACTTGGCCTAACGCCGGGCTTTCGTCTTTTGACGTTTGAGATGCTCATCAAGGCGCGGCATGATCTCGACAAAGTTGCAGGGGGCATGGGAAATATCGAATTGCTGGGCGAGAATGCCGTCCCAGGCGTCGCGACATGCGCCCGGCGACCCCGGCAAGCAAAAAATCAGCGTGGTCCCGACGCTCCCAGCGGTCGCCCGCGACTGAATCGTCGAAGTGCCGATCTTGTCGTAGCTGATCCGGTGGAAGACTGCCGAAAACCCTTCCATCCTTTTTTCGAACAGCGGTTCCACCGCCTCCGGCGTCACGTCGCGGCCGGTGAAGCCCGTGCCGCCAGTGGTGATAACTGCATCGATTTCCGGCTCCGCGATCCAACCGCGTATGACGGCGCGGATTTTCCTGACATTGTCGGTGGTCAGGTCTCTTGCAGCGAGTATGTGACCGGCACCGGTAATCCGCTCAGCCAGAAGGTCGCCCGATCGGTCATCGTCGAGCGAGCGAGTGTCGGAAATTGTCAGCACGGCAAAACGCACGGGCAGGAAAGACTTGTTCTTTTCGTCGGTCATGAGCTGATCGTCTCCGTCTCGCAGACCCACCAGTTCGGGCGCTCCTGACGAATTTTTTTTGCCAACCGTTCCGCGACCGATAGTTTTGGAAAGATACCGAAGGCTGTCGCACCTGAGCCCGACATTTGAGCAAACACGCAATCGGGATCAGATAACAATGCATTGACCGCCTCTTCGGCAAGGCCGGTCATCTTTCTCGCCGACTCACTAAGGTCGTTCCGCGTTTTCCGGAGCCAGATAACGAAGCTCATCATTGAACTGAAACGCTCCGGCAAAGGAGGCAATGCGGAACGCTCAGCGTTTTCGAGTCGGGCGTATACCTCGGCCGTCGAAACTGGGATGCTTGGGTTGACGAGAACCAGCGGTAGGCTCGGAATTTCGTTTGCGGGTGTCAAACGTTCGCCAATTCCGCTGGCGATAACAGGTTTCGATTTCAGGCACATCGGAACGTCGGCGCCGAGATCAAGGCTGATATCGGCGAGTTTTTGGTCGCTGAGATCGAGCTCCCAATGTCGATTGAGAAGGCGGAGCGCGCAGGCCGCATCCGCTGATCCCCCACCGAGTCCGGCAGCAATCGGAATATGTTTGGTCAAATTTATCTGTGCCGATCGGTTCTTGCGTTTATTCTTTTGATTGAGCAGCGCTTCGGCGGAGCGCAGGACAAGATTCTCGTTTGATCGATTGAGAAGATCGAGTTCTCTGGCGAATGGTCCGTCCAGGGCAAGCTCCAGACGGTCATTGGGCGAAGCAGTAACACTCAGTTGATCGGCAAACTCGGTAAAGACAACCAGGCTGTCGATCAAATGGAACCCATCGTTCCGACGCGACAGCACATGTAAGGCAAGATTTATCTTGGCGGGAGCGTTCTCGACGCCAGAAGGTTCGCCGAAGACCGCCCGGGCAACTGCTTCTTCCAACTCACGCAAAGCGTATCCTAGCCGCGAGTGGCACGAGTCGAACGCCTCGTACCCCTCGCTATCTTTGGAAGCGGGATCAAAGTATCCCGATATTTTGAATGGTTGGATCGCATCATTCTTAGTCGGTCGAGCCTCAATTTTAGGCTTGATCCATTAGTTCGTGACCCTGCGGGGAATCGTCAATGTCATCCCTGGATATATGATATCGGGATCGACAAGTGTGTCTCTATTGGCGTCGAAAATCTGAAAGTAGAGATCCGGATCACCGTAAATGCGTTCGGCGATCCGGGACAGGTTGTCACCGATCTTAACAGTGATCGATGAGGAACTGGTGTCATCAGTGGCATCGATTGCCGCAGTTGTGTTTTTTCCGCCTTCGCTTTCGGGCGCTGAGGGTGTCGCGGTGAGCCCGTTCTCGATCTTGGCTAGAATTATAGGTAGGTCAGTCTCGTCCGGTTCCAGATCGCGTGCATGGGTCCACTGAAACTTGGCTTCGCGTTTCCGTCCAACCTGCCAATAAGCGTCACCTAGATGGTCGTTGATCACCGGGTCCTCTGGACGCCGTTCCACCGCGCGTTCGAGCTGCTCGACCGCATCGTCATATCGTTCAAGGCGGTAGTATGCCCAGCCAAGGCTATCGACGATGTATCCGTCGTTCGGCCGCAAATCGACCGCCGTACGAATCATGTCGAGCGCTTCTTCCAAATTGCGCCCCATGTCGACCCAGGAATAACCGAGATAGTTCAAAACTTGCGGCTGGTCTGGATTGATTTCCAACGCGCGTTTGAAATCGGCTTCCGCATCCGACCAACGTTCGGTTCGCTCATACGACACGCCGCGAAAATAGAATATACGCCAATCAGCGTCGGTCTCGTCGGTAATAGCGCTGGCCGCGATTGAGTATGCCTCTCCAGCTTCGGCAAAGCGATCGTGGTTGCGATAAATATTGCCGAGAGCCAGTGCCGCCGTTATGTCGTTAGGGTCAGCGTCAATGGCCCGCTTGATGTGCTTGGCACCGGCGTCGGTGCGGCCAAGTGTATCTAGGCAAATGCCGGTCTGAATCGCTGCATTGCGGTGAACCGGAGATGAATTCGGTACTTTTGCGTATACATCGACGGCTTTGTCGCACTGGTTGGCCCTGTGAAAGATGTCGCCCAGGGCAACGCTGACCACATCGATACTTGGATCGAGATAATGCGCCAACTGCAGATAGACGGCGGCGAGCCTGCTGCCGTCCTCGGTACCGATCGCCGTGCCCAGCCCATAGAGCAACTCCGCCGCGCCGGCTTGTGCAGTCGTCGCGACCGATTCCGGCTCCTTACCATCTTCGAATTGAGTGAGGAGATGTTTGACGATGGGATTGGCGGCCGCGTTCTCGTCGTACTCGGTCAGCGCGCGCAATGCCTCGTCACGATACCCGCTTCTGGCTTTGATGCGAGAATAGGATTGAACGATTCTGAGTGCCGCCGACTCGCTGTCATATGCCTTGGTAATGGCTTCATCCGCCTCGACCGTTCGCCCGGCGATGTCGGCGATCAATGCGCGATGATAATGCTGAAAAATAGCATACCAGTCGGGCCCAGTCAGCCCGTCAACTGTCGCAAACGCCTCTTCGGTCTTACCGAGGCCCTGGTCGGCCCATGCGTCAAGCAGGCCAGCGGTAAGGGTGGCAAGTGGCGAATCGTGCGTGTCCTGTATTTGCCGCTTCGCCAGATCGTAATTTCCGCCTTTGAACGCCGCGACAGCGAGCGTCAGCCGCGCAATTGGGTCGCCGGGGTTGGTGATGAGTAACTTTTCCGCGAGTTCGAGTGCCCTATCGATTTCGCCGGCGGCCAAGTGCAGTATAAATACACGCTCGGTCAGCGCCGAGAATCCACGATCGAACTCGAGCGCAGTATTGAAATAGGCAAGGGCGGCGTCCAAATCATTGGACGCGTCGGCGCTTCTACCCGCGAGATAGCTGCCGAACAGATTTGAGGGTTGCACGGCGGGCTCGAATTCGTTGACCGCCTGTGCTCTTGCCGCAAGTGTACCAATCGACAACGCCAGGGTGGTGACAACGGTGGCGCGGCAGATTCGTGCAAAAGCCATGGCGATCATATTTGTCCGGATCCTAAAGCCCATCCATCGAGAATGAATATTCAGTGGTCTGGGCGCGAGCATTAGTAGACCACCGGGAAAAATGACTAATAGGCCCGAGCGATGCAAAAGTCGACCGCTTCAAGCAGCGCCGTCTTATGCGTCGATTCAGGCAGGGGCGCGAGTGCGTCGCGCGCCACCGCGCCATAGTGGCGGGCCCTTTCGATCGTGTCGTCGATCGCCTGGTGGCTCAGCATCAATTCGATTGCGCGGCCGAGATCACCCTCCTGAATTTCGCCGGTCTCAAGAACCCTGCGCCAGAAGGCGCGATCCTTGTCGGTGCCGCGCCGATAGGAGAGCACGACCGGCAGCGTAATTTTGCCCTCGCGGAAATCGTCGCCCGTCCGTTTTCCCAGTTCCTCTGAACTGCCGCCATAGTCCAGGGCGTCATCGATCAATTGAAAAGCCAGCCCAAGATTGGTGCCATAGGAGCGGAAGGCGGCACGCTCGGCGCGGTCCCGTCCGCCGATCACTGGCCCGACCTCGGCCGCCGCCGAAAAGAGCGCGGCTGTTTTGGAATTTATCACAGCCATATATTCGTCCTCGGTCGTCGCCGTGTTTTTGGCGGCGCCGAGTTGCATCACTTCGCCTTCGGCAATAATCGCGGCCGCCGCCGAAAGGATATCCAATGCCTCGATCGAGCCGACTTCAACCATCATTCTAAACGCCTGACCGAGAAGAAAATCGCCAACCAGCACGCTCGCCTGGTTGCCCCACAGCATGCGGGCCGCAGCTTTGCCGCGCCGCAGCTCGCTCTCGTCGACAACGTCATCATGAAGAAGTGTCGCCGTATGCATAAACTCGACGCTTGCCGCGAGCATGATATGACTGTCGCCCCGATATCCGCACATCCGGGCGGCGGCAAGTGTCAGCATCGGCCGCAGGCGTTTGCCGCCCGATTCGATCAGATGATGGGCAACTTCGGGAATCATGGTGACATCGGAGCCGGCTCGCGACAGGATGAGCTTGTTGACGCCGTCCATATCTTCGCGGGTCAGTTGCATGAGCAGGTCGATGCTCGCGCCGCTTACCTTCTTGGATTCCTCGAGCGGAATGACAACGCCCACGATTACACTCCCAGATGCCTGATGGGAGGAACAATAGGCAGGAGGATCGCGGTGAACAAGAGAGCCGATGACGCGGGGAGCTATCGTCGGCTCATTGTGGAAATCGACCGGACCTCTTAACTTACGGTATAATAAAGAAAATTGGCGCCAACGCGATTGGACCCATCTTGGAAGAACTAATCAGAACTAACGATATTGTGTTGATATCCTTCGTCGAGGCGCTGCTCCGCGACGCCGGGATCGAGCACATGGTGGTCGATCAGAACATGAGCGTAATCGAGGGTTCGCTTGGCGTCTTGCCGAGGCGCGTGCTCGTCGAAAGCGATTCGAGTGATGCCGCGCGCCGTTTGCTCAAGGACGCCGGCGTCGGCGCTGAAATTGTCCCGCCAAAAGATCGAAGCTGAAGATGATCGCGTCCGCGGTTGGCGCGAGCCGGTTTTCGCCGAAATCGGACGTGACGGTCGATGCCTTCCTTGGCGGCCGTGTCGAGGCGATCCAGCCGGCAAGCGGCCACCACCGCGCCGGGCTTGAAGCCGTACTCCTGGCGGCTTCGCTTCCGGCGCCGACAATCGGCACGGTCGTCGAACTCGGTGCTGGTGTTGGAGTCGCGGGCTTCTGTATTGGCGCGCGCTGTCCGGATGCGAGGATATTGCTTGTCGAGCGCGATGCCATCGCGCTTGAATGCGCCCGCGCCGCACTTGCCCGCCCGGCAAACAGTGCTTTTGCCGGACGCCTCAACATTGTCGAGACCGATATTGAGGTCCGCGCCGGGCTGGAGCAAGGGATTGCCGACGCGGTGATCTTCAATCCACCGTTCAACGACGCGGCCGCCTCAAGCGTCTCGCCGGCGTCGGCCCGCGCCGGCGCTCATGTCCTGGGCGAGGGCGGCCTCGACCCGTGGTACCGCGCCGCCTCGGCGCTCGCCAGGCAAGGCGGGACAGCGACGATTATTTTCCGGGCCGATGGTCTTGATTTGGTGATTGCCGCGACGAAAGGACGTTTTGGCGCCCTCGATATCCTGCCGATTGCGCCGCGGTCAGGCGAACCGGCGCACAGAATCCTGGTTCGTGGTGTCAAAGCCAGTCGCGCGCCCCTGCGCCTTCTGCCGCCGGTTATTCTCCATGAACAAGACGCCAACCGTTTTCGGCCCGAAATTGACGCAATTCTTCGTGAGGCTGCGCCACTTGAAAGCGTTGTTCGATCCTGGAAGCCGCGCCGCTGAGTAGCTCGGGCCGTCGCATGGATCTAGTTTCCGACACGTGACGGATTCTTTGAATGGGGTTCGCGGATGAGCCAAGCAATCCGATCGGCGGCGCCGCGGCGAGGAGCTAAATGGCGCTGGGTACTATACCTGCTTGCGGTGCCGATCGGGCTGGCGATTTTCTATTCTCTCGCGGTTTTGTTTTCGCCCGTATTCCCATCAATGCCGATTTTCGCAGCGTCCAGGGCGGGATTCCGGTTATCGTCATCGACAACGGCATCCACGTTGATTTTGTCCTGCCGGTCGACGCTGGCGGCCATGATTGGCGTCAGGTATTCGATCCCGCCGCGACCCGGATGGGCGCGGATTCCGGTGAGATCGCGACCCAGATTATTATTGGCTGGGGGCATCGCGACTTTTATCTCAACACCCCAACCTGGTCGGATCTGAGCGCGACAACAGTCGCGCGGGCGGTTCTCGGCATTGGCGGAACGGTGATGCATGTCATGTTCGCAGATGCCCGGTTCGATCCCGCCAATAGCGTCGTCTTTCTCTTGTCGCCGCCTAACTATCAGCGTCTGATCGATGCTATTGTCGAGACGACGGTTCTCGACCGTAGTGGGCAAGCCGTGCCGCTCAGTGCCCCAGGTTATGCGGATACCGACGCCTTTTACGAAGCCGAAGGAAGTTACAGCGCGTTGTATACCTGCAACAATTGGGCAATATCGATACTGGCCGATGCCGGCGTCCGGGTTCCTGTTTGGAGCCCCTTTTCAGGTGCCATCATGGAACAAATCCGTGCCGCACCACCGCACTGACGAAAAATATCCGCCGACCGGTGGTTTTCAATTGGAGAATTTATGGCCTTTTCCCTGAGCGCACTTATACCCAAACGCTTCCGAACCGATCGCGTGATCGTGCCGGTGGTGCGATTGTCGGGGGCGATCGGTATGAGCGGTCCGTTGCGTTCGGGAATGACGCTGGCCAATCTCGAGGCGCCGCTGGAACGGGCTTTCGCGATCAAATCGGCGCCTGTCGTGGCAATTCTGATCAATTCGCCCGGTGGCGCCGCCGTCCAGTCCCACCAGATCTTTCAGCGCATTCGCGCGCTCGCCGAGGAGAATGACAAGAAAGTAATTGCCGCGGTGGAAGATGTCGCGGCTTCCGGTGGTTATATGATCGCGCTCGCCGGCGACGAGATCATTGTTGACCGGAGCTCGATTGTTGGCTCGATCGGGGTCATCGCGGCGAGTTTCGGCTTTCCCAAACTACTCGAGCGCATCGGCGTCGAGCGCCGGGTTCACACAGCCGGTGAGAAAAAGATGATGCTCGATCCCTTCCAGGCCGAGCAGGAAGAGGACGTCGTCCGCCTCAAATCCCTGCAAAAAGACGTCCATGCGGCTTTCATCGATCTGGTCAAATCACGGCGTGGCGCCGCGCTGGTTGACGATCCCGATCTTTTTACCGGTGCCTTCTGGTCCGGTGAACGCGCGGTTGAGCTTGGTCTGGTCGATCAAGTCGGAGAACTCCACACGCTTGTGAAACAGCGTTACGGCAAAAAAGCTCGAATCAAGGTAATGACGGCAGAGCGCGGCATGTTGCGTCGGCGTCTTGGCATTGCCGATCGCACTGATCGAATTTCATTGGCTGCCGAGCATGCGATTTCTGTGATCGAAGAGCGTATGCTGTGGAACCGGTTCGGCCTTTAGAGGACAATTGATGGTTCGTCTTCTCCTATTCGCCGTCATTGCCCTCGGGGTCTGGTATGGCTGGCGCGTGCTGCGCCGTCAGGCGAGCCGCGTAACCGAGGCATTAAAAGATGCCGAGGGCTCGCTTGCCGAGAAGAAGACGGTCGAGCTCGAGAAAGACCCCAAGACCGGCGTCTATCGCCCGACCGATAGGGATGACTGAGCGAGATTTCCGCGCGTTGTCTCGCTTGACCCTCGGCTCCCGCGACGGATAGGTTCCGCTCGCCGTGGCAATCGCTTCGGCCGAGGCTGGATTGACCGATTTTGCAAGACTCTACACCCCCCCACATGCGCCCGGCGCGCTCCTTCCAGGGTCTGATTCTGGCGCTGCAGCGCTATTGGGCGGACTATGGCTGCGTCATCCTGCAACCTTACGACATGGAAGTCGGTGCCGGCACATTCCATCCGGCGACGACGTTGCGCGCTTTGGGACCACTGCCGTGGCGGGCTGCTTATGTACAGCCCTCGCGCCGCCCGACGGATGGCCGGTATGGCGAAAACCCAAACCGCCTCCAGCACTACTACCAGTATCAGGTTATCTTGAAGCCGAACCCGCCCGATCTTCAGGATCTCTATTTGAAGTCGCTATTGGCGATTGGCATCGATCTTGATCTCCACGATGTCCGCTTTGTCGAGGACGATTGGGAAAGCCCGACGCTCGGCGCCTGGGGGCTTGGTTGGGAGTGCTGGTGCGATGGCATGGAGGTCTCGCAATTTACATATTTCCAGCAGGTCGCCGGCGTCGAATGCGCGCCGGTGTCGGGTGAACTGACCTATGGACTGGAACGCCTGGCGATGTATGTGCAAGGCGTCGAGAACGTTTACGATCTCAACTTCAATGGTCGCGATGGGCTTGAGAAAGTTACCTATGGCGATGTTTTTCTTCAGGCTGAGAAGGAATATTCGCGGCACAATTTCGAATTCGCCGATACCGAAATTCTCTTCGAGCAGTTCCGCATGGCGGAGAAGGCCTGCCAAAAATATCTGGATGATGGGTGGGGAAACTCAAGCGGCGAGGGAAGTGGCGGACGCCATCTCATGGCGCTGCCGGCCTATGATCAATGCATCAAGGCCAGCCACGTTTTCAACCTCCTCGACGCACGTGGCGTTATCTCGGTAACCGAGAGGCAAAGCTACATCTTGCGGGTACGCGAACTGGCCAAGGCCTGTGGGGCGGCCTGGCTTGCGACCGAAGCGGGCGGGGGTATGCGGTCAGATCCTGAGGCCGCGCGTGCGCCATGACGAAGGCAAAGATCATCCATCAGGCGCCGATACTTTTCGCCAGCGATCTACGAGCAACGATCGATTATTGGATCGACAAAACCGGCTTTCGCGAACTTGGTGTGTGGGGCGATCCTCCGGATTTTGCGATCCTTGGTCGCGACAATGTGCATATCATGTTGAGTCAGGCACCCGACGACCACGCAATCATTCCGCATTGGAAAATAAAGGACCAAATGTGGAATGCCTATTTCTGGGTCGATGATGCGCGCGCCCTGTTTGCCGAATTCCAGGAACGGGGCGCGAAGATTGACTATGGGCTAAGCGAACAATTTTATGGCGTGCTTGAGTTTGGCATCCAGGATCTCGATGGCCACGACATTGCCTTCGGCCAAGACCTCGAATTAACGCAGGATTCCGATGCCTGACCTCCTGCTTGAACTTTTCTGCGAAGAAATCCCGGCACGCATGCAGGCCAAGGCGGCGGATGACCTCAGGAAGCTGGTTACCGACGGGCTTGTCGCGGCCGGGCTTGTCTATGAGGGCGCCAAGGCTTTCGCCACGCCGCGGCGCTTGGCGCTGACAATTCACGGATTGCCTTTTCGCTCGCCCGACAGCCGCGAAGAACGACGGGGTCCGCGCGTCGGCGCCCCGGAAAAGGCGGTTGAGGGTTTCTTGAGAGCTGCCGGGCTGGCCAGTATCGATCAGGCGAAAATTCAGTCGGACAAGAAGGGCGAGTTTTACCTGGCAGTGGTCGAAAAACCAGGCCGGCCGGCGCCCGACGTGATTGCCGAGATTATCCCGGCGGTGATCCGCGCCTTCCCGTGGCCGAAGTCGATGCGCTGGGGTGAGGGTTCGGCTACGCCAGGGAGCCTCACTTGGGTCCGCCCGCTTCAATCGATCCTGTGCACATTCGGTCCCGAGACCGAGGAGCCGGAAATTGTCGCCTTCGAGATCGACGGCATTGTCTCCGGTAACGCCACGTTCGGTCACCGTTTCATGGCGCCGGAAATGATCAAGGTTCGCCGGTTCGACGATTATGTATCGAAACTTGAGGCGGCCAAGGTTGTGCTCGATTCCGAGCGGCGCAAGGACATCATCCTTCATGGTGCCCGCGATCAGGCGCTGGCCCTCGGATCGGAGCTGGTCGAGGACGATGGGCTTGCCGATGAAGTTTCGGGACTTGTCGAATGGCCGGTGGTTCTCGCCGGCGCTTTCGACACGTCGTTCCTTGAACTTCCGCCTGAAGTTATCCGCACAACCATCCGCAACAATCAAAAATGCTTCGTTTTGCGTCTGCCAGGGGCCGCCTCGCCCCGCGAGACGCGGCCTGCGGCCGCTCCTCAGGATGAGGCGGGGAGGGACCGCGCTAGGTCCAGCCCTCATCCTGAGGTGCGAGCGGAGCGAGCCTCGAAGGACGAGGGCGACCGGCTCGCCGCAAAGTTTATCCTGGTCGCCAATATCGAGGCCAAGGATGGCGGCAAGGAAATCATTGCCGGCAATGAACGCGTTATCCGTGCCCGGCTGGCTGATGCACAGCATTTCTGGAAGACCGATCTGGCACCGCTTGCCGACTATCGCGACACGGCCGAAAAGCCGCTCGACCAACGCCTGGAAAAGCTAAAAGGCCAAAACATAATTTTCCACGAAAAGCTTGGCACGCAAGGCCAGCGCGTCGCGCGCATCGCGAGACTGGCGCGGGAGATCGCGCTTTTGATCGACGCCGATCCCGATAAAGCGGAAAGGGCCGCCAATCTCGCCAAGGCCGATCTGGTCACCGAGATGGTCGGTGAGTTCCCCGAGCTTCAGGGTCTGATGGGCAAATACTATGCACTGAAGCAAGGCGAGGATGCCTCTGTCGCGCAAGCGATAGAGGACCACTACAAGCCGCTCGGTCCGACGGACCGGGTGCCCACCGACCCGGTCGCCATCGCCGTGGCACTCGCCGACAAGCTCGATATTCTGGTCGGGTTTTGGGCGATCGACGAGAAACCAACCGGCTCAAAGGACCCTTACGCGCTCCGCCGCGCGGCGCTGGGGGTGATCCGGATAATTTTGGAAGAACAGCTACGTCTTTCACTGCTGTCGTTGTTTAAGTCTCATCGGTATGAATTTGAGTTTTCTTCCGGCGAAGAGGAAAATGAATCCGAGTTGCGTTATTCGGGTATTGAACTTCATAACTTCCGGGCGAGCAATGAAGCGAATGACCTTCTCGCTTTTTTCGCCGATCGTCTAAAGGTCCAACTTCGGGAGCTGGGTGCGCGGCACGATCTTGTTGATGCGGTGTTTGCGCTGGGGGCCGCCTCGCCCTTCGAGACGCGCCCTGCGGGCGCTCCTCAGGATGAGGCGGGGGGAGATCGCGCGGCTGCGGATGCTCAGGATGAGGCGGGGGAAGATCGTGACAAGCATAGCCCTCATCCTGAGGTGCGAGCAGAGCGAGCCTCGAAGGACGAGGGCGCTGACGAGAGCGTTGGCCCCGGCTCGGACACAGGCCAGGGGCAGATCCAGGACGATCTTCTGCTCATCACCCGCCGGGTTGAGGCGCTGGGCAAATTTCTCGAAACAGAGGACGGCGCTAACCTTCTTGCCGGCTACAAGCGTGCGGTTAATATTCTTCGCGACGAGGAAAAGAAATCCGGCAAGAAATTTGATGGCGCGGCCGATGAAAAGCTCTTGAGCGAGCCTGAAGAGCAAGCGCTCGCCGCTGCTATCGACACCGCCATCCCGGCCGCCTCGAAAGCGGTTGAGGCGGAGGATTTTGAGGCGGCGATGACCGTGCTGGCTGGACTGCGCGCCCCGGTTGACGATTTTTTCGACAAGGTTCTGGTCAACGCACCGGACGAAAAAAATCGCGCCAATCGTCTGCGGCTTCTCAATCAAATTCGCCAGGCGACCCGGGCGGTCGCCGATTTCTCTAAGGTTGGCGGATAGGAGAGCGACCGATGTCGTATTTGGTTCGGATCGTTTTTGGCCTGATCGGTCTGGTTTTGATTATCTATGTTGCGATTCTCGGCCTCACGGCGCTCTTCGATTGGGTCAATCCCGGCGGCGGCGCCGGCCGCTCCGGGCGTATCGCGGTCGGGACGATTATTGGACTCGGTGCTACGCTGGCAATCATTGCCTTTCGCCGATTCTGGAAATAGCCATTGGGTTTGATCAAGTTTTCAAGCCCGAAGGATGATCGCGACCAAAACGAGGGAGAAACGCAATGGAATTGAATCTCATCAATGTCCAGCCGCTAGTTGCGCTCGTAGCCGGCATTTTGATCCTGATCGCACCGCGCCTCCTTAGATATGTCCTGGCGCTCTATTTGATCACCGTCGGGGCGAGCGGCCTCCTCGGCCAGACCTGACCGCGCGGGCGGTCCTACGAGCAACGCGCTCTTCGCGCGTTACCGTCGCGCCCTGGCTGGCTTTATTTTTCTGAGCCGCCTTGCCTTTGCCGATAAACCAATCGTGGATTTCGGCACCGGTCATGAAGATCACGCCCGGCTGGGCGGCAAGGTAACGGTATAGCTTCTCGAGGTGGATGAAACGGTGCGGTTGTCCCGATAAATAAGCATGGATCGGGATCGGCATGATCTTGGCGCGGTTGGCGCCTTCCTTGTGCAGCTGCGTGAACTGATCGATACCGCGCTCAACGAAATGCTTGCCCTCGTGATTGGCCAGCGCCATCATCGTAATGTCGTTCATGTCGAAGGTGTAGGGCACGGTGACCATGTCGCCCTCAGCCGTCTTTATCCTTGACGGTTCATCGTCATGAACATAATCGCCGGTGTACTTAATACCCGCCGCGGCGAGGAAGTCGGGCGTCTCGAATGTCTGGCTCATGCCCGGCGCCAGCCATCCGATCGGCCGGGTTCCGGTTGCCGCCTCGATCGTGTCGAGAGCCTTCTTGATTGCAGCGGGTTGATCAGCGACCGTTTGCATCGGTCGCTGCTCGTGGCCGTGCGGGATGAACTCCCAGCCATCGTCGTTCGCCGTTGAGATGATTTGCGGATATCGCTCGCACAAGAGTCCGTTTATCGCCGCCGTCGGCTTGATGCCGAGTGCGCGGAAGAGTTCAAAGAAGCGCCAGACGCCAACCCGCATTCCATATTCATGCCAGGACCAGTTCGGTACATCGGGCATTTGCGGAACGCCCATCGGCGGCGTAAGGACCGTTCTCGGCATCGGCCGCGCGATGTCCCAGACTTCCAGATTAACCACTGTCCATACGGCTACCCGCGCGCCGCTGGGAAGTGTCAAAGGGGCTCGCTCGGTGATTGGCGAATAGGGGAGTCGTTCATGAGGTAGCATTGGCTCTGACATTTTCGCTTTCCCTGTCGATTGTCCGACGTTTTGTGGATTAGGTAATTTCGACAACCAGGCGGCCGCGAACCTTGCCATCGACGATGTCATCGGCCGCTTGGACAATATCGTCGAAGCCAATCGTCTTTGTCATAGAATTGAGTTTGTCGCGGTCAAGATCGCGGGCAAGCCGGTTCCACGCGTCGATCCTGACTTCTTTGGATGCCTTAACCGATTCGATGCCGAGAAGCGAAACGCCGCGCAGGATGAAAGGCGCGACAGAAGTTGGCAGATCCATGCCGCCGGCATTGCCGCAGGCCGCAACCGCGCCGCCATAACCTATCATTGTGAGAAGGTTGGCAAGCGGCGTTCCGCCGACCGCATCGATTGCGCCTACCCAGCGTTCCTTGGCGAGCAGCTTTGGCGCTCCGGAAAGTTCCGCTCGCTCGATTATCGCCGATGCCCCGAGGCCTTTCAGATAGCCCGATTCGTTCGTCCGTCCGGTGACCGCTTCAACTGTGTATCCGAGACCGGCAAGGAGCGCGATCGCCATCGAGCCGACGCCGCCGGCCGCCCCGGTGACGACAATCGGGCCGGATGCGGGTGTGATGCCATGGCGCTCAAGCGCCATGACCGAAAGCATTGCGGTATACCCGGCCGTGCCAATGGCCATTGCTTCGGCCGAGGTCAAGCTTGGAGGCCGCGGGATTAGCCATTCGCCTTTGACCCTCGCCATTTGAGCGAAAGCGCCGAGATGGGTTTCTCCGAGCCCCCAACCATTGAGAATGACATTTTCACCGGCCTCGATACCAGTGTGAGTCGAGGCCACAACGGTACCGGAAAGATCGACTCCGGCAATCATCGGGAAACGTCGCACCACCGGCATCTTGCCGGTTATCGCAAGCCCGTCCTTGTAGTTGATGGTCGAGTGTTCAACACGAATGTCGACATCACCTTCCATGAGATCGGCCTCGGAAAGCGTTTTGATTGCAATCGATTGCGCCTTAGTTGATTCATCGCGATCGATGACCAGGGCCTTGAAACTCATAATGAAATCCGCGGGAGCTTTATTGATTGGTGAATGGAAATGACGTCTGCACCGCCACGCCAACGCGACGAAACGCCGATATCATACAATGCCAGCGCGCGACTACGCCACCGCCGCTGCGTTTGCGTGACGAAAAAGCTGCAACCGAATTGTGCTCAATTTTGCGGTCCATGTGGTGCGATCCAAAACCGATGTATGGACTAGGGACGGTTGAATTTTGCTCCAGATGTGCTTAAGTCAAAATCATGGGACGGCCCGCGGAGCGGGATGCCGGCTTCGGCCGGTTGTTTTAATGCCTTATATATACTCACAATGAGCATATATAAGGGGGAGAGGTGATGATGACCGCGATACTTGAAACACTCGAAAAGCCCCTAATTGGGTTGCCTTTACAGGACGGACGTTTTGCGCCGGTGGCGATGCCTTCGCTCGAATACACTGACGCGGTCGCCGCCGAGACCGCCCATCTTTACGAGCGGGTGAAGACGGTTATCCCGGCGATCGAGTGGCCGGTCATGGCGCCTTACGTCAAGGCGATCAACGATCTAAAAAAAGTCAGAAACGCGGTTCTCCTCGCGCATAACTATCAAACGCCGGAGATCTACCACTGTGTCGCCGATATCGTTGGCGACTCGCTTCAACTGGCCAATGAGGCGACGAACACCGATGCCGAGGTGATTGTCCAATGCGGCGTTCATTTCATGGCCGAGACCTCGAAATTGCTCAATCCCGACAAGGTCGTGCTGATTCCGGATATGCGCGCTGGCTGTTCGCTGGCGGCGTCGATTTCCGGTGCTGATGTAAGACTTTTGCGCGAACGCTATCCCGGCGTTCCGGTGGTCACCTATGTGAATACTTCGGCCGACGTGAAGGCAGAGGGCGATATTTGCTGTACGTCATCAAATGCCGTCGAAATCGTCGAAAGCCTTGGCGTCGACAAGGTCATCTTTCTGCCCGACCAGTATTTGGCCAAATGGGTTGCCTCTCAGACAAACGTGAAGATCATCGCCTGGACGGGCGCCTGCGAGGTGCATGAGCGGTTTACCGGTGAGGAGCTGCGGACCTATCGCGAAGCCCAACCTGGAATTCAGGTCATCGCCCATCCCGAATGTCCGCCCGACGTTCTGGCCGAGGCCGACTTCACCGGTTCGACCGCCAAAATGGTCAATTGGGTCAAGAAACACCGGCCGGCCAAGGTCTTGTTGGTCACTGAATGCTCGATGGCATCGAATGTCGCTGCCGAAGCGCCCGACATTGAATTCATCCAGCCATGCAATCTTTGTCCGCACATGAAGCGGATCACGCTGGCTGGCATCCTCGACAGCCTTGTCTTCATGAAAGAAGAGATTGTTGTCGATCCGCTGATTGCCGATAGGGCCCGCCAAGCCGTCGAGCGCATGGTCAATTTGAAAAGCTGAGGAAGCAACGGCCGCAATCATTCGGCTGCATTACCGCGAAGGCTCGAAGCCGAGTGCGCGGGGCAGCCGTCGAATGAGCTACGGATGGACTCGGTTCCTAAGACTCGATCTTGGCGTTCATCGCAAAACAAGAAACGGCGGCGGTGATAAGGGCATGCTCAACGACAATGGCTACCGCCTGCAGTCTTCTTCGGCACTAAACATTCTCATCGAGGGCGGGCTTGCCGGCCCGTTCCGCGCGCTTCTTCTGGCGCCGCTTCCGGTAATGGTCCATACCGCCGCGCCGATCGGCAATGTCGGCGGGTTCGTGAACTGGATTCGAAAATGACCGGAAAAGCCAAGAAATCCGTTGCCTCTGCGCTGCCAGCCCTTCCTGCGGTGCTGGTTACCGAGGCAGTCCGTGCGGCATTAAAGGAGGATCTCGGCCGAGCCGGCGATATCACCTCAATTGCGACGATCCCCGACAGTGATGGCGCCGAGGCAGTCATTGCCGCTCGCAAGCCCGGAACGCTCGCTGGTTTGGCGCTGGCTGAAACTGCCTTCACCGAGGTCGACCCTGAGGTCATATTCAAGGCATCGAAGCGCGACGGCGACAGGCTGGCCGCCGGCGCTGTCATTGCGCGCGTATCGGGGCCGGGCCGCGCGGTGCTTGCCGCCGAGCGCGTGGCGCTCAATTATCTTTGCCATTTGTCGGGGATCGCTACCGAGACAGCGCGCCTTGTTGCTTTGGTCGCACACACCAAGGCACGGGTCTGCTGCACTCGAAAGACGACGCCCGGCCTTCGCGCCTTTGAGAAATACGCTGTGCGCTGTGGTGGCGGCTGGAATCATCGTTTTGGGTTGGACGACGCAATCCTGATCAAGGACAACCACATCGCCGTTGCCGGCGGGGTCGGCGCGGCAATACTTCGCGCCCGTGCATTTGCTGGTCATCTGGTAAAGATCGAGGTCGAGGTCGATGATCTCGATCAACTCGGCGAGGCCATCGCTGCCAAAGCCGACGTGGTTCTTCTTGACAATATGAGGCCGGAAATGCTGCGCAAAGCTGTCGGACTTGTCGGCGGAAGTGCGCGGATCGAAGCATCAGGCGGGACTACCCTCGAGACCATTGCCGAGGTCGCCGAGACCGGCGTCGATTATATATCCTCCGGCTGGATCACCCACTCGGCGCCTTCTCTCGACCTCGGTCTCGACATCGAAAAGCCACGCCGCCGGGCAAAGAAAAAATAGGCAGAACTTCCCTCCAGCCCGCGCCACGGCCATTTTGGATCGTATCGATGGCGACTGACAATGTTGCGTTATTCGGCGGGCTTTTCGAAGGCGCCCGCCGTCAACTCAAGCTTTTGTGTTCGCCTCCGGAATGGCCGATGCCGGCGGACGTCTTGCTGGGAGCCTTGGCTGGCACATATTCCCTGTCGATATCCGGTTTGGAAGGGAGAAAATGATGAGCGAGGATCCCACCAAGAAGGGGCAACAGGGCGTAAGCCCTTCGCGTCGTGGGTTTTTGAAGACGACGTTCGCCGGCGCTCTGCTGGCTAGCGCCTTTACAGCGTCGGAGGCTCAGGCGAAAGTGAGCAAAAGTGCGGCCAATTATCGGGACAGTCCTCGTGGTAACCAACGATGTACGAACTGCCGGTTCTTCGTCAGCCCGGACTCCTGCACGCGGGTTGCTGGCGATATCATGGGGTGCGGTACGGATAATTGAGACACCCGGCTGGGGTAAATTGAACCTCAACCGGAGTGTTGCATATGACGAATGATGATGGGCTGAGGCCCGAAGGGGCGCAGGAGCGCTCCGCCAAAGCTG
>Ga0315339_1001812_pt1 | contig 17548 bp, 15 predicted proteins | sample ASW17metaG_FD_204514 | JGI IMG/M metagenome (GOLD analysis project Ga0315339, IMG submission 204514) | Ammonia-oxidizing marine archaeal communities from Pacific Ocean, United States - ASW #17 | ecosystem: Environmental > Aquatic > Marine > Oceanic | place: USA: California | collected 2016-12-05
TAACATCCAACCACCTAGGGCAGCTAGTAGTCCACTAAGCATATACACTTGCCTAATTCTTCTATTTACATTTATACCTAATGCTTCAGCTGCATCTCTGTTACCACCAATTGCATAAAGTTCTCGACCAAATTTGTGATGTTTTAAAATTAAATGACAAACAATATAAACTAATCCTGTTGCAAGAACAGCAACGGAAATCTTGCCAAGACCTGGGACCTTAAAAGCTTTTTCATGGCCAAGCCAGTAGAAAACATCTGCACTTGGATTATTAAAACCACTTACTGGTGCACCCTCTGTAAAAGCTAACATCAACCCTCTAACAATAAGTAAAGCTGCTAGAGTAACAATGAAATTATGCATGTTACCATATGTTATTAAGCAACCTATAGCGTATCCAATTAAAGCTCCCATAGATAAGCTAAAAATAATTGATAGGTAGGGATTCATAAAAATTCCACCACCATTCGTTGGCGTACCTGCAGGTACAATCAACCAGACACCAACTAAAGCTGCCAATCCTAATGTGGACTCTGTAGATAGATCAAAGTTTCCACTTATTAAAACAAAAGTTTGACCCGCTACCAAGACACCTAATACTGCTGCTGCTGCTAAAATATTGGAAATATTTCGTTCAGTAAGAAAATACTCAGATTGAAATATGAAAAACACAAATACAACTATTAAAATACCCCAAATTAAGTGATCAATCAGAAATAATAAACGATTATATGAAAACATAACTTTCCTCTAATGAATAATTCATGCTTTTTCTAAAGCTCCGGTTATTAATCCAGTAACCTCTTCTGGGTTTGTTTTGGCGATTGGTTTATCAGCAATTTTATTCCCTCTTCGAAGAACGGCGACACGATCACAACACTCAAAAACATCTAACATACGGTGACTTACTAAAATTACAGCATGACCAGTTTCTTTAAGTTGTTTAATTCTTGCAAGAATTCCTGCTACTTGGCGAATTGAAATTGCAGCAGTAGGCTCATCTAACAAAACAATCTTTGGATCAGACAAACGTGTTCGTGCAAGCGCAACTGCTTGTCGTTGGCCGCCAGACATTCGTTCAACTAGATCATTTGGACGTGTTTCAGACTTTAATTCTCCAAATAATTCTGCAGCTCGATCATTCATAGCAGTATGTTTTAGTCGCGAAAAAAAACCAAAACCTGAATTTATTTCCCGACCTAAAAAAACATTCGCAGAGGCTGTTAAATTATTACACAATTTAAGATCTTGATAAACGATTTCGATACCATGATTTCTAGCTTCAAGTGGATTAGAAAAGGAGGTTTTTTTTCCTGCAACAAAAATTTCTCCATTTGTAGGAGAAAAATTTCCAGCAACAATTTTCATAAGTGTTGATTTGCCAGCTCCATTATCACCCATTAGACCAAGCGCTTCTCCTTGAGTAATATCTAAATCTACATTTTCTAAAGCATGGATTGCGCCAAAGCTCTTCGAAATATTCTTCAATTCAAGAATTTTCATAATTCCAACAATAATCTATTAATCATGTTCATATTATATTTTATAATCTTTGGAGTTAGAGTTTGGAGGGGATAAAAAATTAACCCCTCCAAAATTTATTCTTCTTTAACACCTATTAAAATGGTGTTCAATCCAACTATTGGTTACCCCAAAGTCCTGGATTGTCTATATTGTCTATAGAAATATCAGTCGTACTTAAGAAAAGCTGAAAGCCAACATCAGTCATTTTAAGCTGAGCTGGAGACCATAATGCTCCTTCTTGTACAACTTGACCTTCCTCAATTACTTCACCATTCAATTTCTTTTGAATATATTCAACAACCATACTTCCAAAGTCTGGAATTGGTTGACCTGAAGCTTGATCAGTTGATCCTTCTCGGATTAAAGCTAAATTACCGCTACAACCATCGATTGCTGCAATAAAGATATGACCTTCTTCTCCCCTAGGTGCGTATTGATCTAGCTCTTTTAGAGTTTGAACAGTGCTTTCGGAGTAAACACAGTCAGAATGCATATAAATTGCATCAACATCTCGAGTTGATAAAACGTCACGAACTATTTGAACTCCTTTATCAGCTTTCCAACTACCTTCTTTGGTAATCTGTTCAATGTTAGGATGTTGATTTATAATTTCATCAAATCCTCCCTTTCTTAACTGTGCAACGTTTTGTGCTAAGTTACCAGTAATATGTAAAACTGTTCCTTTAGGCTCCCCATATTTTTTTGTTAGATGAGCAACAACAGCATTACCAGATTGATTTCCGCCTAGATGGTTATCAGCTAGGACAGTCATTTCAACTTGGCAACCAACTGCTGATCTATCGATCGTATAAAAAGGTATACCTGCTTCATTAGCAGCTTGCACTGCAACACAAACTCCTGCACTATCGTCTGGAACAGCTACAATTGCATCAACACCTTGAGTTATAAAGTCATTAATGTCATTGATTTGCTTTTGAGCATCACCTCCAGAGGTAACAGATAAAACCTTCCAGCCTTTTGCTTCTGCTGGAACTCGAAAACCATCAAAAATTTGTTTCTGTCCACCATCAAGAGAAGGTGCAGCGTAGCCAACCACTATCTGAGCGGCTGAAGCTACCCCTGTTAGAGACAGACTAAAAAGTAGAGCTAGACTCAAAAATCCAGCTGTTATTATTTTTCTTAATACCATATTTCCTCCCTGTATTAAAAATTTGTTTTGGTAAGCAAATATGATAAAAAGATATACATATTGCCAAACCAATTCAATGATAGTCGTAATGATATTTATTATCAAGTGTTAAAAATCAAGAAAAAGGAACTAAGATGAAAGTCAAAGCACTTCAAAAACTGCGTCAAAAACTTAATCAAAATGAACCAATTTACGGCTTGTGGGCAACTCTTGAATCTGCTTCAATCACTGAAATGGCCGTTGCTCTCGGATTGGATTGGGTCGTAATTGATGCAGAGCATGGTCATTTAGATTGGAAAGACATAAATTCACACATTAGTGCGGCGTTGCGAAGTGATACTGTTGTCCTCGTGCGTATTGCTGAACGAAGTACTATCTTGTCAAAACGTGCTCTTGACATTGGAGCTGATGGCATAATGATTCCTTGGATGGAAAAGGTGGAAGAAGTCGAAGAAGCTGTCCGCGATTGTCGCTATCCCCCTGAAGGTCGTCGGGGAATTGGCGGAGAACGGGCCACAACCTGGGGGCAGTGCTTGAGTGAACACGCTGCTGAAGCAAATGAAAATGTCCTTATCGTACCCATGATTGAAAGTATCGCCGCCATTCCCAATGTAGCCACCATGTGCAAAGTCGATGGAATCGACCTGTTTTTCTTTGGTCCTGCCGACTTCTCATCAACTGCTGGTTTTCGCGGGCAATGGGAAGGTCCCGGTGTCGCTGAACAGATACTAAGATTAAAAGAGACAATCAACGCCGCTGGCAAGCATTGTGGCGTCGTCTCAACGAGCACCCAAAATCTGACTGACCGGCTTGATCAAGGTTTTCGAATGCTAGCTCTAGGCACGGATTGTGGACTTTTATTACGTTCTCTGCACCAATCCTTACAAGAAGTCGACCGTGATCGGTTGCCTGCCACCAGTTTAGATCCTGCAGATGGGCGTGTGGTATCAGGATCCGATGCCCGAGCAGATAATACTTTAAGACGCCTACCTAAAGGAAAATAAGAGAAAGAAAAAATGACTTTTCAAATAGCTTTAACTGGAGACTTTCAAAAAGACGGGAAATTAGTCTATCCTGATTTCGATTTAGGGCAGTTAAAAGCCGCTCATGGAATCAAATACGGCTTTTTTACTGAGCACAAATCGGAGATTGAGCCTGAGCAATTAAAAGGGTTTCAGGGAGTCATTGTGCTAACTCCCAAAGTAACGAATCACAGTTTATCGCAGAGCCAGGATTTGTTAGCCGTTAGTCGTTTTGGTGTTGGCTACGATGGTGTCGATGTTTCCGCTTGTACTGAAGCGGATGTTGTCCTGTGCATAACAGCAGGGGCTGTTGACCGGCCCGTAGCAGAAGCTACAGTGGGATGGATGATCGCTCTAGGGCATCGCATGATCAAAAAGGATCAGCTCGTTCGAAAAGCGCTATGGCATCAACGTAGCAAGTATATGGGTTGCGAACTTCGAGATCGAACTTTAGGAGTTGTAGGCTTAGGAGGAATTGGTTCAGTCGTTATTGAATTGCTGAAAGGTTTTGGCATGAACCAACCCCTGGTCTACGATCCCTTCATGGATGAGAAAAATGCTGAAAAATCGGGTGTTAAGAAAGTTGAATTGCACGAGTTGATGGAACATTCAGACTTCATTACAGTGCATTGCCCTTTGAACGAACACACGAGAGATCTCATTTCTTATCGTGAAATAGATCTGATGAAATCATCGTCGTTCATCATCAACACTGCACGTGGTGGTATTATTAATGAAGATGCGCTTTTTACCGCGCTTTCACAAAAAAGCATCGCAGGCGCTGCATTGGATTGTTTTAATGATGAACCTGTCATTAAACCAAATCGCTTTAGCGAATTGGACAACGTAATACTTGCACCTCATAGTATTGCTTGGACTCAGGAATTGTTTCGTGACATAGGTAAGATGTGTAGCCAAAACTTGATTGACCTCGCAAATGGAATTCGTCCTCATGGAGTTGTTAATCCTGAAGTCTTTGATCGAACTTCCTTCCAAGAAAAATGGAATGCTCTTAGTATTCAACCAAATCCAATAAGTTCATAACAGTATTTATATCTTGATTATGCAGTATGAGGGCTTCAAGTCATTTAAAAAATATAAAACAAGTGTAGAATAAAAATGAAGTAAAAATGACAAATGAAAATAAAATAAAAGTAGCAGTAATAGGTTGTGGATTCTTTGCTACAAATCATATCCTTTCTTGGAAAAACTTTAAGGATGTTTATTTAGTTGGGGTTTGTGATCTTGATGAAGAACGTGCTATCAATGCAAGCCATCTTGCAAAAGGTACTCCATATTTCACTGATGCTGAATTGATGTTGAAAGAGGTTCGACCAGATGTAGTTGATATTGTTACAACTGCACCTTCTCATTATAATCTTGCAAAGCTGGCCGCCTCTCTGAATATTTCTGCAATCATTCAGAAACCTATGGCTCCCTCATTAAAAGAAGCTGCTAAGATTGTCGATCTTGCTGAAACAACTAAAACGCCCATGATGGTTCATGAAAATTTTCGATTCCAAAAACCTTTAAGAGATTTACAGAAAATCATTTCTAATGGAGAAATTGGTCAACATCTTTTTTGTAAGATAAGTTTTCGTACCTCTTACGATGTTTATCGACAACAACCCTATCTTAAGGAAGTAGATCAACTAATACTGATGGACTTGGGCGTCCATGTTCTGGATCTCGCACGATTTCTGTTTGGAGAAGCATCTTCTATCTGTTGTCGAACACAAAAAACCCGGTCTGATATCGCTGGCGAAGATATGGCTACAATGATGTTAGGATTTTCAGGAAACCGAACTGCCATCGTAGATTGTACTTATGGATCAAAACAAGCTCCAGACATTTTTCCTGAAACTCTAGTCTCTGTGGAGGGAACAAATGGAGCGGTAGTACTTGGCCCTGGTTACAAAATTACAAAAAAATCAGGAGAAAAAGTTGAGACAATAAATGCTGAACCGGTTGTTGCAAACTGGTGTGAAAAACCATGGCATGTTGTTCAAGACAGTGTTACACAAACGTGTCGTCATTGGATAGACACAGTTCCACATAATAAAAAACCTGAAACTTCTGTTGATGATAATTTAAAAACACTAAAACTTGTAGAGGCAGCTTATCAATCAGCTGCTAAAGGTGGCTCACTCATAACGTTGAACAATTAAATACTTAAAATTAGAAAACAATGAAGCTACCTAAAAAAGTTCAATATTATGGAAAAGATGAACCGTTACCAGAACAGATAGATCTCCAGGCTGGACCATTAAACTTATTTTATGAAGCAGGAGATCTTCGCTATATTAAATTTAGTGAAAAAGAAATTATACGTCGAGTCTATGTTGCGGTTCGCGATCATAATTGGGACACAGTAACACCTGTATTATCAAACGTGCAGATGGATATTGCTAACGACTCCTTCAGTATCACATATAGCGTTAATAATATTCAAAGTAACGTCGATTTCTTCTGGAAAGGGACAATTGTTGGCAAAGCCAATGGTGCCATCACCTTTAGCATGGACGGTGAGGCACGCTCTACGTTTTGGCGTAACCGCATCGGTTTCTGTATATTATATCCAATGGAATGTGCAGGTACTGAGTGCCAAATTGAACATGTGAATGGAAAAGTTGAACAAAACACCTTTCCGCAATATATTGCACCACAACTTATCATTGACGGTAAACCTTCACCTGTTGAACCATTTTCCAACATGCGAGCATTAGTTCACCAAGTGACACCTGATTTGTGGGCAAAAGTTCGTTTTGAGGGTGATAGTTTTGAAATGGAGGATCAACGAAATTGGACAGATGCTTCGTTCAAAACATACAGCACTCCCCTTAAAAATCCCTCTCCTATAGAGGTTAAGACTGGTACAAAAATTTCACAAACCTTTGCCTTAACCTTAAAAGGACAGGATCAGGTATTAAAATCTTTTCGAACAGATGATGAACTCACTTTTTCGATAGGAAAAAAAGCACTACGTAGCCTGCCAAAAATTGGACTGGATGAGGCTAGTCATGGCCATCCTCTCAATCAAAAAGAGATGACACGTCTCAGAGCTTTAAACCTATCTCATCAACGAATCAATTTACACTTGTCAGATTCTGATCATGAAAAAAAATTACGCAAATCTTCTATCGAGGCTCATAAATTAGGAATTAATTTGGAAACTGCATTGTTTATCTCAAATAATGCTGAGGCAGAATTACAAGCATTTGTTAAATTATTAGAACAAATTAAACCACCTATTGCAACTTGGCTAATTTTCCACAAAGAAGAAATATCCACCTCTGAAAAATGGATATTATTAGCTCGAAAATATTTACAGAACTATGATTATAATATCAAAATTGGTTCTGGAACAAATGTTTTCTTTGCTGATCTAAATCGCTCCACTACTCCTATCCAAGTTATGGACTTGGTCGGTTATTCGATTAATCCCCAGGTACACGCTTTTGATAACCTGTCACTAGTAGAAACGTTGGCAACTCAAGCTGAAACAGTAAAAAGTTCTCGCCGCTTATCTAACAATAAACCAATTGCGGTGACACCTGTTACATTGCAAATGCGTTTTAACCCCAATGCTACTGCTCCTGAGTCAGAGTTGGAATCTGGTCAACTGCCTTCTCAAGTAGATGTGAGGCAAATGTCCCTTTTTGGTGCAGGCTGGACAGTAGGTAGCTTGAAGTATCTATGTGAAAGTGAAACCCATAGTCTGACCTATTATGAAACGACTGGCTGGCGTGGTGTAATGGAAACAGAATATGGTTCACTTATGCCAGAAAAATTCTACTCATTACGAGGAGCTGTTTTTCCTCTCTATCATGTTTTTGCCGATATAGGAGAATTTGCAGGCGGTCAGATTATGACTACCTCATCAAGCAATCCATTGAAAATAACTGGATTGGCTATACATAAGAAAGGTCGAACAAGGGTTATTATAGCTAATTTAGGTTCAGAGGTAGAACAGTTGACTGTTCATAATTTAAGTGGCTCAGTTCATATTCGACACCTTAATGAAAGCAATGTTGAACAAGCAATGCAATCACCAGAAGCTTTTCGTGCTCAAACCTTACAAAAACAGTTGACCGTTAATGGATCTCTCAAACTGGAATTATTGCCTTATGCTCTTGTCTGTATTGATAGAGCTGGCCAATGATAAGGCTACGGCGAGATTACGGTGAATAAATTATGTTAAAAATACGATAAATTACTTATTTGACATTAGCTCTATCATTTCGTCAATTTCACTTTGAGATATAGGATCTGGCAACATTGTCGGACCACGAACGTGTGAAGTCTTTATAATACCAAGTTTAACTAAAAATTGTTTATGCAAATGATAAAAAAGATCGTTAGTTTGTATTTCTAGACGATTCATAGGTACTATAAATTTATTAAAAACATTAATAGCCTCCTTTTCATCGCCTTTTTGAAATAAATTCCAAACTTCTACAAATTCTTTTGGTTGACTACAAAAAGGCATAGTGCCTTTAGCTCCTCTACGCATTTCCTCTATAAAATAACTCCCTCCTGCTCCACCAAAAATAGTTAATACATCTTTTGTTGCATCAACCATTTGAGATACTTTCATGGCACTTGGTGAAGTTTCAACTTTTATATAAGAAATATTTTGACATTTTTTAGCTAATTCTAAAGCTAAAGAAGGTGAAATTGGAGATTGAGGAATATCTTGTAAAAAAATAGGAATTGTAATTTGTGAATCAACAGCTTCATAATATTCAGCAACTTGTTTTGGACCTACTGGCATAAAATGTGGAGGTATAATCATTAGACCATCAGCTCCTTGTTCTTGAGCTAATTTACTATATTGAATTGCAAGACTAGTTCCATGTGCCCCAGTATTGATAATAACAGGAACTCTTCCTGCCACATGCTCTATTACAATTTTCGTTATAAGTTCACGTTCTGATTCATTAAGTTTAAAAATCTCAGATCCATTAGCAACACCTATGCCGTGAACACCTGAATTGATATTAAAATCAATCAAACTTTGTAAACTGTCGCTATCAATCCGACCTTGTGAGTCAAAGGGTGTAATTAAAATTGGAACTACACCAGTTATTATTGATGCAGTCATTTTTTACCTTTAACAAAACAAAACATTTCTTCCAAAGATTCCGTTATTGGGGAGTAATCAGAATTAGTTTCCATTAGTGGCGCCATCATTTTCCACCACCTCCAGATTATAGGATCTATAGTATCTGGTTCAGGAATTGAGGTATCTCTTTCCTGATAAACAAAAAGCAAACAACCATAACGGTAAATTGAGAAATTGTGTGTCCCTTGTTTGTTCATCAAGTCAAGCATTTCAGGCCAGATGTTATCATGTCTTTCTTTATAAAGTTTCTCATTTCCAGTTTTAAGTTTCATTACCCATGCTCGTCGTTCATACATATTGCTAAATTTAAAATCCTTTTTTTACCTATAAATATATAACATTATCTAAATAGTTTTTCTGACAAAAGCTGCGGGATCAATCAAATTGTCGTTAATGTAGTCCCACTCTATCTCGTATCCCATTCCAGGTTTTTGTGGAAGATGCACATAACCTTCTGCATCAATCTTATCACAGATATTAGTCAAATACGGGTGCGGTTTGTCATAATCCACTCCTGGTGCAAGCAAGCCTTTTTCATAATATTCAGAAGTATCTTCAGTTGTTGCACCCATGACTTGGAGATTACCCCAACCTGCCATATGTATCTCGCAACGAATACCATAAGCTTCAGCAACAACAGCTGTTTTACGCGCGCCTGTTATACCTCCGCGAACTACATCAATCCTGGTCATATCACTAGCACCACGCAACATCCAATCAGCTCTAGAAAATACACCTCCTGCTATGATTTCAGGCGAAAGTATTGGAATGGTAAGTTCACGACTAAGACGAACATAGCTTTCCACCCGATATTCAGGCATGGGATGTTCATACCAATAATAATTAAGTTTTTCTAACTCTCTTCCTACTTTAATCGCTTCCTCAACAGACATGTATGTTCCCCAAGGATCATACATGAGAACATAATCAGGTCCAACAGCTTCGCGAACGAGATGAATGGTTTCTATGTCAGCTTTAATATTTGAAGGACGGCCAGGTGTTGGTTTGCCAGTTTCAGGATTCCAAAAATAATGCGGGTGAATCTTATAAGCAATATAACCCTCTTTTTTGCAAGCTAAAGCATGCTCTGCATATACCTTTGGTTTACCAATATTAGGATAGGTTGAGGCATAGGCTTTAACCTTATCACGTGCACCACCCATTAACTTATATACTGGAAGATTGGTCGCACGACCTGCGAGATCCCAAAGTGCATTATCTATTACACTTGCGATATTCTCAGGAAACCAAGCAACCAACAGCCATTGCCAAATCATTTCACGGTCAAATGGATTTTGACCTATAAGCAAATCTCGTATGCGACCCAGAATTATATTCTGGTCAACAATGTTAAGTCCTTCTTGGTCTCCATGTGTACCCCCTCCAATAAAATGTCCTGAGACACCTTCATCGGTCTCTACTGTAAGTACTGTCTGCAACAATTCAGTATCAGGTTTTGGGAGTGCATGACCTATATCCCAACGATCCGCATGAGTTAAAAAAGATTTAATTTTAATATCTGAAATTTTCATTTAATATCCTTTTAATTGATTAATCATATGAGTCTCCTCCTCGTAAACGATCCAAATAAACAGCTGAGAGTAAAAGGATACCTACAATAATATTAGTATAATAAGAACTTGATGCTGTAAGATCAATAACATTACCTAAAGCTCCAACAACCAATATTCCAAGAGCACCCCCAAGAGGATTGCCCACTCCACCTCGTAGAATTGAATAACCACCAATCATAAGAGCAGCATAAACCTCAAATTCTAATCCAAAACCTGCCATACGGGTAGCGCTTGTTATCTGAGCAACCATAATTATTCCACCAATACCAGCCCCTAAAGCCGAAAGGATTAGTGCCAAAACTCGGACACCTTTGACCGAAATACCTGCCCGTTCAGCAGCTTGTTCATCTCCTCCTACAGCTTTAATGTGACGTCCCACTCTAGATTTGGAGACTATTAAAGTTATAATTAATGTTAATAACAATCCAACAAGAAAGAATGTAGGAATTCCCAAAAAACGATGATTAACTATGGTAAATAATTTAAGATTAAATGCAGGAATGGTATATGCAGGTCCGCAAATTAACCAGGTTATACCTCTTAATGCTGTAAGCATCCCCAACGTCGTTGGAATAGGACCAGCACCAAAGCCTACAATGCATATTGCGTTAATTCCTCCAAAAAACATACAGAAGACTAAAGTAACTAATCCAGCTGACATAATTCCCCAATCTTGATTTAAGAGTAGAGCCATAAGAGCTGTAGAAAACCCCACCATTGATCCAATTGAAAGATCTACAACACCACTCAGCAAAGCAAACCCTGCAAATGCCCCAACAACTAAAGGAATGATGAGATAATTTCCCATAATACTAACATTACTAAAAGATAAAAATCTTGGGCCAACTAAAATTAATCCTAATGCGATTACAATAACAAAAGTTAAGGTGATAGAAGCAACAGATCCGGAAAGCATTTCTTTCCAAGGTCTTTCAATGTTTATAAAATTTTTACTATTATCTGAATTGGCAGCAGTATTCGTCATAACGTAACCTTTCTTGAACGATAGCCATCAAAAGTTACAGCTAATATAAGAATTAGACCTTGAAAAATAGCTTGTGCATCTGAACTGAGACCAAAAAAAACTAATGAGGTAGGAACAGTTGATAACAACCCGACACTTAAAAAGAGCATCCACAAGTGACCCCTTCCTCCTTCAAGCGAAATGCCTGCAAGGATAACTGCGGCAATAACATTTAATTGTAATATGTTTGCTGAATCAGAGTTAAACGGCCCAGAAGCAGAACAAAATAATATTGCTGCAAAACCAACAAAACCACCTGCTATTGAGAAAATTAAAAATCTTGTTTTTTTCAAAGAAATACCGCGTGTTTGAGCTGCATAAAGATTTCCTCCAACAGCAATTGTTTGGCGTCCATAACGTGTTTGATGAATTAATAACCCTACAATAAATATTAGTATTAACATCGGCCACCAAGTTGCAGGAAGTCCTAAAAAATAAGCACGCCCAAAGGTATGAATTTCACTTCCAATTGGTACTTCTGCAGCTCGAAAGAGTAAGAACAAGACTGCAAGACCAATAAAGTTCGTTGCCAAGGTTACAATAATTGGATTAAGTCTTGCTAAAACTATAATTAAGGCATTAATGGCTCCAACAATTACACCTGTTATAATTGCTCCCAAAATTACTATAATAAATGGCATTCCAGCTTCTGAAAGTTTTACAGATACAAAGCTAGCAAAAATTAGACAGCTAGGCTGACTTAGATCAAGAAATCCTCCAGAAATAGTAACCAGAGCTTGACCAATGGCCAACACTCCTACGATAGACATCGTAAAAACTACCGCCAATAAAGTTTGATAAGATATAAAATCAGGACGGTAAATTGCTGTAGCTATTATAAGAAGTAGCCAAACAGTTAATAGAAAAATTGGTGCACTAAAAGCACGAAACCTGAGCCATAACAATGTTGACATCGATGACTCAGGTTTTATTGCGTGTTCAAGACGCATCGTTTTCTTTCGTTAACCTAGATTAATTCGCACAGAACAAATCATAAGCTGTAGTGCCAATTGGCGCAGCAAGTAATTGCTTAACACGTTCAGCTTCAACAGGCACAAGTTGAGCTTCTGCAGCAGTAGCTGGACATGGTTTAACTTGTGAAGCAGGATCCCCAGCTTCCCATTTTACTGGTGGAGGATTGCCTGCAGCAATACCATCTATTACGTCCCTGATCGCATAAACTGCATACCCCTCAAGAAAATAAAAGACTGAACCAACCAAACGCGGGTTTACATTATCACCTGTGATAAATGCTCCATCTTGACCCCAAGCCATAACTTCGTCAGCACGACCCAGTTGTTCAGCGGCATTAACTAATGCAAGTACGCCACCATCATTAAGACCAACAACAGCAATTCTAACTGCATCGGGATTAGCAGCAAGCAAATCACGTGCTGGAGCAAGCCCCGCAGCTGCATCACCATTTGACTCAAAAGATTTATACTTTTCAGCTGGAATATCTGGACATATGTTACCAAGACCAGTTCGCATACCACCTGTTCTCCATGTATTAACTATACCAGCTCCTGCCCCTTCCGCAGAGACAACTAAATCTGGTTCACAGTTCCATTTTTCTTTAACAAGTTTACCAAGTCCTTCACCACCGGCAATTCCTGCTCCAAGATTATCTATGCCAACAAAATACATACCTTCTTCTGCTATGTCATAAGTAACAACTGGAATACCAGCTGCACCAAGAATTTGTTGAATCGCAGCATTTGTACCTGGTTCTCCATTAAATTGAATTACAGCATCTACTCCTTCTTGTACAAAGAGTTGAGCATTTTTAACAGAAGTAGCAGAATCACCTTCATTACTTAACTCAAAATAATCCCATCCTTTTTTTTCAGCAATGGCACGAGCAACATCACCTTGTGATTTCATCCATTCACAACAAGCATGGCCACCAACAGCCATACCAAGTTTAAAAGCATTTGCTGAAGAAGATATTAAAAAAATACCTACAACAGAAAACACAAAAGTTTTAATAAATTTAGTCATAATTACCTCCCAAAATTCTTTTTTAAATTATGTTAACGTTAACACTATAAATCATAAATAAAAAGTAAATATAAAGTAAAAAATTAATTTTAAAAATTTATGTTAAATGTATTGGATAATTTAGTTAGTTTTGTCACTAGGAATAGCTCCTGTAATTAATCCTACTATTTCTGAGACTTCAGTATTTTTGATTTCACGGGTAGCAATAGTGGTACCTAAGCGCATGATCGTAACACGATCACATACTGCCATTATATGTTGCATATTATGAGAAACAACAATAACAGAAACATCATGACTTCTTAGATCTCTAATAACTTCTAAAACCTGCTCTGTTTCTTGAACTCCTAGTGCTGCTGTTGGTTCATCAAGAATAACAATATTTCTTTTCCACATAAGAGCTCTAGCAATTGCTAAACATTGACGCTGACCTCCTGACATGCTCTTTACATTTCCATTAACTGATGGAATTTTTACAGCTAAAGATTCAAGTATCTTGCGCGATTCTTTGCGCATTTTTTTATCGTCTACGAAACGAAATAATTTGGCTACTGGATTAGAAGAAAGTTCTTCTCGACCTAGATAGACATTTTGGAAGGCACTCATAGAATCTACAAGGGCAAGATCTTGGTAGACAGTTTCAATACCTGCATCCATTGCATCTTGAGCAGAACGAAATTTTTTGAGTTTGCCGTCTATATATACTTCTCCACTAGAAATAGGAATTATACCGGAAAGGATTTTAAGTAAGGTAGATTTTCCAGCTCCATTATCTCCAACCAAACCAATTACTTCATTCTTTTTAAGAGCTAAAGAAGCATTATTTAAAGCTTGTACAGCTCCAAAACTATGACTAAATTTTTTTGCTTCTAAAATATGATTATTAGTATTTTTAAACATTAGTATATAAGTACTATAAAAATAATTATTTCTAAAGAATTTTATTTAATTTAATAATTTATTATATTCTTTTGTAAATTCGCTGAAGATAAACAAATAACGTTAATGCTCTTGCAATAAAAAAGATACTGAATGATATCCACAAACCTAAATTACCAAAATTACTGGTTAGGTATAGGGTGCTTAGAATATAGATACATACAGAAATGATCATAGCGTTTCTCAGTTCTTTTGTTTGAGAAGCACCTACAAAAATTCCATCAAATTGATAGCAAAATGAAGAAATAAAAGGAATAATAACGACCCAATAGGAGTAAGATAAACTAATTGTTTCAATATTTGGAAGATCAGTCATCAAAGAAATGAAATGATTTTTACCAAAGAAATATAATAGAGAAATTAACAAACCTGTAGAAGCACTTAACATAAAGGAATTTTTAATAACATCCCTTAGTAATGTAATATTTTTTGATCCTATTGAATAACCAACAATACCTTCTGTTGAAAAGGCATAAGCATCAAGAATAAAGGCAGATAAAAAAATAAGATTAATTAAAATAGTATTAGCAGCAACAACATCTTCACTAATAGTATTTCCCAAATAGGTAAAAAATAGAAAAGAGAAAGTTAGAAGAACTGTTCTGATAAAGATATTGAAGTTAATATTAAATATATTTTTAATTTTTTTAACATTAAAAATTTTTTTAATATCAAAATTTATATTTGTTAATTTTTTTAATTCAGAGAAAGTATAAATTAAAAATATAAAAGAAGTTAGAGTTGATGAGACTAACGTACCTAGAGCAACACCTGTTACATTCAAATTGAAATATAAAACAAAAAATAGACTAAAAATTATATTTGTAACAGAAAAGAAGCCAACGACTACACTTGACGTTTTCGTTTTTTGCAAGCCAATAAATAATCCTGTTATGACATAAATAGTTAATTCACCAAAAGATGAATAAATTCTTATATCAAAATAATCTTTAAAATATTTTTCTGTGTCATTTGATAAATCAAAGATTTGTAAACCCAAATTAAAAATAAAGTGCTGAAGGAAAATTAAAAGTAATGATATGATAATTACAAAAGTAATATTCCTAATAACCAAATCTATTATTTCATTATATTGGTTTGATCCATTGGCCTGAGCAACCAATCCTACTGTTCCCATTCGCAAAAAACCAAAACTCCAAAAAATCATGGAAAATAAACTGGAAGCAATGCTTGTTGCAGTGAGATAGCTTGCATCATCTAGATTGCCCATTAATCCTGTATCAACAATAGCAACTAAAGGTATGGCAAGATTGGCAAAAAAAATTGGTATCGATAAATGTAAAAGGTTTTTAATTGATGCTTTAGAGGACATATGAAATTATTAGTAATTAGAGAAACCTCTAATTTATTTCATTTCTATATACTATGATTATCCACGAGAAATGTTGAGGTATTATTTCTTTTGGACAAAGACTTAGTTTTCATAAATAATTTTAGTTACAAATAAGTTGCACTACGGAATAATTTTTTTCACTTAACGAACGATTTTTCCCGTAATTGTTTATATGTAATGCAATCTAGTGCACAAGCCTTAGACTACGGATTTGGAGGTTAGGAGATCGACTTTTCTCGGGGTGTGCCATATATCGCTTGAAAAAGTTCAAGAGTTACAGATTTTAGCTAATTCTAAAGCTAAAGAAGGCGAAATTGGAGATTGAGGAATATCTTGTAAAAAAATAGATAAAACAATAAAAAAGATCAAAGAAAAAAATTATTTTTATAAATTATAAAATAATATTTAATGCTGTATCTATATGAATAATTATAATCACAAAAAACTTGAAAAATTTGTTGCTAATATTTTTTTACATTCTGGTTCCAATGAACAAGAATCTAAAATAGTAGGAGATCATCTAGTTGATTCTAATCTTGTTGGACATGATTCTCATGGAGTTATAAGAGTTTCAAAATATATAGAGTGGTTAAATCAAGATAAGATTAAATTAAATCAATCTATTACTATTTTAAAAGAAGAAGATCACTTTTTACACATTGACGGAAACTTTGGATATGGCCAACCTATAGCGAAGTATTCTTTAGATATAGCTATTAAAAAAACTAAAGAAAAAGGGCATTGTATTCTAGCTATGAAAAACCTTGGCCACATTGGCAGAGTAGGAGCATGGTCAGAATTAGCTGCAACGAATGATTGTGTGTCTATAATGTTTGTCAATACTTCAGGCTTTGGAATTTTAATGGCCCCTCATGGGGGAACTGATAGAAGATTGTCTGCAAATCCTATAGCAATAGGAATTCCAATGGAAAATAGTGATTACCTAGTTTTGGATATGGCTACTTCAGTTGTAGCTGAAGGTAAAATACAGGTAGCTAAAAATACAAAAACAAAATTAGCAGATGGTTTAATTTTGGACGGCTATGGTAATCCTACTAATGATCCAGAAGTTTTTTATTCAAAACCAGTTGGTTCAATATTACCTTTTGGTGGCCACAAAGGTTTTGGATTAGCATTTATGATTGATATTTTATCAGGAACTTTAACAGGTGGTAACAGCAGTCATCCAGATAATCCTAATTCTCATGCGGTTATAAATAATACTTTTGCAATCATAATTGATACAAAGAAAACTGTTTCAGACTCTTATTTTCAAAATGATATTAATAGATTGATTAACTGGGTCAAAGCCTCACCTAAAGCTAAAGAGGTAGAAGAAATTCTGTTACCTGGTGAAGTAGAAAAGAATATCAAAAAACAAAGGTTATCAAAAGGTATACCGCTTGACGATCAAACTATAAAAGACCTTATCAATACAGCCAATTTTGTGGGAATGAAAAATGTTGATGAGAATTTTATGAAAGGATTACTAGCGTAATAAAAATTTTTAATGCAATTTTTTCGTTTTATATAAAATATTTATTAATTTATTTTTTTTGAAAATTTATTGACTTTATTGTAATAAATAATTGTGATTAATGATTCTGACTTTGGAACTCGTGATAAAAGAGGACATTGGAAACCATTTGAAAAAATAATTCCAATGCCTAGGCACGTAATTCCATTTAGGCCAATTAAATTATTAAAATGGTTATTTGGATGGAACGGATATGTATTTCCAATGCATTTTATTTGGGCTTTGATGATAATACTTATTTGGTTTTTTTTTACACCATCATTTGATCAAATAAAAAATAATAATCTCTTTTCATTTA
>Ga0315339_1001814_pt1 | contig 17539 bp, 10 predicted proteins | sample ASW17metaG_FD_204514 | JGI IMG/M metagenome (GOLD analysis project Ga0315339, IMG submission 204514) | Ammonia-oxidizing marine archaeal communities from Pacific Ocean, United States - ASW #17 | ecosystem: Environmental > Aquatic > Marine > Oceanic | place: USA: California | collected 2016-12-05
GCAGCCGCCAAAGCCTCCTTGATCTCACCCGCTTGCTCCAAGAGTTGCCCGAGTGTGTCTTCCAGTGCGGACTCGAGAATGCGCTCATTCAATTCACTCGAGCAGGACGTTCCCGGATCTGGCTGGTGGATGCGCACAGCCCTCTTCGCCAGCATGAGCGCCTCGGCTAACAAGACCGTGTCATCTTGACGTTCCGCCAGCATCCCGAGCACGACTGCCGTGTCATTCATCGGTTGTGGCATCAGGCTGTTAAACGACAACGCGCTTCGCATGCCATCGACAAAATCTTGCATCGCATTTGTACCTAGGTCTGCCATGCCGCCAGCCTCGGTGATCGCCCGGTACCATCGAGCCAACGCCAAGTTGTAGTGCGACTCCCAGAATGCGGGGTCTTTAACAATCGCCTCCTCTGCGAAAGCGACAGAGGCATCGAGACGCTCCGCAATATCATTACCGTTGCCTTGGTAGCGATGGAGGTTCAGGTTGACGGCCGACAAACCATTTGAGGCGCCGGCCCAGTCCGGACGAACTGCTCGAAGCTGTTCATAAAGGCGTTCCGACTCGAGGAAACCCGACTGAAGTTGCTCCACAAGTGAAGCGTAAGCATCCATGTCTCCCGCAGCGGCCACCTGTGCCAGCGTTTTCTCCTGGGAAATCGTAGCCCGGTAAGTCTCGTTCGCGCACCACTCAAGCACCGGTGGCTCGTCGCCGTATTCTTCGAGCACCGTATCGAGAAAGCTCGTCGCATCTTCTCGCATGTTCGACCTATCGAGTAGCTCGTAGCGCCTTTGCAGCCGCACCAGAAGAGGCGTCTTCGGATTTTTCTCGGCGATTCTCACGTGATGTTGCGCGGCATCGAGATCAAGCCGCGCAAATGCAATCCGGCGTGCAAGAAGGTTCGCTTCGGGATCGTCGGGTCGCCAGTGCAGGACATCGCGCAATCGCTCGTCGGCTGCCTCCCAGCGGCAAAGATCTGTAAGCACTCGGGCGAGGCTCAAATTCACCAGGTCTCGATCGGCTCCGTCAGCACTACCAGAAAGCTCATACGCTCGGCGTGCTTCGCTGTAGCGCCTCATAAGTCGCAAAACGTCCCCGATTCGCTTCCACTCTGACCAAGCTGTGTCTTCGGGAACGTCATCAAAGACGCGAGCCGAGGTCAGCGTGTCATCAGATCCCGTAGAAACCGCAACGGCATCAAGCAGAGCAGCATATACAGGCGCTGTCGTCTCTTGCTGACCGCGCCGCACCCATTGTTCTGCTTGACCACCGCGCCCACGCGACAAGTAAGCCCGCGCCACGAGAAACAGGTCGTCGTCTTCGAAGCGGTCGCCCCAGAGATCAATGAAATTCTGCACGTCATCAGCATCACGTCGATCTGCAAGCTCGACTGCAAGAGCAAGCTCGTCACGGGCTTCGAGGTGGAGTCGGTGGAGGCGCTGCTCAAGCACTCGCCAGCCTGCCGTGACACCCAGACCAACTGCAATGAGGATCGCCAGGGCGACAGCCCACGGCCGTCCCCCGCTCCATCGAATCGTGATTACTGAAAGTGGCCACGACAACAATGCCGCAGCCACCGCCACGACACCCAGTCGAATCCCGATTACAACGGGAGACTCAGTGCCCAGCGGAGACATGACAAACACATCGACCAGGAACCAAAGAGCCGGCACAAGGATTGCCAACACACCCAGTGTTGAAGTGGCAAGGCGCGACAACGAACGAAGAGTCCGAACAAACGCTCCGACCGGTCTCGCAGTGGTCGGCTCCCTGGAGAGATATTTCTCAAGGTCTTCGGCCATCTCCTGAGCAGACTGATAGCGGTTTCGAGGCGCCTTCTCGAGAGCCTTCAGGCAGACCGCTTCAAGATCGCGATGGATCGCCGATTGAATGTTCCGAGGTGGCGTCGGCATGCGATGGAGAATGTCGAGAAAGACTCCCTCTAAACTGCGCGCTTTCACTGGCACACGGTCCGTAAGCATGCGGTAGAGAACAGCTCCCAGGCTGTATACGTCTGACCGACCATCGACGGGATTCCCAACCCCACCTTCGACCTGCTCAGGGCTCATGTAATGCGGAGTTCCAAGAATGGTTCCGGACAAGGAGAGCCCGACTTTGTCATCGACTTTTGCCAAACCGAAGTCTGCGACCTTGTAAGCACCGTCCGGTCCCATCAACACGTTCTGCGGCTTGACATCACGGTGAATCACTTGATGGTCGTGCGCGTGCTGAAGGGCGAGGGCAAGTTGACGGACAACATCCGCCGCCCAATCGCAGTAAGCGGTGTCAACCCACTCAATCTCGCTCCAGCGATCTTCAAGTTGCTCGGCCAGGTTCTGGCCCTCAAGCAACTCTTGAACAATGAGTGGGTGGCCTTCGACTTCTCGGTAATCGTAAACCGCAACGATCCCTGGATGACTGAGCCGCCCTGTCGCCTCCGCTTCGCGCCTGAACCGAGCAGCCTGTGAGTCGCTGTTGACGTAATCCCGTGAGAGAATTTTTACGGCCACGCGGCGGTCAAGAGTCTCTTGGCGCGCCTCGAAGACCACCGCCTGCCCACCTCGACCCAGTTCCCGAATGAGGGTCAGGTCCCCAATCTTGGCCCCCGCCTTGAACGAAAAGCTTTCGCCTTCGTCGTGACGATTGGGATCCGAGTCGGAGAAGGACTCTGCCAAGGGACTGCCTCTAACATCCGAGTTCGGGGTTAGCCTGCCTGACTCACAACGGATGGCGAATCGCGAATGTCCGGTGGCGACCGCGAAGACCTCGGAATCCGGGGCACCACCCTCTCACGCTCAAATGGACGATATATGATTCGAGGGAGCCTCTTCCATCCCTCCGACCAACCGCCTGAGATTAGCGGACCCCGCACTTCTTGCGAATCACGGCGATTCGCGCATCGATTGCCCAGTTGTATTCGCCTATAGCAACCCGCCTCTCGGGCCAGACCGGCGATCGCACTGATCGGAAGAATAAATGCGAATCCAGCGGCGATTTCATCTGAAGCAGAAAGCAGTCGATAAAAAACGTCCTTGCGAATCAGTTGCCTTTCAATTCTTGCAAGGTTTTCGCGATTCGCTCTCGCGTCCCCTCATCACTGGCGAACTTCAGTGCTTTCGCATAAGCATCCATGGCTGAAACTTCATCACCGCTCTTCAGATAAGCCTCTGCAAGTTGGTCGTAAGATTTCCATGACTCAGGGCTCTTGCGCACGTTCAGTTGAAAGATCGGGATTGCCTCTGCGTACTGCCTGTTCGACATGAGTTGCCCACCCACTCGACTCAGGTCTTCTTCGGTGGCAACTATCCAGGCTTCTTTTTTAAGTGGAGAAGCTTCGTCTGAACGACCAAGCAAGTCGAGAAGCTGAGCCTGAACACCCAAGCTCGTGAAGGTCTTGTTCTGAGCGACCGCCATTTCAACCCACCCCAAGGCCACATCGAGCCCTTGGTTGGTTTCAATTGCCCACTGCGCTGCGCTGAGCAGGAGGGCGGGGTCATCTGAACCCTGTTGCTCGATGAGATCTTCAAGGGCGAAGAATCTCGACTCATTCAGATCAACCTCAAGGAGGAGCGGAAGATTCACATCTGCCCACTGCAGTGCCAGAGTGCAACTTGAATCGTCAATAGGTGTGAACTCAAAGTTCAAACGCTCGGTCTCGTCACCCATTTCTGGAGCGACCTCTAGACGCAATGCGTCTCGAGATTTGTCGTAACCCATATTCCCCCAGAGGTTGGACTGACCACTGAAGACGACTGTCCACGGACGATCTCGAAACGGGATCAGCTTGAAGCCGTACGTACCCGCAGGCAATTCCTGTCCGTTGACGCTCACGGGAGCTTGAAACGTAATCGTGGTGTTCTGATTGGCACCCACTCGCCACATTTTTCCAAACGGCACCAGCGACCCAAAAATGTCGCGTCCTTTCACTCCCGGACGATGGAACTCAACTGTTACATCGGTGAAGCCGACCGTCTGCGTAACGCTCGCCGCAGGGCTAGCTCGAAGAGCTGGAAGAGATGACTGCGCCTGTACTTCAGAAGCACCTGCGCAGAGAGCAGCCAGGATGGCGAGACAAAAAGATCGAAAGAGACGGGTCACAAGCACGTCGGTACTCCCAAGGAATGCGGCGGTCGAACAGCGTACCCATTTCTCAGTTTGACGGACACTTCCCGTGAGCACGTGAGTTACGAATCGTGGCAAATCGCATTCACGGATCAGGCGACCTTCTCCGCCATTGCAGCAGCAACCTCAGTTGCAATGTCTTCCACACAGCGATCCATCGACTCTGCGTGAGTGCGGAAGCAGAGCACGCAGACGCGAGCCATAAATTGCCCAGCCACTGAGCAACCGGTGATCATGACACGGCCACGGGCGTTAACTCTTTCCAGCATCTGTTGCGTTGACGCATTTTCTGCAGCCTGGTCAGAACCCGTCCATGAGAGATGGAAAGCAAACAAAGAAAGTTGTGGGTCGGCGTCCATGACGACGCCCGGCAAAGCCGCGACTCGCTTTGCGGCAGACACTGCCAACTCATGCTTTTCTATCAGTGCGGCACGAAAAGCGCTCACTCCATGGACCTTGAGCGGGAGCCAAGCGCGAAGTCCGCGATAATCTCTCGAGAGTTCCGGCCCGTATTGGCTGGGCTCATAAAACTCTTCATGCCCTTGAGGCTCCGGGAGATATTCCGCCGTGGCCGCGTGGGCAGCTCGCAAGACTTTCCCATCACGAACAAGAAGAGCGCCTGTCCCATACGGAAGGAACAAGCTTTTATGTGGGTCAAGAGCGATTGAATCAGCACGCGGCAATCCCGCGAGTCGCGGCTGTAAGTCAGGGCAAAGGTAAAAGAACGCCCCATATGCACCGTCGACGTGATGCCACAGTCCTTCTTTGGTGCAGAGGTCTGCAATATCACTGATTGGATCGATTGACCCGGTGTTCGTCGTGCCCGCAGAGGATGCGACGAAGAAGGGTTTCAAGCCCTCGGCGCGGTCGGCCTGAATTGTTTCAGCCAATTCATCCACGCGCATGCGGTACTTGGCATCAACACCTACAACTCTCACACGGTCCGGCAAGATGCCCGCCAGTCGAGCCGACTTACGAACACACAGGTGTGTCTGTGACGAGGTGTAAAGCACGCCATCTCGAAGAGCCTCGCCCAGCAAGCTCTCTCGGGCGCTCACAATGGCTCCGAAGTTTGCCTGGCTCCCGCCCGTCGTTAACAAACCACGTGTCGTCGAAGGCATACCCATCCACTCGGCGAACCAACGCAACACATTGGATTCCAACTGCAAGAGGACAGGAGCGGCCTTCCACACGCCTGTGTAGCGATTTGTAGCCGTGGCAATGAAATCCGCGAGTGCCGAAGTGAACACTCCGCCCCCTGGAATAAACCCCAGGTAGCCTGGCCCCGGCGTCGTAAAAGAACGTGGAATCCAATCGCTGAACAGTGGGTCGAGAACTTCCTTTAATGGAGTTTCTCCATCGGGCGTGGGTTCCTTTCCCAGTTCACTGCAAAGCGCCTGTGCCTCGATATCGCCGCAAGACGGCATCTGACTCAGTTGATCGAGGTGTTCCACGATTCGAGTCAGAATGTCTTGCCCCATCGCCTGCATATCTGAGGCCGACGGTTCGAGCGGATAGTGAGCCTGAAGATCGGGCACAAGAAGACTCCGTACGATGGGAAGAACCTCTCACTTTACGCATTGCGTGCCATCGAAGTCCGCCCTGAACTCGACTGGCATCGGGAAGCTAGCGTTCGGCGCTTTCTGCAGAAGCGGTCCAGAAAGCCCGAGCAACCTCGGCCCGAGCGGAGCCCTCTTCTGGATACCCCGGACTCACCAAGAACGCTGCCTCTGCGGCGACATCGAAAGCTTCGCCGAGCTCCTTCCACTCATAGGACTGCTGGTAATACTCGGCTTCAAGCAGAAGCCGCCAGAGTTCCGCTCGAGCTTCTTGATTGATCTCATCGGAGGGTTGCCGATAAAGCCACGCCGCCTGCTCGCGATGGTCCGTGAAGTCCAGCATGCCCTCACCTCCCAACGCTTTGATCTGCGCACCTAGTGCAGGCTGACCGATCACTTCCAGCATGCGCCCAAGAGGAAGAGACTCGAGTTCAGTGACAGCAGGCACTCCGCCCAAGACTCGGCTCATGACCACCGTAATGGGCTCTGCATCGGGCATGCCGCTCAAAGACGTCAACGGCACACGATCGAGCATTTCGGTAAGGGGCGCCCTCCCATTGGGAGCGATCTCGAGCAGCATGTGCATCAGACAGCGGGCATAAGCTCGATCCCTGGGGAGAAAGCTCTCATTCTCAGCCATGAACTGGAAGCTTGCCGGTGCCTCGCTCTCTCGATCCGCAGCCAGGTCATTCCAATGTCGAAGGCCACTCGTCGATCGCTGCTGCCACGAATTACCCGTACTTGTGATCGTGACCGCGAGATTGGCTGGTGGCCCTGTCACGGGCGGCGGGGGCGACATTCCCTGCGGAACGAATCCGGACCACCCCGGTCGAGACCACCCGGCAATCTGCTTGGTCCAGGTGTCTCCTCCAACCCATGCTTCCCCGTACGCAGCAATGTCGAGTTCGTCGATCAGACCTTGTGCCAACCAGGGCGGCACCAGCCCCCACGAACCTTGACGCAGAGCGCGCGCAGCAATGTGCGCAAGCGTGTAGTAGCCCACGGCATGTTCGAGAAAATCTGCACCATGCGTTGCGGCTTTTTTTTGCGCGAGATTGAACAGTTGGGCCTCCCAGGTGCGCACAGTCTCCGCAGCGCGAGACTCAGGCCCCCAGACAGGGTTTCCAGAACTCTTCCAATTCGTGTAATCCTCTTCAGCCCAGTCCAGCAAGGCGATCAACTGATCGAAAGAGTGTTCACCGCGCGAAGTCTCAGATGATGCCAACACAATGGGAAACCGACGGCCCGAGACAAGGCCTGGACTTCCACCGAAGAAATCTTTGATCACAGGCACCACTGGCTCGAGACCACGCACCGCAGCAGCCAGTGTTTTTTCCGCAGTGGCCTTATTTTTGAATCCGTCAGCCTGCATCACGAAGACATCGAAGGGCCCTACATCTTCATGGAGAAAAAGGTCCGACGAGAGCACCTCAAGAAAGGCTTCCCGTGAACCGCTGGAGAAAACTTCGGGCGTCACTTTCGCACCCCGAGCCGATGCATCCTCAAGCAGCTTTTGAAGTGCGCTTCGGCGCTCTGGATCATCTGCATCGGCCGCGTAATGACCGGCCCCGCAGAGAATGGCAGCAGTAAGGAAGCTCATGATCATGGTCATGAGGCAGTTCGACTTACCCCGACAGCGATGGTCGCGCTGACCTCTGTCACCACTCCTTGAGCCGCTCATGAGCTTCCCTCTAACTGGTCCATAGCCCAACAGAACTCTCGCTCAAGGCAGTCCGTGAGAGAACTGAGTTCCAGTTCCTCTCGCCGAGCCTGCGGAATGGCGTCCCAAGTATAGGTCTCGATCTCAGCGTGTAACGCCTCGTTTCCTTCAGAGACCAGTGCCATCAACTCCTCAAGTTGCGGCCGCGTCGTGAGCAGTTGTCCCGCCTCATCCAGCCGCTCTGCAAAAATTGGGACGTGGTAGTGCACACGCCACTCGACAGCTGTCAGCGCGTGCCGATCGGAAAGGGCCTGTGGGAGATCCGGAATGCGCATGAGTTCGCCATCAGCCTGACGTGCCACGACCTGGTGAAACCAGCGATCCTTGGCCATAGCTTGGAGCAAGTCGTGCGCAGCAGAGGGATCTAGAACACGAATGGCAGAGGACATCTGCACCTTCGTGATGGGAATCTGTGCCGCGCGCAATGCGCAAACAGATGCAGCCATGTCCTCAAACTCTACAGCTTGATGACATGCGTCGTAACACAGCCCGAGATAGCGCTGCGCAGCCTCACCTTCTGGCTGAATATATCGTGCAAAAAATTCGATGACTTCATCTGTGGTCTCAAGAAAAGACAGCGGCTCCGGCTCGAGTCCGAGCAAGATGCAACGGCCTGTTTCATCTTCGAGTTTCCTCAACCCTTCGGCCGCCGCCAAGAGACCACGAGCAATGGGTTCCGGTGCCAACTCTGCTGGCCCCCAACCCTTGTACGCCCCAGAGTGAGTCGACAGAGAACCAACCCCTCCCTCAGGGAGCAGGGCTGCCAGCGCTCGAGCGGCATCGAGCGTGTAGCGCAACCGCTCAGGGTCACTCCACGACGGGCGGAACACGTCATCCTTCACGATGTCTCCGTGGAAGACACCGTGCGGGAAAGCGTTCACCGTGAACGCATCCAAGGAAAGTCGCTCCAACTCCTCGACCAGACGAGAGGCATCTCGGGCGAGTTCCGCTGCAACCGGGGAGGGAAGCCAGAGCCCCACGCCCAGACAGGCGTCTGGAGCAAGCCGCCCAGAGTCCACAAGTCGCTTTCGGACCGGGGCTGCGTGGGCCTCAAGGGCCTCCAGCATCCCATCCAGATCCGAATACGGATGAACGTTGGTGCAGTAGCCAAGGCGGCGAGAGGACTCAGATCGGCACTTCGGGGCGGCCACAGACTGCTCCTGGATGGGGACAGGACTAGGATAACGAACGCGCCGACCAGGACTCCGTACGTGTCCGCTCTTGTGAACAGACGTACAAGGACGGCATCGTGTGGGGTCGAGAAGACGCGCGCTCCTCCCCGAGCCGCGCCGCCTGCCCCCGAATGAGCTGGACATGCCCGAGGATTCCGCCGACAAGCCGAACCGCAAACGCCGCAGGCGTCGCCGTACGTCCCGACCTTCTGAGCAGCCGGCAAAGCAGTCTGAGGAGCCGGAGCAGGCCGAAGCCGAGGAGATCGTCGGCATCCCGGTCGAAGACTGCGCATTCGCAGAGTTCAATTTGAAACCCGAACTCGTGCGTGGACTCGCTCGTGCGGGCTATCACACGCCTTCACCAATCCAAGCGCGGTCTTTACCCTACGCCCTTGAAGGCCGTGATGTCATCGGACAAGCCCGCACCGGAACCGGCAAGACCGCCGCGTTCATGGTGCCGTCACTCCAGATGCTTTCTGAAAAATCAGGGCCACGCGTTCTGGTCGTGGTCCCGACCCGCGAACTTGCCATGCAAGTTGCCGGAGAGGGTCAACGCCTCGGTCAATTCATGGACGTGCGTTGCTTGGCCATTTATGGCGGCGACCCCATGAAGAACCAGCTCGATGAGTTGAAGAAAAACCCCAAGGTCCTTGCAGCTACGCCGGGGCGCCTGATGGATCACATGCAACGAGGAACCATCAAGCTCGTTGACCTGGACATGCTGATCTTGGACGAGGCGGACCGAATGTTTGACCTCGGCTTTCGAGAAGACATCGACAAGATCATGCGGCAAGCACCTTCACGCCGCCAGACGATGCTGTTCAGCGCAACCCTTTCTGAAGAGGTGCTCGGACTCGCCGCGCGGTACATGAAAAATCCGGAGCAGGTCTTCCTCGCCCCGGACAAGATGACCGTAGAGGAAGTCGATCAAAGCCTCTTCTCGGTAGACCGGACGCTCAAGACGAAGCTCTTGATTGAAGTCCTCAAGCGTGAAAAGCCAGAGAAGTCGATCATCTTCACTCGAACAAAGATAGGTGCTGATCGCCTTGCCGAGCGCCTCCAAAAGCGCGATCTGGGTGCCCGGGAGATTCACAGTGGGCTTCCGCAAAAGAAACGTGAGCGCATCCTCGCCGACTTTCGGGATGGGAAGTTCCCCTACCTTATCGCCACCGATGTCGCCGCACGTGGCATTGACATCTCCGACGTGAGCCACGTCATCAACTTCGACATCCCCGAGCACTCAGAAGACTACGTCCACCGCATCGGGCGCACAGCGCGCATGGGCAAGCGGGGACGTGCAGTCACCTTCGTGACTCCCGAAGACGGTCAGTTTTTGACGGGCATCGAAAAATTGATCAATCAGATCATTCCGTCTGCAAGCTACGACGGCTTCCAGAGCACTCTCACAACGACAACAACAAGCGATCAGTCCAAGAAGCCGAGCGCCCCTGCTTACAAGCGCACGCTCAATGGATATATCCGGCCCCGTAAACGGTGAGCATGGATCGCAATTGAGCATTTCGGGAGAGATGCAAGACGGCATCGTCACCGAATTGGGCTCTCGCTCGGTGCGCGTTTGGATTGAAGGCAAAGACAGTTCACCAAGTGCCAGCAATACTTCACTCCGCTGCACTCTTCGCGGCAATCTCTGGGCGGAAACCCGCAATGAAAGCCGCCCTGTTGCAGTCGGTGACCGCGTCGTCGTGCGTGTCGCCGGTGTTGAAGATGGAGTTGTTGAGGAAGTCCGCGAGCGGCGCAATCGCTTCGCCCGCCCTCAGCCAGCAGGTCGAGATGGCTCTCGCTCCAAGGGTCGCGGCGGGCGCACCTCCAAAATGCAGGTCATCGCCGCAAACCTCGACCGCTTGATCATCGTTTCTGCCCTCTCGGAGCCACCATTCCGTGCGGGGCTTATCGATCGTTTTCTCGTTGCAGCAGACATGGAAGGCATCGACCCGGTGATCGTGGTCAACAAAGTGGATCTCGAAACCGACGGGATTGAACTGGCAGCCGAGTGCTTGCAGCCCTACGCCAGAGAGCGGGTTCCCATGCATATCACCAGTGCTCTCGGCGGAACCGGCATTGAAGGCCTCCGAGAGGAGATGAGTCGGGGGATCAGCCTGCTCGTTGGTCACTCAGGAGTCGGCAAATCGAGTCTCCTCAACGCGGTCAGCCCCGGGCTGCGACTTGGAGTCGGCCGCGTGACCGAGCACCACGGCCGAGGCCGCCACACAACGACTCGCGTCTCTCTCAAGCAGCTCGACGCCGGCGGCTGGGTCGTCGACACCCCAGGCATCCGCGAGTTCGGTATTGAAGACATTCCGCAAGGAGAGCTGGCGCGTCTTTACCCCGGCTTCGGCACACTGCCTCACGACTGCCGCTTCAACAACTGTATGCACACGATTGAGCCCGGCTGCGCAGTCCTGGAAGCCTTGGACCAGGAACGCTTGGATCCTGAGCGGTACGAAGGCTACCTGCGCATTCTCGGAGAGCTAGAGAACGACGACTGAGTTCTCGGGCGAGAGGCCCCTCTCTTCGGGGACCTTCACCGACCCAGAGCCGCCTTAGGGATTACCGGTCCCGATGTGCTTCAGGTAGTGCTGGACGGCACGAATCCGATCGTTCCAATCGTCGTAATAAGACTGGTATTCGTCATCTCCGAACTCGCCGAAGAAGTTAGGCATCCGTGTTCCTGGCGCAACCTGTTGAGGGTCCTGCAACCAATCATAGATCCACTCTGGCTTGAGTCGTTCGGAGGCCAGCGCAAGATCAGGTCCCCAATTGGACTTATCCGGATTGCTTGGCAACGCATCGCCTGATGGGTGGCACTGATTGCACTGGAATTCCGTGAAGACTGCAGAGCCCGTGTCGAAGAGCTCTTGGTCCAAGACAGCGTCGGTGTCCACGACAAACGGCCACGGCTCGTCTTCCTGGTGAGAGAACCACCGCACGAGCGCCAGGGACTCCTTTTCCGTAAGCCCAAAGGTTGGCATCCGCACCTCGACATGCGTACGCACGATGTAAGGCGCGATGAGAAACTCGAAGAGCCATCCTGGATTGACCTTGGCCCCTTGGCCCCTGAAGACAGGCGGTCGGAGGGCGGCATCTTCGATGTAAGTCCCCATGCCACCTTCACCCAGCCCGTAAACCATAAACAGGTCGGGGATTGGGCGGTTCTCCGGATCGTCTTCGAAGAACTCGAGGACATCTGCATCTTCCTCGAAAGCTACGTCGTAATACTCGTCAAGCAGCCAATCACCCTTGTGGAACAAAGTCGTCCCGTCGACAACCACCGAGTCGGCAAGCCAGAGTCCGTGATCGATTCCTTCCTCGATGGCTTCCTCGAGATTGGCCAAGCGCCCGTCGAAGTCATGTGCGACGAGTTCCAGTGGCACCGGCGTCTGCCCCATTCGGTGACACCCAATGCAGTTGAACTTCGTAATCAGACGAGAACCGTCTTCGACCAGCTGCTGATCGGCATCAAGCGTGTACATCATGGACGGACTGATGCCGTCGGCACGCAGTCCCAGGAGGAATTGAGTGAGCAGGTCGACTTCAAAATCCTCAAGCCCAAAGTCGGGCATCTTCAGCTTTTCACTTGGCCGCTTCACCTTCTGCTCGTAGTAGCTGATGGTCGAGTTGCCGTCACCGTCTTTCGCAACAACTGGCATGCGGTCGTAGACGCGAGGATCAATCAGCTTGTGCTTGTAGAACTCACGACGTGAGTGGCCGACTGCTTCGGGATTGCCGTGAGCAGCTTCGTGGCCGAAGTCGAACTTCGACAACTCTTTGAGGCTTTCGCCGGTGAGCTCGGTGCCGATCCCAACGTCGTCGTAGTGACCGGGCACCAAGTGACAGCCCGCACATCCGAATCGACCAAACAGCTTCTGGCCGACGAACAGTTCAACGGCCGGATCACCGCCTTCGGAGCGCATGTCAGCCACTCGCTGCTTGGCCCAATCGTCGCCGGCCACTGCAGTCAGTTGCTCCACAGCGATCCCGTCAAGAATGGTCGGGTCGGCCTTTGGACCAGGCTCGGCAACCCACTCGGGATCGGTCAGCGTCATGAGCCAAGCCGTGATATCCCAACCCTCCTCCGGCGAGAGGCGCAGGTCTGGCATGACCGTCGTGGGGTAATAAGACTTCGGATCCATGATCCAGCTGTAAAGCCATTCGGGATCCACCTTACTACCGATGTGCGACAAGTCCGGTGCGTGCTGATTCGCCATCCAGCCTTCGGCTGACACGCTGTGACAACCCAAGCAACCACGCTCTTCGAAGTAGGCCCGGCCCTTTTCTGGGTCAGCCGCCCCGCTCGGTGGCGTCATGGGCTGCCACTCATCCTTGACCATCGCCTGCTTGGATTGATCAAAAATGTAGGCGATGACTGCACGCGCCTCGACTGCGTTCCGCGCGTTCCAGTCATCCACGAAATCATCGGCGTTGTTGTCGAGCCGACGACCCTTTGTCTGCCGCGGATCGCCTGGGCCACCGACGTTGGACAGATCCCAGAACTGCGGCATACGGGTTTCAGGTTGGAAGGCCTTCGGGGCCATGGCCCACTTCTGCGACCACTCCTCTGTCGTCTTGCCGGCGATGTTGGTCAGATCGGGCCCTCGTTTACGGAGGTGCTCAAATCCTTTGATCTTGTGGCAGCCATAGCAGCCGACTTCTTCCACCAGCTCACGAGACTCGTTGTATTTCGGCACGCCAGGGATGCGGTCCGTTGAGGTGTGGCACTGGAAGCAGGACGAGTAGTACATGCCCTTCGGGGTCATCGGCCAGTCCCAGTAATGCCGCTCAGGGTCGTAACCGAAGTCCTTGATCCAACGCTCTTCCTTTTGCTCAGCGGTCTCGTAAGCATCAGCAGCCGGAGTATGGAACGTGCGTTCAAACTCGACGGCTTGACCACGGCCCTGATGACACACCGTGCAACCAAACTGGCTCACCGGGTGCGGGCTCTTCTCATCAACAAAAAGATCGAGCCGTGGGTGTGCGTTCAGAACTCGCTCTCCAGCGAAACGGCTGTTTTCCTTTGAGTTGTCCGGGTCCCAGTCAGTGTAGTAGGGATCTCCGATGGAGATGTGGCAAGTCATGCACATGTCGACCTTGTCGACATACATGAAGTTGTAATTGTCTTGCAGCTTGTCCAGGACGACCTTCTCGACTTTTACGGTCGGGGCCAACATGTCCGCGACGGGTGCATTTCGAATGAAGTCGTTGAAGATGCTGTGGTCGATCTTCTTGAGCGACGACTCCAGTCGCACCTTCTCTTCAACAAGTGCGTCACGATCTCGGCCGAACTGCGTCACCTCGGCACTGAATCCAGCGAGACGGCTCTTCGTTTTGTTGAGAATGTTGTTCGCGTTGTCTGCAGCAAGGCGCAGGTCATCGACAACCTGCCCCGTCTTCTGGATCTCTTCTCGGCTTGCCTTGAGCAGTTCGGAATCATGTCCGTGCAGCAGACGGAATTCTTCGAACTGGTACCGGAGGGCATCAAACTCAGACTTCGCGATCTGGAACTTCTGGTTGGCTCCGTAGTAGGCACCTTCCAGCTGATCGACTTCTGCCCGAAGGCCCTCTAGCTTCTGCCCGTCCTGCACAAGCGTGGCACGAGCCGCCTCAAGACGCGCCTCAACGTCGCCCAAGCCCTTGGGGTCGATCGCTGCGTCAGCCCTCTGAATGTCGGCCTTGTAGCGCTCAATCTGCCGTTCGCGGTAGACCTCCTGAATCGGCTTCCACTCTCGGAAGTGATCGCGTCCCCACATCATGAGAACAGACGCGATCAACACGATGCTGCTCAGAATGAACCAACGGCTGACGCTGACATCACCGTAAAGCCGCTCATCTCCGAAGCCCTTCTTGTTGATGGGCTGGACAGGGAAGACGTTCTTACCGCCTTTCTTCTTGGCGGGAGCCTTCTTGGCACCAGCTGCCGCTGCGGGTGCTTCCTTCCCTTTACCCGAGTCCACCTTCGCTTTGAGCGCGGCAATGCGGGCCTGCATGTCCTCGCCGCCCCCTTCGCCGGCCGAAGAGCCGCCCTCCGCGGCAGAGGCTGCAGCAGCATCTGGAGCAGCCTTTGTAGAAGCCGCCTTCCCGCCGGCGAGACGCGCCTTGATGGCTGCGAGTTGCGCCGCTTTGTCGTCCTTGGGCGCATCACTCTCGGCAGCTGGCTCAGCAGTTGGAGCTTCTTCATCCTTGGGCTTGGGCGCTTCCGCGTCACCGCCCCCTTGGCCTGCCTTCATACGCGCCTTGATCGCGGCGATTTTCGCCGCCATCTCCGGGCTGATGTCGTCTTTGTCACTCATATCGGCTTCTGATCAGTCACTACTGAGGAGTCTGAGGTCGGACAGAACCGCTAGCTTGGAACGGGCTTCAGATATTGAAGAACCACTCCGGGATACCCACGAGATACTTCAGGTTGATCGTCCACCGCAGGAACATCTTGATGGGCAGTGATGCCATCATGAGCAGTAGCACCACCAGAATGCTGAAGCGCGCGAAACCCAGTTGGTGGAAGAACTTTTTAAGCACCGTGCGCGCGAGGATCGCGGGCACGATTAACAGATAAATAAGAATTAGCACGATGCCGGGCAGCTCACGTTGGAGCGGATTATCCGGGAGGCGCATATCGAGCCAACTCACCCAGAAGTACTCCGACAAATTCACGTTCACCAGAGCTTCGACCTTGTGCGGATCCCAGAACTCGAATGGCCCGAAGAAGTTCCAGTTTGGCCCTCGCAAGAAGGTGCCCATGATCACGAGCACCACCCAGAGAATCAAAAACCCGAACATGAACATGAAGATGGCAAAGGGCCGCTCTTTAAGCGTGTAGTAACCGTTGCCCTTCGGATTCGTGTCGATGTAGGGAATGGCCATCAAACCCACGACGATCATGCCGGGCAAGACCACGCCTGCCAGCCACGGATCGAAGTAAACGAGCATTTCCTGTAAGCCCAGGAAGTACCACGGCGCCTTGGCCGGATTCGGTGCACGTGTGCCGCTTGCTGGCTCCTCGATAGGAGCTTCGACCATCACCCCCCAGATGATGAAGGCCGCGGACAGCGCCACGGTCATCACAAACTCTGGATAAACGAGGTCCGGCCAGACGAGCACCTTCTTGTTGCTGCTCTCGGCTTCGTTGGGCGGCAACCCTTGCTCAAGCCGCATGTCGTTCAATGTGGCCTGTCGGAATGCCAACCACAGGAAGAACAAGATCGCGAAGATCATGATCACGATGGGCATGTTGTCGCCCTTCGTGATGATCTTGAAGAAGTCGTGGTTCTGTGAACCGACGACGAGGAACAAAGCCGTCAAGGCCATGATCGCGAACGAGACTCTCGGCTGCATCATCATCCGCATGCGGAAGAAATACAGCAGGAAGACGCCGATCGAAATGATGATGACCAGTGACGGCGACGCGAGAGAGTTGAAGAAAGATTCGAAAGCTGCCAAGTGAGCGGTTCCTTACATCGGGCCCGAGATGCCGCCGTCCTTGCGGACGCGCCAGAAGTGAATCGCCATGAGCAACCCGGCCGCAAGCGGCAGGGCTACGCAGTGGAGCACGTAAAAACGCAACAGAGCCGCAGCCCCAACAAAGCGTCCAGCCAGAAGGCCGAATCGAATGTCGCTTGCGGGAGTCACCAGGCTCACATCGCCAACAGCCAGCAAGCTGGCTCCAGGACCCTCGTGACCAATAACCGGGTGGGCGCGAGCCATGTTGCTTCCGACTGTGATTGCCCAGATCGCCAACTGATCCCAGGGCAACAAATAGCCCGTGAACGACAGCAGCAACGTGAGCAACAGCAAGATCACACCGATGTTCCAGTTGAACTCACGCGGTGGCTTGTAGCTGCCCGTAAGGAAAACACGCAGCATGTGCAGCCACACGGCAAGAACCATCATGTGGGCACCCCACCTGTGCAATTCCCGCATGATGCCCAGAGGGACGTGCTCGCGCAGCGCGATGATGTCGTTGTAGGCGTACTCGATCGTCGGGCGGTAGTAGAACATCAACAACACGCCTGTAATCGTTTCGAGCAAGAACAGGAAGAACGTGATCCCGCCCATGCACCACGTGAAAGAGAGGCGGATGCCACTCTTCCGAGCCTTCACCGGGTGCAGGTGGAGAAAAACGTTCGACAGCGCGGCCAGCGCTCGATTGCGCGGAGTGCTGGGATAGCCATGTCTGAAGATCGACCTCCAGACCTGCGTCTCCGCGATCTTCTTCAAGAGGGTCAACTCTGACCTCCGTGTTCGGGACCGTATTCGATGTTCCGGGACGTGAGCAGCATCAGACGACCACGTAGGACTCGGGACTCACCCACTGGCCCTTCTCCCATTGGTACTTCTGATTCATATCCACCATCAGTTCGCCTTCTGAGAGTACGACTCGCCAACGCTCGAGAGGCCGCGGCGCTGGACCTTCAAAGTTCATGCCGCTGGGGCGGAAGCCGCTCCCGTGACACGGGCACTTGAACTTGTTGTCCGCAGCCTGCCAGTTCGGGATGCAACCGAGATGCGTGCAAACCGTATTCAAAGCAAAGATGCCTGGAATGCCGTCGCGACCCGACAGCGGATCTGACTCGGTGCGTACCAACCACGTGGAGTTGGTGTTCTTGAAAGTCTCGTCGACACCCACGCCGTAGTTTGAAGGCATGCCTGCATTGAATGTTGCGGGCGGTTCGTAGAGCACGTTGGGGAACAAAAAGCGCACGCATCCGAGAAGGCCAACACCAGCCGCCAAGCTGAACAGAGACCAGCCAGCGAGAAGCTGAGCCACAGCCGCTCGACGAGTCGGACCACGTTGTTGATCCCGCGAAGGATTCTGGGCGGTGATAGCGCGCTGGGAAGCTTCTGAAGTAGCCATGGGGTCTCTCTCAGGACGAGCCCAGTTGGTGCAAGGCATCGATGGCGGCGGATCTTACTTTCAATGAGGGGTCAGCCTCACGCAAGTTCTCAAGCCGAGGAAC
>Ga0315339_1001815_pt1 | contig 17530 bp, 9 predicted proteins | sample ASW17metaG_FD_204514 | JGI IMG/M metagenome (GOLD analysis project Ga0315339, IMG submission 204514) | Ammonia-oxidizing marine archaeal communities from Pacific Ocean, United States - ASW #17 | ecosystem: Environmental > Aquatic > Marine > Oceanic | place: USA: California | collected 2016-12-05
AGAAGGCGAAACTTAATAACAAGCTAAACTTGTAGAGGCCATACACAAAACCTCCTGGGACGCGGGTTCGACTCCCGCCACCTCCACCAATTATAAACATAGTAAGATACTGTTAACCAGTATCTTACTTGTTTAATGGGTAAATAGGTAAAAAAATTGTATTGAAATTGTATCACTTTTTTCACCTCCGCCGTGTACAGGGTAATGGATATATTAGACGGTCGTGGCGCTGTTATGGTTACCCCCCCTACCTATCTAAATTATCAGGGAAAAGTAATTAATTGCAGTTAGCGTTATCCTTGCCATATCTTTGGCATCCGCTCTAAACGCTATAACAGCATGAAAACAATACCTATAAAAATAATTTCGATTCTGATTCTTTTGCTCTATTTACCGGTTCGCCTGTCGGCCCTCCCTCAAGATCTGGAAATATTCACTGATTTTGAAAATGTCAGTGGTGAAGGAACAATCTACATTGGCGTGGAGCCGAACGTAATTACACTCGTCGGTTTCACGGTGGAAACTTTAGAAGATCCGTCGCAATTACATTCGGGAACAAAGGCGCTGACCCTGGGCCCCGGACAGGAGGGGAGAATCATTTCTAACAGAGGTCTGCAATTTATTGAATTTTATGCGGGCGAATCGACCGGCGCGGGCAAATTTGAGATAAGAGGAGAAGTGAATACCGCTCAACAGGGAGGCCAGGCGGACACAAGTGTTATTACTATCATCGCCGAAGACGGTGTTGTCGAAGGACTACCGGCAAATATAAGCCCGGGTGCCAATCCTCCCTTATATAGCTTTGTCGCACATACCAATAGTTTTTTTGATGATGAAGATTTAAATTTCCTAACAGGTATGAGAGAAATTAAGTTTCTAAATGTTACGGGAAAACTTGTGATCGATGACTTGGGATTCACCCTGACCGATTTTCCCTCAAATAATACTGTCTACGAAAGTTTTGATTCCTTTGGTCCGGGTGCAGGACAGTCAGAAGCATTGGTCATTGGGACGCCACCCAATACTGCGACTTTGGAAGGAGGACTTATTTTAGTTGAATTTTCAGATGGTCTCCAGTACACGCGCTCCTCTCCTACTTCATATGGATTATTTAATGGTGAGGAAGCAACGATCACTTTTGAAACCCCAGCTTATGAAATTGATACATTCGCCTCTCAGAGTACTGCACCCAAAGAGGGCATAAATCCAGATGGCTTTATCGACGTCTATGATACAAACGACAACTTACTAATTACGATTGATACTTTAGAAGGCGATATATCAGCCACATTCAAACCCGGTTTTATAACGATTAACGCAGTTGAATTAGGAGCTCCGGGGGGCATTGGAAAGATTGTTTTGAGAGATCATCCGACTGTTAATCCGGATGGTCATACAGCGATCGACGATTTTGGTTATACTCCGATAGGAGCCCCGGGAACCGGATCCGAAGGCCCTCCACCCGTTGCTGCTCCCGCTATCACAACGCAACCTGCAAGCCAGGAGGTCGCATCCGGAGCCTCCGCAAGCTTGTCCGTCACCGCCAGTGGTGACGACCTAACTTACCAGTGGTATACCGGCAACAGCGGTGACACCGTCAGTCCCGTCGCCGGCGCGATCGCCGGGACCTTAGACACGGGCGCTCTCACCGCGAGCACAAGCTTCTGGGTACAGATTACTAACGCCGGCGGCAGCGCTGACAGTGATACGGCCGTGATCACGGTAGCTGCACCAGCTGTCCCCCTCGTCCTCGACGGCTCGGGCGATATCGCAGGTGAAAATATTCAGCATGCCAATGGTAACGTCTTCGATCAGATTTTACTCACCGGTGAGTCCGTTCAACTACAGGCCAAACCGGGACAGATCACCCGTGTCTCCTTTATGGATGAAACCGAGGATATCGTGCAGGTTGAATTTTCAGGTGTTGGGACCTTTACCGTAACCCTGGATCCGGCCACCTTCCTGCCCCCGGCCATCCCTCCACGCTACAACCAGGCCGTTGAGTACGTGACGGGCAAACCGAGCGTAGTCATCGACGGAGCGGACGCCAATACCTTCTTCAGTATCTTCACCGTGGGTAGGATCAACGCGTTTAACCAAGCCCTCTTCCCCGAGGGACAGGTCTATGACGCGCAAGCGGATGTCACCCTCGTTGAAGTTGTAAATTCCACGGGCATGGGCGGCATACAACTGTCGAACACCGTGTTCAGTGGAAGCACGGGCAAGACCGGTATCGACGCGCGGGGGGTACCGATCGCGGTACGCTTAACGATTGGCGACATCGATGCCAGTGGCGATGCGGTACCACACATATTGTTTGGCTCAGGCTCCTTCACCGTTCCAGCCGGCAACCCCGGGCTGCGGATCACCGGTGGAGACCTCTTGCAGACGAACGGTGCCGCAGTCGTCGTCGCGGAGAGTGGATCGACGACGACAGGGTTTGAGACTTTGATTAGTCAGAATAACTTTAAGTCTGACCATACTGCTCAGCCCACACTAAGCATTGCTGCTACCTTTGCCAATGAGGATGGGGATGCCATCACTGTTACCACTGAAGAAGTGACCATTGAGTAATCTTTAAAGGGGTATTTCCTTTTTCACCTCCGCCGTTTACAGGGTAATGGATATATTAGAGCGGTTCCGCTGTTTATGAATTACCCCCCCCTACCTTGTTTATGGGAGTAAATTTATCATAAATAGGGCAATTAGAGGTCTGGAGTGACCCCAAAAAATCGTATCATTTACAGTGAGATGTTATCGGGATAAACAGGTGATCGGACCCCGTTTTTCGTACCAATTTTTAAGTGAGAGAGTTACCGGGTGTTAATGGTATTAGGATTGATGTATATGAGAGACCTTGACTAAGTGAGAGCATCCCTCCAGATAAATTCAATCGACAATCAGCAATCCGTACCGAGAGCAAAGCCCGACATTCACCAAATATTCAATCGTATTAATCATGACCTATAATAAAAAATTGCATCCTGTTCGAGTTTCACTTAGCGCGCTAGTAGCGCTGTTCCTGATTGGCAATTCCCTATACTCCATGGGCAAAAAGGAGAAAGAGGCTGAAGCTATGGAAGAACAACAGGTTTGGATCCACAATGGGTTTGAAGGTTTTTCTAAAGGACAATTCGACAATGCGGGAGGCAATCTTTATGTGAATGCCAACGGCGTCATTGAGATGATTAATAATCTTGATGTGAATAGTGACGGTTATGTGGACCTGGTCCTTGCAAATGATCACGATAGAATCGAACGCGGTCCCACCTGGGCGTATTCAACCGATCAAGGTCCGGGAGAGAATTGGAAGCGACACGAGATGTCTGCGGACAGCGGGTGGATGAGCCGGGTTATCGACGTGGATGGAGACGGACATAACGACCTAGTGACCGTGAACTCCCGGAACGGAGTCTCTTCGGAATTAGACTCGTATATTTATTGGGGAGGTCCTGAGGGACCAGAAGCGAGCAGAACCGACCTTCCAACGATTGGGGCATTTGATGTCGCGCCGCTTGATATTAACGGTGATGGAAAACTCGACTTACTCTTCCCCTCTGCCTGGATAGATGGACACAATCCAGCAATACCGCGATTTGTTCATGTTTACATTCAAGGAGATAATCGCACCTTTCAAGATGAGGGAGCACAGTACGGGATGATCGCAACAGGTGCCTTAGGTATCGCCACAGGAGATCTGAACAACGATGAACATGCGGATATTGTTTTGGCAAGTTACCGAGTTGGTCAAAGTGATTTAAATACCGAGTCCAAAATTTTCTGGGGAACAGAGGATGGAGTAAATGCCAAAGAGCCATTAACTTTACCTACTTACGGAGCGCGTCAGGTTATAATCGAGGACCTGAACCAGGACGGGAGCAAAGATCTGACCTTCTGTGGTAGTGCTCAAGTTCGCATATATTGGAATGAAAGAGGTGAGATTGATCGTGAGAACCCCGTCATTATTGGAGCGAAAGGCCAATCGGGAGAATTCAGCAGCTCAGTTATTCGCGCTGAAATCGCCGATGTAGATGCTGATGGTATTCCGGATCTGCTTATTGCCACTAGCGATGGTGTGCAGATCCGCTCGGGAGATAGCGTGGAGAAAATGAAAGCATTGATTGAAGTAAAAAACTCTCGTTGGGTAACGGCAGCTGATCTCGATGGGGATAGTTTACCGGAACTGATCATCAGTAAGAACTTTGACGGGAATGAATTCGCTATTCAGTCACCTATCTACTGGAATGGACCGGACGGGTATTCTGACGATCGGACAAGTTGGGTGCATACGATGGGGGTCGTGGGCAACACTGCTGGGGACCTGGATGGAGACGGAAAGCCGGAAGTGATCTTCAATAACGTCCTCAATGGGCATGTGCATAGTATACCCTCTTATGTGTATCTGGGTAATAAAAATGCAGATTACAGTGAAGACAATCGGCTCGAATTTCAAAATGGACATAGTTCGATAGCTCTCGTTACCGATTTGAACAGCGATGGATATCCCGAAGTTGTCTTTGCGATTTCAAACGGATTTCGCATTTACAGCGGTGGAGCTAATGGGCCGAAATTGAATGAATCCACAGATATTAATAATGAAAATGAATTTATTATTGGTGACCTGAAGGCGGTTGATTTTAATCGGGATGGTTATCTTGATATTCTTGCGGTTGCGTTTGGCGCCGGCCTCGGCGAAAACGACCCGGATACTACTTCTTCCATATTTTACGGGTCCCCCAGCGGATTTTCTTCGGATAGAAGCGATTCAGATTCATTGTACAATAGGGGAGATAAGTGTGCCGTAGGCGATGTCAATAACGACGGCTATATTGATATCCTGTTTCATGATAAACGAAACTTCATACGCATCTATCTCGGCAACGCCGACGGATTTTCCAAGGAACGGAAATGGGAAGTGCCCTGTCATGGCCTGGAAGATTCAGCAGGGTTAAATGTTGCAGATATTAACAATGACGGGTGGCTGGATATCATTGTCGGCATCCTTGGCCACCGCAGACGTCATCAAGACACATTGCGTATTCATTTTGGAAGCCCTGAAGGCTACCAGAAAGATAACATTCAGGAATTGATGTCTGGATACAGCTCAGTTAATACAGGTATCGCGGATTATAATAACGACGGCAACCTCGATATGCTTGTAACCGCCTATGCTAATCCGACATCGAGAACGCCGCCGGTACAGTTGTTTTACGGGAATGGTAAAAGGATTGATTTTGACAATCCTGTCAATCTTCCTGGCTATGCCGCTGGAGCGGTGACCCAAGCGGATTTGAATCGTGACGGGTGGATAGATATCGCCTTGGGCTGTCATCGTAACGATATTGGACACCAAGTCGATTCATTGATTTACTGGAATAGCCCTGACGGGTTTGACAAAAATGAAGTATCTGGTTTTCCCGGTCTCGGCCCCCACGGGATGACAAGCTTCGATCGGGGAAACGCTTTCACCAGGAAGCCCGAAGAGAACTATGTATCCCCACCCTATGCGTTGGGGAATCGAATGGCGCGCCGAATCCATTGGGATAGTGAAGAGACAGAATTTCTGAAAATAAAATTTCAACTCAGATGGAGCGAATCAGAAACAGGTCTTGAAGACGCTGTCTGGATGGGCCCGACTGGGACTGCGTCTTATTATGAAACCTCCAGTGAAACGATTGAAGGTATACCGAATGACGCCCAGTGGTTACAATACAAAGCAACACTTATTTCGATTTATGGGTGTGGTTCACCTAGACTGAAAGAAGTTCGGATCGACCTCTGATCCAAGGGTTGGAATGACCGCAAAATATTGTATTCTCATAAGCCTTTGGTCGGGAGTTCAACTCTCCCCCCTGGCACCACTTAATAATCAACGCTTTATATTAATATTTAAGCACTTATGAAACAGTTAATGGCTTAAACCCATTTAAAGATATTCATTTCTTTTATGAAGAAGGATTTTCTTTATTTATAGTAAAATGGACTGTTAAAATAACAGACGTTGTTACTAACCCACCGATGGGAGGCCCAGAAGAGACAATGGTCATAGCCCACGCTGAAATCAGAAATCAAAATAAATCCCAGCGTGTTCGAGTGAACACGTTAATCCTAAGACTCATAGATAAATCTGGTATCGAATTATTCAAGAAGGCAATCGACATCGAACCTTACACGAGATATGATGGAGGTGAGTCAAGGGAGTTTACGGAAAATTTCTACGTCCCAACTGGCCTGGTGGGGGATATCAAAGAATTGAGTTCATCATCCAGGTATTCTATCCTAGAATCTTCGGAGTGACCCCTAAAGGGGTATTTCATTTTTCACCTCCGCCGTGTACAGGTCTGGATTATGATCGCCATAGCATAGAGGGTTCTTCAATGCTGCCTCTATGGCGGGAATCAGCTTCTTTAACTTACTGAAAGAATAAGACTGGAAGGCTTCCAGTTTTACTTGCTTGCTAAAACTTGAAAGATCAAATGGCTTGCATTGCCTCTTGTGATTGGCTGCTCAGGATCAATATTCGAGCGAGCCAGGAGTTTATGGATCGCATTCGCCTTTTGTTGGGGGATAGGTAAGGCCTGAGTTAAAAGGTCAGCAAAATCGCGTGCAATGGCAGGTGCTCCCGATTTACGTTCGGCTGTCAAGATGCGTTGTGTAGCGGACGTAGCATCCTGAACTTGATTTTGCATAAGCCGTGTAGCATGTTCGATCCAGGCTGTTGCCAGCGGTGTTGTCAGCAAAGCGAGAGGTTGGGCGTCGTAAGTCCCAAAAAAGCCTTTGGTCCCAAGATACTGAACCGCTGGAAACCAATCGGCGTCTTCTTGGCCTTCCACATCGTTAAAGAATGAAAGCATGAACCGGCGCTTCGCCAGCAAACGAAGCAATCCGTCGGTTTCAATTTCCGCTACTGTCAAATCCTCCCGCTTCGCTTTCACTACCGCGTAAGCTGCGGCCTCCGAGATACTCATCCATGTAGGTTCGAGGCGGATAGTCCCCCAACCGATATGCGTGGAAGAGAGACAAACCGGGACGATGAAATTCTTGAAACCCTTGGGGATAATCGTGCGATAAGAGACCTGCCCAGGGAAGGTTTGATTCTTAAGCATCACTTTTCCTTCCATCTCACTTCCGGGTACCTGGCTGGGAGTACAGGCATGTGAGTCTAAAAACCATTCGGTGATGCTGATGCTGTCGGACCGAATAGGCGCTCTCTCCAGGCCGCCTGCAAGTTGCGCATCATTCTCACTGAAGACGGAAAGTCCGTGGATACGGCGTGTTTCGCGCGCGTAGATTTCGTGCGGCATGTGTCCGTTGTCAGCAAACTCATCCTTGGGTAAACCCCATTGCAACCATTGCTGGCGAATACTTAACGGGACAGAAGGATCATGTTGGCGAAAGTAGAGTAGGGCGAGGGTAGCCTGGCGGTGTTGCTCGGTCACCGAATTGCGTGTCTTCCAGTCTCCTTCGACATATGGATCCTGCTTACCCACTAGTTTCGGTTCATTCATCCCGAACTTCTGGTTTGGCATCCTTAGTCCTGGATCCGCCGGATCTCCCATTCCGAATTTCCGTAACGACTCTGGATCGTAGTGCTTGGGTTTCTTTATTGGGATGCGATTGGTCGGATTACTAGTAATGATTGTTCGTATATTGTACCCCTGCACAGCTGGGTTTGCCTTTCCGGTGCTAGCCTCAGTGATTACATCGAACCATTCGCTATAACGGAACAGGTTGAGGTCTCTTGCGATTGCCCACGCTTTTGTTTCGACATTGGTCGGAGGCCATTCTTGTCGGCGCACGTAAATTACGCCGGCATGCTTTTCCTGAAACTCATCGCGAGCTTCACGGCCAACGCGATAGAGAACCCCAGCGACAGCCGCGAGATCCGCTTCGTACGAGCAGTCCGCAAAAGCATCGGCGTGAACAGTCAGCGTTTTCTCGCCACCCACCTTCCGAAATGTGACCGAGCGGAGTAAGGCGGACTCGCTTGTCACAGCGACCGGGTAATAGCGTTTGACCACCAAGATCCGAGACTCGGCGTTTAGCAGCTCGTTGATCAAATTTTCGACTACATGCGCCTCGTACCGGGTCTTGGGATGGCCAGGTTGGGTTGCTTGATACTGGGGGGATAGCACACCGTATTTTTGCAAGTAATGGGCGTAGATCTTCTCTCTTAGCTCGTCGTAGAGCGGTGCACGACGCCCATTATAGAGAGTGTCCATGGTGCTTAATCCGTTGCTTAGCATCCCGCCAAGATGTTCGGCATGACTGACTAGCTGGACGCTGAGCCCCTCGCGGGCGGCGCGGACCGCACAAGCCACTCCACCGGGTGTAGCACCGTATACTACCAAATCGTACTGCTTCTCAACTGCGCTGGATAGGCTTGGGCTTACCACGCATAGCATCAAGCTACACAGAGCAGTAATTACCGCATTCGGATTAAGATAAGGAATCGCTTTTGGGCCGGTACAGACACGCGCCCGTTGTAGCCGACCTGAAAAAGCGGTTTCATGATGAAACATTGCGAGACAATGCCCGAACTGCCTCGAGCAGGCGAGAACAAAGTGGCATTTAGAAATGTCGCTGGCTGTCTTTTATATCGAAGATTGGATTTTCGAGTTTTGATTAGAAGGTGATCCTAGGTATACCCTAGTACATCAACCTCCCTTATTTTACACCTCCGCCGTGTACAGGGTAATGGATATATTAGAGCCGTTCCACTGTATGTGAATTACCCCCCCTTACCCCCCTAAAATATCAGGGGAAAGTAATCAATTTCATCCAGCGTTATCCTTGGATATTGGCGTGTTTGTTATCAGTTTGGCATAATTACACAAAGCTAATATTCATAAGATAGTGATATATAAATACCTATAATAATATAGGTATTTAAGGAGGCAAAAAACTATTTTAATCGCCGCCATTGTGTCGCCCCGCTGGGGCTCTGTATTTTTAATAATTCTCAACCCACAGCTTGCGCTATGGGCTAATCTTATATCGCCCCTATGGGGCTAAGGAAATGAATGTATATCAAATCTTTATTCAATCATTCCTTCAAGAGACAACGCACGCGCCTGAAGGACGGGGCCCGGTCGGTCGCCATCGAAGCTCAGAGTATGACTTGTAATTTACGTCGAGCCAAGGCGTCTCAATTCGTCGATGTCCTTCATATCGGGATGTCAGCGCGGCTTCTAATGCTCCACTCGTCAGTAAAGTTCTCTCAACGGGGTAGGAGGGTTTTCCACTGACAAACATATCCTCTATATTGAGCGACAAGTAGGTGAAATGATTATGCGCAACTTCAGCGCTGCCGTGACCTTGACAATAAAATTCTGTCGCTTTGACCTGATTGTCGACCCTGGCTGCATAAGCTAAATCGGTAACATATCCGTTTAACATTAAAACCGCGCCCTTCAAACCGTCTCTGTATTCGATGAGAAATAGGGTGGGTTTTTTACAGTGATCCTCCATACGACCTTCGGGTTTATTCTCAATAGATTTGCAGGCAGCTTCGGCCAGTGTTCTTGACCATCGTCCCTCATTGGCCGCTTCCCACACCGCCTCACCCTCTAAGCAGGTTACTGCTTTGACACCGGTCTCACCGCCGATGCGTCTTTCAACCATGCATTGCAGGACTTCAAGGGCGTGAAAGCCATAGATATCCAGTCCGGAAAAACCGATGGCGACGGCCTCTTTAATTGGACTTTCCAGTGCATGTTCCAGCCAGGGGTTGCGCCAGCACAGAGGAAGTGATGAACCGGCCATAAATGGAACTCCGAGTTTTTTCACCCTTTCATACATCCATTTTATATCCTGCCAGTTATAGGAGAGGTGCTTGTCGTTAAATATCGGTACCGCTTTCTTGCTCGTAGCCATTACCCCACAGATTTGCTCCATGAAGTATTTCCTCGGATAAAGATGCTGTTCCTTCTCGTTCCATGCGTAATCTCCATGTTCTCCGATTAGAAGTACGCCATCGACAGCGATTACATCCCCACCCAGCGTTAACGCTTTTACAATACTGGGATAGATTGGAATGTTATATTCGACGCTGAGTTTTCGGCTCAGATCGCCTTCAGGAAACTGATCGACATAAAGCGAAACAATCTCAACCCGCGGTGTCATAAGTCCCTCATCGGTGGGAAAACCTTTGAGGAATTTCGTCACCATGACATTGGCATGGGAGAGAGGGACATACTCCGTAATGATCGCCGCTATCTTTTTTTTGTTTGGCATGAGATCAATCTACTGTTGAGTGTTAGGTGTTAAGTATTAGGTTTTAAGTAAAATAGCCAATCGTCGTTAAGAGATTTTATTATTTGTCATTGCGAGGATCACGCAATTGCGGGAGGCGCGGCAATCCAGAAAGTTATAATACCATAACTCAGATCGATTAACCCAAAGATATAAACCTAACACGCGCTGGTGTACTTTAGCGTGTCAGTACTCTTACCTTTTGACCTTTTGACAAATTGTCTGAAGATGCTGGGCATCATCTTGAATGATTTATTTCATTCGCCAAGTTTTTGATGTCACCCACTGAACCTGTGGTATGTAAAAAATACCTCCGCCGTTTACAGGGTAATGGATATATTAGAGCTGTTCTGCTGTTTGTGAATTAACTTATTAGAAATTGACAAGGTCTTTGAGCAACCACTCAATAACCTACTCTTTAGATACTTTTAAAATTAAAATATACCCAAAATATGATTAAACGATCACACGTAATGCAATTGGAAACCCTAGAACCCCGTCAATTATTGGCGTCTTTTGACCTTTTAGGGACCGACAATCATGGTGTAACTCATTTTACCACTACAGAAGGTCTATTCGGTGGTATCACGGCTGAAATGAATGAATTTGGAATAGGATTAATTGGACATGGTGAGATTGTAGGATCAGACATATCCTTTCAGGATAATACCTACCACCAAATCTTAATGACCGGGGCAGGAGTCGCGGTATTCAATGGGTTTTCAGAGGATGGAGATATTATTCGCGTTTCATTTTTAGACAGTAACGATGACATCGTGCAGGTTGAATTTTCTGGGAGGGGGAGGATGAATATCGTCCTAGACGACTTTGAAGCCCCAGCAGCCCCAGTGAACTACGAACAAGATGTAGAATACGTGAAGGGGACAGCGAACATCACAATAGAAGGCAGTGACTCGAGTACAAACGTAACCGTATCGACGGTAGGTGGAGTCACCTCCCCAGTCTTTTCGACATTAGATAACGGAGCAGACCTCGATGGTGTCGCCGATATTAAAAGTATTAAGATTATAGGAGACCCGGAACAACCTGGTGGATCAACCTTTGGTGGGATACGCACAGCCAATGCCCGATTTGAAGGAGACAGTGGCATTGTTGGAATAACAGCCGCTAATGTATCGGTACTAGGGCCTGTCATTATTGGTGACATAGACGCAAATGACACAGGTGTTCCGGCCTTAGTATTTGGAGCAAACTCCCAATTTGGAACCTTAAAGGTAGCCGGTGGTGATCTAGCCCAGACTAATGGACAAGACATAGAATATGTTCCAAATTCATATCAATCAATTAACTTTATAGAGGGAACGACCTCAGACAATGTAACACAAGACGCCGATGTATTCGGTGGTACTTGGGCCAGTGCGGGACCATTTAGCGCGACACTTGATGATACCACAGCGATAACGATAACGGATCTGACACAGTCTGAAATTGATGAGATCTTTGATGGTGTAACCTTTACAGGAGATGTTGTAGTGACTGGAGATCTCGCAGCGGAATTCAATATCGCGGCGACAGAGTTCCGCGGAAGCTTGAGCTTTGATGGTGAACTTGTAGGTGCGATTACAGTCACTGGAGATGTCACTGGAAACCTCAGCTTAGTTGGGGTAGCGACTGATGCTGATGACGAAGGAGCAGGAGATCGCACGAACAGCTCAAATATCAACATTTTTGGATCACTTGGAGGAAACTTTGTCACGGGTGCTGCAGCTGATACAGATGCTGTCGATTATAGCGGAACATTAATCGCACAATCAATAGGTGGAGTAGACATCAATGGTGACTTTAGCGGAATGATCTCAACTGATTCGGAAACCACCAATCAAACCTTTGATGATGATGAGGGTGCCATTGGCGATGTTAATGTTACTGGTGACGTAGCAGAAGGTCACTTTGAAGGTATTGCTGGAATCGGCAACATCACAATTGGTGGTGATATAACAGAATCTGCAGGTGGGACGACATTCTATACTTCTAGCGACACGGCGGGAGACGCCTATTTGGCGAACATTGGAACGCTGACGGTAACTGGTGATGTCGATATCGACGACAGTGGTAGTCTTATAGAGATTAATGCGAATGGAAACTTTGGAAATATCGCCTTAAATGGTGGTGGAACTTCAGTTGGACTCATTGAAACAGGTGGTGATCTTGGGGCAGATAGCACAGGAACAATTACAATTACTGGAGGAACGACAGCTGGAGTTACAATGCTAGGTGTTACGGTAGATGAAGACAGCATTGGAGCCATAACAGTAACTGGTGACGGCACTACTGGAACAACCTTTACGCTAAATAACGCTGCTAATAGTGGAATCGTAGCGGCAGCTGTAGATATTGGTGACATCACGATCAGTGGATTTGATACAATAACACTGTCAGATGATATTGATGCAACAGCAGGAGATATTGGTAATTTAAGTTTTGATTCCAATGCCGATGCAAACGACACCACGGTGATTACGCAAACAGGCTCTATCACAGCAGGTGGTGATCTGGCATCATTGAGTTATAATAGTGATGCGACCACAATTACTGCTTCTACTGGAGAAATAACGATCACAGGTACAGCAGGCGATATAACGATCACTGGTGACGCAACTGTTAATGATGACTTTACGGCAGCTTCGATGGGTGCCTTTAAGATTGATGGTGACGCCACATTTGCTGCCAATCAAGGGATAGCAGTTACTGGAGCTGCAACATCATTTGAAGTAACCGGTGATGCGACAATGACAGCATCGGCTAACGCCAATATCCAAGTTGGAAGCATAGGTGATATAACTATTGGTGGTGGGCTCGACATGAGTGCCTCAGCAAGTGCTTCAATTGATGCTAATGACGGAACAAGCGCACTTGATGCCATAGGTGACATTAGTATTGGCGGATTGACCCTTGGTGCAGATGACGTAATTGATATTTCAGCTAGTAGCATTGGAAACATAACCATAACTGCAGCGCTTACAGCTTCTAGTGACAATTTAGTCACAGACTTAAGTGTCACAGCCTTACCTAATTCAGAGGCTGGAACTGACGGTGAGACCGTAGAAACTGACGGAAGTGACCTAGGGAACTATTCGATTGGTAACATATACGTCGAAAATACCAATACGATTGGAATAGGTTCAACCGCATTATTTGATAGCTCATCGGATAATAATAATGTATTCCATGCTTTGGGAGCGATAGGTAATATCACACTGTCAGGTGGAGGAAGTGAAAACGTGCAGACATCACTCTTTGCCGCAGCTACTGATGGTGCATTATTTTACGCTTCAGGTGCCTCGAATGGTAATTATGATGCATTAAACACAGCATCCATAATCTACTGGGATGGGAACACTGGTACTGCAGAAACCTACTCAGACTTGAGTGGAGGAACGGTATCGATTGGAAATGTATATATTAATACAGCATCCGAGGCTCCTTCTACAGACTCTGACACTATTAATCATGTCCAGGGTGATGTAACTACAACTGCTTGGAGTGGACTTAATATATTTGCTGGTGTAACTGCCGGTGCCACAGCTATGATTAACGCGATAGATGACGTCGGTGGGAATAAAGCATTTGCACTAAGTACTGAGACCATGGTAGATCAAGATGCCGACCTTACTGGAACAATTGGTACGATAACTGTCACAAATAAAGTGCAACAGCTAACAGTACCTGGAGCAGTAGATACTGCTATAGCCAATAATATTCCAGAAGCCAGTGGTGGTGCCTATGCGGCTATCGTTGCAGCAACATCAGTAGGAGCTGTTAATGGTGCAGCTTACACTGCAGATGCTGCCTCAGAATGGATAGAAGTTGGTGCTCACTTAGGTGGCGCAGCTGATGCATTTAATCCAGATGAACTCCTCGTATACATTGCATAAACTAACTTTAACCCTTCTGGGAATTAGGTAACTGATCCCCCAGAAAGAATTTAACAAAGGCGCGTCCAAATGGGCGCGCCTTTGTTGTATATTAATTTCAGAATAAATATTTATTTTATCTATAATTTCATTCGCCAAGTTTTTGATGTCACCCACTGAACCTGTGGTATGTACCCCCCTGAAAAGGCCTTGTTTTGCAGTTAGAGATACCTCTAAACCCATTAATACCGGTAATTATTACAAAAAGAATTTGTTGATTAACCAAAAGATCATAGCCCAGCCTGCCCCAGCTAAAGCAGCTACGAAAATCATCGTTAATACAATGAATGGGACGTACCATAAAAAATTCTTAGTCCTCAAATATAATAATAGGCTTTTAGCCCAGGATTCTGGTAGCAGATCTAAACCGGACTTCTTTGAAGTTAAATCTTTCAATGAATTTATGATTATTCCCTGATCCCTTTCGATTATTTCTAGTCGTCTTATTACCTCTCTGTAATCATCTTCTTCAGCCATACGCTTATATTGTTATATCAAGTGAGTGAAGTCTATCTCATATTGAAGCGTAAATGCCTCAAGAAATCGTTTTGAAATTTAATCTAGTACTTATATTCACCAACTGGTGGATTCCCTCGAAAGAGAATTTTCAATCTACGAGCCGTATAGTCCAAGGCGTCCTTGGCCGATAGATAGCCGTAAGTAGAAAGCGTTACTCCCCCCCATAACGCTTCTTCAATTTCGTAACACTGAGGGACGGGAAGATAGATAGGGATAGCCCGCTCGAGAGATTCAACTCTTGTTCCCAGACTGGGATCTTTAGCTAGTGCTTGCGGTGAGTTGAGCACGGACTTGCGAGCCGATTGTTCGTGGTAATCAAAATACAGCCGTCGTGCGCTCTCTGGCCCTGTGCAATAGGCTATAAACTCGAATGCAGCCTCGGGGTGCTTGCAGTATTTGAGGATTAGCATGTTATGGATGGTATAGGGGGCAATACCATTTCCCGGATAAAGACCTACATCCCATTTATCTACTACTTCAGACTGGGTTGAGTCCTGTAATCGGTGCAATAAATCGGTACCCACCGTCTCGATGACAGCCACCTTTCCCGATAAAAATGCATCGGCAGCTTCCTTCCAGCCCCAATTGATCCAATCAGGAGAAGCGTATCTGTCGATCTGCCGCTTGAGCATTTCAAGTGCGGCCACACCCATTTCCCCGGTAATAAGAGGATTCCAATCGGATGTGAACATCGGATCGCCGAATGAAAGATAACGTGCGATGAAAACTTTATTTAAATCATGGACCCCTCCAAAGGGATGATAGGGGTATGCCATGCCCTCAACAGCAAGGCCAAATTTTCCACCGCCAGTATACTCCTCTAGCATCGTTTCATAATCATCCCAAGTGGTGGGGAATTCCTTAATAAGATCCTTTCGATAGAAAATAAAGGGGCTTAAGATTCGTATAGGCAAACCCACCCTGGTATCGGGATGACGAGGCATTCCACTATCAAACCTATACACCGGTTTGAGAAATTCCTTCATGTCATAATCAAACTTCTCAATGAGCGAATTGAGAGGCAACAAATGCGGCTCAATCTGGAAAGCAAATTCACGGTTCTGACAAAAGATATCAAATTGGGGATCCTCTGAAAAGACATCCGCTTCTAATAGAGGCTCTAAATAATACCATCCATGAGGATTTGGGGGAGAAACGATTTCAATAGTAGCTCCCGTTTCAGCCTCGAATTCTCGCGCAAATGCTTTGAGGGCTAACTTGTAAGAGTCGTCCGAGCTAAGTATCTTCATGTGGACGTTCTCGTATTTTCTGTTTGTGCTTTTCATTGATCCTCTCTCCATTAACACATGCTCGGTATTTGCCTGGCCCTTATGTATACAATTCTATTTACTAAATCAAGATTGACTGACGATTCACCTTTGCCGTGGCTTGTAACCCACTCTGTTTTCCGGGTTCATTTATGATTAATTTCTTTATTAACCTCCCCGTGCCCTCCTTTAAAATTGATGGGGATGAACACAACGAGTGCGGGAATTGATTTGAATATCTTTTATAAATTCCCAGAATTCGTTTCGTGACCGCCAAGCATCATAAAGCTGCTGAATACAGTCGCAACGATCTGCTTTGGGTCCTGCGCTTTTAAATTATTAGCATATCTACTCTCACCATTTGGTTCAATCAAGTAAGTATATTACACCATGAAATTATTCTCAATTATATTTCTATCTGCCTATCTTGTCATTTCTAGTTTTGCTCAGGATCCAATTAATATTGGTTCACGTCTGGAGTTATTTGTTGATGATTATTTAATAGATGAGCTGTCTGATGGAGCCCGACTGATCTTACAACATCCCACTCCACAGGATGTGGCAATTGTCCATGATGAACCCTGGGAAGGCAACAGTAGCGGTTACCACAGTATCTTTAAAGACGGTGATCTATTCCGTTTGTACTACAAGGCGAGCCAGCTTGCTACCCTCGAAGGTAACCTCGACCGGCCGCACCCGCTATTCTTTTGTTACGCTGAAAGCGACGACGGTATTCACTGGCGCAAGCCGGAACTTGGACTCATCGAATTCAACGGGTCAAAGAAAAACAATATAATGTGGGCCGACAACCTGACCGATGGGGAAGTGCCGTCCGGTACCGCGGTAGTTATTTCCATTGTTGTAAAAGGTGACGATCTCAAATATCAATGGTATATCGGAAAACCTGGTGATACTTCTAACCCGATTGCAGGTGCAACCAGCAACACACTGAATACCGGCCCCCTCAATGAGAGCACAAATTTCTGGGTCCAGATTACAACGAATGCTGGAGTTCATATTAATAGCGACACTTCGATCATCACCGTTGCAACTCCCTCCGTCACCCCGGCTCATGAGGATTTAGACAGTACTGCCAAAAAAGACCCTCAAGGTCTAAACGGGAACAGTATTGGTCCGATATTTCTCAATACCGTCGATTCAGCACATTCCACCGTGTTTAAAGACACAAATCCGGAAGCTTCACCGGATGCTCGTTACAAAGCTATCCGTGTATCCGGTGATTTCGAGGGATTAATGGTTTTTAAGTCGGCTGATGGCATTCATTGGACTGCAATAACTCACAAAAAGATCATTTCAGAAAGCGAAATGAAAATCTTTGAACCAACCGTAAAAAGTACTTATTTCGATTCCCAAAACCTAGCTTTCTGGGATGCTGCTAGCGAAGTTTACCGTCTCTACTTTCGTTACTGGCCAGATGGCCGCCGCGACATAATGACGATGACCTCGAGTGACTTTATAAATTGGGTCAATCCCGTTCGCCTAAAATATCCTGGTGCGCGGCCCGATCATTTATACACCAACCAGATTAAACCC
>Ga0315339_1001816_pt1 | contig 17513 bp, 20 predicted proteins | sample ASW17metaG_FD_204514 | JGI IMG/M metagenome (GOLD analysis project Ga0315339, IMG submission 204514) | Ammonia-oxidizing marine archaeal communities from Pacific Ocean, United States - ASW #17 | ecosystem: Environmental > Aquatic > Marine > Oceanic | place: USA: California | collected 2016-12-05
CCCACTCTCCCAGGAGTCATCGATGCCCATCGCGCCGACGGGAAGTGAACCACGCGCTCTCGCCAATGAGCTCGAAGGTACGCGCGGGGCCCACGGCATGGAGTTCTCGCAGTTGGAGGCGCTGGCTGGTGCGGACATCGAGCGCCTGACGCGCGAGCAGCCGAGGCTGGCGGCTGAGTTCTACCGACGCGTGGGGAAGGCCCTCTCTCAGCAATTACGACGCACGAGCGTGGCGCTCATCGAAGCCTTGGGGTGACTTCGGGAGGCGGCGTTTGCCGTCCCACAATACGAAGAGGCCCGGGTTAGACCCCGGGCCTCCTCCCTCCCAACCATATCCACCCATGTGCCACGTGTCCTGCGGCCTGATTAGGCGATGTCGAAGCCCGCCTCTTCTAGAGCGTGCTTCTGCGCCTGATCCTCGCTGACGACCTGGCCATCGAACAGATGGACCGAACGGTCGGCCATGTGCGCGTAGCGCGGATCGTGCGTCACCATACAGATCGTCGCGCCCTCGGCGTGCAGCTCCAACATCAGCTCCATCACCGCGCTGCCGTTCTTCGAGTCCAGGTTACCCGTCGGCTCGTCCGCCAGTAGGATCAGCGGCTTGCCCACGATCGCCCGCGCAACAGCCACACGCTGCTGCTGACCACCCGAGAGCTGGCTCGGATAGTGACCCATCCGGTGCGCCATGCCCACGCGCTCCAGCGCCGCCTGTACGCGCTCCTTGCGCTCGGCGCCCGGCATGCCGCGGTACGTCAGCGGCAACTCCACGTTCTCGTACACCGTCAGGTCACCGATCAGGTTGAACGCCTGGAAGATGAACCCGATCGCCTGGTTTCGAATCTTCGCCCGCTGGCTCGCGGTCAGGTCCTCCACCGGCGTGTCGTCCAGCAGGTACTGACCACCGGTCGGGCTGTCCAGAAGCCCCAGAATCGACAGCAGCGTCGTCTTGCCACAGCCCGAAGGCCCAGCAATCGATACGAACTCACCCGTCGCGATCGACAGGTTGATGTTCGACAGCGCGTGCGTCTCCACTTCCTCCGTATAGAAGACCTTGCTCAGGCCTTCCAGGTGAATCAGCGGATGATCTCCAGCCATGCTTGTATCTCCAGTCCTGTGTGCCTCGATCAGAGAGGGCGGCGACTGCGCCCCACCCCCGTGAGGTCATGTGTGTGAGTATAGACGGGATTTAGCGCCGAATAGTTGCAGCTTATCGACCGCGGTGCCTCTGGTCGTCCCTGTCGAGGTCGCAATCGTCGACGAAGTCAAAGTCGAAATCGAAGTCGTGAGCGAAGTCGCGGTCATGGTCCATGCCGAACGGGAACTCGGCCATCGCCATCGATGCCCCGCGATCCGTCGCTTCGGGTGCGCGTGCCGCTTGCCTCCCGGCAAGGACCGCGATTCACCACTGAGATTACTCGTGATCGAGCCATGTACCGTCGCAAGGTCGAAGGACGCTGCCGTGTCCTCCGGTACCACGATCGTGAGCGATCCACCCAGGGTCTCAACCTAGAGGCGCTCGGCGGCGCCCACGGCGAAGGTGGTGTCGGGTTTGTTGCCCCATGCTGAGGGCGAGTATCGCGCCGACTAGAAAGTCGTTCATCTCGAAACTTGTCTTTTACTCAGGTCTGAGCCCGAACCGCGTCCGCAACGCGCTGCAGTACGCCGAGCTTCGTGCGTTGATGTGTTGAGAGCATGCAGTGTAACAGGTCACTACCCGGATCCTCCTGAAGCGCCACCTCGATCTCGGAGATGGCGGAGTTCATGGTCGATAGCGACTGTTCGATGGTCGGAAGCATCTCCGGTGACAACAGCGCGCGCCCCTGCTCCAGTATGAGTTCCAGGTCGGCCGCGACGGATGAGCGCGTCGGCCGCCTCCGAGAGCAAGACTAGCCCCCTCATCGCGTCTGTGCGGGCACCGGGACTCAACGCGTGGAGCATGCGCTCGATGCGCTCGGGATCGAGAACTGTCTGGGCGGCGCTGAGTCGCTCGCCGGCTTCAGTGAGGCGCACGTTCATCACGCGTCGGTCCGCCGGGTCGCGCTCCCTGGCAATGTACCCGGCTTTCTCCAGCCGCGTCAGATTCAGGGACATGGTGGACGGCGTCACACCCAAGTGATCGGCAAGCTCTCCCACCATGGTGGGGTCCCCTGAATCCAAGTGACTCAAGATGTTCGCCTGGTGCGCGCTCACGACCCCGCCGTCCAATGGATCGCGCACCTGCCGCGCGCGACAAGCCGAGTAGATGCGCGGAAGCGCGCCCAGCAGTGTGTTCACATCGGACATGCGGCGACTCCGGAAGAGACATGGTCACGTACATCGACTGGACCCACGCTTTGATCCATATCATGAGTCCATATAGTTTGATTCGTCAACTCAATATATATTTGTCGCCGCTCGTCCACCCGTCGTAGTGCTACGCAGTCTGTGGGCTGACGGTGCTCGCTCTTGCGCCGGGAGGTGGCAAGCCAGCACGACGAGCTCGGCGAGCACACCGCCCGGACCGAAGGTGGGCTGGAAGTCTTTTTGCCTTGCCCCGTACACGGGGTAGCTTGTTCAGCCCAGCCCCTTACAGGGCTTCACAGTTCACCTCTTTATACACGCCCCATGGACTGGAACTGGATCAGTAGCCCCGAGGCCTGGATCGCCCTGTTCACACTCACCACGCTCGAGATCGTGTTGGGCTTGGACAACATCATCTTCGTCGCCATTCTCGCGGAACGGGTGAAAGTCGAGTCGCGCGCGAAGGCCCGCCAGATCGGCCTGACGATCGCGGTTGGAGTGAGGGTCGCCCTGCTCTTCTCGATCGTCTGGATCATGAAGCTCACGGCTCCGCTCTTCTCCCTCATGGGGCACGAATTTTCGGGCCGCGATCTGATTCTGATCGGCGGCGGCATGTTCCTCATGTTCAAGTCCACGCGTGAGATCCACGTGAAGCTCGAGGGAGACGAAAAAGCGCGGACCGGCACGGCGGTGGCAGCGACGTTTTCGTCGGTGCTGATTCAGATCATTCTACTCGACATCGTTTTCTCGCTGGACTCGGTAATCACCGCCGTCGGCGTGGCCGACGAGCTCGCGGTCATGGTGATCGCGGTGGTGATCGCCGGCGCCTTCATGGTCGTGGCGGCGGGCACCGTGAGCCGGATCGTAGACGCTCATCCCACCGTGAAGATGCTCGCGCTTTCCTTCCTCCTGCTCATCGGCATGACGCTGGTGGCGGAGGGCATGGGTCAGCACATCCAGAAGGGCTACGTCTACTTCGCGATGGGCTTTTCGGTGTTCGTGGAAATGCTCAACCTACGTGTCAAGGCCAAGAGGGAGCCGGTGCACCTGAGAGGCCCTTCACTACCCGATTCCGGGGAAGCCACGGAGTAGTTTCCGCGGCTTCCCCGGCTCTCTCGAGACGGCCTAGGCGCCCTGAACGCCGGCCGAACCGTCGCCCGAAACGTTGAAGTACAACCACATGCCGACCAGCGAATGACCGGCGATATAGCAGACCATCGAGTATTCGCCCGCGGTTTCCGCGACGAACGTGATCGACTCGGTCTCGCCCGGCATGGTGCCCTCGAGCATCGAACGGGGGTCCTCCGTGATTCCGCCTTCGAATGCGGCCACCGCCTCCAGGACGCCGCTGAAGTTGGAAGTCTCGGTGGAGATCCCCAGGCTGTGCGCCATCACGGGATCCTCGTTGACCAGGTCAACCGTGACCGTGTATCCCTCCGGAACCGTGATCGCCACCCCACCCTTGGGCGCGTCATTGAAGTTCCAGGCGGGCGTGCCACCGGCGGTGATGGTCATGTGGACCGTCTGCGCTTCAGCATCGACGTGAAACCAGTCCGGGATGGTCATGGGACCGGTGGGAGCCGCAGGGGTCGCAACCACCGCGGGCGCCGCCGGAGTATCGTCGGCGGCACTGTCGGCTGGCTCGCCACCGCCACACGCGGCGACGGTAAAGGCCAGGACCGAGAGAATCGGAAAGTGCTTCATCATTGCTTGTAGTCCGTTCGGGGTTCGTATTTCCAGGCAAGCGCCAGGGATCACAGCGAAGTACCACACCAGCGCATGAATTTACAAGGATCAATCGGGGGCGGTATCCGTTCATACACCCAGGGGCCCCAAGGACCGAGCCGAGGGGAGGGGAAGCATGGGTGGAATGCCCCGCGGCGTGAGTAGCGCTCGGTCCTGAAACACAATAGGCCCGGCCACCGTTGGTGACCGGACCTAGCTATATAAAGGCTTCGGCGCTCGAACTACTCGGAGCAGCTCCCGTCTAGCGGTCGTCTGCCATGACCTGAGCACGCCCCATTGGGCGCAACTCGTCGGCCATTCGACGGAAGAGTTCTGCGACCCGGAGGTCGCCCTCTCCCTCTGCACGGAGGGCTGTCCGTAGCAGGAATCGAATCCTTTCGTCCACACGCATCATCTTCATCCCCTTATCGAGCCCGAAGCTCCACGCGTCCCCACCCCACACGTCTTACCTACGTACTACGCAAGACCCTGTTTCAACCTCCCACTCATCTACTGTGACGTTTCGGCCTCCCAATAGGTGGCACTTCGGCTATTTCTCGTCGCTGATCAACGACGCCATCCCGTCCAACCCGGGACACGCACCGGCTGACCGGGCAGTGCGCCGGTATGCTGCCCGTTCTGGATGACGGCGACCCCATTTACGAAGACTTCGTGCATGCCGGTGGAGGGCTTCATACGTCGCATTGTCCCCAACGGTCTCCGGATCGAAAACGACGACATCGGCGAAGAGCCCTTGCTTCAGCAAGCCGCGGTTCTTGATGTGGAGGCGTGTGGCGATCGCCTCCAGGAAGTTGTCGGCCTCCGAACGCATGTGCGTGATGTAGACTCCACCGAATGGGGCTGCGGCACTGTTGATCGCAATCAACTCATCGGTGGAAGCGAAGTTTCCCGGCGGGTAGATCAGCGCCGAGGCGGGACCGACCGCAGGACCTGGCGGGGAGGTGAGCGTGGAGGGGCCTCCTCCACAACCGACCAAGAGAGTCGCGACCAGGACGAAGCTGGGGGTCAAGCGCATGAAAAAGCCTCCGTGGTACAGGATCGACAGAGCGACCAATACCGTGGGAGGCTGGCTAACGTCAACGACGCTCCGCGAGAAGTCTATTGGTTGGCCAGAGCCCGGATACGGTCTAGGTAGTCCACGAGCTGGATGAGTTCGGTTTCGGAAAACGTATCCAGCAAGAAGTCGTCCAAATCGTCAACCGGGTCGTCGAGCGGCTCGAGCAAAGCAAGGCCCTCGCCCGTGATCATGCACCACACGCGACGCCGATCCTCGGTGCAGCGCTTGCGCGCGACCCAACCCTTCCTCTCCATGCGGTCGATCAAGCGCGTGACGCCGGGCGTACGTTCGATCATGCGCTCCGCGATCGTGAGCGTTGGAAGCCCATCGTCGTAGCCAGGCGGTACAGCGTGGTCGATCCTGAAGCAGTAGCGAGGCTCCGCACGTGGTTGAGGATGAGCGACGAGGACTAGTGCGCTTGTCCTAGGTCCTATAGCTGGCTGCGCGCTTTCACCTCCGGCTCGGTGAGCCCAAACAGCGACGGCGTTTCCACGCGCATCTCGCCCAGTATCGAGTAAAGCTGACCACGGTGGTGGACCTGATGCTCTACCATCAGGCGCAGCCACTTCCAAACGCGAATCTCGACCCCACCGACCGTGGCCACCCTCGACTCGAGTTGCTCGGGACCCAAGCCCTCGATGATGCGCGCGGTCGCGTCCTGCATCGAGTCTAGATAGTCGAGGACCGCCGCCTTCCCCTCGGCGAGGTCGGTGCCGTGCCCGGGGTAGCGAGAAGGCTGACCCCGCACATTCTCGCCCCACATCCAGCGCTCGGTCGCGGCGATGTGGCGGACCAGGTCTCCCGGACTGAAGCGGTCCCACCCGGGTGACCACTCGAGCGGGTCCTCGGGAATGCAGACAGCGGCTGCCCGTGTCCGGCTATGCACGCCGTCGTAGTACCTCAGGAATGATGCGGTATCTCGCGTATCCACGGCTCCTCCTCCGGCGATGGCCCCGTCGGACAGTACTCTATACGATCCAGCAGGTAACGTACGCTCCCGATGGAGAAGGACGATGAAACGCCTCGCCCTGCTGCTCATGACCGCAGCACTCTACGCACAACCGCTGACGGGCCAGAACACGGAACTGCCGCGCATCGAAAAGGTGAAGAACTACCTACCGCACATGACTCGGCCCGAAGTGGAGGATCTGCTCACCAGGAGCGACATGGTGATCATCCCGGTCGCCTCGCTGGAGCAGCACGGAACGCACCTCCCCATCGGTACCGACTACCTGAATGGCGTGGAGCGTGCGAAGCTCATCGCCCAGCGGGCAGACGTGCTCGTCGCCCCGATCCTCCTACCGGGTCAGTCACCCTATCACATGGGGTTCGCAGGTACGGTGACCCTGCCGTCCACACTCATTCAAGAGGTGTACGTAGAGGCTACCCAGAGCCTCATTCATCACGGCTTCAAGCGTTTTCTGTTCCTGAACGCACACGGCGGCAACCGGGCGATCACGACGTTCATCGTAGATCGCATCAATCAGGAGACCGAGGGTATCGCGGTCGATCTGGGCGCCGTGACCGGCCCCCTCACCGATCGGGCCGCGTCGCGCGCGCTACCGAGCCCGTCGGAGCCCGTGTTCGACCGCCACGGCGGGACCGGGGAGACGTCCAATTCGCTCTACTTGATCCCTGAACTGGTGGATCTCGATGCAGCCTACGCAGCGCGGCTGACACTGCCCAGCCACCTGGAAGCGATGCTACCCGACGTCGTGGCGGGCGACGCGACCGCATCGGCGGTCTTCCTCGCCGAGGGCCTCAAGGACGCCTCGACCGGAAAGGGCACTTCGGCCGACCAGATGTCGACAACCGGTGTCTGGGGCGTTCGCGATCCCGCGGAGGCGACGTTGCAGCGAGGTCGTGTCAGTGCGGAGAGCTTCGTCGACGCCGCTGTGGCGTTCATCGCACGCTGGAACGAGCTGAGGGCACCAGGGATCGGGTGAGTCCGCATCCCGTCTGTTTTGCAGACAGTACCCACTTTGCAGACATATACTGAAGACCGACCGGAATCACGATGCGAAAGAGTTCCCTGGGTGAGTTCGAACAAACCCTGCTACTCGCCATTCTGCGGCTCGGGCACCGCGCGTTCGGGACACCGATCGCCGAGGAGTTCGAAGACCGCGCCGGGCGTGCGGTCTCACCTGGCGCGCTCTATTCCAGCCTCGATCGGCTCGAGAAGAAGGGGTACTGGCGCGCGGCGACGGGCGTGGCGGTGCGTGGGCTCGTGCGCCGGTTGTTGACTGCTTACGTGCCGGCGCGAAGGGCGTCCTCAGTCGACCCACTGGAATCGATGCGGTCGGAGTAGGCCGGGGCGGTGTACCGGCAGTCCCTCAAAATTGCACGACGTCTCCGCGGGGGCCCGTCTTGACGAGCATGACGGCACACATCAAAGCAGAAGCGCGACCCCAACCGCCGCCACGACCCCGACCGAGACACCGACCTTGAGCGCCACGGCGGCGGTGCGCGCGAAGAGCATGCCCCGCCCGACCTTGGCCGACTCCTTGAGCGAGAACGTCTCCACGAACGTCACGAGTCCCGCCCCAATGAAGGTGCCGAGAAAGCCAGTGATCATCGGCCCGATGATCGGGACGGGGACACCGACGAACAGGCCAGCCATGCCGCCGAGCACGGCGCCCAAAAACGCCTTTCGAGACCCGCCATAAGCGTCGCCGAACTTCTTGAGCACCGCGAATTCCACGATCTCGCTAGCGAGTGCCGCGCCGGCGACGACGAGCCCAAACGTCCAGGACAGGCTGCCCAGCAGGACGAGCCCCATCGTGATGACGACGATGAGCCAAAGCCCCGGCAGGCCGAGTGGAATCAGGACCAGGCTGACAAGCATGGCCAGGATTACGATGATGGAGAGAAGGGTGCTCATTTCGCGGTCCGTGAAGGAGATACGACCCTCAATAGAGTACTACACGATGCGAGGCCATCGGGATTCGTGTTTCTTCCCGCCGGACGTGCACCTCGTCACACGAGGTGCAGCAGAGCGGCCGGTAGCTCGAGGATGGAATCGATGTGGAGCGTCGCTTCGCAGGGGCCGTCACACGCCGAGGTCACGTGTATCGTGCGAGCTCCAAGTCGGGCAGCGATCCACAGCGGCTCTGTGTTGTCGTCCACGACCGCGGCCTCTGTAGGAAGCGCACCCGCGAGGCGAAAGACCCGCTCGAAGAAGTGGGGCGTCAATTTGCGGGCATCGACCAAGTCGGGACCACAGCGGGTCCGAACGACATCCAGTAGGCCCAGTCCCTCCAGCAAAGCCTCGACACGCCACGACGGATTCCCCGTCGCCATGTGGACGTGCCAGGTGTGCGACAACTCGACGATCACCTCACGGGTCCCAGGAACGACGGCATCGGGATGGCGGCACACATGAATCTCCGCGCGGCGCATGACCTCGAGACCGCGCGACCGTTCCGGAATGAGAAGTCCGAGGTGAGCGCACATCGCGCGCAGAAAGGCGAGCATCTCATCCTCCATGCACTCGATCGGCCCAGGTCTCCAGTTGTGACGATCCTCCCAGACTGTTGGGAATACGACCCGGTTCGCGGCACCCCACTCGGCGGCGGTGCGCCCGAACTCACGTTCCAGAACGTAGCCGACGTGGGCACGCCACAGGTCGGCTATGCGGGTGGGGTCGTTGATGACCCCGTCGACGTCGAGGAAGAGGGCGCGGATCGTGGTTGCCTGGGATTGGGGAGGACGCTTCCGGATACCGGGCAGCTAGAATGCGCGGCACCCAGACCGATTACAACGGGTTCACAGTCCAGCTTGTCCGATAGATGTCAGGGCCCCGCGCCCCAGATGCATACCGAGAGTCGAACCATGATCCGTCGCACTGGCGCGTTGCGCGCCCTCTTCTTCTTGCTGGTGCTCGCCGCACCGGCGACCGCCCAATGCTCTGACTGCGTCTTCCCCGGCGCCGAATGGGAGGTCGTCGGGTCGCGGGAGTTGGGGCGGTTCGGCTGGGACCCGCAGTCGCTACGGGCAGTGACCGAGCACCTGCGATACGACTCGAATTCGACGGGCGTGGTCGTGGTCGACAAAGGCCGCGTCGTATTCAGCTTCGGCGACACTGAAGAACTCTCCTACCTGGCCTCCGTCCGAAAGAGCATTCTGGCCATGCTGTACGGCTATTGGGTCGAAAACGGTACGATCGATCTCGACGCTACGCTGGAAGACCTGGATGTGGACGATGTGGGCGGACTGCTTCCTATCGAGCGACGGGCGAAGATCCGGCACCTCATCACCGCTCGCTCCGGCGTCTATCATGCGGCCTCGAACGGGGGAGACGATCTCGCCAGCGCCCCGGAGCGCGGCTCAAAGGAGCCCGGCAGCTTCATGCTCTACAACAACTGGGACTTCAACGCGGCGGGCGCGGTATTCGAGCAGTTGACGGGGCGGAACATCTACGACGAGATGCAGGCCCAGATCGCGATCCCCATCGGATTTCAGGATTGGGACCGGACAGTGCACCAGAAGAGCGGTGACCTCAGCATCTCCCGAAACCCCGCCTACCACTTCCATCTGTCGACTCGCGACATGGCGCGCATCGGACATCTGATGTTGAACGAGGGCACCTGGGACGGCCGGCAGGTTCTTCCCGGCGACTGGTCCCGCCAGATTCGCACCGTGGTGACCCCGATCGAGGAAATGAACCCGATTGCTCGACGGGACCGGTATTTCGGGTACAGTCACATGTGGTGGGTCTGGGACGGACCGAAGGCGATCGGCCCCTTCGCTGGTGCGTACACGGGCCGCGGCGCGGTCGGCCAGTGGATCACGGTCTTTCCTGCGATCGATCTGGTGGTCGCCCATAAGACCAACCGAGTGTACAGACGCACGACCAGTTGGGATTCATGGCAGCGTATGATCGAGCTGCTCCTGGAGGCCAGAAGCGTGGAAATGACGGGGCCGTATCCCTGGGGATAGCAGCGAGATACCTTCGGCCGGCCCTACCAAACCGCCCACCACGAGCGACGAAGTGGCACAACGAGCCGACATCACGGTGCAACCGGTCACCCCAACGATCGGCGCCGAGATCTCCGGGGTCGACCTGGCTCAACCCCTCGACGATCCGACCTTGAAAACGATTCGTGACGCCCTGATCGAGCATCAGGTGATCTTCTTCCGAGACCAGGAGATCTCGGTCGAAGCCCACAAGGCGCTCGGAGCGCGTTTCGGGGAGCTCGTCATCCACCCGAACGATCCGGGGCTCGAGGGCCATCCGGAGGTCATGGTGATCCACGCCGACGAGAACTCGAAACGGATCGCGGGAGCAATGTGGCACTCCGACGTGTCCTGCTCGGCCGAGCCGCCCATGGGATCGATCCTGAGGATGTTCAGTGTCCCCGAGAACGGTGGTGACACGCTCTTCGCAAGCATGTACACCGCATACGGAGCGCTCTCGGACCGCATGAAGCAGATGCTCGACGGGCTCACCGCGATCCATGACGGGGCTCCGTACTACGAAGAAGTGAACCGCATGATGGGAAGGGATGGCGGGGGGAAGACATACCCGAAGAGTGAGCACCCGGTGGTACGCGTGCATCCGGACAGCGGGCGCAAGTGTCTTTTCGTGAACCGCATGTTCACGACCCGACTCGTCGGCCTTCCAAAGGCCGAGAGTGACGCGATCCTCGCCTTTCTCTTCGAGCACGTGCGCAATCCGGAATTGCAAATGCGGTTCCGGTGGGCGCCCCATTCGATCGCCTTCTGGGACAACCGCTGCACGCAGCACTTCGCCGTGTGGGACTACTTTCCGCATCTACGGTCCGGATACCGCGTCACGGTGAAAGGGACGCGGCCAGCGGGCTGACCTCGAGCGAGGCTGAGACATGGATCGACGGACACTGCTCAAAACCGGCGGTGCGGGACTGATGGGGTTGGCCGGCCTGAGCCTCGGCGCTTGTTCACGCCAGTCGGGCCTCTCGCCCTCGTCGCCGCGGCTTCGGCTGGCGCCGGTCCGGGCTTCATGGGGCCGCGTGATCCGTACCACCGTCGGACTGCGACCCTACCGGCCGTCCGGGTTCGTTCTGCGCGCCGACCGTCTCGACGAGAGGATGCTGATCCACAACTATGGGCACGGCGGCTCCGGCATGTCGCTGTCGTGGGGCACCGCCTCGATGGCGGCAGACTTCGCACTACAACGAGGCGAGCGGCGAGCCGCCGTGATCGGTTGTGGAGTGGCTGGCCTTACGACCGCGCGGCAGCTACAGCGGCGTGGATTCGGCGTGACGATCTATACCGCGAGCGTCCCGCCGGACACGACCTCGAACATGTCGCTGGCAGCGTGGACCCCCACGTCCGGACTGGTCGACCGGAGCCGCCGCACCGTGGCCTGGGACGCTCAACTGCGGCAGGCGGCCAGAATCGCATATCGGCAACTACAACTGCTCATCGGGCCCAAGTACGGCGTCTCCTGGATCGACTCGTACGCATTGCGTGATACGGAACCCTCTGAGGGCGGTCAGGAGCCCGACCCTCTCCTGCCGCTCGATCTCCGCACAGGCTCCACACTGCTCGGCCCCGGCCAGCATCCGTTCCCCACTCGGTACGCGAACGCGCGCACCACGCTCAAGATCGAGCCGTCCATCTATCTCGACGCTCTGGTACGTGACTTCCTGCACTCCGACGGCCGCATCGTCATCCGGAGGTTCGAGACCCCCCGCGACCTGCTGGCCGTCGAAGAGTCGACCATCGTCAATTGCACCGGGCTGGGATCCCACGATCTCTTCGGCGACCGTGAACTCACCCCCCTGCAAGGTCAGCTGACGGTGCTCGTGCCGCAGGAGGACGTGAACTACGCCACCTTCGGCGGACTTCCAGGCGCCGGCGGCTTCATCCACATGCAACCGAGGGCCGACGGCATCGCCTTGGGAGGCACATCGGTGGAGGGCGAATGGTCCCTCGAGCCAGACGAAGAGGCGCGTCAGCGCATCGTAGAAGCACACATCCGACTCTTCGACTCGATGCGTATGATACGCTGACCGTGCGCACGGACTCGCGGCAACGCACCGGTCGTATTCTCAGCGGCGGCGCGCATTTGATGCTCCTTGTGGTGCTCGGCACGGCCTGCTCTCAGGCCGCCCCACCCCCGGCCGCGAGTTCGGCGTTCGCGGAGCAGTCGGTTCGGGATTCAGCCAACTTCGGCGTGGAACGAGGACTAGTCCGACCCGGAGCACGACGCCAATTGGTTGATCAGCAGCCGAGACGGGGATCGATAGGCAGTTGGACGCAGCCGTGGGCCTGCTGTTAGTCCAGCTGGATACCCAGCTCGCCCGCGCTTCTCAGGCGATGGTCCGACGTGAAGATCCTGGCGTACGCGAGCATGGTCACCCCGAACGTGGCCGTGGACACCGTGGCCGCGATCATGAAGACGATCATGATCTGATAACGCACCGCGTCCGCTGGGGCGGCGCCGGCCAGAATCTGCCCCGTCATCATACCGGGCAGGCTCACGATCCCCATCACGAGCATGGAGTTCACGGTCGGGATCAGCCCCACCCGCAAGGCCTCGCGGACCTCTTCTTGCGCGGCCTCCCAGCGGGTAGCGCCAAGCGCCAGAAAACCCTCGACGCGTGTCCGATCGCGCAGCACACCGGTGAGGAACCGGTCGAGCCCCAATGAAATCCCCGTGAGGGCGTTCCCCAGCAGCATGCCCAGAAGCGGGATCACGTACTGAGGGTCCCACAACGGTGTCGGCTTGAGGATCCCCAAGACGGACACGCCCGTCACGAGGAAAGCGGTCGTCACGATGACCACCACGGAGTCCAGGTAGGCCGCGGGGAATCTGATCGAGGTGCGACGAACCGCTGTTACGCCCGCGACTCCCCCCATGAGTAGACCCAGCGCCAGGACGGCGGGTCCGTTGGCGGACTCGAATACCCACTCCAACACCAGGCCCAAGAGGAAGAGCTGCACCACCATGCGCGCACCGGCGACGAGCAAGCGCCGGCCCATTCCCAGCCGCAACACGGCGGAGAGGACCAGGTTGGCGATCAGAAGGGAGGCGGCAATCAGAAGAGACGACCACGTGACGTCTATGTAGGCGTTCAAGCCACACCCCCCAACTGGATGCGGGAGCCTCGTCGCACGCGATCGACCTGCGCGGGGTCGTGGCTGGTCCAAAGAAGCGCTCTGTCACCCGCACCGACCCACTCGAGCACTACCTCCTCCACGCGCCGGGTGGTTTCCGGGTCGAGGTGCGCGGTGGGTTCGTCGAGCAACAGCACGTCCGGATGCAGAAGGAGCGCGCGCACGATGCCGACCACTTGGCCCTCGCCCCCCGAAAGGACCGACGCGCGCTGCTCCAAAAAGTCGGCGGGCTTTCCGATCTGCGCCAACAGATCGCCCGCCCTACCGCCGTTCTCGCCCTCCCCGCTCTCTCGACGCGCATGCACTTTGAAACGCGTGGGGAGGTCGAGGTTGTCCTGTACGGTGCCGGGAATCAGAAGCGGCTGCTGCTGCACGTACATCACCCGCGCGCGGAAGTCGGGGGCGTCATGACCACGGGGCGACTCACCGCGGAAGAGCACATGACCTTCCCCGAGTCGATCGAGCCCACATAACGTCCGTAGCAGCAGCGACTTGCCCGTGCCCGAGGGGCCCGTGAGGACCGCTCGGTCACCGGCCGACAGACTCAGGGTGATGCCACGCCAGATCCAGCCGCTGGGGAGTCGGCAACCAAGATCTACGGCCGCCAGAATGGGCACGTCGCTTATGCCATGCTCCTCAGTGTGTTACTAGAAAGTGGTGGTAGAAGGCGGAGAAGTGGAGTCCATGGTAGAGCGCCGACACACGTAACGACACCTCGGTACTCGCTTCGTCCTTATGTCGACACGGTCGCACGGTTACCGCTATGCTAGCGCGCCGAGATCGCTCATACCCAATGCCGGGCCTTTCTCTTCGAGTCATGCGACCGTTCACCTCTCTGGGCATCGCGATCCTCTTCATGATCGCCGCGACCGACGCTGCCGCGCAGGCCTCACCCGCTCGAGGAGCGGATGGGCCCATCGATCCACTTTCGGTACCGCGTCCTGCGCTCGCGGCGCTCAGAATCATGGAGCCAATCGATCTCGACGGCGTGCTGGATGAAGTAGTGTGGAGCCGAGCGGACACGTCCACGGGTACCTGGATTCAAGTAACCCCCGCGCCCGGGATGCCTGCGACCGAACCGACGTCGGTGCGCATCCTCTATGACGAGAGCCATGTGTATATCGGAGCGCGACTCTACGACTCCGACACCGACAACCTCTACGTGGCTGGCCTGGAGCCGGACTTCGACACACCCAGCTCCGACTTGTTCGGCGTCGCGTTCGACTCCTATCACGACGGTCAGAGCGGTTTCGTCTTCGCCGTGAACCCGGCGGGCGCGCTGTATGACGCGCAGACCTTCAATGACGGACGTGACGTCATCGCCGCATGGGAGGGCATCGCCGACATCCACACAACCGTGGGTGAGGACAGTTGGTTCGTCGAGATGGCGATCCCCTTCGCGACGCTCCGCTTCAACCCGGTGGAGGGAGGCCAAGTGTGGGGCCTCAACTTCTTCCGCCGAATTCGCCGGAATAACGAGGACGCGATGTGGGCCCCGGTCCCACTGCAATACCGGGTCTACAAGTTCTCGATGTCCGGGACATTGGAGGGCCTCGCCGACCTTCCCCGAGCTCGAAACCTGTGGGTGAAGCCTTATGCGTTCGGGAGCCGGCTCGATGGGTCCCAACAAGCCGAAGCGAAAACGACTCAAGATGTCGGGCTGGACGTGAAGTGGGGGATCACCCCGCGCATGACACTGGACCTCACGGCCAATACCGACTTCAGCCAGGTGGAGGTGGACGCCGAGCAGGTGAACCTGACGCGTTTCAGCCTCTTCTTTCCGGAAAAGCGGGACTTCTTTCTCGAGAACGAGGGCACCTTCGCATTCCAGGACGTGTCGATCCGCAATTTCCGCACGGGCTCCTCCCCCAGAAGTTTTCGACTCTTCCACTCGCGCCGCATCGGCCTGTCATCCACGCGCGAAGTGCTCCCGATCCTGGGCGGCGCCCGCCTCACCGGCCGAGTGGGCGAGCGCTTCGAGGTCGGCTTCCTCGAGATGCAGACGCGGGAACTCTCGGCGCCGGACGGTAGCAGCTTGTTCGCCGCCGAGAACTTCGCCGTCGGTCGCGTCAAGGCCCATCTGTCCGGAGGCTCATCGATCGGCGCAATGCTCGTGAGTCGCCAGGAGACCGGTACGGGCGCCGTCCCGGCGGCGTACAACCGCGCCTACGGAGTGGACGGAACGTTCAACCTCTTCCAGAATCTGGTGCTCTCGGCTTATGTCGCGGGCACAAGCGAACGGACCTCACTCGGCGACCAGACGAGCGCCGCCATGCTTCAGGCCGCTTGGCGCAGCGACATCGTCAATGTATCCGGCCTCTACAAGAACGTTGGAGACGGGTTCAACCCAGGCGTCGGCTTCGTCGATCGGCGCGGAGTACATCGGTATTTCGCCACCGCGGGATTCCACCCCAAGCTTCGACGTAGGAGCGTGCTCGAGGTCAATCCGGTCATCGACGTCGACTACTTCACCAACCTCAACGGCTCACTCGAGTCGCGCAGAATCACCCCCCGACTCAACGTCAGGTTCATGAACGGTGGGTCTCTGAGCATCAACTATGCCGACCGCTACGAGCGCCTGTTCGAGACTACCTCGATCGCGGGCAGGGCGGTGGCAGCGGGGACCTACGTGTGGCGCGAGCCCTCGCTCCGCTATTCCGCCCCCGCGAGCGAAGCGCTCTCCGGGTCGGTCTCCCTGAGCGGTGGCGACTTCTACGACGGGCGGCGGACTTCGGTGTCGGGGCGCTTGAAGTTTCGACCCAACGAGCACTTCTCCGTCGACCTCGCCGCCCAACACAACGACCTGGACCTGGCCGGGCGGGACTTCACGGCCGACCTGTTCAGCGCACGACTCCGTTATGCGCGAGATACTCGCACCTTCGTGATGGGCTTCGTGCAGTACAACGAAGCGACCGAGGAACTGATCACCAATGTCCGCTTCAATCTCATCCACGCGCCGCTTTCAGACTTCTTCTTGGTCTTCACGGAGCGACGATCGCTGGCGAACGGGATCGCCAGCTCGGTGCTGGAACGCGGCATCACACTGAAGGGAACGAAGCTGCTGGCGTTCTAGGCTCCACCCCCACATGGGCTGCCGATCCCCTGCGGACCGCCAGTAGCGGCCTGCCTTCGCGCTACGGCAATCTGAGCCGCGGTGAGCTCGACGGCAGTGGAAGGATCACGAGCCGTACCCGAACCCCGACCCTGTGCCGGCCCACCCCTCATCAGGTTGTTGGGCGACTCCGAGTCGTGGGGCAGGCACAGAGAATGACCCAGCTCGTGCGCGAGGATCGTGGGGTGCATCTGCCCACGCGGGTTGAGTTCCGACCACAGGACCTGTCGACGCTCCGGGAAGAATACACCACCGGCAGGGACCGGGAACTCACGGATCACGCAGACATTCCAAGCGCCCTGGAGCCACTGATGCTCGGGGCACACTTGGAGCAAGATCAACCGGAATCGGCCCCGTCCGGAGCGCCCGGTCTCCCTCGCCGCTGGGAACGCCTGCTCACCCGCTGCGGCCTCACGAAGCACGGACTCCACTTCCCAACGGATCCCGGCCTGTTGCCAGACACGGTTGGCTTCGTCGAAAACTTGTCGGATCTCGCGCTCGGAGAGCGTCGAGTTGAGTTCGGGCACCGTGCCGGAGGTCAGCATGTGCACGCGCACCGGAAGCACGAGGACTTCCAATTCTGATTGCCAGGCAGCGCTCGCCGAATGGGGAGCGATGGCGCACGCCATGAGTGCCAGCCAGGTAGGGCCGCGGCTCATGGCCCTCCTACTGAGGCTGTGAAATCGGCCTCGGCCCAACGGTGATCGTGATCTCCTGGTCCGCATAGACGGCGCCGTCATCGGCCCGACCACGAAGCACATAAATGCCCGGCTTGTCGAACGTGACCTGCACCACCCACCGGTCGTCCTCCGGCGTTGCTGGCGCCTCCCAGAAAGGGGACCACGGTGAGTTCATGAACGCCCTCGAGTCCTCCCAGGGCTTGATCTGGATGGGCGCGAAGCTGGCCCGGTTCTCGCCGCGGTACACGAACCAGGTGAAGTGAAGGCCCACTCGCTTGGCGACGGTCACGCGGTTGGGTTCGTTGAGCGCTCGTCGGAGCGCCTGTAGCTCGGGAGACACCTCCTCCTCTTCGTCCTCGTCCTCGTCCTCCTCCTCCGTCGCGTCCCCCTCGGGTGCGCCCTCCACAGAGCCTTCGGCTACCGCGGAGTCCGGCTCAGCGTCCGCCTCTTCGGCCGCCGCCGAATCGGCCGCTGCCCTCGCCGCAGCCGCGCGTGCCCGGCGCGCCGCGCCCGTGATGGGAAGTCCATCGTC